>WNGK01012679.1_pt1 | contig 15934 bp, 19 predicted proteins | sample 5400601 | NCBI WGS metagenome assembly WNGK01 (sample SAMN13153376, study PRJNA577476) | soil metagenome | isolation source: 60 cm soil or saprolite under Garry oak tree replicate 1 | place: USA:California | collected 2016-06-15
CCATCGCCTTTCCCCTGCTAGTAGGACCGGGCGCAATAACCACGACGATGATAGCTCTCGGAGCCTACGGAATACTCACCACGTTAGGGTCAGTCGTGATAGTGATGCTTCTCAGCTGGATAGTGATGAAACAGACCCCCAAGAATCCATTCTCTACTCGGCAAAACCGGATCCTCAGTGGTAGCTCAGGTGATGGCGGTCTTCATAGCAGCCATAGCAATACAATTCATCATCACAGGGATACGAACTTACCCCTGAAAGAACACAGAAGACAGGCGCTTGGTCTTCTCTACATCTTGGCGAGACCGAGCCGTTTCAGCTGCTTGTACATAATGAAGACCACCAACGCGATTATCACAAAGTAAATGATCTGCGAGATGAAGTCGCCGTAGAGAAACACGGACGGCTTCCCTGAGACAGGGGAAGTCACGGTAGCGTTCAACGAAGACAAGTTTCCAGTTGGAAGGATCAGACCAACAATTGGATTTATGATATCCTTGACCAGCGAGTTCACTACCGCCGACGAGGCGACACCGATGACGAACCCGATCGCGAGACCTATGACACCGAACGTCTGTAGAAAATCGACAAACTCCTTCACAAAGCCTTTCTTCTTTTCAGTGGTTTTCTCCATCTTGTCCATGAAGGCCCCGTTGGGGGCTTCAGCGCTTATAATGGCTGTGAATGCTTCAGCTTAGCCTTAGCACTTCTCGTCCCGATCTCCCCGGTCATTGGAAGATTTCTTTCGTTGCCGTTCCTTCTTATCTGAAGCTTTCGTTTCCCAGCCTTCCTTGTCGACCACTACATTCTCAGGTCTAAGCTCTTCTGGAAGACTTGGAGATCGCCGCCGTAGTCTGATAGCGTAAACGGCGAAAGCTATTGCGCCAAGAGCAACGACTAGATAGGCGAAAGAGGCGGAGGCAGTGCCGCAATTGGCAAGCAGGGTCTCGTGACAGTCGTAGTGGCCTGCGAGGACCGTTCTGGTGGTTAGGTTGGATCGTAGGTTCACCGCCGAACCCTTTCCAAACCGCGAATTCATCGTCAATGAGCCACTCAGAGACCGCAACAGCGAGAGCTGTTCTCCAAGACCGGAGCTTGAAGATAGTGAGCCGGCTAGAGATCTGACGAACATGATCTGTTCCGCAAAGCTCGAAGTTGAGCCCAGCGAAGCGCTCAAACTCGTCGCCAGGCCTTTGGTTTCTGTACTAGTAATGCCAAGTGAGCCAGTTAGAGACCTGAACAACCTTGTCTGATCTGCAGAACTCGCGGCGAAACCGATTGATGTGCTCAAGTTCACACCTCGACCCTTGAAGAGCGACGTTGCTAGTCCCGCGGATCCTGACAGGGATCTGAGCAGGGCGGTATGCTCTACAAGACTAGAAGCCGAGCCTAAGGAACCAGATAGTGATCTGACAAATCCCTTAGCCTCGGAGCCGCCGAGAGAGAATGAAACGGTTAGCGATCTGAACCATGAACCATGCTCCTGGAAGCTTGTCGATGAACCGATGGAACCACTCAATGCGTGGGCGAAGCCCTTGGTCTCAAACGTTGCGAAACCCAGCGAACCACCTAGCGATCTGAACAGAGAGGACTTTTCAACGCCATTCGACGCTGTCCCGATTGAGGTATACAGGATTACACTGCGACCTCTGAAGAAGGAGGTCGACAGACCTAGCGAACCGGTGAGCGTTCTGAAGAGCGACGAGTGTTCGGTGAGAGTTGAGGACTGTCCCATTGAGCTCGAGAAGCTGCGGGCGAATCCCTTGGATTCAGAACCTGCTAGAGAAATCGAGCCGGTCAGGGTCCTGAACAGAGAAACGTGTTCCCCGAGTGTTGAAACTAGACCAAGGGAAGTGGACAGCCCGTGCGAGAAACCCTTCACCTCAGAACCGGCAAGAGACAAAGAGCCGGTCAGCGTCCTGATCATGGAAGTATGCTCTGCAACAGTTGAAGACGAGCCCAGTGAGCCAGTCAAAATTTCGGCACGTCCTCTGAACAGAGACGTCACGATAGAGAGGGAACCCGACAGAGATCTGAAGAGTGAAGTATGCTCAGTGAGGCTTGAGGACGAACCCACGGTGCCGGTCAAATACTCGACTGCACCTCTAAACAGAGTCGTACCGATGCTCAGAGAACCAGTCAGAGACTTGCCGACACCCTTGGTCTGGGAACCGGCCATAGAGAGCGAACCCGTCAGGGACCTAGCCAGACCCTTAGTCTGAGAACCGGTAAGAGACAGAGAGCCAGTAAGTGTCCTAGAAAGCGAAACATGCTCAGCAAGACTTGAGCTCGAAGACAGCGAACCGGTAATTGTCCTGAAGAGCGACATATGCTCAGTAACACTTGAGGCCGCGGTCAACGTCCCCGTCAGCGTCCTGAAGATCGAAGAATGCTCGACGAGTACTGAAAACAGGGCCAGCGAAGCTGAGAGATTCTTAGGGAAGCTTTTGATTTCAGAACCAGCTATGGACAAAGAGCCTGTCAAAGTTCTGAACATGGAAGCATGTTCCGTTATGGTTGAGGACGAACCTAGAAAGCCTGTCAAGAATTCCACCCGACCCCTAGAGCCGTTACTGGTAATGCCCACTGACCCAGTTAGAGTCCTGAAGAGCGACAAACGTTCTGTGAAAGTAGAGGAAACTCCTATAGAACCAGAAAAGCTTCGCGCGAATCCCTTGATTTCAGAGCTTGCTAGAGAAATCGAACTGGTTAGGGTTCGGAAGAGTGAAAGGTGCTCTGCGGTGGTTGAGGCTGAACCTAGGGAGCCAGACAGCCCGTGCGTGAAGCCCTTGACTTCTGAAGAAGCAAGAGTCAATGAACTGGTCAGAGTTCTGAACAGGGCCGCGTGCTCTCCGATAGTTGAGGACGAGCCTATTGAGGTGGCCAGTATCTCACTACGACCTGTGAACGAGGATGTCGCGAATGAAAGGGATCCAGAGAGAGTTCTGAAGAGTGAAGTATGTTCTGTAAAGGTTGAGGACGAGCCCACCGTGCCAGTTAAGAACTCAACGCGGCCCCTAAGCAGGGTCGTAACAAGGCTAAGTGACCCAGCTAGCGATTTGCCTATTCCCTTGGTCTCAGATCCAGTCAGCGAAAGCGAGCCGGTCAGGCCCTTGACCAATCCCTTAGTCTGAGAACCGGTAAGAGACAGAGAGCCAGTAAGCGTCCTAGACAGCGAAATATGCTCGGTTAGACCTGTGACTGGAGACAGCGAACCGGTCAGTGTCCTAAAGAGCGAGATATGCTCAGCGACATTTGATGCTGCGCTCAACGAACCCGTCAGCGTCCTGAAGATCGAAGAATGCCCACCGAGAACTGAGGACAGACCGAACGAACCTGAGAGGCTCTTGGCGAAACTTTTCATTTGAGAAGCCGCCAGAGAGAATGAACCAGTCAGTGTCCTTAGCAGCGAGACATGCTCAGTTATCGTTGCGGATGAACTGATTGAGCCGGTCAATAGTTCGACACGCCCTCTGGATAGGGTACTGGAAAGGCCTAGCGAACCATTGAGAGACTTGCCCAAGCCCTTCGCCTGTGAACCCGCCACGGACACGAATCCAGCCAGGGATTTGGCAAAACCCTTACTCTCAGATCCTGCCAGGGAAAATGAGACCGTAAGTGCTCTGAAGAGCGCGAGATGTTCGACAGCACTTGAGGACACCGTCAGTGATCCGGTTAGTGCCCTATGGATGGAAGAATGGTTGACCAGATTTGAGGATATGGTCAGCGAACCTGTCAAACTTCTGAAGATCGAAGAATGCTCGACAAGAACCGAGGACAAACTGACCGAGCCAGACAGGCTCTTGGCGAAACCTTTGATTTCGGAACCGGCTAGAAACAGTGAGCCGGTCAATGTCCTGAACAGCGAAGAATGATCCGTTACGGTTGTGGACAATCCCAGAGTGCCGGTCAAGTATTCGACACGACCTCTGGACCCGGACGTAGCGAGACCCAGTGAACCAGTTAGAGACTTGCCGATGCCCTTAGTCTGAGAAACAGAGAGGGAGAGCGATCCAGCCAAAGACTTGGCAAGGCCCTTAGTCTCGGAACCGACCAGCGACAATACGCCGGTCAGTGTCCTGAATAGCGCGGAATGTTCAGAAGGACTGGAGGAAGAGTTGAGCGATCCAGTGAGCATTCTAAGGAACGAGCTATGTTCTTGCAGGCTTGAGGATGAGGTCAACGAACCTGCCAGTGTCCTGAAGAATGAAAGATGTCCAACAATAGCTGAGGACAGACCCAATGAACCGGATAGACTCTTGACGAAACCCTTGACTTCTGATCCCGTTAGGAATAATGAGCCGGTTAAGGCTCTGGATAGTGCGATGTGATCAACTGTACTCGAGGACAAACCGAAAGAAGAGGTCAGACTTTCTGTGCGGCCTCTGAATGAAGAAGCAGTAACAGAAAGAGAACCGCCGAGGGTCTTGAACAGTGAGATATGCTTAGTCAAAGCTGAGGAGAAACCGATGGAGCCGGACATGGACTTCGCGAGGCCTTTGGTTTCAGAGGCTATGAGACCAATTGTGCCTGCGAGAGACCTGAACAGGCCAACGTGTTCAACCAATCCTGAGGATGAGCCCAGAGACCCCGTCAGGGTCTTTGCTATACCCCTTGTTTCTGTCGCCAAAAGAGACAACGAGCTAGATAGCGTCCTGAATAGTGACGTGTGTTCGGTGAGGGCAGACGATGAACCTAGAGATACTGTCAGTGTTTCACTGCGGCCTTTGAAGAGGGAGGTTACGATAGAGATCGAGCCGGTCAGCGTTCTGAAAAGCGAAGTATGCTCGATGAGTGTTGAAGTTGTGCCTAGCGAGGTTGTGAGGATTACTGAACGCCCTCTGGCCACAATCGTAGTGAGAATCAGAGAGCCTGTCAGACTCTTGGCGAGACCCTTTGTCTCAGAACCCGCAAGGGAGAGAGTTCCTGTTAGGGTCCTGGCTAGACCCTTGGTTTCAGAACCAGTGAGAGAAATCGATCCTGTGAAAGTCCTAGATAGAGAAAGATGCTCGGCAAAGCCTGAAGACGTGGTTAGCGATCCTGTCAGAGTTCTGAATAATGTTGCATGCTCCGTATTACTAGAAGTAAGAGTCAATGAACCCGTAAGAAATCTGAAGAATGACGATTGCTTACCAAAGGTTGAGACTAGACCGAGGGAACCAGCAAGGGTCTTCGCGAAGCTCTTGGTCTCAGCACCCGCCAGAGAAATCGAACCCGTCAGAGTCCTGAATAGCGAAACATGCTCAGCGGGAGCCGACGCTAAACCCAGCGAGGCACTGAAGGCCTTGCCAATACCCTTGGCTTGAGAAGCAGTGATACTGAGAGAACCGGCCAGTGACCGTGGAAAGCCCTTGACTTCTGAACCAACAAGAGAAATAGAGCCAGACAAGAATCTTGAGAACGAATATTTCTCTGCGACACCCGAGGATTGGCCCAGCGAACCAGTAAGAGCCTTCCCGAAACCCTTAGACTGTGATCCGAAAAGGGACAGTGTTCCCGTTAGCGTTCTGAACAGGGAAGAGTGTTCGCTGAGGTTTGAGGACGAACTGAGGGAGCCTGTCAGAGTCTTGGCTAGACTCTTGATTTCCGAACCCGCTATGGTGAGTAAGCCTGTCAGTGCCCTGAATAGTGAAGTATGTTCGGCCAAGATTGAGGACAAACCGAGCGAACCGGTAAGACCTTTGGAAAAGCCCTTGACTTCAGAGCCAGCAAGACCAAGCGAGCCACCTAGCGACCTGAACAGTGAACCGTGTTCAACAAGTCCTGCGGACAGTCCCAGCGAGCTGACCAAAGATTTTGCTAAACCCTTAGTTTGAGACCCGGTGAGAGACAATGAACCGGTCAGGGTCCTGTATAGTGAACTATGTTCCGTAAGACCCGTGGACAAGCCGAGCGAACCGGTCAAAGCCCTCGCAAGGCCCTTAGTCTGTGAAGCTATGAGAGAGAGTGAGCCGGCAAGGGATTTGGCGAGACCTTTGGTCTGAGAGCCGGTTAGGGCGAGGGACGCCGTGAAGGATTTGGTGAGACCCTTTATCTCAGAACCTGCTAGATTGAGTGAAGCGGTAAATGTCTTGGCCAGACCTTTGGTCTGAGAACCGGCGCTAGAAAGGGAGCCGGTCAGAGATCTGGCGAGACCCTTAACTTCCGAAGCAACGAGACCCAACGAAGAGGTCAAAGCCTTGCCAATACCCTTAGTCTCGGAACCTGCTAGAGACAGGGAACTAGAAAGTGACTTGGTAAAACCCTTGGTCTCGGATCCGGTAAGAGAAAGTGAACCGAAGAGTGATCTTAGGAACGAAAATTTCTGGGCGGCACTTAGAGATTGAATCAGAGAGCCGGTCAGGGTCCTAAAAAACGAGTTCTTCTCGGTGAGAGCTGAGACTAAGCCAAGCGCGCTTGAGAGGGCTTTTCCAATTCCTTTAGCCTGACTAGAGGCTGATGTTAGTGAGCCACCAAGGCCCCTAGCATATTGCCAGTCGGGTGTTGTGATAGCTGAAGCCGAGGAAACGGTAGTTTCTGTAACAGTGCAGCAGGGTGAGCTGCCACCAGAGGTGTATGAGATCCAATATTCAACTGAAATGAAATGGACATTCGAGAATGGTCCCACTGTCCCGGTGGTGAAGGAATACTTGGTTGGAGTGGTGGACGCGAGAACGTTTGTGGTGTTATCCCAGTTCTTGAATAGAAACGTACAGGAAGTCAGACTGTTAGTCGCGCAGTTCCAAACCGTAACCCAGAGATTGCCAACAGGTCCCCCAGCAATCGAATTCAGTCCGGTTGTAACGTTAAAGGTCCAGGTTCCAGAGTCAATCGTTGCACTTCCCAAATCGGTATTATAGACCCAAGCATATCCAGAAACAGAACTGGTACTCGGTGTTCCCGTTGTAGCAGAGGATGCAATGTCAGGCTTCACAATATATTTCCCTACAGCTGATGAGGCTTGGAAATCAACTTCAAGTTCGACCCAACCCCACGTTCCTGTACCGATTGATTGCGCAAATGTTCCACTTTGAGTGGGCGCTGTTGAGGAACCTGTGCTAGATGGGATTTCATACTCGTTAAGCGTGTTGTCATTGGCGGGATTGTTGCCCCCATTTAGACAGTGCGTACCGGTACTCGATGATGTTCCATGTGCGTTCATTGACGTGAAACCGTTCGTGTATGTCGGACTATTGGTCTCGCCCACGCAGGGCTGATATGCTGCAAAAGCATAGATCAGGTCATTAGCAGTTGTAATCATGGATGCTGACGACATAGAGTAGGGTCCCGTGCCGCTCGTCAATGTTCCTGAGCCGGATGCTGTTGCACTCGTTGTGGTTGTTATTCCAGGGGCTTCCCAGCACGTCAAGTAGGTATCGGTTGTCGTGCCGCTCAGGTGGATCGTTATTGTATCAGGTCCAGAAGCGGCTGTCTCCGTCGCGGCATAGATGTAAGCCGTAAACGTTACCGTGGTAGAAGTCTGGGCCAACGACTTAACGAGCGAGAAGGCATTGTTCAGAGTATCAGTTACAGAATTAACCGTGATGGTTGATGGTACCACCATGAAGGAGACTACTAGGACGTCATTCTGTGTCGGGTTTGTCGAATACGCTTGTTCCCGTATCGGCAGAACCTGTCGTTGTAACGAGATTTTCACATCTACCGTTGGGAGGGTTACAGTTACCGACGACTGAATTGCCGAGATGGAAAGTATGAACATTGTTAGTCGCATGAGCGAGAGGCATACCCACAGCCGCTACGACGGCGAGAATCGCCGTCATGATCAGTGTAACTTTTCGCATTGATACCTTCCTTCAAAGAACAATGTATGCTGAGCCCATGCCCCACGTCTTCTCCACCCGTGCCGAATCAGCGACTTCCAGTACTGCCGTATGCGCTAGCCAATGCGGGATCATGGAAAGCCGGCTTTAGCGAGAGTGTCATGATTGCGAATACACGTGTTGTAACACTTGACGTTCGGCTATCGGCACTATCAAGGCAAAGTGTTCGCTTAGTGCATGATATCCTAGCCGAGATACCGATTGGATTGACCCTTGGCTGCCCGGATCGATTGAGTGCTAGTTCTGAGCCAGGATGACAAACTAGGGGCTAAAGAGATATCGTTAGAGCACGAAGGCGGAAGCCAGTCTACGGTTGGCGATTACTTATCATGAAGTATCCGTTATTCAAGGCATCGACCGTAAGAGTTTCGTTCAGACGAAAGCTCAAGGGCGAATTAAGGCAGTTACCATCTCCGTCACTCCAGCAATAGTTTCCATGACCTTCAATGCCTATCCCATTTAGTGCGATGTAGCCAGTGTTCACGAGAAAGCCCATCTCATTATGCTGATAGATATAGACAAGGACATTCCAGCTTGTCCCGCTCATGGAATCCGAATATTCATGGAGCGCAGCGACAGTCCCGTCTTTGGTCCATATTACTCGTCCGGGGTCGTACCAGTAGACGAGGAAGAGACTTGACATTATGATTGCCATGACTGCTATTCCAATGATCAGCCTTTTCCTCATGGCTTAGGCCTCCCTCGAAAGAAAACGGGTAGCTGGCGACTAAGCCTTCGGGCCCTCTAGCTCCACGACCAGGTCAATGTCCAGGTGATCTGGATCGTGTCAAGGTTGTTCAGGGTAACCGCCGTGAACGACGCTGCGGCAAGCTGGATACTGTTTGCACTGCTCGCAGTACCGAAGCTGACCAAGCAAGCTAGTTGAACTGTCTGGGTCGCTGTTGAAGTGAAGGTCTTTTGCAAGACCGACGTACTGCCAGTCGCGCCCGATAGCAGAGTATTCGTTGTAGCCGGGGCACGCTGAAGACCACTGGCGGCGGTAATCTCAGTACCGCCCTCACTGCCAGCGGCTCCACAGTTGCCGGCACTTGCGCCGAATGACGAGTCACCGGCGGCCAGCGTCACTGCGCTGCCTGATAGTGCTATGAAGCTCATACCACAGGTTGCGGATGGGAAGCATCCGTTGGTCACGCTGCCAGTGGTGCCTTGGATAGCTTGGTCGATCCAGGCAACTCCGGTGTTGTACATGGTGTTGTGGACTGAGTTGCAGAAGTTCTGCGACCCCGTTACGCAGTAGCCGAAGTTGACATCCAGATTCTGGTAGTAGTGCCTGTGGCCCCACGGATTCCAACTCCCAGTCGCTACGTAACCTCCGAGAACGAAACTCGTGACGATCAGACCGGTGGCCAAGAGAGCGATTACACCTCTCTTCTTTGTCCATTCAATCTTGAGGAAATTCATTCTTTCTCGCTCACCTCCCAAATGCACTTTCTACCGAGAATCCACGTGACAACCGGTGGACTCTCTTCTGAGCTGTGTTACCTTGAGAAGCCAGAGGCAGTACTATGTCGTCTATCGGAAGTACTCTGCTCGCACCATTACCTATTCGGCTGTGCCTGTTTTCTTGTCCTTGGAATGCCAGAGTGCTTTGAGGATCTCATCGTCTGTTGCCTTGCTTTCGCCTTGCGTTGACGCCTCCTCCCACTCTGCCTTCTTTTGAGACCCGTAAATCGAGTCTTCGGGCGAAGGCTCTCGTGCGACAATTTCGCTAATGCGGTTGGACACGTTACGCAACGAGCCGAAAATACTGAGGATAGCGCCGAATCCCAAGATTGCTGCAACGACTATCATAGCGTACAAGATGCCTACTCCCGCTGAAGTTGGAGGGCCTAACGCGGATTGGCCCGTGTTGCCTATTGCTAGAGGAAATTCATAGGTGATCCTATTGTAGGCGAGTAGACTCGTGATGATGATGACTGACGTTGAGACGAGCAAGAGCGCTAACCGGACCTGCCTCTCGGGCTTCGGCGTCATGATCTGCTTGATGTTTTCCAATCTTTTACCACTACTCTTTTTCCTTTGACGGAGATTCCTCCCAATCTTCTCCTTGCGCAGAGTGTTGATGCAAATCCAGAGCAGTCCCGACGCTCCCGGTCGATGCTGGTGCTGCGCTCGTGGGAAACGAGACTAGTCCACTTCTGATACTGCCGTGCCTGGAGTATTCGCTTAGCAATCCGAAAATGCTCAGGTCAGCCACGAGCACCGAGACTGCAATAGTAACTATGGAAGCTGGCAAGAAGACTAGGTCTCCCCCGTTTCCTAGGAAAGAGGAGAGAAAGAGCGCTGAGATCATGACGACTGGCACTGTCATCATTTGCGAGAAGATTGAAGCTATGTTCATCCCTCGGCGAACTATTGCAAGTCGGATGTTCACGCCAACCAAGCTGGAAAGAGCAAATGCCAGATAGACAATTCCGGCCCAAACGCGCGTCGGGCTGCTGAGTCCTTGGCTTAGTAGAAGCTCTCCTAACCCTGCGCCTGCGGCTCCTTGGAATAGGTACTGAAGAATCGTTGGTAGATGGCGGTCAAGGAGGGCACTGATAACACTCACGGCCAGGAAGATACTGATTCCTAGCAGTACGAAAAACTCGGGAGCCAGCGCCACTTGTGCTCATCCTATCTTCTTGTACACTTAGTCTCGTACTGGATCGCTAGATTTTTCTCGAATTGAGTAGACAAGGCGCTGTCCCTGGTCCGTGTCTTCGATTGTAAGATTGAGAATGCTCTTGTCATCGATTTCCAAGAGCTGCGCGAGATCTTTGGGGATGAGGAGGTATTTGCTTCCCTTAATCTTAGTAGGTGTAACTGTATCGGCATTTTTCTACCAACCATACGGTTGGATAGAACTAAGCACAGGCAATACCATAATCACGGCGTAACCCCAGCGGTTGTCTAGTCGTCACAAGGAGTCCCGATGCTCACGAGTCAGCTGCGGAGGTGGGTCTCTGGAGATCTGTATAGGCCGTCGGGGGCGAAAAGATTTCACGGGCGGCGTTAGAATCTTTTTTCTGGAAAAATTTCGTGTCGGCTGCTACAAGACTGGGTTTCGGGTCCGGGTTTTGGAGCCCTTAAATATGACTAAAGTCCGGAGAACCTCGACTCATAATACTGGTGCTCGAAGAAACGTCGCGAGCATCGAAGCTTCGGTCAGAGTCTCTCAAATCAGGCATGATGTTCTCCTCGTAAAAACATGGGATTCGTGGGCAATAAATCCCTTCCTTGTGAGCATCCGGTTCATCCTTCCCAATATCCTTACGTAGCCCAACCATTGTGTTAACGTACAGGAGCCTATTTTCTTGGGTAGAAACAGCACAGCGGAGCATAGGTTCACATTCACTCGAATTGCTCAAACGCCTTGGATTATTAGAGAAGTCTACGGAAACCCGAACCGTTCACCATATCATTACTTCACTCGCTGGCGAGATGCTGATACTGGAAAGTTCGTCAGGAAAGGAAATGCGGTTCAAGGACGATAATTAAAGTCCCGTTTGGCTTCTCTCCTCTATGAGTCTTTGACCCTTTCCTACTCCTAAACCGATTCCGTGAAGTCGAAAGTGATACTCACACATATTCGCCCACGGACCATCACGGGTCTTGCCATCGTACCCAGCCTTTGTAGAGCAGAAATCGCACTTGGGAAGCTTCGCTACAACAACATCTCTGACTAAGTGTTACATCTACTTCTCTGGTTCGTATCGTTTGATAGGTTCGTCTGGATAGCCGAAGCGATAAGCAATCTGATGATTCGGGCTGAACCAAATCTTTCCCGCTTCTACCTGCTTTAGTCCGAGCGGAGGAATTGACAGAATCTCAGCCAATGCCCTAACCAGCAGAGGCTCGTTGGGCGGGTTCTCCATTTCTTCAGGAACGAGAAGAAGCCACTTCCGACCGAACTTGTCCGTGCACTTGAACTTCGGAAAAAGTGGGATTAGCTCAACCTTGTCCACGACCAACTAATCCCCCGATAGCAGATGGGGCTATCGATGATACAAAGTCCCCGGACTCTTTGCAAAAAGGACTTAAGTCGCGGGTTTATCTTCAGACCTTTTGATAGGCTACTCTCGACCTCTGGATTATCGCCGAGAAAAAGAAATGTTTGCTGTAAACAAAATTTGAGTAGCCTTAAATACGGTGCGACGATAGAAGGACAAGCGAGCCGGTAGTGGTCATGACATCCGGCGGGACGTTGAAGTTCGGACGAACTTCGTCCACCTCGCTGGGTGCCTACCGGCTCACTCTATGACTCTGGTAGCAAATGATATCATGATATCCGTCCCTATATAACACGTACTACCCGGGGGGTAGGGTACGCCGGGGGGGAGGGTATGGGTACTACCGCGCCGCCGTCACTGGTATTACACCCATTACCGCTACGGCTCTGGCTCTTGCTGTGGCTCTTGCAATCCTCTACTCTGAGTCAGAACCCAGACGATTCCCATTACAAACACTACAACGATACCAGCTAAGACCCCGTAGATAGAGTCAGTAGCAAACAGTGCGGTAATGACGAACAACCCGAGGAAGATGAGGACGATAGTCCGTTCCCTCAAAATCTTTAGACCCTCAAACCCCGTTCACCAGAATTTTGTACTGGTCACCTTCTTCCTTTTTCTTGGTTGGCAAGCCACAAACTTTCGGACCTATCTCTTACTTAACAATCTCACGAGGTTTCCCGAATTCCATGCCGTCCTTGGAGAAGAACCCCGATTTCTTCGCTCGCTTCGAATCGCTCTGGTGCTGGACATGCGGCAAGGTCACGAACCACGAAATCACTTGGCGATGGGGCGGTAATTGTTTCATGTGTAAGGAATGCGCGAATATTGTCGTGGAAAAGCTCTAACCTCCATGAGCAATTTCGTCGCCTTGGACACCTACCTACACGCCTGTTTAACCCGGAAGAGTGTAGGCTATCACAATCATCACAACACCGACACCGAAGAGAATCAACAGATTTCTTCTTTGATTACCTCTTAGTCTGCCCCTCAAATGAATCCGCCTGAGAAAGCTAAGACCACCCATCCCGCAACGAAGAGAGAGGGGTTCGTCAACAGAAAACGCTCCCTATGAGTTCTTAATCTGCTTGACTTGTTCCTCGATTTTCGGCGCAAACGGAACAATAATCGCTAACACGTACCACTCGACCAACACGAGAAACAAGACCCAAGCTGGGTTCCAGTAGAAGAATGTGATACTATTCGCTGACAAGCTGCCGAATTGGATCGAGTTGTAGGTAGAGACTGAAAACGCTCCAACTGCTGTCAGAAGGGCTGCAACACCGATAATGACTGCTATGTCACGCATGAACGGCACTTTGATCATGGGTGAAAGACCGATCAGAATTCCCTCTACTGTGATGAACATTCCAGTGATCGCTGAAATAACAGTCAGGCGTGTGAAATCTGAGAAGTTGTGGAATATCAGCCAATCCAACAGAACTGACTCGATCAGCAATACGATGATTAGATGCTGATAACGGTAATGGTATTTCATTTTCAAATGTCGGCGCGAATCTTTACCTTTTGAAGCTTCTCTCCACGCGACACCGATATGGTTAAGTTAGGTTGCTTGTACAGCGTAACGGTTTCGCATTTGAAGACAAGTCAGAGAATTTTACCGACTCGCGTCTTTCTCTCCTTCTTCAAACAATGGGGAATTTACATCGGTCAAGGGATCATTGCACTCTTGGGTCTGATAGGTGCTGGATACATCGCGGGAATTCCAAGGAACTCATACAACGCAGCTATTGTTGACGTGATTATCGTAGGATACTTTGCAACCGCTGGGGTTTGGCGGAGACTACGTCCTCGAAGCAAGCTTGCGATGGAATATGCGAGACGAGCGTACCGCTCAGCGGCATGGATACTCACGGTTGGTGTAGCGACCATAGCCCCGACGGTCTATGCCCTACTCCCATTTCTAGGGCAAGCCGGTGATATTGTTCAAAACACTGCATTAGTGATCGGAATACTGAGCTTCGTAACCTTGCTCGGGATTATCATGAGCATAGCCGATGGTTTCAAGCAAAGCGAGGACGAGATAATCAAGAAGTTCGAAGCAGAGAACCCGCAAAAAGTAACCGGTTGATCGCCATTGAAGTCAACCCTTACGTAGCTCAACTATTGTATGTTCGTGTAGGGAAACTTGGAAAACGCTTCTCCAATTCATACTTAGCTCTTGAACTGGGGATGAACAGTAAGCTCAAGGCTCTTGCTCTCCAACTCCCAAGCCCGCTGAGACTTGGGTTAGAATGATGGCTCTGTCCCGGGTGCTTGCATCATTGACCAGTGTTCGTATCTCTTCGAGACTTAGGGGATTTTGCTCTTGTTGGTGCTTCTTCACAGCAAGGTGTTGGTCCTTAGTCACAAGGGTGATGCTGTAGTCAGCAAGATTGAGGTACTGTTTGAGGAACGACTTGACTGCCTGGACCAGGACGAACCTTGAGCCTTCCATTAGATTGGTTGAATGGATGTAGCCTTGAAGGTCGCTTCCCCATTGTCTCTGACCCTCTACTTCGTCGCTCTTCTGCTGACCCTTGACAGAATCTATCCACTTATCGACAGTTCCAAAACGAGACGACAGCGCATCGCGCCAATATCGAAAGAGGGATGACCCGTAGACACTGGCTGTGTTCTTGCTGCCCAGTGCTTTCTTGTCGTACCACGTCTTCACTTTGGGGTTAGAATCTACCCAAGTCTGAAGGTCGTGGGTGTATTGGCGCGGCATCTAAGCCAGCCTCCGAATGTATGTCACAACGGTTTGTCGGTCTGCCTTCGTAACCCTACCGTCACCGAAGGGAGCTATCTCTTGAGTGATGTAGGTCTCAATAATTCGTTGGTGTCGAGGAACGAAGGACTTTATATGACGTACGTCATACGCCGATCGTAATCGAGAGAATAGCTAAAGAGTGGAAATTGAAGCCGACGTGAATCTAAGATGAGTCATAACGTGAGCCAGCTCGATATCAAAGACCTCCACGCCACGATAGAGGGTAAGGAGATTCTGAAAGGAGTAGACTTCCAGGTCAAGCAAGGCGAGATTCACGCCGTTATGGGTCCTAACGGGTCGGGTAAGAGCACTCTTGCCTCGACCGTCATGGGACACCCGAAGTACATAGTTACCAAGGGAGACATTCTTTTCGATAATGAGAGTATTCTGAAGCTGGCGCCGGACGTAAGAGCTCGTAAGGGGCTGTTCCTAGCCTTCCAGTACCCGTACGAAGTGCCGGGCGTATCGTTGGCCACATTCCTCCGCACTGCATACAACGCGGTCCGGCAGGGTGGCAAGAAAGGCGACCTGGGACAAGAGATGCTCTCGGTCCTCGAGTTCAGGAAACTCCTGAAGGAAAAGCTCAAACTATTGGATATGGACGAATCCTTTGCAACACGTTATCTGAACGAGGGATTTTCCGGGGGCGAGAAGAAGCGCTGCGAAATACTCCAACTAGCAATTCTCCAACCGAAGATTGCAGTTCTTGACGAGACCGACTCGGGACTAGATATCGACTCCGTCAAGATCGTGGCTGAAGGTGTAAACAAGCTGGTAGGACCCGAAATGGGGGTCATGATAATCACCCACTACCAACGGATTCTACGATACATCAAGCCAGACCATGTCCATATTCTACTTGATGGTAGAATGGTCAAGTCTGGGGGTCCCGAGCTAGCGGATGTGCTTGAAGAGAGGGGCTACGATTGGATAAAGAAGGAGAACTTGTAGAGGAATGAGAAACAGAAGCATTCAGGGTACCTTCAAGGTTAAAAAGGAGCATAGGAACTAGGAGAGTAGAGAAGTAATGGCAATAAGCATAACCGATAAGGCAGCAACCAAAGTCCAAGACTACCTCAAGCAGGTCAACGACCAGAACCTAGCCCTACGCGTCTTCGTAAAAGCGGGAGGCTGCGCAGGCTACCAGTTCGGACTCAAACTCGACAAAACCGGCGCTGCCGACGTTATCGAACACAGGAATGGAGTCAACATCGTAGCCGACGCCAAGAGCGCCGACCTTCTAGGAGACGCCGAAATCGACTACGTGGAGACTGAGATGGGTGGGGGCTTCAAGTTCAACTTCCCCGAAAGCTACCTAACCTGCGGAT
>WNGK01014100.1_pt1 | contig 15930 bp, 17 predicted proteins | sample 5400601 | NCBI WGS metagenome assembly WNGK01 (sample SAMN13153376, study PRJNA577476) | soil metagenome | isolation source: 60 cm soil or saprolite under Garry oak tree replicate 1 | place: USA:California | collected 2016-06-15
GAGACCTTCCTGCAAACCTACTTCCAGGGGATGAATATCAAACGCAAACCGCCCGTACTCATCGTCACCGGTGGAAGCGCCAACTCGCTGTTATACCTCGCCCGCCGCGCGTTCAAGCTCGAAATGCAGCAAACGTTGCTGACACAACATGATCTGCTGCGCTGCCAGGGGCTTTTGGGCGCGCTTGCGGCGGAAGAAATCGCGCAGCGTTTTGAACAACCGGTTGGACGCGCGCGCATCATGCTGGCTGGCGCAATGATTATTATGGCCATGATGTCGCGCCTGCGGCTCGACCAGATACATATCAGCCCGCATGGTATTCGCGAAGGCGTCCTGCTTGCCTATGAGCGTTATGGCGCATCCTGGCTGGAACGTGTCGGCGGAAACACGGCACGTTCAGCGCGTTCATCACCCCCGGCACGCACTAATCATCACGCACAGGCATCTCTTGCCGATCTTGCGCGTACTGAAAATATGCTCAACGGCTCTGACAGCATGAGCAATGGCGCTGCGTACGAGGAAACATTTGTTTCTGCTGGTCAGCATATGTTACGCGAACGTCTCAAAAAGTTTCTCGAATGGCCCGATGAAGTGCTGAAACACGAGGATATTGAAGCGGTGCATAGAATGCGCGTCGCCTCGCGCCGCATGCGCGCCGCGCTCGATGCCTATGAATTCTGCTGCGAGCCGAAAGCCTTCAAGCAGGTTTATCGCACTATCAAAGGGGCAGCCGATACGCTGGGCGCAGCGCGTGATACTGATGTCATGTTGCAAGAGTTACGCACCCAATTGGAACATATGACGGCTGATGCACAGTACGGAGCACAGTGGCTCATTGATCGCTTGCAGGAGTTTCGCCCGGAGAAGCAGCATGCATTAGAAGATTTCCTGCTTGCATTGGATCAGGATACGCTTGAACAACAGGTAAAAGCGTGTATCTCGAAAGGACAGGTACAGAGTGGCAAAAGCTAGACCTATTACTGGATTGGACGCGCACGCGCCCGTGGCCAGGAATGCGCGTCTCATTGCTAAAACCCGGCTAGAAGAACTGTATAGTTGGGAGCGTTATGTAGACAATCCCTATAATATTAGCGAGTTACATAATCTGCGCATTGCGGCCAAACGCCTGCGTTATACGTTTGAAGTATTTGAAGAGGTCTTGCCAGCAGCAGGGAAGGAAGTTGTTGATGAACTCACGCGCATCCAGGATGAGCTGGGCGCGCTCCACGACAGTGACGTCATCATCGGATTATTGCGCCTCTGCCTGGCCAGCCAGGACAGCGGGGCGGCGCCCGAGCTACATATTGACTCGAAACAGGCGCAGAACAAAGGCAAATCGCTGGTGCCGATTGAGTTAGCGGAGCATTTGTTGGACCCATCGGTTGCTCCAACAGCCGAGCAGCGCTACGGCCTGGAACAACTTCTGCAAAACCAGGAGCAGCTACGCGAACAGCAATATACGGCTTTTCGCCAGCACTGGTACCAGCTTCAGGCCAGAGATTTCCGCCGTGAGATTCTGGCTATTTTAAACGAATAATGCCCTGCTCTATCCCATCAATACAATTTGCGTAGTATATCGAAAATGATCGAAGTAAAGGCGGGCAAGCATATGATGATACCGTTTCCGCTTGAAGAAATGGATTGGTGGCAACAGCCACAACCGACGGCTGAAGAACTGCGTTTAAGTGGAGGGCTGCTGGTAGAAGATTGGCCTCACGCTCGCCAGGTAATGCGTCTCTCCGTCATGCTCTTCCATGCCACGGAACCACTGCACCAGCTAGATGCAGATGCGCTGCGTTTGCTCGAGCGAGCCGCATTTTTGCATAACACCGGTATGATGATCGAAGTGCGCCGGCATCACAAACATTCCTTCCGCCTGATCAGTGAGACGCCATTGCCAGATTTTACTGATGAAGAACGCCACGAGATCGCGTGTATTGCGCGCTACCATCGACGCGCCCTTCCGAGCATGTCACATGAAGAATATGCATCCCTCAATCGCGCTGCGCGTAAGCGCGTCTCTGCGCTTTCCGCTCTGTTGCGTATCGCCGACGCGCTCGACTACAGCCACGATGGCCGCGTTCTGAAGCTTGCTCCGGAACCAGAGTTATGTGATAAAACGAACTGGACCATCTCCCTCTGGGTGCGGCCATTAGCGGATCTTGATGACGAACTCGAGCATGCCAATGAAAAAGCTGACCTGTTTGAGAAAGCGTTTAAGCGGAAGTTACGCTTCCTGATACAAGATTAGACTTTATCGAGCTTAGGGAACATATTACTGCTACTTTATGGGCTCGGGAAACACCCCATTCTTGCCCTTTCTCTCACGGTTGACTTTATGGCACTCGAGAGACCATAAATGGATTGCTCTACTAGCTGCATACCTAGGTAGCCCATTTGTTCTATTCAGCTTGCTTTTTCCTATCGACTAGGATAAAGTACCTGAGATTGAGAGGCACACATAAAAAATCGACTCTATGCGTCCCCAAAACCTTGTGCAAAGCAATGCTACGAAAAAGGATACTAGCTTAGTATGCGAGATTTCTCATTAGATCATCTTAATGAAATAGAGTTCGAAGCGTTTTGTTACGACTTGCTCAAAGCAAAAAAGTTTGTAAACCTTAATTGGAGAAAAGGCACTGGTCTTTCCACAAGTCCAGCAGATCAGGGACGTGATATAGAATGCCAGCGACCTCTAGTGGATGTTGATGGAAGTCATTATTTTGAAACATGGTTTGTAGAATGTAAGCACTATAAACAAGGAGTACCACCCGAAAAAATACAAAATGCACTTGCTTGGGCAGAGTCAGAACGGCCAGATACGCTGCTTATCATAAACATCAAATTTCCTTTCTAATCAAACGAAACTCAATCTCGATGGGTATATCCGAAACAGAAAACCTTACTTCAGAATAAAGTGGTGGGAAAAGAGCGATCTTAAGGATTTAACCTATGGTAAATCTGCTCTTCTGTTGAAGTATAACATCTCAAATGATTTTCCTTTCGTTTCTATTATGCATCCCGCACATCTCACATATTTAATACGTCACCCTCTAAACTCACTGGATTATTTATTCGCACAACTTGATAAACTACAATCAGAAGCAAGGCAGTCTCTACTTTTTGAAGTCAATGGGTATATCATGCGTCCCACCTATCCTGACGCCTCATTTGATTACAAATTTTTCAAAGCGCATTGCCATGAAATCGTCGCATCGGGAGCAGTTGAACAGTGTATTCTAACTTTTTTTATAGTTTCATATACTCTTCAAACATGGCTTGCGCTTGATGACAAGACATCTGTAGATGATAAGCTTGCGAACTTAGCGGAAGAAATACCAAAATTAAGAAAAGCATTTGAAGAAGTGAAGCCAAAAAACAGTACTGAACAATGGCTCATGGAGAATCACTATAGCTCCCCTCAGAGAGTCGGAGTTGCACCAGAAGACAGAACTTTAGCTAATATGCTACTTGAAATTAATCAAAAGATCATAATTAACAATCTTCCTCAAAGAGTTGAGGATCACTATGGACTGTATGTTTATTTCTGTAAAACCGTAGTTGAACAGCTTTTATTAGAGAACTATTTGCCTGACCAAGATATGTAAAAGCCAATTTCATTAAATTCTGTCAAACGGGTAATTAACGCATTACGCATCAGAGGAACGAGTGAGTAAACGGATGGTAGGAATATATTTCCAGTAACAGCGAATAAGGAGATTTATATGGCAACTCTCGAAGAGATCGACAAGCAATTGCTTATACTCTGTCCAAGTCTCGCCAGGAAAATTCGACAATGTGGCAGCGATGAAGAAGCTTCAGAACTGTTGTATAGCACGCTAAGCGAGGTTATCGGGACAACCATTGATGGTTTAAGAGCCTCACTTAAAAACATTAGGTTCTCAGGGAGACAAGAATGATAATCTGATTGCGGAACCGTATTAGAGGTTGCGTGTAAAGGTCGTTTCGATCCGCTCAGAAAGCGATTTCATACGATACTGTTTGCGTTCGGCTAGATGTCCCTGTAAAGCGCCTTCTGAACACTTTACACACAGCCTCTAATAAGAGGCTGCTCGACTCGCCAAAGGAAGTTCCTGACTGTCTGAAGATAGTGCTCCGTCTCCTCAAGATGCGGCATGTGTGCGCTTTGCTCGAACACGGCTATCTCTGACTTGGGAAGCAGGCTCTGGTACCAAGCCGTCGTTTCCGGCATCGCCTCGTCATAACGGCCGCACGTGAAAAGCGTCGGGATGTCGATCTTGCCCAGGTGAGCGGTACAATCGTAATGCAGGAGATTGCCGGTCATAAAAAACTCTGACGGTCCCCACATGGTGGTGTAAACACTGGTGCCTTCACCGGCTACTGTTCGTTCCAGCGACTCAGGCCAGGGGTGAAGACGGCAGAGATAGCGCTGGTAGAATTCCATTGCTGCTCGCTGATAGTCCTCCGAATCAGTGGTGCCCTTGCTCTCATGTTCCTCAAGAATCTGCTGCACGTCAGCAGGAAGGCTCTTCCGGTAGTCCTGCATATCATGGAGCCAGCGCGGGATGGAGAGGGCAGGGCTGGCGAGAATGAGGCTCATGAGACCATCCGGCCTGGTGAGCGCATAGTCAATGGCCAGCATACTACCCCAGGAATGCCCGAAGAGATGGACTTGCTCAAGGTTGAGGACTTGTCTGATCTGCTCAAGCTCTTCGACAAAACGGCTCCGCTGCCACAGCGTGGGATCGTCCGGTCGCTCTGATTTGCCGCAGCCGAGTTGATCGTAGAAGATGATGGGGCGCTCGTTGGCTAACCTTGCGAGTGGCTCAAGATAATCGTGGGGAGACCCCGGCCCACCGTGAAGAGTCAGTAGTGGAATACCCTCACCAGGATTCACCGCCTGGTACCACACCAGACCGCCAGTCACCGGAAGGTAGTCTTCTTGTACGTTGTCAACTCGCTTTTGCATGTGCACTCCCAGTCCTTCTATGAGATGCTTCTTGCTCGCTCCTTCAGGCAGTCCTGATAGGCTTTGATCAGTTTTGAGGGATTCATTTGAAGCGGATCGAGTTCAAAGGCCTTTGCTCCTATATCATATCTTGGTGCAAAGAAGAGGTGTTTGATGAGATTCCATCCCTCGTCACTGTCTGCATAGGCATAGATTTTCCTGATACTGACTCTTGGGTATTGAACGCACCAGTAATCGAGGAGGCTATTGATGAGTGTTCTCAGGGATGCGTGATGCTCTGGCTTGATGACGACAGCATTCACATACACTGTGTAGGCCTGGTTTTCCTCATACATAAGAATATGTTGCGTCCTGATATCACGCTCGTGCATTTCGCGCCTGAGTAGTTTGAAAATGGTTTCTTCTTGCATGGGAATCATCGTGATATATCCCCACACGTCTTTTCTGTTTGCTGCATTGAAGAGGACACGGCACATATAGGGGTTCTTTTTCCACCATGCATGCGTGATCGAAAGGTCTACCGCCTCGTCTATCCCAAACATTTCGACCACTACCTTTCAATTTTTTTCTGCTTTAAACACTTCTGAAAGGACTTAAGAAGTTTCGATGGGTTTCTCCTATATGGATCAAGCTCAAAGGCATTCTCACCTAGATCGTAACGAGGGGAAAAGAAAAGGTGGCGTATCAAGTCTAATCCCTCGTCACTGGCAGCAAAAGCATACAGCCGCACAAACTTGATTCGCGGATACTGTTCACACCAAAAATCAAAAATGCTTTCAAGAAGTTTACGGAGATGCTGACGGTGTTCCGGTCTCATCATTGCAGAAGGAATATAACCATGATATTTCCCCTCTTTCTCATAAGTAAGGATATCATCAGGCTTGATTTCCTTTTCTCGTAGTTCATCGCGAAGGATTTTAAAAATGGTCTCCTCTCGCATAGGCATAATAGTAATCGCGCCCCAGATATCTTCTCTATTGTCTTTATCGAAAAGAATCCGACACATATAAGGATTCTTTTGCCACCATGCATGTGTAGTTGAGATATCTACCGTATTCTCAATACCATACATCTGATAGTCTAATTTTAATAGATTAGGCAAATCATACTCTTTTACCCAATCAGTTGCGCCAGGAATATCGGTTTCGGTTGTTTTCTTCGCTGCCTTTTGCGGCAAGGCAGCTAGTACTTGGGCCTTCGGATATAATTTCCCTCGCTTTCGCCCTTCAGGCAATGTTCCTTCAATAACGCCTTCATTCACTCTACGCCGAAGAGTACTTTCCGACAAACCGGTATCGACAAAAATCTTTACAGCCTCACTCCATGTAAAAAAATCCTCTTGCGACAAATTATTATTCCTCGCTTTACGGTAATTCTCTCCTTTAACCGCCATTTTAACACAAGCTCGTATATAAAACAACAATCGCCAAAAATAGCCGTTAAAACTATTGACTTTAACGGCTATTCTGTGTATCCTATCTTATAATAACGGTTAATAACATTCGGTGGCGGTTATACTATTGGCTAGCCTGCTAATAACAAGGAGCCAACCATGTTTGAACATGTTATCGATGGTTGCGACTGTCCTGGCAAACAGTGTCGCAGCTGTGAGCAGGTCAAGTGTTTTGGCACATTCAATCATGAAAAGAATGGTAAATATGGTTTGCGGAGCCGTTGTCAGGTATGTGATAGAACTCGTGGTCGAGCATATAGCGCAACACATCGCGAGGAGAACAATGAGAGAAGACGAAGATGGCGTCAAGAGAATGCCGAGCGTGATCGCGAATATAACGAAGCCTATTATAGAGAGAACCGCGATAGGTATACGGAAAGGGGGCGTGCGTACTACCAGAACAATCGTGAGCGCTCCCAAGAGGCTTTAAGGGCGTTCCGCAAGAAACACCCTGAAGCCGATAGGCGGTACTACGAGGCGAACCGCGATAAGCATTACGAGCGGGTGAAATCTTACCGCCAGCGCAATCTTGAACAGTACGCTGTCTATGCGGCAAACCGCCTTGCCCGCAAAAAGAATATAGGTGGGTCGGTCGCGCCACAGCAGTGGGAAGAGCTGAAGGCATACTACAGCTACACCTGCCTCTGTTGTGGGAGACGTGAACCAGATATCACGCTCACCATGGACCATGTTATTCCCATCTCAAAAGACGGCATAAATGCCATAGAAAACATTCAGCCTTTGTGCGGCTCTTGCAACTCAAGTAAGGGTACTAAAATTGTTGACTATCGGAAGAGGTTTGGTTGAGAGTTTTTGTAAAGCAACCTCTTATTTTTGCTCTTTATAACCCATGCATTTAGGTAAAGATGTTGTAGTGCGGTTGCTGGCAGAGTGTGGCAAGACACTCTGCCAGCTGTCGAGAACCGTCGTCACCGATGAAGCATCCGCCCGGTCCTCACCGCGTAGTATATGCGTCACGAGGTCGGCGGTCAATCCAGCATATGTGTTCTATGAGCACAGAAAGGATCACGTGACCTATGTTACCCCTCTCCACCCTATCGACTCGTCTCACCAGCCCCGGTGCATCCTCTCTCGCACAAGCGAGCAAGGTCTATGAACCGCCCGCGCTCAGCACCTACTGGGTGCCGCTCGCTGAACCCCTCTACGACTGGGCAACCTTTGCCCAGCATGCCGAGCGTGTGCCAGTGTTCACGGCGATTGGACACGCCTTTTTCGCGCTTTCCCACGAGACCCGCGCCCTGCGCTGCTTCACCCTGGCCTGGAAACAGCAGCCAGGCCGCTACCCCAAAGACGCCGACTACTGGTACACCCAGGCAGGCCGTGCGCTCCAAGACGCGACCCATCATTGGAGTCGTGCGGCCTGTGCGCTCGACACACTCACACCCGATGAGCTCACAGCTGGCGATCTGGACGAAGTGCGCCGCATGTCTGGTGCTGCCCGCGTCCAGCAAGAACGTCTATGGAAGCTCACCGATGAGGTGCGCGCCGCCATCGCCGACTGGCGCGAGCAGCACCAGCAGCCAGCAGCACAGCAGGAGGTGCAGGCATGAGAGAGCAACCCGGCCCCTCGTTTCCACCAGTGGCAAAGGCAGCGCACTCCGTTGAAGATATGCCTATCTTCTGTCAGGACTACGGTCATTCCTGGGAGTCAACGCAGCAGCCAGTAGAGCGGCGAAGAACCGCTACCGCAGCAGACGTTGCCGCTCGACAGACGCAGGAGTATTCTCCTCCAGCAAGCCCCCACAGGGTCGGGCATACTCCAGGCTTACACGGTGAAGACGCACCGTATCTGTCCCAAGAGGTACGACCAGGAAGACGCCAAACTATTGAGGTGGATGAAGAGGAACAGTACACCTATGCCGACTCGCCCAAGAAGCAAAAAACAACCGTTGTTTACAGACCAGCAAAGCCAACCCGAAGACTGGAACGAACCCGCTTTCACTGGCTCGTGTTTGTGGGACTGGCCATGTTTATCATGATTATCGGCTGGCTGACTTTTAGTGCGCTCTCTAGTTGGTGGAGTGTGACGCAAGATGACTGGCATTATGGACGCCCCCGCACTTGGCAGACCGACGCAGTCGTAGGGCATGGGGATAGCGCAAGTTATCCGAGCCACTTCATCGCGGTCAATCTCAATGGGCAAATTCTGGTGATTGAAGTGCCTGGGGGGAACGCCAGTAAAGCGCAAATATACATCGGGCCGCGTTTGTTTGGTGCAGGACTAGACCTTGTGCCTGTTACGTTGTCTTTCGAAGATTGCAATGGGGATGGGAAACCAGACTTGAACATCCACATTGTTGGAAGTGACAAGATCATCTGTTTCCCGAACAACGGGAAGACGTTTACCACCACGCAGCAGCAACCGTAACAGTAAGGGAGAAGCGGTAGCCATGCCGCTTCTCCCTGGGAGGAGAGGCAACCATGCAGCAAACAGAAGAGCAAGAATCCCGACCACCTGTAACACCAACGGAGCTAGGAAGCGAACCGTTGACACCGCTTCCTCCTGACGCAGTACAGCCAGCAGACGACGACGACAGCCCCGATGCTATTTTTATGCGTGCAGTGTCCGAGATACCCACTCAACCCCTACCCAAATACACATCAAGAGAGCAGGAGATAGTAGAGCCGTACTTTCTTTGCAGCGTGTTTCTTGTTGTCTTTTGCTTACTTGTGAGCAGCATCGCAGCCGTTGTGAACCAACCCGTTGTTACCGTTACCCTCTTCCCTGTTCACAAATCTCTGCACATCACGACCACGATCCCCCTCGAAACGCGGCAGCTTGCACCCGTTACCCTCACCAGGACCTTGGCCGCACAGACCACTGGACATGGCCACCAGGACGCGAGACCCGCTACAGGAATGCTTACCTTGTACAATGGACAGGCAACCGCCCAAACTATACCAATAGGAACGGTATATACGGGCGCAGACGGTGTTAAGGTAGTTACAAACCAAGCGGTTACTATACCAGCAAATAACCCTCCCGAAGACGGACAAGCTACTGTGTCAGCTAGCGCAATGAGAGCAGGAAGCGTGGGCAACATACAGGTACTTGATATTAACACAACAGTTAATAGCTCCATCTTTGTCAAAAATCTGGCAGCGTTCAGAGGTGGACAGGATGCACGCGACTTTCAAGCAGTAGCAAAGAACGATCTCGATACTTTGACCTCGAAGTTACAGCAGCAACTGACACAGGCAATACCCCAGGCTTTCAGCATTGCCCCAGGTGAGGAAGTGATCCCTACGAACTGTATCTTTACAGAATCCGCCGATTATGGTGTCGGGGATGAGGCAAAAGCGGTAACAGTCCATGCCTGGAAATCTTGCGCGGCAATTGTCTACAACCAGGACGCGCTCCAGCAGAAAGTATTAACAGTTTTCAACACCACACGCCCAGGAAAGAATTATGAGCTAGTTAGCAATGTACAAACAATGGTAGTCAGTGTCACCCCGTTTATCGTTCGTTTGACCGGTTCATGGGAGTATGTCTTTACAAGTGACTGCGAGCAATATCTAGCAGAGCAAATAACAGGAGATACGCCAGTGCAAGCGAAAGTGTATCTCCTGAAAACTGGCTTTGTGTCCCAGGTAACAATAACGCAGACACAGAGTCTACCAGACCCCTATCATATTCGATTTCTGGTGCTTGTCGGCATCTAAAGGAAACCTGCAGGAAACACGTCTACCGAGAGGAACATTCCTGTGGAGACCGGTCTTATTTTCGTATTCGGAGAGGAAGAGAAAAGGAGGACCCTCGTTCACATGGCAACGACGACGATTGAATGGACGTGGCGGCGGCTGCCGGATGGCACGCTGCTCCCCGGCTATACCTTTAACCCCTGGTGGGGCTGCATGAAAGTCTCGCAGGAATGCAAGCACTGCTATGCCGAGGGGATCGCCCGACGGTACGGCCAGCACGTGTGGGGACCGCCCGCGACCACGCAGCGGCGCTTCTTTGGCCCGGATCACTGGCGCGACCCGCTGCACTGGAACACGCAGGCCGCACGCGAGGGGCACCACCGTAACGTCTTCTGTGCGAGCATGGCCGATGTGTTTGAAGACCACCCCGAGGTGGGAGAGGCGCGGGCGCATTTGTGGCGGCTGATCGAGCAGACCCCCTGGCTCAACTGGCTGCTCTTAACCAAGCGCCCTGAGCAGATTGGACGCTTCTCCCCCTGGACGGCGCATAGCAACTGGCCAGACAACGTGTGGCTGGGCACCTCCATCGGCCTGCAGCAGCACGCTGCCCCGCGCCTGAATGCCCTGGTGTCGCATGCGGTGGTGGTACGCTTTGTGTCCTGTGAACCCCTCTTAGGTCCGCTCGATCTCACCCCCTGGCTGCCTCGACTCCAGTGGGTCATCTGTGGCGGGGAGAGTGGCGCGCACGCCCGGCCCATGTGGCCCGCCTGGGCTCGATCGCTGCGCGAGCAGTGCGGCGCGGCAGGTGTCCCCTACTTCTTCAAGCAGTGGGGTGGACGCCATCACGCGGCAGGCGGACGCCTCTTAGATGGACGCACCTGGGATGAGATGCCGCCAGAGGGACCGATACCAGCCATGCGTGAGCAAATGCAATGGGAGGCGTGACGATTGGCGGGGCCAAGCTCTGGTACGACAAGCCGCACAAGCAGTTTTACTTGCTGGTTTCACTGGAACTGGAGCTGCCTGACCCAACCCCTGACGCACTTCCTAGTGTCGTGGGCGTGGATGTCGGCATGCGCTACCTTGCAACGACTGCGACCACCACCAAGCAGAGTCACTTTTATCCAGGGAAACGAGCGCGGGCGTGTGCCGACCACTACGCCCGACTGCGCAAACGCTTGCAGAAGAAAGGCACTCGTTCCGCGACCCGGCGCCAAATCGCCTTGAGTGGACGAGAGAGACGGTTGAAACTGCAAGTCAATCACACCATCGCGAAATCCATTATTCAGGCGCACCCGCACACGCTTCTCGGCCTGGAAGAACTGACCGGCATTCGTGAGCGGACCAAACGGCGGCGGAGACGATGCAAGAAGAGCGGGAAAGGACGAGAACCCGTCTCCCCCAAAGCGCGTCGAGCCAATCGTCACGCCTCCCAGTGGGCCTTTGCCGAACTGCACAGCCTGCTGACCTACAAGGCCGCGCTTGCAGGGTCGCTTGCCATCAAGGTGGATGCGGACTACACCAGCCAGAGCTGTCCCCTGTGCGGCTACACAGATAAGGGGAACCGCCCCGGAAACGGCTTGCGCTTCATCTGTCAGAACAAGCAGTGTGTGTATCGCTTGCAGACTGGTCGCCCTTATACCCTGCATGCCGACCTGGTCGGCGCGCGCAACATCGCGATGCGAACGCTTCTCACCCGGCAGGACTGGGTGAGAACGGGGCACTTGTCAGTTGCCCCTGATGTGTCGGACCGTGAAACCAAAGCGGCACGCCTCAACAGGTATGCCGAATTGCGGTGGAGTTCGGATACGAGTCCTCTGTCTGAATAGAGGACTACTGACGATTAGTTGGCTCTGTGAGGACAGGGGCGCATTTCATTGCGCCCCTACATGTTATTCGTGGAAATCAAGGATGCGCTCATGCAGCACAATAGCCGCGCCGCAGGCATAATCGGGATGTATCCACAGCACAGGGTGCGTTCTCTCTTCCTGGTACGTATACGTCACTCCGTGTTCGTCAAGATAGCGCCGGGCCTCTTGCATGCTCTTCACCGCTGAGGTCATGCGGCACACGCTCTCGCCGAACCGTTCCAGGTACCTTCGCAGCGCGCCAGCCTCCGGCAAATGCTCTAGATCTACCTCTTGATCTTCCTCGGCGGCAAGTGGTACAGGCATAGCCAGTTCAAGGTGCTGCCCGCTTTCGCCAAGTGGAAATGCAACGAGCAGCGCATCCCAGCCATCGGATTCAGCGGTAAATGGAACGGCAATTGTGACGTTGAGTATCTTTATTGCGCCGAGCGGATGTTCTGGCGGTGTCTTCCATCCTGCCAGGCGCAGACGGCGTTCCTCGCCCGCGCTATCGTGCTGGATGAGAAAAGGATAGCGCTGTGCAAGTTCGGGTCGCTCAATATCGATGCGCGACCAGCCGCGTGTGCGCCCATCGGAAGCCTGTAACTGCCCCGGCTTTGGACCGATGATGGGTATCCCTCGCCCGCGCATGGCTTCAGCATCAGTCGCGATATCGTTGGAGCCAAGCACGCAGTTCAAGTAGCCCTCGCCCTTTGCCAGTCGATCCAGCAAGCTCTGCTGCGCTTCCTCCGGCGCGCGCACCGCGATCAGTTCGAGATAGGTATCGCCAATCACGATAATACGATTGGCGGTTCCACCGGAGGGATGAATGCCGCCCCCGCTCGCCAGCAACCCCAGTTTTTCATCGAATTGTGCGGCAGCCTTTTCCAAATCATTCACGCCGATGATGATGTGGTCGATTGCAGTGAGCATGGTATTTTCTCCTTTGAAGGTTTCCAGGGCAATGATACCACCCTCCAGGGCGACCGCGAGGGTCGCCCGTACCCTACTACGACGTGGCCAACGAAGCCCGTATAGGGTACGGGCGACCCTCGCGGTCGCCCTGGAACAAGTCTCTACGCTAGATTGTTTACCCGCGTGAACGTGCTAGCTCACGAGTCTCGCGCCCATCGGGGGTACGGTCGCGATGGAGCCGATTAGTGCCCAACTCCCCGCGCTCCCAGATCACCAGCAGCATACTGGCATTGAAGATCGACGAATAGGTACCACTGAAGATACCCACCAGCAGTGCTAGCGTGAAGGTGCGGATAGTTGTGCCGCCGAAGAGTGTCAGTGCGCTCAACGTGAAGAGCACCGTCAGCGACGTATTGAGCGAACGGGCCATCGTCTGGATCAGGCTGGCATTCACCACCTGCTCAAACGTTTCAGAGGTGCGCCGCGTCATATTCTCACGAATGCGGTCAAACACCACAATCGTGTCATGTACCGAAAAACCGACCACCGTCAGCAGCGCGGTAATGAACAGCGCGTCAATCTGGACGTGCAGCAGCCAGCCCAGAATTGAGAAGACTCCAAGCACAACCAGCACGTCATGCAGCAGGGCGATAATAGCGCAAGCGCCGTAGCGCCAGGGCCTCGTCACCTTGCGGAACGCGAACCAGACGTAGAGCAGGATGAACACCGAAGCGGCCAGTACTGCCAGAAATGCGTTGCGCGTGGTCTCTGATGCGACTGAAGCCGAGACGGTCGCATCGTCCAGCACATACACATAATTATGCCCGTTGTTTATCAGGTCCGCCTTGAGTTTCAACAGCGAAGCTTGATCAACCACTGAAAGCGTCAGCAGGGTAAGCGTTTGTGTCGTCGATCCCTGATAGACTTTATCCACCTTGACCGGAATATTGGATGGATTGGTACTGGTTGTAGTCGGCGTCACGGTCGTTGTGGCGGACGGCGTCGCTTTAGGTGTTGTCGTTGCCGTAGCGCTCGGGCTCGCCGTTGGCGTGGGGGAAGGCGCCGATGTTGGAGGACCTTTTGAGGGATCAGATGTTGTAGGCAAGGTGGCCAGCACTGCCTGGACATCGCTGATCTTGGGCGTCGCTGAGAACTTGGTAATGGTGACAACGGTAACGGTTGTTGCTTTTCCTGTGCCTGACAGGGGATTCAGTACAAGGTCATCGAACGTCACTGAAAGCTGCGTCCCATATTTCGCCTGCAGAGCATCCTGGGCCGCTTTCTGCACAACGGTATCGATGCGCGTATTCAAGCGCACCCAGATGTTCTGATTACCAGGCAGCTGGGAATTATCTCCTGTGACAATCTGCAAGGATGCGAGATTGAGTGGTTTAACCAGGTTTTGTATTTGAATAGAAGTAAGACTGGTTTGCGGGCGTAGTTCAATATTGGTACCACCTGCGAAATCGATACCAAGATTGAGTCCCCTGAATATCAGCGAAATGGTACCTGGCACGATCACAATCAGTGAAATGATCAGAAACAGGTAACGTTTTCCTACAAGATTGAACACGGCATTCTCCTCACTCTCAATTAAACAGTGCTATTCCGCCGCGCCAGGGATGCCGTGGCAATCGAGCCAGGAGGAAGCCCAAAGAGTGCGGGGTGATTCACAACGCCCGTGGGCACCAGCAGATTCAGGAAGGTGCGTGTTACCACGACGGCGGTGAACATACTGATCAAAACGCCCAGGAGCAGGGTGGTTGCAAATCCAACGATGATGCTCGCGCCAAAGTTGCTGCCGAAGGCATACAGCACTGCGCAGGTGATGAGCGTCGATATATTCGAATCGCGAATGGAGGGCCAGGCGCGTTTCCACCCGATATCAATCGCCGAGGAAAGCAAGCGCCCCGCTCGTAACTCCTCCTTGACTCGTTCAAAGATGAGTACATTGGCGTCCACCGCCATACCAATCGAAAGGACGAAACCCGCGATACCTGCCAGCGATAAGACGACGCCGGCCAGCTTAAAGACCGCGAACGTGAAGGCCGCGTACAAAATGAGCGCGAAGTCAGCCAGCAGACCTGGCAAGCGGTAGTACAGCAGCATGAAGAGTATGACGATACCAATTCCAATCAGCGCGGCAATGGCGCTTTTAACAATAGAATCCTGGCCTAAGGTCGCGCCGATGGTCTCTTCGCTGTCAATCCTCAGCGCGATGGGCAGCGCGCCATACTTGAGGACGGTCACGATCTGGTTCGCCTGATCGAGCGAGAACTGCCCCGTAATCACGCCCTGGCCGGTAATCGCACTCTGGATGACGGCAGACTCGATAACGCTCCTATCCAGCGTCACCGTCAGGTATTGGCCCACGTTCTTGGCAGTAAATTGGCCAAAACTCCCGATCGCGCCGCCCTGCATCTCGAAGCTAATTTGTGGCCGTCCGGCCTGGTCATAGCTCACAAAGACCTGGCTTGCATCGAGGTCTTTACCGGTGAACCACGGCTTGCCATTCGGATTGTATGTTAAAAACTGGCTCGGTTGGAATGTTGTGCCTATCTGAACAGGTGATGGGCCGGTACTCCAGAACTCCAGGTTTCCCGTTTGCAGCAGCGAGTTGACGGCGTTTGCCTGGTTGCCGGTAAATCCCGGCAGTTCAACCAGGATAGCAGGCGACCCGTTGCTGGTCTGCAAACGAATGTTTGGCTCGTTGACGCCCAGACCACCGTTCACGCGCTGCTCAATAGCATCGCGCACGGCGGGCATCTCCTGATCCAGGGTAGTCTGATCATAGTGCTGTGATGGTACCAGCAATGCGCGTATACCGCCCTGTAGATCAAGACCCTCTTTGACTGTCAGAGGATTATTAATGCCCAGGATATGTATGCCGGGGTTGTTCGGCCAGTCAACGTAGGCCGCACCGGCGCCCAGCAGTACAATAAATAGGAGGAGTGATAAGGTTCCTCGACGCATAGGTTTGGTTTCCCCTCGTTTTATCTATTTACTTCCCTGCATCACTGCTGACTTGAGATGCAGTCTTGTTGCAGCGATGCTTTGAATCTAGTGACAATAGTATATTCTTGAATTGAAACACGATGTTA
>WNGK01004578.1_pt1 | contig 15929 bp, 13 predicted proteins | sample 5400601 | NCBI WGS metagenome assembly WNGK01 (sample SAMN13153376, study PRJNA577476) | soil metagenome | isolation source: 60 cm soil or saprolite under Garry oak tree replicate 1 | place: USA:California | collected 2016-06-15
GCCGTCCGGCTCGCGAACCGGGCCGCGCCTCGGCGTACCAATTCCACCATCAGCACGGTCACCTCCAGGATAGGCCCGCCCGAGCGGGCAGCCCGACCTCATCGGCCTCCCTACGGTCCTGCTTCACCGCGGTCCCGACCGTGGCCCTATTATCATGCGAGTCCGGGCCAAATGCATTGCTGGTCACCCTGACAGTGTCGGATATGGAGACCGCCCTGGACGCTACGACCCGGACGACGATCTGCAGCCGGCGGTTCCGGCAGCGGCGAGCGAGCCAGGCGAGTACTTCACGGTCCCCGTCGCCCCGGCAGCCGGCGTCGTGCAGCTTGATCCGGCCGGAGCGGACAGGGACAGGGACTGCACATTGCCCGGCAGCAGTCAACGGCAGGATGTCCAGGCAGGTGCGCGCGACTGGCACGCGCCGAACTGGGAATCTGAACCGCCATCTGAGCACGGCCACAGGGAGTTGCTGAAGCAAAGATTCGGCGCTCGGCAGCGGGCTGGCAGCGCTGCGCCTGAGGCATCCGGGCACTCTCAGTGATGGCCCGGGGCCGTCCTCATAGCGTTCAGCGGGCAGAACCTGCTGGCCGCCGCAGGAGCCGCTACCAGGCTGGCATTCCCGGCTGCGAGCGCTGTTCGCAATATCCTTGACAGATCTGAACGGCATAATCTCGCTCAGGTCCATGCGAGGTGCATCGCAGGTCTACCGGAGGTCGATCACCGAGGCGGCATTGAGTCCCCGGCCAAGCCGCCGTCACCAGCCGCCCGGGCACGGGCTCCTGCCATCCGCCACGATCTTCAGCGCTGTCCTGAACGCCGGGACGCGTCTGCCTTTCAGCCACCCAAGCAGGGGCAATTACGCAGTGTGTCTGCTGTTGCAGCGAATGACTGTCGCCATGTTTGCTCCATGTTTGCTCGGCTGTCGCGGTACGGCCCGGCAGCAGCCGGCCTCAAACGGCACCGGCTCTAGCTGGTTGCCGTACAAAGCGACACGTAATGGCATCTCGCGGCATTAATAAACCCGGCTAAATTGGCAGAGCAGCGGACTCTTAATCCGCAGGCACGGAGCCGCAGCTCAACCATGCAGGGCCGCACTCACGCCAGTAGACAGACGCCATGGGCTATGCGAACTCGAGGCTGTCGTCAGCCGGATATGTAGGAATCGCAGATAGTTGGCGAAAGCCGGGCTAGTTGGCGAATCAGGATCTGCGCAGGTCAAGGGGCTGATTGACCAGGCTGGGGCTGATGGCCTTGATCGCGGTCCCAGCTCGGCCGGGCACCGGGCACCGTTGTCCCAGCTCGGCCGGGCACCGGGCACCGTTCCGTGATTGTCGCTGTTGCTCTTGCGGGACTGCTCGAGTGACTCCAGGACGGGGTGGACGTCGCGGGCGAAGAGACGGCCGTGGGCGGTGAGCGTGAGCCGCCCGTCTGGTCCGGTGCGCAGCAGTGCGGTGCCGGCGACGTCTTCGAGCTGCCGGACCTGTCTGGAGAGGCGGGCGGTCGTGGTGCCGAGCTGGCGGGCTGCGTGCTGGAGGTCTGGTTGTCCGGGGATCGTGAGGAGCCTGCGGATGCGCTGTTCGGCGCTGGCGGCGTCGGGGTCCGGGCCAGGCCGGGGGATGCCGGGTGCCCAGCCGGACGGAGGTTCCCAGGTGGCGGGCTCGCTGATGCCGGCCTGGGACAGCAGCGCGCTGGCTTGCCGACGCAGGCACAGGTCCAGGTGCTCTGGCATGGTGAACACGAATGCGGCGTAGTCCGGGCCGCGTTGCCGGGGCAGTTGCAGCGGCCCGGGGAGGTAGCGGGGGTGGGTGCCGGTGAGCAGCTCGATCAGGCGGAGCCGGGCGAGCTGCTCCTGCGCCGGGGCGTGCTGGCCGGGGCGGCCGTGCTGCGCCAGCAGGAGGTCGCGCTGGCTGCGCCAGCTTCCGGTATCCAGCGGGGCCTGGCAGAGGCTGCCTAGCCGTCGCCGGCGGGCGTAGTCGATGACCGGGGCGCCGTGCTGGTCGAGGTTGCGGGCGAGCTGGCAGATCGCGGCCGTGACCGGTCCCAGGATGCCGTGCTGGCGGAGCAGGGCGGTGAAGTTGCCCAGCTTTCCGAGGCGGGACGGCTCCAGGCCGAGGAGCTCCCGGGCGGTGCCGTATTCTTGGCCGGTCACCGCGACGGCGAGCATGACCGCGAGCAGGGCCCGGGAGCGCTGGAAGTCGCGGCGCCAGGGCGGCAGCAGGCGCAGCGCCCAACCCGGCCACATCAGCGACGGCACGGCTGCGGCGCGTTCCCGGCCGCGGGCGGGGTCGGGGATGCGGGCCGGGCCGGCGACGGCGCGGTAGCGCAGCTGGCGCACGGTGTCCGCCTGGGCCGCCAGCGGCCTGGCCAGGGAGGCCTGCAGGGCGGGGCTGGCCCGGTTCCAGACGATGGGCACCTGCCCCGGGCAGGTCATCTGGCCGCGGCTGGCGGCGTGGCCGGCGAGCCAGCCGGCGATGACGGGGTCGGGGTCGCCGGGCCGGCCGTGCAGCATGATGTCGGCGACGGCGACGCCGAACGCGGTGACGGGCGCGAGCTGCCGGGGAGGTGCGCGGGGCGGGCTGGCGAACGCGCTCATTGGCCCTGTCCGCGCGCCGAGCTCATCCAGGACCGCGGTGACGCCGGCGGGGAAGCTGGCTGTGCGGCCGGCGGCTGAGACGGCGGCGCGGGCGACCGCGCAGGCGTCGTCCAGGTACTGCCGCAGGGCGGCTACCTCGGCCGGCCGGCCTTGCGCGGACAGCAGCGCGGCGATGACGGCGTCGACGTGCTGCTGGGCGGCGAGCACGTGCCCGCCCGCGGGCAGCGCGACGGCCGGCGTGGCGGCGGGGTCACTGCCGCAGGCGGGGGTGCCGCCCGGCGGGCGCCAGGGCGGCAGCGGCAGGCCGGTAAGGTCGCAGCGGCCGGGCTGGCGGGCCCGCCCGGGGCGGGCGCTGCGGTGCCGCCGGCCGCAGTCCGGGCAGGCGTCGGCGAGCAGCACCTGGCAGCCGGTGCAGGCGAAGGCCCACGGGATCCGCCAGGCGAGCATCCACCGGCCGCCGTTGGCCGCCAGGCAGCGGGGGCAGTAGCGGGACCCGGACGGCTGCCGCCACCAGCGCGGGGCCGGCTGGATGCCGGGCCGGGCGGCCAGGCCGGTGCCGTGGTAGCGGGCCAGCGTCATGCCAGCCAGCGTCTGGGCGGGGACGCCGGTGGCGGCGCTCAGCGCGGCCAGCTCCGGCTCGGCGAGCTGGTGCAGCCACGGCTTGCCGTTGAGCTGGCCGCGGCCGGCGCGACCGCAGTCGATCCCGGCGAAGCGGAAGATGTCGCGGACGGTGACGTGCAGCAGGTCAGCGTAGGCTCCCAGCCAGCTATCGAGCGCCTCGCCGGGCAGCGGCGCCAGCCGGATCGGGATGCCCGCCATGACCGGGCCTCAGCCCGCCGCCAGGGCCCGCGCCCCGGCGGCGGCCGGGCGGGCGGACAGCCTCCCCGTGCCGAACGCGGCCAGCAGCTCCTGCCGGGCGGCCTCGGCGGCGGCGTCGTTGCGGACCTGGTCCAGCAGGTCGCGGGTGAGTTTCTCGGTGCCGGTGCGGACGGCGCGGCGGCAGCCGCGGGCGATGAGCGTCATCAGCGAGGCGAAGTGCCCGGTGCTGCGGGCGAACAGGTAGTCCGCCAGGTCGTCGGCGACCATGCCGGGGTGCGCGCCGGCGAGCACGAGGTCCTTCTCGATGGCCAGCAGCAGCTGCCGCCAGGTGCGGCGGCCCGTCTCGGTGACGATCTCGAACGGGCTGACGCCGAGCGTGGTCCAGCGGCGGGCGTTCTGGGCGAGCTCTTCCTCCCCGGCGGCCAGGCCCTCGCGGACCAGGCCGCGGTGCTCTAGGCCCACGCCGACGAACAGGAACGTGAGCGGGAAGGTGTTGGCCAGGTACTTGAAGTGGTTGGCGACGTCGCGGCCGTCACGGCGGCGCGGGTCCAGGAAGTGCACGTCATCGACCACGCAGAGCCGGACATCGCAGGCGAGAACCGTATCGGCGGCCTTGTGGCCGAGTTCCTCGGCGTTGCCCCTGTCGTGGCCGGGGCGGCCGAAGAACCGGCAGAGCATCGCGTTGAACGACCGCTTGCTCGTCGATGAGGTCAGGCACACGTGCGCCACGGGTATCCGGTCGTGCCCGGCGCTGGTGAGCGGGCCGTAGAGGCTGACCTGCCGCTGGTGGAACTCCCGGGCGAAGACCTGGGCGATGGTCGACTTGCCCAGCCCCGGGAACGCGTCGATCACCGCGGCGCCCTTGACCTTGTCCCCGTCCTGCCGGTTGGCTTCCACGATGTCGTCCAGGTCCTCGTGGACAGCCCGCATCTGCGGGGTGCGCAGCGGCCCGAGGTTGGCGTGCCAGACTGACCGCTGCTCCTCGTACTCCGCCCGCGCCTGCCCGGGCAGCTTGCGGAGCTGCGCGGCGGTCAGCAGGTCGGGACGCTGCCGGGGCGGGGCGGTGACGAACTGCTCCCAGCCCGAGCGGGTGGACAGAGAGTAGGCGCGCTCGGCGGGCCGCAGCGGCGTGCTCACACGGTCTCCATCGCATCGGCGTAGAAATCGCCCGGTTCCTCGCCGTGCTCCTGGCCGGGGAGCGGGGTGCCGCCGCTCGCGCCATCTCCGCCCTCGTGGTGGGAGGAAAGCTCAGGGGCGCCGGGGGCTTCAGCCGGCGGTGGCGGGACCAGCCGGAGCCGCTGCTCGGACAGGCGCAGCGCCATCCGCCGCCCGGCCCGGTCGCCGGCCAGTCCCGAACCCCACTGCTCCAGCAGCTCCGCCAGCGCCCGCCGGGTGTCAGGGAACCGGTGGGTGGCCGCGGCGAGCTGGCGGGCATAGTCCAGCGCCTCGCTGCTGAACGGCGCGCCCAGGGCGCCGGCGTGCTCCCAGTCCAGCGCGTGCCAGGAACTGTCGTCCGGGTCCTGGAACCAGACCCGGCTGACGTCGCCGGGGTCCACGCGCAGCGGCCAGAGGCCCGCGCGCTCGCCGCCATACGGGCTGGTCTCGTTGCGGTGGCCGTTCAGCGCCGGCCCGTCGTAGCGCAGCCCGCGGATCTCCACGCCGTAATGCTGGATAGTGCGCCACTCCACCTTGAGGAAGTCGAACACGAGGTCCGGGCGGGCCGGGACCTGCAGGAAGCCCGCGCGGGCGGCGCCGTGGGCGAACATCTCCAGGGGAGACAGCTGAAGGCCCGGCACCTCGGGCAGGCACAGACCGTCGTGCGGCTGCCGGTGATAGCACTCGGCGGTCCACTGGAGGACGATCTGCTCAAGCTCGTGCAGGAAGTAGAACGCCTGCTGCTCAGGGTTCTTGCCGCGCCGGTAGACGTCCGGCCCCTTGTAGCCGGGCAGCGCTGCCAGCAGCTGCTCGCGCAGGGTCCGGAAGAACCGCTCGAGAGCGGCCTTGTCGGTGGCCTGGTAGACGCGGGCGGGCTGGACCGAGATGCCCAGCCGGGCGCACGCGCTCAACAAGTGCTCCGACAGGTAGATCTTCCCGTGGTCCACCACGACGGTCTCCGCCGCGACCGACGGCAGCAGCGGCGTCCCGTCTGGGCCGGCGAGCCTGGACGCGTCGATGATCAGCTGACTGGGCAAGCCGTGGTACGGCGGGCGGATATCGACCCACCCGGCGGCGGGCTCAGGCAGCGGCCTGACCGACTCGAACAGCACGGCCGCCGCGTCGACCGCCTTGGTCGATACCGGGGTCACCCGCAGCCCGGTGATGCACCGGTCAAACAGGTCCATTGCGACCGTCAGCTCGGCCTGAACCCAGCGCAATGTCACCGGGTCCATCGCGAACACGTCCAGCCGGGTGGTGTCCAGCAGCAGGTACTCACCCGGCCGGGTCGCCGCCAGCCGCCCGTAGGGCGCGGCCGGGCGGCCGGCGATCTCCCGCCTGGCCTTCGCGCCGCCGAACGCGGACGTGCCCTTGGTGATCTCCCGCAGCAGGGCCCGCGCCCAGGTCCGGCCCGGCAGCGGCACCGTCCCGGGGCCGTGCTCAGCCTCAAGGCGGGCCGCGATCCTGGCCAGGACCAGGTCCTGGGTCGGGGTGCTGGCGTCAGCGTGCTCGGCCAGCACCGTGCGGGCCATGGCCAGCCACCGGGCATCGGCCCCGCCCTGCGGTGCCCGGCGGCGCAGGTGCCGCTCATCGGCCAGCCCGGCCGGGCCGTCCCGCTCCAGGCGGGCTGCCCACCGCTGCACGGTCCGCACCCCCACCCGCAGCTCGGCTGCCTTGGCCTGATACCGCTGGAGCCTGCCGGCGCCGGGCGCGTACTCCGGCCGCGGCTCCCCAGGCAGGGCAAGGGCCGGGCTGCCCCGGCGGTAGCCGGTGCACGCCTCCCGCACGTGAGCCACCCGTTCCCGCAGCTGCGCCAGCTCGGCACGGCTCAGGCTGGCCAGCCTCAGCCCCGCGTCCGCCGGCCGCTCCGCCCCGGAGGAGCCCCCGATGCGGGTGCCGGGCGCGGCCAGCAGGTGGCTGATGCTCACCCGGCGCAGCCCGCCGGCCGGGCTGGCGAGCAGCACGCTGGGCGGCGTCAGCTCGGCGACCTCCCACGCCTGCCCGTCGTAGGTCACGCGGGCGCCGGCGCTCAGCTGCGAGCGCGTGCTGTCATCCATCAGCGGCCTCCAGCACGCTGTCACCGTCAAGGCGGCGGTAAAGGTCAGTGACAAGCCGCCGCTCCCACAACAGCCGCAGCACCGCGGCACGCACGCTGCCCGCAGCACAGCCAAGCCCGCCACGGCCAGCCAGGGCGGCGAACGCGTCACCCGGCCGGAACGCGGCCAGCACCGCATCCGCCAGCCCGGCGGGCAGCAGCCAGGGCCGCCGGTAGCCGGCGAGGAACCTCACGTTGGAAAGGAAGACCCGGTCATCGCCGCTCCAGACCTCGTAATCCCAGCCGTGCTCCCGCGCGAGCCGCCCCGGCCACTCCAGCGCGCCGGCCACCGCCGGGTCGGCGAGCCGGGCCGCCGGCTTGACGTTCACCAGCAGCGCGGACCCATCAGCGCGCACCAGGAAGAAGTCCGGCACGTGACGGCGCGCCCGCCCGCCAGCGTGCGCCCGCAGCAAGAACGGCTGCGCAGCGATCGACGTCACCGCAGGGTCGAAATCGGCGAGCAGGAGCCTCGCCAGCTCCAGCCTGCTCTCGTAGACCACGTGCGAGCCGGTCGTCTCAGCCCAGTAAAACCCCGGGTAATGAGACTGCCCCCGGGCACTGCGCGCCGCCCGCCAGGGAACCGCCGCCCCCACCTGGCGTGCCCGCACATCCCGAAGCGGCCTGCGCACCTCACTGCCGTCAGCCATGCGCAGCGACACCACCGGCTCCGCGGGCACCTCCGCGCCCGCGCCTAAAGTCACCTCAAGACCACCTCGCATAACGACCATAACTGCGCACAACATCCCAGCACCGGCGACACGCCGAGCCGCCCGCCGGCCATCAGCCTCCAGGATTCAAAAAGCCGTAGGGAACGAAAAGCCGTAGGGAAGTTGTCATAGCTCTGCTCGGGACCGCGTGTGATTCCTTCCCGGCTCCCACCGAGCCGGCTTCATGATCCGGTCATGTGCCTCCCGGTGCCGGGACGCCACGGATCAGGCCGCCTATTAGCAGGTCCTTGATCCCCGACCGGACGCCCTGGTCGGCCATCGGCTCGTCATAGAAGCGCGGGATGACATGCAGGTGAGGGTGGAGTCCGTTATCGTTCCAGCCGAGCGTGTAGCTGTCCGGAGCGAGCCGCTTGTGCAGCTCGGCTCGCACGAGAAGCAGAAGTTCCCGCGTTGCTGCCCACTCCTCGGCGGTCAGGTCGAACACAGAAGCCCGGTGAACTTTCGGGGCGATGCCGCCGTAGCCTGGCATTACATCAGGCGGATCACGGGGGTCTCTGGTCGAGGCGTAGATGCAGAACTCGTTCTCGAAGTACAGGTCCGCCTCGCGCATGCTGTCGTGATCGCAAAAGACACAGCCTTCGGTCAAAGGACTGTTCTATTCGCCGGCCGGAGCGGCGTCACCCGTACAGCCGACAAGCCGCCAGCTAAAACGGACCACCGTCAGCGCGGGGACCCGATCACCATGACCCGGTAGGTCCTGACAACGACCTCGTCATCGCCGGGAACTGCGAGCAGCCTCACACGGTGAATCGCGGCGTGGGGCGCGGGATTCTCACAGCAGGACCGGCCCGCGAAGGCCGCCGGGATCATCGCCGCCGCAGGCCGGACGATCCTGGTCCCCCCAATCGCCAGCTAGCCGAAAAATCGCCAAGTACCGCCAACTAGCCTTGACGATTCGCCAAGTAGATCCGGCCCCTACAGCGTAGTCGCGGCGGTGGCCCGGCCCGCGCCGGGTCGGCGCGAGGACCACGCAAGGTAGATGCCAGGTACATCCGGAGTACATCGCGGGTCGATGGCGGCCATTAGGCTGGCTGGCGCACTGTGGCGGGGCTGGCCGGCAACGCCGTGCGCTTCGCGAACTGCCCGCGTAGCGGCGTGGCGTGCGAATTGGACGTGGTGGACTCGCTTGTACCCTGTGGGACTTGATCGACAAAGGCCTGTGGCTTTGACCAGCGCCATTTGCCACGCACGGACGCCGTGCGGACAGCGGGCCGATTTCAGGTCCGGCAGTAATGGAGTATTCGCAGGTCAGATGCCATAAGGAAAGGGAATTATGGGCTCCCTGTAAAACCGTCGGCTCAGCCTACGTTGGTTCGAACCCAACACCTGCCACTACCTGCGAAAACAGCCCGTGACCGGGGCTTTCCCGGCCTCGCGGGCTGTTGCTTTTAGCCTGACGAGGTCCCACTGAGTCCATGGGAGTCCCACTGTATCCAGCTGTGCACGGACATATAGCGGACAGCGTCCGGGCCTGGGCAGCGGTCCGGCGAACCGCTGGTCCCCCAGTTGCGTCGGCCATCCGGGGGGACCAGCGGCGGGTCTGCCAGCCCGGGCGGGAGGATCATTGGTGACCCTCCGTGCCCTAGAGGAGGCTCTGTATGGATTTGGGCAACCGGGGCGGACGCCGGACGCAGTTACGAAGGCATGGAAGTTCTGCCAGAGCAGTTGTCGAACCTCCATGGGGCTGCAGTCCTAGATCCTGGCGAGCTGACCCTCGCCGTTGATTTCCTGCACGTTGACACCGTGCTGCTGAAGAGACTGTATGTCCTGGTGTTCATCGAGCACGGCACACGCCGGATGCACCTCGGCGGCGTCACCGCCAACCCGACCGGCGCGTGGACCGTGCAGCAGGCTCGCAACCTGGCGTTCACCCTCGGTCAGCGGTTCGAGGACACCAGATTCCTGATCCGCGACCGTGGCTCGAACTTCACCGCCTCGTTCGATGCCGTGTTTCAGGCAGCCGGCACCAGGATCGTGGTCAGCGCTGTCCAGACTCCGCGGATGAACGCGATCTGCGAGCGCCTTGCCGGCACCTTGCGCCGTGAGTTCCTGGACCGCGTCCTGATCCTCGGCGAGTGACATCTGCGCGCCGTACTGACCGACTACCAGGCGCACTACAACACTGCCCGGCCGCACCAGGGAATAGCGCAACACGTCCCCGACGACGAACCTGACGCTGCCCGCATCACCGTGATCAACGTCGATAGACAACAGATGTCGGTGACGCCTGAAAACTGACCCCTTGGCAACGCCTGAAAGTTGACCCCCTGCGGTCACCGGGCGTGGCAGAAGGGGTCAGTGATTACTTTGGATGAATGGGCGGAGATCCGCCGAAAAACCTGTCCTGGGTGGCCTGATCAAGAGTACACGCGCGCCGCCTGACGCACGGAAGACCTGCAGGTCACCGGTCGAATCCCTATTTTCGAGCGGGACAGGATTCCGCTATGCCCCAGCGCCTGGGCTTCTGCCCCCGCCACCAGCCGTCGCTGCCGCTCGTCCCGATGCGGGAACAGCACGTCCCAGCTCAGCCCGCAAGGACGCGGAAACGACACGGATCACCCGTGTATTAAGCGCCTGGCTATCGCTGCGCCTGCGGGGTGCCAGAAGTCCGCCTGGCCTCTGATCTGCAGTGATGCGCCACCGCCAGCGCTTGCGGCGGGCCATGGTGATCGTCCGTGTCCCTTCGCCTGCTCTACCTGATCTTCGTCCGGCTTTGCGGCTGGCTGGTCCTGCTCGGCCGCTCGCCGGCGTACGAGGATCTCGCCGGCGTACAAGGATGTCGAGCTGCTGGTGCTGCGGCACGAGGTTGCCGTGCTGCGCCGCACCAGGCCCAGGCTGGCTCTGTAGGTGAGATTTGACGCCAGTTGTCGGCGAGTTCTGGAGCCGGCTGCGGAGAGGAGCGGGTCATCTTGCCGGCGGGTTCTGACGCCACTCCTGGTGGGGTGGCCCTTCCTCGGAGCCGCCAGTATGGCCGTCCTCCGTCCCGTGTCAAGGTCGTTCGACCACAGGCTCCGCCTGCGGGCGCTCCACCTGGACACGCTCCTGCGGACGGCGGGATCGGCACCTGCGGAGGAAGGGCCGGGTGTCGCTGCCAGCCGTGGCGTCAGAACTCACCGATACCGGCTTCCCCTGAAAACCGGTGGAGTCAGAACTGACCAACAACTGGCGTCACGACTGACCTACATAGCCACCCAGGCCCCGGCTGGACCGGGCCGATCGCGCGGTCCTCGCCGCGCTGGGCCGGTTCCTGCCCCCGCGACTGCGGCTGCACCGGCTGGTCACGCCCGGCACCGTGCTGCGGTGGCACCGCCGCCTCGTCAGCCGGAGGCGAGCCTATCCGCACCGGACGGGCCGGCCGCCGGTCAGTGCCGGGATCGCCGCGCTGACCGGGCGGCTCGCCACCGAGAACCCCGCCTGGGGATACCAGCGCATCCAAGGCGAGCTGCCCGAGCTCGGTCACCGGGTCGGCGCGTCCGCCATCCGGCGGGTTCTCAAGGCCCTGAAGATCCCCCCGGCACCCCGGCGGCACACCGACCCGACCTGGCGGCAGTTCCTGCACGCGCAAGCCGCCGCGATGCCCGCCGCCGGCTTCTTCCCCGTGGACTGCGCGACCCTCCGGCGCCTGTACTGCTTCTTCGTCATCGAAGCCGGCAGCCGCTACGTCCATGTCCTCGGGGTCACCGCGCGCCCGGACGGGCCGCGGGCCACCCAGCAGATCCGCAACCTGCTGATGGACCTCGGCGGCCACGCCGCGGACTTCCGGTTCCTCATCGCGACCGTGCCGGGCAGTTCGCCGCGTCCTTTGACGCGGTCCTGGCCAGCACCGGCATCGCAGCCGTGAAGATTCCGCCCCGGAGCCCGCGCGCGAACGCCTGTGCCGAAAGGTTCGTGCTCACCGCCCGGACCGAGATCACCGACCGGATGCTCGTCTTCGGCGAACGCCGCCTGCGCAGCGTTCTGGCCGAGTACGCCCGGCTTTACAACGGACGACGCCCCCACCGCAGCCGCCAGCTCCGCCCACCCCGGCCCGACCACCCGCCGCCGACCTCACCCAGGAGCGGATCAAGCGCCGCACCGTCCTCGGCGGCCTCATCAACGAATACGAGCCAGCCGCGTAGACGCCCAGGTCAAGACCAGCGGCCGAGTTCTGGAACCCCACAGGCTCTATTGCCGTCGGCCCTGAACCGGGTGAGTACCACAGCTACGCTTGCCAGGCGCTCGCTCACATAGACCTATGCACGGCATGGCTGCGCGCTGGTCAGCTAGACGCGGCCACTGTCGCCCTAGATCCAGTCCTGGCGCTCGCCGCGGGCAAGCGCGTTGACTCCTTGCCGCAGCCTCTTGCGCGGGTCCGCGCCGAGCTAGCGCAACCGCGCTATCGGGGCTCGCCGCAGGCCAGGGATCTGGACGAGCAGATCGAGCAGTTCGGCCGGGACACCATCGTCGGTGTTCTGCACGACCTTCCCGCCAGCCCCAGCTGACCCCGGCAGCGCCGCGCTCGGGGTGCCAGGCCCACCGTCGGGCGCGGAATGAGCGCTCCCTGTGGGATGCTGGCGCAGGCCACGTGTGCGCTCATCGCATTTCCATTAGCGCCCACACCACTTTCCCGCCCCAGTCTTCCTTGTGGTGCCAGTCCCATTTCGTGCTGATGGTGTCCACGATGAGAAGCCCGCGCCCGCGTTCTTCGCTGCCGTTCGCATCCGTGCGTGCTGGCGGATGCGGGTTGGTATCCCATACCTGGATCAGCAGCCGTGATCTGTCCGATGACAGCCACAGGCGCACCGGCTGTATCCATTCCGATGATTGCGAAGCCTGTATAGCATTGGTCATGAGCTCGGAGACGAGAAGTTCGGCATTCTCGCTGAATGCTGACCGCCCCCATTCCGACAGCACCTGCCTGGCATGCAGCCGCGCGCACGGCACCGCGCCGGGCAAGGCGCCGAGTTCGAGGTAGCTCCTAAGCGGCCACTCGTCGGCCATGGTCTGTCCTTGTAGTTGGGAACGGGAAACCAGCGCGCACGGGAGCGCGTCAGCGATGACCCCGTGGCGCTATGCACGGGCCGCGCTCTGGAATTCCGGGGGAAAGGCCATGGTCAGCCCGGCCGACGATCGACTCACCCGCTTGCCCGCTGCCGCCGGGCCTGGCTGTTCGGTGAATCGGGTGTGGTGTTCGTTGAGGCTGGTCCTTCATCGCCTTTGCGGGTGGTCGGCGACGCGGAGCGCTCGCAGGTTGTCGTCGTTGAGAACCGGCATGCCGGGCCTCGGCCGGCATGCCGGACTCTGAGTCTGGGTCCTGCCGCTGCCGGGGGCATGGCGGCGCCAGTGTGGTCTTGTGTGCCCGCGCCTGCAGATCCCGGATCACGGCCGCTCCGTCGGCCGTGCCGCCGAACCACCCGCGCGGGTGCTCGGGTGTCTGGCATCGCGATCTCCGCAAGTCGGACGAGTGGTAGCGCGCAGGACCATTCTGCTGCGCCCAATCGTGCAGAGGCAAGCGCAGTTGGGAGAACATTCGCATGAACATCTGATTGAACAAGACAAATGCACGTGCAGCCAGTATCGTTCTGCCAGCGCCACCGGGCACCGGCACCGGAGCGCTATCCGGTGGATCCGGCAGGATCCCGGCCGTGCGGCCCGCGGCCCGCTGGCGTCACGGGAGCGCATCGTTCGCCGCTGGCCGAGGTCCGCCTGCCAATCCGGTGGTCAGCTGGTCGCAACTTGGCAGGCTCGTACGCAACCAGGCGCGTTTGGGAGAGGTGTCAGGGTGAGAAGGTCGATGGTTCAGGTCTACAACGGCATGCCAGCCTCTGGACTACGCGGGGTCATCTGGCGCAAGAGCGATTACAGCAACCCCAACGGGAGCTGCGTGGAGGTAGCCGAACTGCCAGACGGGGCGGTCGCCGTCCGTAATTCGCGCCATCGCGGCGGTCCCGCGCTGATCTACACTCCGGCCGAGATCACCGCGTTCATCCGGGGAGTCAAGGACGGCCAGTTCGACAACCTGGTCCGCTGATGTCCCTGGTCGGTTCTGGTCGGCCAAGGCGCGCGGGATGTGGCGGCGCCGGCTTTCCTTGACGGATGGCACCCGGGCCGCCGAAGCGGCGGAGCGAGCCGGACAGCGGTGGCCGGAGGACGCCGCGCACGGCCCAGGAGGGCGCGGCCCTGTATTAGGCGACATGCGAAGTGACAGGCTATGCAACGGGGATCGGGCAGTGGGACACTTGGGCGGATTCACCAGGGCGAGGCGTCACCCCAGGGAGCGTTGATGGTTTCGGATCAGGCGGGGAACAGCACGTCCGCCCGCGCGCCTGCCGACGGGGCGCTGGTCGGGGCGCGCACCGGGCCGACGGCGTTGCGGATCGCGCTGGGCGCGCAGCTGCGCCGGCTGCGGGAAGCCAGAAACCTCACAACCGGGGAGGCTGCCGAGGCGATCCGGGCGACTCACTCCAAGATCAGCCGTCTGGAGCGGGGGCGCAGCGGCGCCAGACAGCGCGATGTGGCCGATCTGCTCAGCCTGTACGGGGTCACCGACGAGGCCGAACGCGAAGAGCTGCTGATGCTCGCCCGGCAGGCCGGCGCCCCGGGCTGGTGGCAGCAGTACAGCGACGTCCTGCCGAAATGGTTCGAGCTCTACATCGGCCTGGAAAAGGCCGCCTCGATCATCCGCGCCTATGAGGTGCAGTTCGTCCATGGCCTGATGCAGACCGAGGACTACGCCCGCGCCGTCATCCTGATCGCCAACGCCCGTGCGTCGGCTGAGGAGATCGCCCGGCGGGTCAGCGTCCGGATGCGGCGCCAGCAGCTGCTGACCCAGCCCGGTGCGCCGGAGCTGTGGGCCGTGCTGGACGAGGCGGCGCTGCGCCGACCCCCGGACGGCCCCAAGGTGATGCGCGCCCAGCTGGAACACCTGCTGCAGATCACCGACCTGCCCAACGTCACTCTCCAGATCGTGCCGTTCGACGTCGGCCCGCACGCCGCGGCCGGCGGCCCCTTCACCATCTTGCGGTTCCCCGAGCCGGACCTCCCCGACCTGGTCTACCTTGAACAACTCAACAGCGCGCTCTACCTCGACCAGCCCGACGATGTCATCGACTACGTAGCCGTCATGGACCAGCTGTGCGTCCAGGCCGAGACCGGCGCCACCAGCAAAGACATGCTCAGCGCACTGCTCAGACAGACGTAAGCCTGACCTGCCCCGCAGGCCCGTGCCGATCACGCGGCAGATACCAGACCGCGATCGCAGGCACCCGGGCACCCCACACGCCGACTACTCTTGTCACATCCCCGGAAATCGCAGCACAGAGCGGAGAAAGCGACCCGTGACCGACAGTTCGTCCGCACCCCGCCAGAACCAGCCAAAGATCGACACGACCGTGCCGCACTCGGCCCGCGTCTGGAACTACTGGCTGGGCGGCAAAGACCACTACCCGGTCGACCGCGAGGCCGGTGACTACGTCATCGCGATGTTCCCGGACATAACCCGCATCGCTCGGGCCGCCCGGGCGTTTCTGATGCGCTCGATCCATTACCTGGTCGGCGAGGCGGGGATCCGCCAGTTCTTGGACGTCGGCACCGGCCTGCCGACCGCCAACAACACCCACCAGGTCGCCCAGGCGATCGCGCCGGAATCGCGGATCGTCTACGTCGACAACGACCCCCTCGTGCTGGTGCACGCCCGCGCCCTGCTCACCAGCACCCCGGAGGGCGCATGCGACTACATCGACGCCGATCTGCGCGAGCCTGACAAGATCCTGGCGGGAGCTGCCCGGACGCTCGACTTCACCAAGCCCGTCGCGCTCATGATGCTGGGGATCCTGGGTCAGATCCCCGACTCCGACGACCCGCAGTCGATCATCAAGCGGCTGCTGGATGCCATGCCGTCTGGGAGCTATCTCGCCATCGGCGACAGTGTCAACACCGACGAGACGTACAACGAGGTCATAGACCGCTACAACGAAAACATGGCCTATCCGTACCATCTCCGTAGCCCTGAGCAGATCACCGGATTCTTCGACGGCCTGGAGCTGGTAGAACCCGGAATAGTGGCGGTGACGCGCTGGCGGCCTGAGGCCACCCCCTTCCCAGACCCCGGCGAGGTGCCTGGGATGTGCGGAGTAGGACGAAAGCCATGATCTGCCACGAGACGCTTCGACGGAGGCTCAGCGTCTTCTGGAGCCGTTAATCGTTCGGCTTGTCCGGGCTGGTCGGGCTCAGTTGGGCAGCGGGTAGGACAAGCCGACCATCGCCGCGAGGTCGGCCAGCATCAGCTCGAACAGCGGCGCGGCGTCGTCAAGCGCGAACTGCAGATGCCCGAAGACCTCCAGGCTCACCGTGCCGTAGAGCAGCACCCAGCAGCGCAGGAATGTCTGCCGGGGTCGGGAATGGCGTGAGCCGCCAGAGGAAGACATCTTGGAGCACGTCTGGGTCGCCGGCCCTGTGCGTGCCGGAAACCTCGTCCACGTCATGCGACCAGGCGGTATTCGTTGATCAGGCCACCGACATGAGCCTGTCTCAGGATGCGGTACTGGTCGAGATTGACCGG
>WNGK01003964.1_pt1 | contig 15928 bp, 13 predicted proteins | sample 5400601 | NCBI WGS metagenome assembly WNGK01 (sample SAMN13153376, study PRJNA577476) | soil metagenome | isolation source: 60 cm soil or saprolite under Garry oak tree replicate 1 | place: USA:California | collected 2016-06-15
CCGCTCGGACGTCCTGTCGGCGTGAGTTCGGGGGGACTGCCGGATGAAAAAACTGATCTTTGCCAGCGTCGGCCTGATCGCAGTCGCGGCCGCGTTGCGGACCGCAGCCGCGGCCGAGGCGGACGTGTACGGCCCTCCGCCGGTGGTGTACGGCCCCCCAGTGACGGTGGTGATCTTCACCTGGACCGGCTTCTATTTCGGCGGCCACGTGGGCGGCGGCTGGGGCCGAAAGGATGAGAACGGCATCCCGTATGGTTTCTTCGCCGACACCATCACGCCGGCACCGACCTCGGTCGACGGCAGCGGATGGCTCGGCGGCGGCCAAATCGGAGCCAACTACCAAGTCGGTTCCTTCGTATTCGGCGCGGAGGCGGATGCCAGCGGCGCAAATCTCACCGGCAGCAGCTCCTGCGGGTCGACCTCGTTGCTCAACCGCGCGCTGCCGCCTGCGAACTGCAAGGTCAAGGTCGAGGGCGTCGGCACGATTGCGGCCCGGCTGGGCGTCGCCTTCGATCGCGTCCTCCTCTACGGCAAGGGCGGCGGCGCCTGGGCGACCGACAAATACAGTTTGACGTCGCCGAACGCCACGCTCCTGCCGACCTTCAACGGCAGCGAGACCAAGTGGGGCTGGATGGTCGGCGCCGGTGTCGAATATGCCTTCTATGACAACTGGTCCGCGAAGATCGAATACAATTACATGGGCTTCCGCACCAGTAACCTCCAATTCACGGATGCCACAGGCTCCTTCTTCCTCAACTCCAACATCCAGCAGCAGCTCCACGTCGTGAAAGCCGGCATCAATTATCGATGGGGTTGGGCTCCGGTCGGCGTCCGATACTGACGGCGCCGGCGCGACGTCATTTCGTCGTTTGCACCGCCACGGATGCGAGCACCTGCGTGAGCGCGCTCGGGCTGAGCGGCTTGGTGAGATAGCCGTCCATCCCCGCGGCGCGGCCGGTGGCCTCATCGGCGGCATTGGCGCGGCCGGACACACCGACGATCGGCACGCGGCCGCCGCGACCGGGAAGCGCGCGGATGCGCCGCGTGGCTTCGACGCCGTCGAAATCCGGTAGCGTCACGTCCATCAACACGACGTCGTAGCGTCCCTGCGCCACCGCCTCGACCGCCGCTGCGCCGGTGCCGACGAAATCCGCGCGATGGCCGAGCTCGGCGAGGAGGGTATTGAGCAGAACGCGGCCGTAAGGATTGTCCTCGACGCAGAGCACGGCGAGCGAACGCGCCGCTGCGTCGCGCGCGGCCGCGCCCTCCGAGGGCGCCGTTCCCGCTGCCTCCGCGACCTTGTCCACGGTGACGCTCATCCGGAACCGGCTGCCGCGCCCGGGCTCGCTCGTCACCGCCAAATCCCCGCCCATGGCCTTGGCGATGCGTTTGACGAAGGTGAGGCCTAAGCCAGCACCGCCATAGTTGCGCGCGACTTGCTCGCTCGCCTGGGCGAAGGGACGAAACAGCCGCTTGATCTCGGCGGCGGTGAGCCCGATGCCGCTGTCCGTCACGGTGAAGATGAGGCGCGCCTTGCCGCGCGCGGCCCGTTCGCAGGTCACGTCGAGGCGCACGCTGCCGTGCTCGGTGAACTTCACCGCATTGTCGATGAGATTTTCCAGCGCCGCCCGCAACCGCAGCGCATCGCCGATCACCGCCTGCGGCAACGCGGCGGAAATATCCGCCGCATGCTCGAGCCCCTTGGCCTCGGCGCGCCCGGCGAGCGAAGCGGCGAGCGCGTCGGCCAGGCGGCGCGGGCGAATGAGCTCGCGCCGTAGCACGAGACCCTTGGCATCGGCCCGCGCGGCATCGACGATCAGCGAGGTGAGCAAGGCAAGATGCTCGGCGGTGCTTTTGATCGCCGTCGCCCAACCGCGCTCGCGGGCGCCGAGGTCGGACGTGGCCAAGAGCTCGCCCAACGCCAGGATGCCGGTCAGCGGCGTTCTGATCTCATGGGCGAGGTCCGCCAGCGTCGCCTCGATCGCGCGCGGATGAGGCGTAGGCGACCGCCGGCGCGCCTTGCGCTTGGCCCGACGCGGCCGCTTGCCAGCGGATATCCTTGGTGTCGCCATCGCACCCCCAAGGGGCAGATTGCCACGCAGACAAGCCGCCGGCCACAGCCTCACGCAAGCCCGACCATCCGCCGGATGTCAGCCGCACTCGCACCAGCCTCGCGCAGCGCCCGCAAGGCGGTCGCGCGGGTCGATTTCGAGAGCTTTTGCCCGTCGGCGTCGAGGATCAGGCGGTGGTGATGGTAGGCGGGTGCCGGCAGGCCGAGCAGCGCCTGCAGCACCCGGTGCACGCTGGTCGAGGCGAACAGATCCTGCCCGCGCACGACGTGGGTCACGCCTTGGCGCGCATCATCGACCACGACCGAGAGGTGATAGCTCGTGGGCATCTCCTTGCGTGCCAGCACGACGTCGCCCCACATCTGCGGATTTGCAGTGACCGATCCGGTTTTACTCCCGTCACCGGTCTCGATCCACGTCAGCGGCCCGGTTCGCGCGAGCGCCGCCGTCATGTCGAGTCGCAGCGCATAGGGCTCGCCCGCCGCCATGCGCCGCTGCCGCTCGGCGGGCGAGAGCGAGCGCGCATCGCCGGGGTAGAGCGGCGCGCCATCGGGATCGCGCGGCCAGGGCGCATGCATTTCGCGCTCGGCGACGAGGCGCGCGATCTCGCCGCGGCTCTCGAAGCTCGGATAGACAAGTCCCTTAAGCCGCGCGAGCGCCGCGCGGTAATCGTCGAGATGCGCGCTCTGGCGGCGCACGGGCTCCTCCCAGGTGATGCCGAGCCACGCCAGGTCTTCATAGATCGCCGCTTCGTATTGCGGCCGGCAGCGCGCCGCGTCGATGTCCTCGATGCGCAGCAGGAACCGGCCGCCAGCCGCGCGCGCCATCTCAAAATTGATGAGCGCGGAGAGCGCATGGCCGACATGCAAATAGCCGTTCGGGCTCGGCGCGAAGCGGAAGACGGGAGTGCTCATGCGCGTGCGGGTCGTCCATGCCCGAGAAAGGGGTTGCGTCGCGATGGCATTTGTAGATGCTTCGCCGCGGTCATGTCCTTCTTCATCCACACCGAAGCCGATCTCGATCACGCGATCGCCCGTCTCGTCGATGTCGATCCACGCTTCGGCATCGTGCTGTCGCGGGCGGGGCGACCGCCACTGCGGCGACGGCCGGACGGATTTTCCGGCCTTGCCTCGATCGTCGTGTCGCAGCAGCTCTCGACCGCGAGCGCGAAAGCGATCTGGGCGCGACTCAAGGAGGCCTTCGATCCGTTCGACCACGCGGCGGTGCTGCGCGCGCGTTCACCCAGACTCGCGCGCGCCGGCCTCTCCGCGCCGAAAATTCGCACGCTCAAGGCCATCGCAAAAGCCATCGATCGCGGCGAGCTCGATCTTCCCGCGCTGGTCAAGAAGCCGGCGGACGAGGCTCATGCCGCGCTCACCGCGGTTCATGGCATCGGGCCCTGGACCGCCGACATCTATCTTCTGTTCTGCCTCGGCCATGCCGACGCTTGGCCCGCCGGCGATCTGGCTTTGCAGGAGGCGACGCGGCTGCTGCTCGCGCTCAAGACGCGCCCGACCTCGAAAGAGATGGGACCGCTGGCCGAATCGTGGCGCCCATGGCGCGGTGCGGCGGCCTGCATGCTCTGGTCCTACTACCGCACGGCCAAGCAGCGCGACGGCGCGCCGATCCCGGCGACGGTGAGCAATGGCTGAGCTCGAGGGTCCGCGGCTGGAGCCGCGCTCGGGTCCGGCGCGCCAGCTCGTGGTGTTCCTGCACGGCTACGGCGCCGACGGCAACGACCTCATCGATATCGGCCGGGCGTGGCAGGGGCTGTTGCCCCAGGCAGCCTTCGTCTCCCCGCATGCCCCGGAGCCCTGCAGCCAGGCGCCGGTCGGCCGGCAATGGTTCCCGCTCACCTTCCGCGATCCCGATGAACGCTGGAGCGGCGTCAACAAGGCGGCGCCCGTGCTCGCGACCTTCCTCGACGCCGAGCTCAAGCGCCGCAATCTCCCGCCCTCGGCGCTCGCGCTCGTCGGCTTCAGCCAAGGCACGATGATGGCGCTGCATGTGGGGCTGCGCCGCGCGGCGGCGCCGTTCGCAATCGTCGGCTATTCCGGATTGCTGGCGCTCCCGCCCGATGTCAATCCGGAAAAGTTCGCGGCTGAGATCAAGTCGCGTCCGCCGGTGCTGCTCGTCCACGGCGACCGCGACGATCTCATCCCCCCGCAGGCGCTGTTCCACGCCGCGAGCGGGCTCGCCGCGCTCGGCGTCCCGGTCGAATGGCACATATCCTATGGCATCGGCCACGGCATCGATCAGGACGGACTGCGCCACGGCGGCGAGTTTCTCGCCCGGCGCCTCGCGGCGACGCGCTGACACTGCGATCGCGCATGCACGCGAGCCCAGAGACGGATGATGGACGCTGAAACCTTCGCGCTCATCGTCGGCGGCGGGCCGGTCGGCCTGGCGGCGGCGATCGAGCTCAATTGGCGCGCCGTCCCGGCCGTGCTGGTCACGGACAAGCTCGACACGGCGCAGCATCCCAAATGCAACAACACCAACGCGCGCTCGATGGAGCATTTCCGCCGTCTCGGCATCGCCCACGAACTGCGCTCGGAGGGCCTGCCGCCGCACATCGAGCGCGCCTCCGCCTATGTGACGCGCTTCTGCGGCCACGAGTTCGGCCGCCTGCCGCGCCCGTATTCCGATTGGCCGACGCCCGAAATCCCCAACAATGTTCCGCAGATGGTGCTCGAGCGCGCGTTGCGGCGCTGCGCCGAGCGAGCAAGCGGCGCGCAAATCCATTTCGGCTGGCGGCTCAATTCGTTTGCCGAGCAAGACGACCATGTCGTTGCCGAAGTCAAGAACGTGCAAACCGGCGAGCACCGCCGCATCGCGTCGCAATATCTCCTGGGCATCGACGGGGCCAGCAGCACGGTGCGCCGTGCGCTCGGCTTCGCCATGACCGGCGAGGACGGCAGCACGCAGCGCGCCTTCATGGGTGGCACCATGCTGTCCTTTTTCATCCGCTCGCCCACGCTGATGGCGGCGAGCAAGCGGCCGCCGACCAACATGACCTGGATCCTCAATCCCGAGATGCGGGGCATGATGTATGCCCAGGACGGGCGCGAGACTTGGGTCGTCCACTACCAGGTGCCGCCGGGGGCGGATTGGCGCGCGGTCGATGCCAAAGCGGTGGTTGCGGCGATGATCGGCGCCGATGTGGAGTTCGAGATCATTTCGGGCGGGGCGTGGACCGGTGGGCTCGCGCTGGTCGCCGAGCATTATCAGTCCGGACGCGTGTTTTTAGCCGGCGATGCCGCGCATCTGTTCACGCCGCTGGGCGGACTCGGGATGAACACCGGTATCGGCGACGTGATGAATCTGTGCTGGAAGCTCGCGGCCGTGCAGCAAGGCTGGGCCGGGCCGCGGCTCACCGAAAGCTACGAGATCGAGCGCCGACCGATGGGCGTGCGCAACTCCCTACTGGGCGTGCGCTGCACCCGCGTCATGGATGGCTGGATCTTGCCTAAAAATTTCGAGGACGACGGCGCAACGGCGGACGCCGCGCGGCGCGCCTTCGGCGCGAAGATCATGCGGGAAGACCGCCCACAATATCTCACCGTCGGCATCCAACTCGGCGAGCGCTACGAGACGTCACCGATCGTGTGGCCCGACGAGGATGATCCGCCGCCCGATACGTGGGACGCCTACACACCGATCGATCGAGCGGGCGCGCGGGCACCGCATTTCTGGCTGGCGCCGGGACGCGCCGCCTACGACGAGTTCGGAAAGGGCTTCACGCTCCTCGATTTCGGAGCGCCGGCGGGCGCGAGCGCAGTCGGGGAAGCCGCGCGCAGGCGCCGCATGCCCCTCAAAATTCTGCGGCTCGAACCGCCCGCTGGCCTCTATCGCCGCAAGCTCGTGCTGATTCGTCCCGACCAGCACATCGCCTGGCACGGCGACGCGGTCGCCGATGCAACGGCCGTGATCGATCGCGTGCGCGGGGCCTAGGACTCAAAAGCGCAGGGCCAGCACCAAGCAGCGTTGTGCGGGATTAAACCGCCTCCGTCCGAGCAATTCCGACAGCGCAGTCCGGTCCGCCATAACCCCCGGATCGGGCTTCACAATCCCGTCATGCTCCCCTATAGACTGTGGCCACCGCTGCGGTTCGCAGGCAAAGGAGAGAAGGAGCGCCGTGAACCTATCCCCCGCCGGCTTTCCCGCCCTCGTCCTCAATGCGGATTTTCGTCCGCTCAGCTACTACCCGCTGTCGCTGTGGTCGTGGCAGGACGCCATCAAGGCGGTCTTTCTCGAGCGGGTGAATATCGTCGCCCAGTACGACCGCGCGGTGCGCAGCCCGAGCCTGGAGATGAAGCTCCCCAGCGTGGTTTCGCTCAAGACCTTCGTGAAGCCCGCGACCCAGCCCGCCTTCACCCGCTTCAATGTGTTCCTGCGCGACAAGTTCAGCTGCCAGTATTGCGGCTCGCGCGAGGATCTCACCTTCGATCATCTATTGCCGCGCTCGCGCGGCGGGCACACGACCTGGATCAACGTGGTCGCCGCCTGCTCGCCCTGCAACCTCAAGAAAGGCAACCTGACGACGCACGAGGCCAAGATGTGGCCGTCGCAGATGCCGTTCCAGCCCAGCGTCAATCATTTGCACCGCAACGGCCGGCGCTTTCCGCCGAACTATCTGCACGAGAGCTGGCTCGACTATCTCTACTGGGACAGCGAACTCCAGCCGTAAGCGCCGTCGCGCACCGCTGCGACCATTGTTGTGCGCTAGACTCTCAAGGCTGCTCTGCGCCCGGCACACCGCTCAAGGCGCTTTCGCGGCGACGCCGACACGACTACACTTCAAGTAATTTTCGCCATCAACTGTCGGGAGAAGCGCCATGGACCTCATCGCCGACCGCGGCCGGCGCGTCGCAATCGAAGAGCTCAACACCACCCGGCTGCTCGCCCACGCCCGCAAGCAGGCGCAACAGCGCAAGCTCGACGATATCCTGATCGTCGACGTCGATGCGCACCATTACGAGAACGAGTGCTTGGACGAGTTTCTTCCCTTCATGGAGAACGACGTTCTGCGCCAGCTCACGGTCGCAGGCCGCGCCAAGGGCCGCGGCAGCGTCATTCCGAACACGGCGGTCGGCTTTCAGGAGATGGGCGGGCGCATCACGCGCTATCCCATGCGCTCATCCGAGAAGACCGCCCCCGGCAAGCTGCGCGACGTCGAGCTCGGCCATCGCTGGATGGACGCGTTGAGCGTCGACTATTCCTGCCTGTTCCCGACCTTGATGCTCGCCGTCGGGCTGCACCCCGATCCCGAAATGGAGGTCCAGCTGTGCTGGGCCTACAATCGGTGGCTGACCGAAAAAGCGCTGCCCGAAGGCGGCGGCCGCTTCTACTCGATGTTGACCCTGCCGCTGTCGGACCCGGACGCGGCGCTGCGCCAGATCGAGACCTTCGGGGCGCGCAAATACGTGACCGGGTTCATGATCACCTGCGTGCGCAGCTTGGCGGTGCATCACAACGCTCACATGAAGATATACCGCGCCTTGGAAGAGCGCGGCCTTGCGCTCGCGTTCCATTCCGCCATCAATCCGGGCGAGCCCGTCTTCAAGAATCTCAACCGCTTCGCCTCGGTGCACGCGCTCGGCTTCCCGTTCTACAACATCCTTCATATGACCAACTGGGTCACCAACGGGCTGGGCGAGCGGTTCCCGAAGCTGCCGGTGATCTGGATCGAGGGCGGGCTCGCGTGGGTCCCGTTCCTGATGCAGCGCCTCGACCACGAATACATGCTGCGCAGCTCCGAGTATCCGCTCTTGAAGAAGAAACCGAGCGACTACATGCGCGCCATGTACTACGCCTCGCAGCCGATGGAGGCCGACAATATGCGCGCGCTCGCGTGCACGTTCGAGATGATCAACGCGGAAACCCAGTTGCTCTACGCGTCGGACTATCCCCATTGGGACTTCGATCTGCCCAGCCGAATCTGGGACCTGCCGTTCCTCTCGGAGAAGGCCAAGCACAACATCCTTGGCGGCAACGCGGCCCGCTTGTTCAAGCTGCCGCCGCGCAGCGAGCAGCAAAGGGCGAACCTCGAGCGGTTCGGCGCCGTCGCGGCGTGACGCGTGGAGGCATGCGTTCCTTGCTCGGTGCGCTCCCTCTCCCCTTTTGGGGAGAGGGTTGGGGTGAGGGGGTCACTGGGCAAACCGAGAGACGGTAACCCCTCACCCCATCCCTCTCCCTATGGGAGAGGGAGCGGACCGAGATCGCGGCATCGTCGATGCTACCAATCGGTGTGGCGGCTGTTGCGTATCATTGCGTTGCTGTTCGTGGCGGTCGGTCTTCCCGCCCCTGCGCTCGCCCAGCCCGCGGTCGAAGATTTCTACCGGGGCAGGCAGATCAATTTGATCGTCGGCTACGGGCCGGGCGGCGGCTACGACGTCGTCGCGCGCTTGCTGGCGCGCCATCTCGGCCGCTACGTTGCGGGCAATCCCAACATCGTGGTGCAGAACATGCCGGGCGCCGGCAGCCTGCGCGCCGTCAACTACCTCTACTCGGTCGCGCCCAAGGACGGCACCGCGATCGGTCTCTTCGGCAGCGACATGCCGCTGATCGGATTGATCGCGAACAATCCCAACGTCCAGTTCGATCCGCGCAAGTTCGTCTGGCTCGGCTCGTCGTCGAGCTTCGCCGGTGACGCCTATATCCTGATGGTGCGCCCCGATGCGGCGGCGAGGTCGATCGCCGAAGCGCGGGCGAGCGGGGGACCGCCGCTCGTGCTCGCCGGCACCGGCGAGGGCGCGCGCGACGGCGACGTGCCGAAAATCCTGCGTGACGCGCTCGGGCTCAATATCAAGCAGGTGCTGGGTTATCCCGACACGCCCTCGATCTTCCTCGCGGTCGAACGCGGCGAGGTCGATGGACGGACCTTCGATTTCTCCTCGGTCAAGTCGAACAGGCCGCAATGGCTCAAGCCCGACAGCGGGTTCCACATCCTGCTGCAGTTTGCGCGGATCACGCGGCACGCTGAGTTGCCCGACGTGCCAACCGCGCGCGAGCTTGCGCCCAACGCTGCCGCGCGGGCATTGGTCGAGTTTGCCGAAACCCCGCTTCTCACCATGGCGCGGCCGTTCGCGGCGCCGCCCGGCGTGCCGGACGACCGCGCCCGCGCGCTGCAGACGGCGTTCCTTGCCGCCCACCGCGATGCCGAGTTGCGCGCGGAAGCCGCAAGGCTCGGCGTCGATATCAGCCCGGTCGGCGCCGAGGACATGACTCGCAGCATCGAGCAAATGACGCACGCCTCGCCCGATGCCTTCGACTACATGAAACGGTTGCTCGCATCCCACAAAAGCAACTAATTGCTCCACGATGTATATCAGCGTTGAAGTCATGCCGATGTCGCTCTGACCTCGCTCCCCCCATATGGCGTCAAACCAGAACCAAACATCCATCCGCGCGGTGTTCGGCGCGCTGTTTCTGGCGCTGTGGCTCGCCGCCCTCGACCAGACCGTCGTCTCGACCGCATTGCCGACCATGGTCGGCGATCTCGGCGGCCTGAGTTATCTCTCCTGGGTGGTGACGGCCTATTTGCTCACCAGCACGGTCGCCGGCCCGCTCTACGGAAAATTTGGCGATCTCTACGGCCGCAAGATCGTGCTGCAAGTGGCGATCGCGGTGTTTCTCGTGGGCTCCGCCCTCTGCGGCATTGCGCAGAACATGGTGCAGCTGATCGTCTTTCGCGCGCTCGAAGGCGTGGGCGGCGGAGGACTGATCGTCATCACCATCGCCGTGATCGGCGACCTCATCCCACCGCGCGAGCGCGGGCGCTACCAAGGCTTTTTCGGCGCGGTGTTCGGGGTTGCCACCATCGTGGGCCCGTTGGTCGGCGGCTTCTTCGTCGATCACCTGAGCTGGCGCTGGATTTTTTACATCAACCTGCCGACCGGAATCCTCGCGCTGGCGGTGATCGCCGTCGTGCTGCCGTCGCGCTCGACGCGCCGCCAGCACGCGATCGATTATGTCGGCGCGCTCCTGCTGACCGCCGCGCTCAGCGCCGTCATCCTGTTCACCGGGCTCGGCGGCACGACCTTTTCCTGGACATCGCCCGTCATGATCGGCCTGATGGCGGCGTGCATCGCCGGCGCCATCGCCTTCATCGCCGTCGAGACGCGGGCACGCGAGCCGATCCTGCCGATGGGCCTGTTTGCCAACCGCAATTTCGCGGTCGCGAGCGGCGTCGGCCTGATCGTCGGGCTCTCGCTGTTCGGCGCGGTGACGTTCCTGCCGATCTATCTCCAGGTGGTGAAAGGCGTATCGCCCTCGATCTCCGGCCTGCTGCTCATGCCGATGATGCTCGGCATGCTTGCGACCTCCGTGATCAGCGGCCGCCTGATCAGCCGCTTCGGCCGCTACAAGCTGTTCCCCATCCTCGGCACCGCGACCATGACGTTCGGGCTCGGCGCGCTGTCGCTGCTCGCGATCGAGAGCGACGACTGGCAGACCGCGATCGACGCGCTCTGGCTCGGGCTCGGCATGGGCATGGTCATGCAGGTGCTCCTGATCGCGGTCCAGAACAGCGTCGACTACCAGCACCTCGGCGTAGCCACGTCCGGAACGATGCTGTTCCGCTCGCTGGGCGGCGCGCTCGGCGTCGCGCTGTTCGGCGCCATCTTCGCGAACCGCCTGCACGCGCAGCTCGCCGGCCCCGGCATGGATTTCCTGGCCACGGTCATTCCGGCGGCGGTCAAGGGCCTGCCGCCCGACCTGCATCAAGAATACATCACCGCGGTGATGGCGGCGCTGCGGCCGGTCTTCCTGGCGGCGGCCGGCATTTCGGCCTTGGGCTTCGTGCTGACCTTTCTGCTGCGCGAGTACCCGCTGCGCGAGGGCGCGCCCGCCGAGGGCGTGGGCGAGAGCTTCGCGATGCCGCGTGACGCGACCTCGTTGGAGGAGCTCGAGCGCATCATCACGCTGCTGGTGGCGCGCGAAAATCGCTGGCGCCTCTATGCCGATCTCGCCCGGCGCGCGGCCATCGAACTGCCCGCGCCTGAACTGTGGATGCTGGCGCGGCTGGGCGAGCGCGCGCCGATCACGCTCACCTCGCTCAGCGCCGAGCTGAAGATTCCGCAGCCACAGCTCGCATCTCCCTTGCACGCGCTGTGCGAGCGCGGCATCGCGGAGAAAAACGCCAACGGAGAGCTTGAGCTCACGTCAACCGGCGTCGCGATGCGCGATCGCATCGTCGCCGCGCGGCGCAAGGGTCTCGCCGACATGCTCGCGCGCTGGCGGCCCGAAGAACATCCCGACGTGCTGGCTTTGATCGAGCGCATGGCGCAGGCGCTCACCAGCGACCTGCCGGCGCCGAAGGCGGCGTAGCAGGAGTCTTCAGCGGACCCAGATCGCCCCGCCGTCAATGAGTCGCGTGCAGTCTGCTATTCCGCCGCTTCCGCCGGCGCCGCATCGCGTACCGGCGCGCGCAGGCCTGCGAGACTCGGCAGTCCGAAATGCAGGAACTCGGTCTCCTCGCGCGCCGTGATTGTCGCCGTTTCGCCCGACCCTAGATAAAGCGTGGTGAGAGGACGCAGCGGCTCGCCGCCGACGCTGCCTGCGCCACGCGTGACCACGTAGACGCCCTTGCCGCGCGCGGCGTAGCTCGCGCCGGCGTCGAGCTTGAACAAGCCTGCTACGCTGCGCCGCTCGGTGAAGACGCCGAGCAGCTTCTCGGCAACGCCGGGAGCGCCTTCGACCGGCACCCAGTCATAGTTCGCCGGGTCCATGAAGATCGGCTGCGGATAGCGCGGCTTGGGATAGACCATGGGCCTGCCGTTCACGTGTTCCCAGATCGCCTGGTAGCCGTCGAGATTGCGCTTGCCCTCGACGTCGGCGCGCCGGCGAAAGACGCCGTCCTTGAACTCGCCCTCCGCTCTGAGTTCGCGCGTTCCGGCCTGCACCTCGGCTTGCGAGAGATAGCCGCTGCCGCTCGCGCCGCCGAACTGCAGCACGATGGTCTTGCAGGCGATGTCGGGGTCCTGGCTCTGGGGGCCGTAGTAGACCGCCTCCGGGAAATAGCCGACCATGCCGGCGAAGAGCTTGCCGTCGCGGCCATAGTCGAGCACGCCCTCGAGCTGGTAGCGGATCTGCTCGAAATTGTGCCGGTGGCGGGGCGAGTTGAAATCGCCGCCCATCTGGCCGAACGAGAGCTGGAAATTGTCGAGCGCGCCCGGCTCGCCCTCCACCATGATGCGGCCGTGGAATGTGCCGCCGCGATGCTCGAGGCCGCGCTTCAACGGGATCTCGTCGGTTTGCACGATCTTCATCGTTTCCTCCTTCGCCCACGGCCGCTCGGCCCGCGGACCGAGACAATTCATCCCATGGAGCATAGCCTGAGGTCGCGGTAGTTGGCAGTCCCCGAGGTCGATCGATGCGGAGAATTTTGCGCCTCGTTGTGACGGCGGCCGCGCTGGTGGCGGCGGCGCAAGCCTTCGCTCAAGACGACGCAGCGAGGCGCTATCCCAACCGCGCCGTCAAAGTCATCGTGTCGGCTCCGCCCGGCGGCGGCCTCGACATCGCCGCACGCGTGATCGCGGATCGGCTGGCGAAAATGTGGGGCCAGCCGTTCGTGGTGGAGAACCGCCCGGGCGCCAGCGGCAATCTCGGCGCCGAGGCGGTCGCCCAGGCCGAGCCCGACGGCTACACCTTGCTCGCGGCGCAGCCGGGGCCGCTGACCACCAACGTCGTCATGTACAAGAAGCTCAACTTCGACCCCGCTGCCTTCGAGCCGCTCGCGATCATGACCTCGATCCCCAACACGCTCACCGTGCGCCTCGATTTGCCGGCGGCCTCGGTCGCAGAACTCATCGCCTATGCCAAGGCCAATCCCGGCAAGCTCAATTTCGGCTCGCAAGGGGTGGGCACCACGCCCCACTTGACCGGCGAATTGTTCGCGCGCGTCAGCGCCACCACGCTCACCCACGTGCCCTATCGCGGGACCGCGCAAGCCGTGAACGATCTCATCGCCGGCAACATCGACATGCTGTTCTTCCAGTTGGACTCGGTGCGCGAGCAATACCGCGCGAACAAGGCCAAGATGCTGGCGGTGACGACCGCCGCGCGCATTGCTTCGGTGCCCGAGGTGCCGACCATGGAAGAAGCCGGCGTCAAAGATTTTCGCTCCGACAGTTGGAACGCGCTCGCCGCGCCGCCGAAGACGCCGGCGGCGATCGTCGCCAAGCTCAATGACGCCATCAACGCCGTGCTCAAGGAGCGCGAGACGGCGGAGCACTTGCGCAGCATGAACATGACCCCGGTCGGCGGCGCGCCGGACACGGCGAAAACTTTCATCAAGCAGGAGACCGAGCGCTGGGGCGAGGTGATTCGCGCCGCCAAGATCAGCCTGGATTAGCCCAACGGGGCATCGTTACCGAGGCGGCGGGACCTCTACAATCAGGCGTTGCACAACCGAAAACCTGCTCTTTTCATTGTAAACAACAATCGAAAACAATGGCTGGAACCCCTTGCCGCGGGCGGGACAGCCGCAGGTTGCACTCGCGCGCCCCGGCGGCGGTGCCCGCAGCGCGTGGGATGATGCGTGGCGTTTCTCGCTCATGCCTGCAGCTTGGAAGATTCCCATCGCGCCTGTCGAGTCCTAAATGACGTGAACGCGCCGGTCTCATTTCCCCCGGATGTCGACGCTGGCGCGCCACTCCTTCGCCGCCGCCCACGCCGCAATGCACGCGAGCGCGAGCGAGATGAGCGCGTTGTAGCCCGCAAGCGACAGACCGAGAAAGCGCCAGGGGGCCTCGTCGCAACGCGCCAGGTTGATCGACTCGAGCTTGTTGAGGAGCCCGCCCGCCGAGCCAAGGTCGCCGAGCGTGCCCGTGCATTCCTGCGGCCCCGCCCACCATTTCCATTCGATGCCGGAATGATAGACGCCGAGGCCGACGTTCCAGAGCATGCCGAGCGCGATGGCGACGAGGGCTGCGAACAAGACCTTGCGCGAGGCGCCGACCTTATCGCCCACGAGCACCATGACCGCGAGCGGGATCGCGAAATAATAGGCATAGCGCTGCTCGAGGCAGAGCGGGCACGGCTGCAACCCCAGCCCATATTGCAGGAGCCACGCGCCCAGGATGGTCGCCGCCCCGACCGCCGCGATCGCGATCGCCGCCGACGCCACCGGCCGGGACCGGATCATGCTGATCGTCATCTCACTCATGCCGGCGTCGCCTGCTCCCGCTCGCTGTTGTCCCCATCGATCTCCGACCCATATAGCGATGCGAAGGCGGCAATGATATGGGGGCCGTTGACCCCCTCCGCCTCGCCGCTATGATCGCGTGGGTCAAGCCCCTGTGGCGGAATTGGTAGACGCGCCTGACTCAAAATCAGGTGGTGGCAACATCGTGCTGGTTCGAGTCCGGCCAGGGGCACCAATTGCCTGGAATTTCGCAGGGCGCAATAGCGCCGCCTATTGCGCCGCGTTTATACGAACGCGGCCGGAATACCTGTCACTATTCCCGCCTACGCCTTTCATACGAGCGTTTCCGAATCTTTAGTGGAGCGCCGCGCCTTGGCCTGGAAACCTCAACAGCATGAAGCCACTCTCTTCGGGATGGTCCGGCCGTACTCCGGCCCCACCAACAAGCGAAGCTGGCAAGGGGCGTAATGCCGAACGTCAGCACATCCCGCAAGCATCGGTGGCAGGGCGCAAGTGTTCTCGACTAGGATAGAATAAATGCAGCCAGGGGTCTTCGTGCTCACGCGCCGCCGCCTGCTTGCCCTGTCCGCCGGGTCCGCGCTCACGGCGAGTCTTGGCGGTCGTGCGGCGCGGGCGCAGATGCAATCGCTGGATTGGCCCAATCGAGTCGTGCGCTTCATCGTGCCGTTCGCGGCGGGAGGACCGACGGACATTGTCGCCCGCATCGTCGCCGAGCAGCTGGCAAAAATCTGGGGCCAGCAAGCCGTCATCGAGAACAGGGGAGGCGCCGGCACCAACATCGGCAACGAAATGGTCGCGCGGTCCGATCCCGACGGCTACACGGTGTTGTTTGCCACCGCATCCCTTGCAGTCAACCGCAGTCTTTACCGCTCGCTCAGCTACGATCCGATTGCGGATTTTACAGCAGTCTCCCTCGTTTCCAGGTTTTCATTGTTCATGTTCGTGCCGAACTCGTTACCGGCCAAATCGGTCATGGAGTTCGTGGCCTACGCAAAGGCGCATCCGGGCAAGCTCACACTGGCATCGCCCGGCACTGGCAGCACGCCGCATTTGGCTGGCGAGCTGCTCAAGCAAATGGCCGGGATCGAGATGACGCATGTGCCCTATCGCGGCGCGTCGCCGGCACTCAACGATCTCATCCCCGGCCGGGTGGACTGTTATTTCGGCAGCGGCGCACTGCTTGAAAACATGCGGTCGGGCCAGGTGCGCGGGCTTGCGGTTACCGGCGCAAAAAGGGATCCGGCGGCGCCGGAATTGCCCACGATGGCCGAGGCCGGCGTTCCGGGGTACGAGGTGTCGTCGTGGCACGGCTTGTTCGTGCCGGCCAAGACGCCGCCCGAAATCGTCAGGAAAATGGGTGTCGATACCGTCGCAGCTCTCGCCGATCCCGTGGTCAAAGGCAAGCTGGAACAAGCCGGCTACATGGTCGTGGGCTCTTCGCCCGGTGAACTTCAAACTCTCCTCAAATCGGAAATCGATAAATGGAGCGCCGTCATCAAGACGGTCGGGGTCAAGATCAATTAGGGTCACGCGCGCGCCGCGAGCGGCCACGCCGCCGCCGGCCGCCGAGCGGCGTGATGAACTCGCGGCGCCTCACTCGATCACCTCGTCGGCACGGCCGAGCAGCGGCAGCGGAACGGTGAGGCCGAGCGCCTTGGCGGTCTTGAGGTTGATGATCAGCTCGACCTTC
>WNGK01004847.1_pt1 | contig 15920 bp, 17 predicted proteins | sample 5400601 | NCBI WGS metagenome assembly WNGK01 (sample SAMN13153376, study PRJNA577476) | soil metagenome | isolation source: 60 cm soil or saprolite under Garry oak tree replicate 1 | place: USA:California | collected 2016-06-15
GTACCGCGGTGCCGGGGCACGGCCTAGGTCGCCGGGCCGACCGCGCGTGCCGCGGCCCCGCGATCGCCGACGAACAGAGCGGCGGCGGCCAGTGCGAAGTAGGTGAGCGCGCTGAACCGGGCACGGCGGCGCCGTGCCCTCGCGGTCCCGGCCAGCCGGTCGGCCAGCCACGATGCGAGCAGCACGTAACACGTATCGGTGCCTACGGCGATCGCCAGGTAGACGGCGCCGAGCAGGGCAACCTGCGGTGCGACCGGCTGCCCGGGCCGGACGAACTCCGGGAAGTAGGCCAGGAAGAACACCGCGACCTTCGGGTTGAGCAACTGGACGACCAGCCCGCGGCCGTAGGCGCCCCAGTGCCCGCGCCGGGCGGCGCCGGCACCAGCGTCATCCCCGTCCCCGGCTTTCTTCTCGTCCTGGCGCCAGGCCCGGATGCCAAGCAGGACGAGGTACGCCGCGCCGCCGTAACGCAGCACGGACAGCGCGATCGCCGACGTCGCGAGCAGGGCGGTGATGCCGAGCGCGGCCCCGGCGATATAGACGGCCTCGCCGGTCTCGATCCCGAGCATCGAGGCCAGGCCGGACCGTCGGCCGCCGCCGACCGAGCGTCCGATCACGTAGAGCACGCCGGGGCCGGGCGTGGCGGTGAGCACGAACGTGGCGAACGCGAACACCGCGAGCAGACCGGGCGATGACATGCCGGCAGCCTATCGGCGACCGGTCGGCGGTGCCGGCGCGGCACCAGCCGTCGGCCAGCGGCTTTAGCGCCCGGCCGGCAGCCAGCGGGCCCAGCGGAGTGCCGGGCTCAGCGGAGTGCCGGGCTCAGCGGAGTGCGGGCTCGGCCGCGGGCGTCTCGTCGGCTTCCAGCCGGTCCTGGTGCGGCTGGAGCTGACGGCCGAGCCGCTGCCCGAGCAGGACCGCGCCGAGGCAGCCCGCGCACAGCAGGCCGATCCAGGCACCGGCCAGCCCGGCGGCGATCATCCCGGTGCAGATCGCGGGCGACGCCACGAAGGCGACCGAGTATGCCATGCCGACCAGGGCGTTGGCGCGGCCCCGCTCCCGGTCACCGGCAAGGCTGTTCACCAGCGGCTGCCAGGAACGTCTCGCCGACGCCGAACAGGGCGGCAAACGCCAGCACGGCGGCGACCCGCTGGCCGGAGGCGGCCGGCAGCGCGGAGAGCCCGAATACCGCCCACGCGAGCGCCCAGATCAGGCCGATCGTCGCCAGTGCGCGGCTGCGCCGCAGCCGCCGGACCAGCCTGAGCACCAGCAGTTGCGAGCCTACGATGACGGCCGTGTTGAGCGTGATCGACAGCGCGACCACGCGGGCCGAGACGCCAGCCTCGACGGTGGCGTAGGCAGGCAGCCCGGAGTCGAGGGCCGCGTAGCCGGTGAACGCCAGGACGAGCATGGCGAGCAGCACGGTCCGCAGCCCGCGGTCCGCGACCACCTGCCGGTAGCTGGCCTTCGGCTCGCCGGCCACGGCGGGTGCTGTACGTCGGCGACGGCCGCTCCGATGGCGCCGCCGGCCCCGATGCCGGCGTTCAAGGCGGTAAAGGTCACCGCGAACGCCCGCTGCTGCACGTCAGGATCGGGATTGACTCTGGCCAGCATGGTCTGGAACGCGGGAAACGACGGCCCAAACGACGCGCCGAGCGCCAGGACCGGGGCAACCGCGGTCGGGACGCTATGGGCCCAGGCGAGTCCGGCTTCGGCCAGCGCCTGCCCGGCCAGCATGCTCGCCAGAACCCGCCGTGCGCCGAACCTGTCGAGCGCGACCCCCGTGAGCGGTGTCGCGATCAGGCCGACCACGCCGGAGGCCGTGAGCAGCAAGCCGACGGCCGGCAGGGCGATGTCCCTGACCTGGTGCAGGTAGATGAGAGTCATCGGCAGCACCAGACCCGTGCCGATGGCCGACACGGCGTCGCCCGCGATCAGCAGCCTCGTTCCTTGCGGCAGGCGCGGTCCTGTCATGGTTGCCAGCCTCACGGTGAGCGGCCGGGCCGGTCGGCCCCTTTACCGTCAGGCTAGGTTCAGGCACCGACAGTCCCGGCTCGCACAGCACGCATCGCGTCGTCCTCTCCAGCCAGATCGGCGGCGGGAGCGACTCGCCCGCGACCGCGCGGCGATCAGCTTACTCACCCCGCGCGCCGTCTCCGCGGCCGGGGATTTTCATGATCCCCGATGACTGCCGGCGACCCGAGATCGGTGCCGACAAGGGCCGCGACCACCGCGAAGGGCAGATGCCGCGGATAGACGAGCATGGCGCGGGCGAGGTGCCGTATTTTCGGCCGCAACGGGACCAGCACGGCCTCGCTGTACCGCCAAGCGCCGATCTCGTCACCGGCGAACCGCCCGCCGAGCGCGCGGCGGAACCGGCGCGCGTCCCCGCCGTCCGCGCGCCACGTGCGCAACCAGCGCCGGAGCTCGTCATCGCCGGAAAGCATGGTCCAGGCCATCAGCCGCTCGGCGATCTGGCCCGCGGCATCGATCACGAACGAGGTGTCCGTTGCTCCCCTTATGCGATGCACCCGTCCCTCGGAGTCCCTTCCGTGCCAGATGCTGGCCGAACTGAACCGCGCGCCAGCGGCGAGCGCGGCGACGGCGTGGCCCGCCTCGTGCCAGGCCGTGCGCACGGTCGCCGACCTGGCGGGCCCGTACGTCGGGTAGCAGCCGCAGTCGTACCGCTGCCTGATCCACACCTCGTGCACCAGCGACTCGTCGTCGTAGCGGATGAGCCGGGCGAGGTCGGCGTTGATCTCGGCCAGCGCGCGGCGCTGCGACGGCGTCAGCATGAGCAGACGATAAGGCAACACCCGGCGCGGAACCCGCCGTCTGGGGAGACTCGGACCATGAAGCATCGCGGTGACCGCACGCTGGTGACGACCGGCCTGGCGCGGGTCGAGGGCGAAGGGTCGATGTACGTAAGGGTGGCCGGCGGCCTGGTCGAGGAGGTGCGGCTGGACATCTACGAGCCGCCGCGGTTCTTCGAGGCATTCCTGCGCGGCCGGTCCTACACCGAGCCGCCCGACCTCACCGCGCGGATCTGCGGCATCTGCCCGATCGCCTACCAGACCAGCGCCTGCCAGGCGATCGAGTCGGCGTGCGGCGCGACGCTGCCCGGCGGGCTGGCCGGCCTGCGCCGGCTGCTCAACTGCGGCGAGTGGATCTCCAGCCACGCCTGCACATCTACATGCTGCACGCGCCCGACTTCCTCGGATACCCGGGCGCCGTCGAGATGGCACGCGACCACCGCGCGTCGTCGCCGTCCAGCGGCAGCTTGACCACGACGGGCCGGCTGCCCAGGCGCCCCGCGGCCAGCAGTGTCTTGCCGCTGCGCCGCATGACGCTCACGTCCCGCACGCCGAGCCGGGTGGCGGCGGCAGCCAGTTCAGGCGCGGGGTTGTCAGGCGGCGTCGGCAGCACCAAGGGTTTCCTCGCACAGCGTGACGGATGCGGTCGATGAGGCCATCCTCGCGCCTCCGCACCGTTCCAGACGCCGGCCAGGGTGCGCAGGCAGTCGTGAAACTGGTCCAGCCCGGTCTGCTTGTCGGTGGCTGCTGATAGGACCGTGTCATGACGTCGAACGGAATCCGGTGCGGAGTCGTGCTGCCCGGCGGCACGGCCGCCGGGCAGCTCGAACTGGGCGAGCTGGCCGAGCGGGCGGGCTGGGACGGGGTCTTCGCCTGGGAGGCGGCCTACGGGGTGGATCCGTGGAGCCTGCTCGCCGCGATCGCGGTCAGGACCTCCCAGGTCAGGCTCGGCACGATGCTGACGCCGCTGCCTTGGCGCCGCCCCTGGAAGGTCGCCAGCCAGGTCGCGACCGTCGATCAGCTTTCCGGCGGTCGCGCGATCCTGGCCGTCGGGGTCGGCGCGACCGACACCGAGCTGCCCGACACGGGAGAGGTGACCGACCTGCGCGGCCGGGCGGAGCTGCTCGACGAGGGCATCGACCTGATCCGCGCGCTGTGGGAGGGCCAGGGCCGGCACGAGGGGCGGCACTACCGGTTCCAGTCTGGCCGGATGGATCTGACCGCCGCGGCGCGCCCGGTCCAGGAGCCCATCCCGCTGTGGGTGGTCGGCGTGTGGCCAGGCGAGAAGTCGATGCGCAGGGCACTGCGCTGCGATGGGGTGATCCCGCAGTACCGGCTGCCGGGCCGGGAAGCGGGGCCGGGCGACGCGCGGGCCGCGAGGGACTGGCTGATCGAGCACGGCGCCCGGCCCGGCCTGGACGTGGTCGCCGATGGCGAGACCCCGGCCGGTGAACCGGCGGCGGCGCGGGCCCAGGTGGCAGGGTGGGCGCAGGCCGGGTGCACCTGGTGGCTGGAGACCCGCTGGGGCGTGCAGGAGGATCTGGCCGACCCGCTGGCCCCGATCCGCGAGCGCATCGAGGCCGGGCCGCCCCGATGATCGGCAGAATGCACCACGTCGTCATCGACTGTCCCGATCCGGCCGGGCTGGCCGCGTTCTACGCCGAGTTGCTCGCGCTGCCGGTCACGTACGCCAGCGACGACTTCGTCGTGGTAGCCGCCAGCGATCACACCTCGGGCCTGGCGTTCCAACTCGCTCCCGACCACAGGCCGCCGACGTGGCCGGACGGCGCGGTGCCCCAGCAGGTTCACCTCGACATCATGGTCGACGACGTTCCAGCCGCCGAGGAGCGCGTCCTGGCGATCGGCGCGCGCCGGCTGGACGCGGGCACCGAAGGCGGCAGCGTCTTCGCCGATCCGGCCGGGCACCCGTTCTGCCTCATCCCCCGGCCGGGATGGGCTCCGCCGGTCGGCGGGTAGGCACTGCCCGCGGCAAAGTCAGGCGAGAGCCGCGTAGGCGGCGGCCTGCACTTCGCGGTGCACGGCCGGCGGCTGCGAGGTCTCCCACATGCGCTGGGTCAGCACGATCACCGTGAGGTCCTGGGCCGGGTCGACCAGCCAGGACGAGCCGAGGCCGCCGTCCCAGCCGAACGCGCCGTCGTCGCGTACCGCCTGGCAGAAGCCCCAGGACTGGCCGGCGAAGAAGTCCGGCCCGAGGCCGCCGTGTGCCTTCTGCTCCGGCGTGAGCTGGTCGGTGGTCATCGCGCGGACGGCATCGGCCGACAGCAACCCCGCGCCGCCGCGGAGCAGCATCCTGGCGAACGCGAGCAGGTCGTCCGCGGTCGAGACGAGGCCCGCGGCCGCGTCGCCGAAGGCGGGCGGCCGGCTCCAGGCGCCGGCCGGCTCGTCGTTGACGACCAGGCCGTCCGGGGTCGGCTGGTAGGAGGTGGCGAGGCGGCCGGTCCGCGTGGTCCAGAACCCGGTGTCGGTCATCGCGAGCGGTTCGAAGATGCGGGTTCGCATCACGTCGCCGATAGGCTGGCCGGCCGCGCGGGCCAGCAGCACGCCGAGCACCGACGCCCCGGTGTTGTACATCCACCGCTCGCCGGGCTGCGCCAGCAGCGGCAGGCTGCCCAGGCCCGCGATCCAGGTGTCGGGATCCGGCTGCACGTCGGGCGCGGGTGGCCCGATGGTCGACAGCCTCAGCTCCTCGGTCGCCGCGACCACCGGCCACGGCGCCGGCGCGAAGAACATCTCGGTGACCATGCCGAAGCCGAAGGTGAACGTCAGCAGGTCCCTGGTCGTGATCGGGCGCCGCGCGGGCACCGTATCGTCGAGCGGGCCGTCCATCCTGGTCAGCACGCGCCGGCCGGCCAGTTCCGGCAGCAGATCGTCGACCGGCGCGTCCAGGTCGAGCAACCCCTCGCCAGCCAGTGCCAGCGTTGCCGCCGCGGTGATCGGCTTGGTCGTCGAGGCGATGCGGAACAGCGAGTCCCTGACGACCGGGGCGCCGCCGACCGACAGCGTTCCCAGCGCCTCGGCGTGGACCTGCTCGCCGCAGGCGACCAGGTACACCAGACCGGGGACGAGGTCGTCGCGGACATGGCGCCGCGCCACCTCCCGCAGCCCCTTCAGCCCGTCGTGAGTCAGCTTGTCCGGCATCATGGTCCTCCGTCGATCAGCCGTCACTGGCACATTGGTCGGCCACATAGGTTAGTCCTATGACGGACCGGCCGATGCCCGAGGACATCCAGGCGTGTGCGTTCTTTCTCGCTGACCATGCGGTGGTGGAGAACGGGAAGCTCTACGTCAATGGCGGGTTCTGGAACCAGGTCTACAGTGCCGAGTACCCGATGGTCAGGGCCTTCGGATTAGCGGCGGTACTGCACATACCGTGGCGCCAGCACCACCAGGGCCACGCGTTCGCCGTGACGTTCGAAGACGCCGACGGCCGGCCGCTGACCGCGCGGTTCGAGGGCCAGTTCCGGGTCGGGACCACGCCTAACATGCGGGTCGGCGACTTCACCGTGATGCCGGTGGCGGCGCTCGTCACCAACTTCATCCTCGACCGGCCAGGCGACTACGCCGCGCTGCTCGAGGTCAACGGCGTCGAGCTGGCCAGGTGGCGGTTCCGGGCGATCGAGACCTCCGACGCGACAGGCGGAACCCAGGCCGGGGCGGGCTCGGGACCACTGCCCGAAGAGTCGTGACCAGCGACGGGGCACAAGCCAGGCTGGACGCCTACCGGTCGGCAACAAGCGAGCGGCTGGCCGGCCTGGAACGGGAGTTCGCGGCCGTGGTTGAGTCGGCGAGCCAGGCCAACACCGACGACGAGCACGACCCCGAGGGCGCGACGATCGCGTATGAGCGGCAGCACATCGCCGCTCTGGTCAGCCAGGCGCGAGGCCGCCTCGCCGAGATCGACGCGGCGCTGGACCGGCTGAACGCCGGGAGTTACGGATCTTGCGAGCGGTGCGGCCAGCCGATCGGCGCGCCGCGGCTCGCCGCCCGCCCGGCCGCGTCCACGTGCGTCGGCTGCGCGCCCGGAGGCCGCTCCTAGACGGGCACCGAGAGGGACAGGCCGAACCTGGCCTGCGAGTCGGTCCACCAGGAGCGCAGGTCAATCCCGGCAGCGGCCAGCTCCCTCGCTATCCCGTCCCGGCGGAACTTGGCCGAGATCTCCGTCCGCATCTCCTCGCCGGCCGCGAACCGGACGCTCAGTCCCATCGCCCGCAGCAGCACGGTCTGGTCGACGGCCGATCGCAGCCGCATCTCGATCCACTCGGCCGCGGCGTCCCAGACCGCGACGTGCTCGAAGTCGTCGACGTCGAAGTTGCCGTCGAGCTCGGCGTTCAGCACGCGCAGGATGTTCTTGTTGAACTCGGCCGTCACCCCGGCCGCGTCGTCGTAGGCGGCGACCAGCACGTCCGGGTCCTTCACCAGGTCGGTGCCGAGCAGCAGCGCGTCGCCGGCCCGCAGCCGGGAGCGCAGGCTGGCGAAGAACTCCGCCCGCTCGGCGGGCAGCAGGTTGCCGATCGTCCCGCCCAGGAACGCCACCAGCCGGGGGCCGCCGGACTCGGGGAACCCGAGATGCTCGGTGAAGTCGGACAGCACCGCCTGGACCCGCAGGCCCGGGTAGCGCTCCTGTATCCGGGTGGCCGCATTGATCAGCGCCGACTCGCTGACGTCGACGGGGACGTAGGCGGCCAGCGGGCCCGCGCCGCGGAGCGCGTCGAGCAGCAGCGTGGTCTTGTCGGCCGTGCCCGACCCGAGCTCGACGAGCGTCGCCGCCCGGGTCGCCGCCGCGATCTCGGCGGCGGCCCCGGCCAGGATCTCTCGCTCGGCGCGGGTCGGGTAGTACTCGTCGAGGAGGGTGATCTTCTCGAACAGCTCGCTGCCCCGCTCGTCGTAGAACCACTTCGGCGGCAGCGTCTTCGGCGTGGCCGTCAGCCCGGCCAGGACGTCGGCGCGCAGCGAGGCCTCGAAGTACCGATCCGGCAGCCTCCGGTCGATCTGGATGCCCGTCATCGCCGTGCCGCCTCCCCGTTCTGGCGACAGGCCTGCCCGGCCAGCGCCACGGCGGTGAGCGGCCGGACGGTCACCCCCGCCGTCGTCGCCTCTACCACGCTGCCGTCGGACACCCTACGCCAGCCCGGGTCGTCACCGGAGGGCTCGGAGGCGACGATCACGCCGTCCTGCCGGTGCCGGTAGCACAGCGAGTCGCCGGCGGCCGTGGCGGCGATAACCTCGCCGTCGGTGAGCAGCAGGTTGAACCGGCCGGTGCCGCCCGCCGCCCAGATGTCGGTGACCGTTCCCGCCAGCGCGGCGGCCGGCCGCTCCCCCGCCCGCAGCCTGGCCAGCACCATCCCCCACAGCAGCGCCGTGTCGCACCTGGCCTGCAACTGGAGCAGGTCGGCCGCCGGCAGGGCTTCGGCGAGCCGGAGCACGGCCGCCGCGGCCTCGGCGAGATGGGCGGGCGCGCTCGGGGCAGGCTCGGTGATCGACTCTCCGGCCGCCTCCGCCCGCGCCCCCGCCAGCAGGCCCGGCTCGGCGCCGGGTCCGACCGCCGGATCGGCATTGGCGGGCGCCGCCGCGCGGCGCCGCGGCCTGGTCGAGCTACCCGCCGCGGCCGACCAGCCGACGAGAGCTCCGTTAAGGCTGAAAAGCCACTTGCCGTGGGCATAGGGTGCGGCCGCTGCCGCGCCGGTGTCGGTGCCGACCGATGCCGAGCGGACCGCGCACAGCATCGCCCGGGCGCGGGTGACCCGCGCGAGGTCGGGCAGGCAGTCGTCCGACCAGATCGGGCCGGTCCCGCGGTACCTGGCCGGGAGCGGGTCGCCGTCGGCGTACCAGCCGACGCCGAACCCGTCGACGTTCATGGTGCCGTGCTTCTGCCATCGCGGCGCCCACGCCTGCTGGACCAGGCTGTGCGGCGGGTCGAACAGCACGGACTTGATGCTGACCTGCTCGCCGAGGTAGGCGAAGTGCCGGCACATCAGGCGAGATCCGCGTCGCGGGCGGTGCGGAAGCCGGCGAAGATCTGCCGCCTGACCGGGTAGTCCCAGTTCCTGAACGTGCTGCGGCACACGACCGGGTCGGCGGAGAACGCGCCGCCGCGCAGCACCTTGTAGTCGGGGCCGAAGAACACCTCGGAGTACTCCTTGTAGGGGTAGGCGGCGAAGCCCGGGTACGGCAGGAAGTCGCTGGCCGTCCACTCCCACACGTCGCCGATGAGCTGCCTGGCGCCGGACGGCGCCGCACCGGAACGGTAGCTGCCGGCCGGGGCGGGCTGCAGGTGGCGCTGGCCGAGGTTGGCGCGGGCCGGCGCGGCGTCGGCGTCGCCCCACGGATAACGGCGGGACAGGCCGGACTCGGGGTCGAACCTGGCGGACTTCTCCCACTCGGCCTCGGACGGCAGCCGCCGCCCGGCCCAGCGCGCGTACGCGTCCGCCTCGTACCAGCAGACGTGCATGACCGGCTCGGCCGGCGGCACCGGCTCGGTGACGCCGAACCTGCGCCGCAGCCACTGGCCGGCTCCGCCCCGCTCCCAGAACAGCGGCGCGGTCAGGCTCGCCTTCTGCCGGTACTGCCATCCGCCCGGACTCCACAGCCGCGCGTCGTCGTAGCCGCCGTCGGCGATGAACTCGGCGTAGGCGGCGTTGCTGACCGGCGCGGTGTCAAGGTGGAACGACGGCACGTCGACGACGTGGGCGGGCCGCTCGTTGTCGAGCGCCCACGGCTCGGTGGAGGTGCCCATCGTGAACGGGCCGCCGGGAACCAGTACCTCGGCGGGCAGCCGGAGCGCGTCGGCCGGGGCCGGGCCGGGCGGCGGGGCGCTCAGTACCGGGGCGCCGCGCCTGAGCTGATGGGTGGCCAGCATCGTCTCGTCGTGCTGCTGCTCGTGCTGCGCGATCATCCCGAAGACGAAGCCGCGCTTGACCAGCGGGCCGGTCGTGAAGCTGACCCGCTCGAGCAGGTCGAGCACCCGGCCGCGGACCTCGCGGGCGTAGCCGCGCGCCTCGGCGGGAGGCAGCAGCGGCAGGGCGGGCCGCGTGGCGCGCGGGTGCTCGAAGGCGTCATACAGCGGGTCGATCTCGGGGCGCATCGGGTCCCGGCCGCCGACGCCGCGGAGCAGCCAGAGCTCTTCCTGGTTGGCGACGTGAGCAAGGTCCCACACCAGCGGGGACATCAGCGGAGAGTGCTGGCGGACCAGGTCGGTCTCGTCCACGCAGTCGGTCAGCCCGTGGGTCCGCTTCCTGGCGGTGTCCAGCCGGGCCGCGATCTCGTCGCGCAGCGAGCTGGCGTCGGCGGCGATGGTCATGACTGTCCTTCCGGGTTTCCGATGGTGTCGAGGATGTCGTCGGCGGGGCACCTGCTTCGCCGCACGTACTGGTCGGCGAACTCGGCGACGGCCTTCCTGATCCGCGCGGGGGCGCCCGATCTGGCGAGTGAGGCCTCGGCCGCCTCGAAGCATCGCTGGGCGGCCCTGGCCAGCGCCGGGTCGGCCAGGCCGAGCCTGGCCGCGCGCAGCCACGGGCCGTCGCCCTGGCCGCGCCAGACCGGCTCGGTCGCGGCCATCGCAGCGTCCGCCGCCGCCGGGTCGTCGGCGAGCGCCGCTACCACCGCGACCGGCACGATCCAGCCGTCGCCGTGCTGGGCATCGATCACCCGCACTTCGAAGTGGCCGCGCGGCCGCACCGGGGGGAACAGCGTGGACAGGTGGTAGCTGAGGTCGTCGGCGGTCGGTCCGGCGCCCAGCGGCCCGCAGGCATCGCCTGGCGGGCGCGGCTGATCGGCCCGGTGTCGATCAGCACCGCGCAGCCAGTCCCTGAACGTGAGCCCGTCCGGGACCGTCCAGGGCTGGTCGTCCGGGCGGCGCACGCACAGCAGCTCGGCGTCCATCGCGTACCTGACCCAGTGCTCGCGCGCGTCCGCCCGGCCCTCCGCCGCCGCCCCGGCCGGGCGGGTACGGCCCGGGTCGAGCCTGGACCACACGAGCTGCCTGGTGCACTTCCAGCCCGTCGGCTGGCCGCGGCGCAGCGGCGAGTTCGCGAACGCCGCGACGAGCACCGGCCCGAGCGCATGCAGCAGCCGCCACCGGAACGGGTAGCCGGACGTCCCGCCGTCTTCGAGGCCGGCGTCGACGCAGACCTGCACCGAGGCGGTGCTGCACATCATCAGCCTGCCCCAGTCGCCGTCACGGTCGAAGTACTGTTCCATGGCCGCGTACCGCGGAAGCTGGAGTACCCGGCTTGGCCGCCGGAGCGGATCGATGCCGTGACCGGTGAGCACGAGGCCGGCTTCGCCGAACGCCTCGTGCAGGACCGCGAGGTCGCCGCTCGCGGCGGCGACGCAGTCGCTGAGGTCCGTCGCTGGAGCTGTGCTGAGCTCGACCTGGCCGCCTGGCTCCAGGGTCAGGAGGCCGGCTCCGGGCAGTGCGCCCGGCCTTTCGAGGTGCGCTAGAACTTCACGAATCCTCTCAAATGGAACAGTCAGCGACGGGTCAGATGCGTCGCTGACTAGCCATTCGAGCTCCGTGCCGATAGTTCCGGGTGGACCGGTCTTGAAGCAGATGGCCCGGATGAGGTTCTCGGCGTCGGTCTCCGATATCGGCGGGTCCGCCTCGCGGGCGAGGCTCCAGTTTGGGCTGGTCAGACCGGCGCTTGTCGTGTCGGCGGGCAGCTCAATCACCATCTCCCAGGCGAATCTCGGGCGGCACCGGGCACTCAGTGTGCCAACTGCCGGCCGGGCAGGGTAATTCCCTGATGTGCTTGGCCTATCCATAGCAGGCCGGTCTGACAGTCCCGGAGGGCAGCGTGAGCGAGCACGAGTTCGATGTGATCGTCATCGGAATGGGCCCCGGCGGTGAGGACCTCGCCGGCCGGCTCGCGCAGGCGGGTCTGGCCGTGGCGGGCGTCGAGTCTCGGCTGGTCGGCGGGGAGTGCCCGTTCTTCGGGTGCGTCCCGTCCAAGATGATGATCCGCGCCGCGAACCTGCTGGCCGAGGCCGGCCGGGTGGCCGGCATGGCGGGCCGGGCCGCGGTCGAGCCGAGCTGGCAGCCGGTAGCCCGGCGGATCAGGGACGAGGCGACCGACGACTGGGATGACACGGTCGCCGCGGACAGGTTCACGGGCAAGGGCGGGCAGCTTTTCCGCGGCACCGGCCGGATCATCGGGCCGGGTCAGGTCCGGGTGGACCGCGCACGCGCCGGCGGCGGCAGTGACGGCGGCGGCAGTGACGGCGGCGGCGGAGGCAGTGACCTGCTGCGGGCCAGGCGAGGCATCGTGATCGCGACCGGGACCGAGCCGGCGGTCCCGCCGATCCCCGGGCTGGCCGGGACGCCGCTGTGGACCAACCGGGAGGCGATCAGGGCGACGCAGGTGCCCGAGTCGCTGATCGTGCTCGGCGGCGGCGCGGTCGGGGTGGAACTGGCCCAGGTGTTCGCGAGGTTCGGCGCGCGGGTCAGCGTGGTGGAGGCGCTCGCGAAGCTGGTGCCGCTCGAGGAGCCGGAGGCGGGCGACTTGCTGGCGAGCGTGTTCCGGGCCGGCGGCATCGGGGTGCGGACCGGTGTCGCGGCAAGTCAGGTCAGCCACGACGGCGGGTCGTTCCGGGTCACGCTGGCCGGGGGCGAGGTGCTGACCGGATCGGAGTTGCTGGTCGCCACCGGAAGGCGCACGAGGCTGGCCGAGGTCGGCGCAGGGGCGGTCGGCATCGACGAGAGCGCCCGCGCGATACCCGTGGACGAGCGGATGCGAGCCGCTCCGGGGGTCTGGGCGATCGGCGACATCGTCGGGCACGGCGCGTTCACGCACATGTCGGTGTATCACGCGGGGATCGTCATCGCCGACATCCTCGGCCAGGAGCACCACGCCGCCGAGTACCACGCCGTGCCGAGGGTGACGTTCACCGACCCGGAGATCGGCTCGGTCGGGCTGTCCGAGGCGCAGGCGCGCGACCAGGGACGCGACGTCAGGACCGGCGTGGCTCAGGTTCCGGCCACGGCCCGCGGCTGGATCCACAAGGCGGGCAACGAGGGCTTCATCAAGCTCGTCCAGGACGCGGGCAGCGGGGTGCTGGTCGGCGCGACCTCGGCCGGGCCGGTCGGCGGTGAGGTCCTGAGCATGCTGACCCTGGCCGTGCACGCCCGGGTGCCGGTCCAGCGGCTGCGCGAGATGATCTACGCGTACCCGACCTTCCACCGCGGTGTGGAGGACGCCCTGATGGCCATGGGCTGACCGGGCGGGTGGCCAGATAAGTTAGATCCCGACATCGACCGATCGCGGCGGAGGGAGCCCGATGAGCGTCGGCAGCCTGGTCGCCTCAGGGCCGCTGCTGCTCGCGATCCCGGTCGCGGCGGCGGCCGGAGCCGTGACCTTCCTGTCGCCGTGCGTGCTGCCGCTCGTTCCCGGATACCTGTCCTACATCACCGGAATGTCGGGCGCCTCGGTCGCGGGCGCGACAGCCGGCGGGCCGCCAGACCGCGACGAGAGCGTCGGGCCGGAAACGCGGACCGGCGGCTCGTCCGGCACCCCAGCCGCGACGGCGGTAGCGGTCCCCGCCGTCACGCGCGCGCCGCCGGGCCCGAGCAGGCGCCGTGCCCTCACCGGCGCCGCGCTGTTCGTCTTCGGCTTCTCCGCGCTCTTCGCGCTCGAAGGACTCGCCGTCGGCAGTATCGGGGCGACGCTGCTTGGCGACGAGAGCGCCCTGTCGCGCGTGCTCGGCGTCCTGCTCATCGGCCTCGGCCTGCTGTTCGCCGGCGCCTTCGAGCGGTTCGGCTTCTCCGGCCGCGTCGTCAAGCCCTCGCTGCGGCCGCGCGCCGGCCTGGCGAGCGCGCCGTTGCTCGGGGTGCTGTTCGGAATCGGCTGGACCCCGTGTGCCGGTCCCACCCTGGCGGCCGTGCTGACGCTCAGCGCGACGACGGGCACCGCGGCCAGGGGCGGACTGCTCGCTTTCATCTACGGCCTCGGCATCGGAGTCCCGTTCCTCGTCGTGGCCTTCGCGGTCGAGCGCGGCGTCACCATGTTCGGCTTCGCGCGGCGGCATGCCAGGCTGATCACCAGGATCGGCGGGCTGCTGCTGATCGCGGTCGGCCTGCTTGAGGTCACCGGAGCGTGGTCGAGTGCCATGGTCTGGCTGAAGATCCACTGGCTCGCGAACTACAACGCCCCGTTCTAGGCCCGGCGGCTTTGCTCACGACTCCGGCGGCTTTGCTTACGCTCCGGCCGCCCCTCCCGCCGCGGGACGCGGCGGGAGGGCCGGGCGGCGGCGCGACGGGCGGTCGGCGGTGCTCGGCGGGGCGGCGGCCGGGCGGTCGGCCAGTGCGTCCATGGCCAGCCGGACGGCTCGGTCGAGCTGGACGTCGGTCCCCGACGCCCAGTCGTCGGGTGACATGATGACCTCGAGGTCGGGGTCGACACCGTAGTTCTCCACCCCCCAGCCGTACTCGCTGAACCAGAACGAGGCCTTCGGCATCGTCATCGACGTTCCGTCGACGAGCTGGTGCCAGCCGAAGATGCCGATCACGCCGCCCCAGGTGCGCGCGCCGACGACCGTGCCGATGTTCAGTATCCGGATCGCGGCGGTGACGATGTCTCCGTCGGAGCCGGCCCACTCGTCGGCGATCGCGACCACCGGCCCGCGCGGCGCCTGTGAGGGGTAGCTCTCCGCCCTGGCGTACCGGACCGTGTCCCACCCGATGACCCGCCTGGCCAGCTTCTCGACAACGAGCTGCGAGGTGTGCCCGCCGCTGTTGGCGCGGACATCGATGATCAGGGCCTCGTTCTCCATCTCGCCGCGCAGGTCGCGGTGGAAGTCCGACCAGCCCTCGCTGACCATGTCCGGCACGTGCAGGTAGCCGGCCCGGCCGCCGCTGAGCTCGCGGACCCGGCGGCGCCGGCCCGCGACCCAGTCCTGGTAGCGCAGCCGCTCGTCGTCGGCGAGCGGGATCACGACCGAGCGCCGCGGCCTGTCATCGCCAGGCCGCACGACCGTCAGCTCGACCGGCTTGCCGGCCGCCCCGACGAGCAGCGGGCCGGGCCCCTTCGCCGCCTCGACCGGCTGGCCGTCGACGGCAACGAGCAGGTCGCCGGGGCTGATTTCGGTGCCCGGCGCGGCGAGCGGCGACCTGGCCCGCGGGTCCGACGACTCCCCCGGCACTATTCTGGCCACACGCCAGCCGTCCTCGCCGGGCTCCAGGTCGGCGCCGAGCAGGCCGGCCACGTGCCCGGTGCCGTCCGATCCGCCGGCGGGCCTGATGTAGGCGTGCGAGCTGCCCAGCTCGGCGACGGCCTCGTGCAGCACGTCGGCGAAGTCGTCGGCCGTGGCGATCCGGTCCAGCAGCGGCTCGTACGCGGCCAGCACGCCGTCCCAGTCGACCTCGGCCATGTCCGGGATCCAGAACTCGTGCCGCATCGCCCGGCCGGCCTCCGCATAGGCCGCACGCCAGAGCGCGGCGGGATCGGCCATGAACCTGGCCCTGGCGAGGTCGACACCGACCCGGTCGTCGGAGTTGTCCGAGTCGGTCTTGCGATTGGCAGGGACAACGTAGAGCTGACCGCGATCCCTGACCACCAGCCTGGTGCCGTCGCCGCTGGCCTGGAACCAGTTGACCTCGTCGGCCAGTTCGGTGCACTTGGACCGCTTGATCTCGAAGCACTCCAGGGCGGGCCGCGGGTTGTCGTCATCCAGCCGCGCGCCGCCCTCGCCGAGATTGCCAGCGAGCGGCTGCCTCAGCCAGGCGAGCCCGCCCTCGACCGGCCGCAACGAGCTGTACTTCGACTCGGGTGGACGATCCTGGCGCTGAGCCCGTCCAGGTCGACGGCCACGGGCTTGGCCTTGGCGGCGTCCTTGCCGCCCAGCTTGACCTTCTCCGTCTCACTGCCGTCCCGGCCGGCGGAATCCTGACCGGCCGTGTCCTCGCCGCCGCTGTCCTCGTCTCCGCCGTCGCCGCCCCCCGCGTCCTTGCCTGCGCTGTCCTTGCCTGCGCTGTCCTTGCCCCCGGCGTCCTTGGCCCCGGCCTTGTCGTGGTCGTCGTCCTTGGGCGACCCGACCGGGCGGCCGCCGACGAGCGGGCCGAACGGCGACGGCGTGCCCGCCGCCAGCGTCAGCAGG
>WNGK01004140.1_pt1 | contig 15918 bp, 19 predicted proteins | sample 5400601 | NCBI WGS metagenome assembly WNGK01 (sample SAMN13153376, study PRJNA577476) | soil metagenome | isolation source: 60 cm soil or saprolite under Garry oak tree replicate 1 | place: USA:California | collected 2016-06-15
GCAGAACTCTACAAAGAATATTCCCTGAGGACTGGCTTCTCTTTCGGCGAATCCTTGAGAGACCAAGTTGCCCAACTAAGGGAGAAGGTGGTCAGCGACCTCCTGAAGCCTAAGCACTATACTAGCATCGACCCTTGACGTAAATCACACTTAGGAAATCTCAAGAGGTCACCAGCAGGATGACTCTGGCCGAATCTTTGACATAAGACCAGTCGGCCAGTTAGTCTATAAATAGCGCGAGAGGGGAATGCTCCTGCAATGTCAATTCTTTCTAGGGAAGAGGGGCGTCTCCTCTGAAAGCCAGTTTGATGGAACGGGGGAAAAGGCGAAGGATGAGGAAATTGGACAACAAGGCTGCAGCACGAAATCGCCCGCAAAAGCCATCGAAGACCAAGAAGATTGTGAAGACCGTGGATTTTGTCTTGGGACCAGGCAAGACAGCGCCTAACTTCTCACTTAACAGCACTCCCGACCAGAAAGTGTCCCTAAATGATTTCCGGGGACAACCTGTGATCCTTGCTTTCTACCCTGCAGACTGGAGCCCCGTCTGCACTGACCAGTTATCATTGTACGCGATGGTAATGCCAGAATTCAAAAAGTTCAACGCAGAACTCCTCGCGATCTCTGTTGACAATATCTGGTCCCACCTTGCCTTCGTTAAGGACCGGAAGCTCAACTTCCCCGTCCTAGCAGATTTCGAGCCGAAGGGGTCAATCTCTCGAAAGTATGGCGCCTACAAGGAGAAGATCGGCGAGTCGGCTCGCGCGCTCTTTGTGATTGACGACAAGGGAATTATCAGATGGAGCCACCTCTCCCCTGACGGGATCAACCCCGGAGCCGACGGCATTCTATCAGCCCTAGAAAATCTGAACAAGGCTCAAGTGACTGAGAAGAGCTGACCTCGAAAATGTCTGGAACAACAACGGTTGCACGAAAGCGAGCTACAGGCAAGACCCTGCTAGAACCAACCGGCAAGGAAACCGCGGGAAAGTATCAGGCCCCAAGGCTGGAAATTCCCGTTACTCCAGAGCGCGACCACATAGAAGGACCGGTGAACGCTTCTCTCACTCTTGTCGAGTATGGTGACTATCAATGTCCGTATTGTGGCGCGGCTTATCCCGAAGTGAAAAGGGTGCAGAAGGAACTCGGCTCTGAATTACGTTTCGTGTTTCGCAACTTTCCACTGACAAATATTCACGAGCATGCTATGAACGCAGCTGAGACGGCAGAGGCAGCCTCTGCTCAGGGAAAGTTCTGGCCGATGCACGACTTTCTCTACGAACACCAAGCCACCCTCCGCGATACGAATGTCGCCCTTGGCTATGCAAAGAAGCTGGGCCTGGACACTCAAAGGTTTGAGCGTGAGATAGCTCAGCACGTGTATCAGAAACGGATCAAGGACGATTTCATGGGTGGGGTAAGGAGCGGTGTTAACGGCACACCAACATTCTACGTCAACGGGGCCAGACACGACGAAGACGCAGTCGCCAAGGCTCTAATCGAAGCCTTGAATCATACCAAGTAGTATATCATGTAGTCGTTGGAAATCAAGCTCGGATAAGCGGAATCATAACTCACGACAAAAAGGTACTTTTCGTTGCAGGTTTTGGGCGCTAGACTTGGACCTTGCCTTCCTGAAGTAGAGGTCTTCCATCAACCTCAACGGTGGCCTTGCTGAGGGTCTGGCCGTAGCCGAAAGTTGTGTCGTTGTCTCCTCCAAAGTCCTTGTTGTATCCGATGCCGATTGTAACACCTCCGAGAGATAGTTCGTCAGTACCAACCATACCGATGGCCTGAGCCTTCGGGTTGATCCCGATGGAAAACCAGCCAAGACGGTCTTTGTCGCCGCTTGCGCCGCGGTACATGCTGGCGAACGCGTCGAGATTTTCCTTTGCATCGAACGATGCGAGCTTCCCATTTTGGAAGCTCATCTTGAAGCCCTTTACCATCTTCCCCATCAAAGCTTGGGGAGCATCGAAGAGGACAGTACCTTCTGCGCTAGACTCGACAGGAGCTACCAAAACGCTTCCTGAGGGTAGGGACTCGGTAAAGTTTCCCTTGGAAACATCCTCCTGATCGATTATCCCGTCCCGCACATGGACAGGACGATCGCGGTTGGCGAATGTCAGGTTTGTGCCGTTGCTATGGCTGATGTGAACCTTAGTTGCGTTATGCAGCTTAGAGGATAGTTTCTTGCCGAGGGCCGCCATCTTCTGCATGTCAACGTCTATTGCCTGGTCATGATTGCTGCGCCACTTGGAAAGGTCGAGACCGTAGTTGAGGGCACGTTCGGAGGTGATGTAGCCAACGGGAAGGTACGCAGTCCGGATTTTTCGCGCGCGTAACTTCTCCATCACCGGCTTTTCCGAGTCGAAAGCCTTGGCAAAGCGCTCGCCTGGAGCCATCGTCAGAACCTTCGGGTCTTTCGGACCGAAGAGCAAAACTTGCGCGTCAACTTCGTCGAGTAGTGAGAGTGAGGCCCGTGGGGTCTTCCCGTAGTATTTCTCGGGAACCTTAGTGAGGTAGTTCAGGAAAGAGTCTTGCGTGCTGAGAGTCACAAATGGCATGGCTCCTGCCTGGTATACTTCCAACGCGAGTGAGTTGGATAGGTCCAGCGTGTGATCCCAAGTCTGGATCAGCACCTGTTCGTCTTCCTTGACCTGTAGACATTCCTTAACGACTTTCCTAGCTATCGGAATATTGGGCATGAGCAGAAATTCACGGTTTCCGGCTCCGTTTGGTAAGTAGTTAACAATTTCTATTCATGATTATCGAGCATTGATGGCCGGACCCATCTTCCAGTGACAATCTGCTCGAGCAGCATTAGCGGGGCCAAGCTGGATCTAAACCGCAGGTACTTTCTCTGCTTGAGTCTTCGTTGTTAGAGTTACGCCGAGCTGTTTCAACAGTCCTACCAAGTCATAGAACAGCTTCTCCTCGACGATCTCGTTGTTCTTCCAGTGTGCGACAGTGCAGAACTCAAGCTCGAATTTCTTGTTGGTGGCAGGGATCGTGCGGCCATCCGGGCCCATGAACGGTCCTATGTTCTTGCCTGTCCATCTAGCTACTGAACACGTGTAGTCGCCGTAGCCAAAGAGGATCTTGTACGGATTGTTATCGAGATGATTGTCAAATGCCTTGAAGAATTCAACAGATTCATTATGATGCGCGTGACGTCCCCTCGTTGGCTCGGGCTGGCCCGGCCAGTACACTGCAACGTTCTCAGAGTGACGTTTCATGAACGTTTCCCAATCTTTACCATTCCAAGCATTGTCTAATGTCTGCATAAGTCGCAGATTTTCTTCAACACCCATTCCAAAAATTCACCTCGTAGATTACAGATTACGTGTCGGTTCAACTATTATGATTATTCTTGCCTCCCTCTTCCTTACTATACTAACAAATTCACTCATCAACCGCTTTCACATTTCCTGCCATCTCCTCCTTAATCGCTCCCATCACTCACCCCTCTCCATGCGGTTGGTGATAGTCAAGGAGGTCATGTGGTGTTGGAGTTGCAACAAGGTCATGGAACACGATGTTAGCAACCACCCTGGTTCGGCGGGTGGATGGGTCACTATCGTCTGCAAGGGTTGCAGAGCAACGCAAGTAGAGCAGTTATGGAAAGATGGAACCATACGAGATTCTCTTAGAGGCCAAATCTAGAATGAACATTGTCCAAAGCAACACGACAACGTTCTCTCTGGTTCGTTCCCAAACATCCTGTGGTCTATATTAGGAACCGTATCTGTTCCTGAAGGCTGAAACGATCTATGAGGCCACAAGAGGCTTGTAGGGCGACGCGCATCAGCTCTCTATTCCTACCTATTCTTTTTAGAACCCGTTTCCCAAGCCAGTAATAGAAACTGTTCTCTGTCGCAGTGAGTTGCGCAGTTCTTTCCGCTTCTCTTTGTACAAACTCGGCCTGCTTCCGCCTCATTCTCTCGTAGCCTTTGAGGGCGTTCGCGCTGAAATCATGTAGCGCAAAGCATCTCTCGATCGTATTTGACAGGGCCACAGCATCCTGTAAAGACATATTCGCACCTTGGGCCCACGATGGGTCAAGGGCGTGGACAGCGTCTCCGAGCAATGCGGCCCGGTCGGCAACCCAACTATTCACGTCAACTCTTCTAGCGGAGAGATGGGCTATGTCCTCCCAAGACCTAAGGCTGCCTAAGGAGTCTGAGATTTCTGGTTCGATATCTGCAAGTTCGTTCAGGAATGATTCTAATTTTTGAGATTTGAATTGCTGGAGCCTTCTGCCTGGAATGTAATAGAAAATGTACGTCAACCCTCGCGTAGGGAAGAAACCCACCATCTTTCCCCGAGCAACATATTGCCTTGCTTCTGAGCGAAGCGAGGCTACCGGTCCCGCCAGCATAAAGAGGAAGTCGTCAGGGTACTCTTTGACGCGTGCGGGTATTTGAAGTGCCTGCCTAACCCTAGAATTCTCCCCGTCGGCCCCGACAATAATCTTCGCGGAGAACTCAACTGGAGAACGGTTCTTCTCTGCCTTTATGACCCGTCCGAATCCGGCCCGTAATGTTTCCTGAAAGAAAGTTGAGTCGTAAATTATTCCGCCTTTGCTAGAAAATGCTTCTCGAAGATCTAGCTCAAGCTCGCTCGGCACCACCGTCAACAGATAGTTGTGCGGATGGTCGAGAATAGAGTAATCAAATGTTGCCAGAGGCCCCTCACGTATCTCGTACCAGCTTACATGAGTGGTCTTTGCTCCAATCCTAAGAACTCGGTCCAAAAGACCTAGCTGTTGCAGCGTTTCCAAGCCATTCGGCTGAAGAGTCAATCCTCTCTTTGATGGGGTTACTTCGCGCCGGGCCTCTAAGACACATACTTTTCGCCCGTTGGATGCAAGGGCGTAGCCTAAGGCTAGACCTCCAATTCCCGCACCAACTATTACAGCGTCGTAGTCCTCCATCAGGACACCGGCCCTCTGAGGCAACCTACACTGTTGTAGGTAAAGAGCTAACTCCCAAGAACGCTCCACGTTAGTGAACATACCCCATTCTTCCTGAGAACCCTAAGGCTAGTAGTCCCAATACGGGATTTCTGACAGTGCACCGTTTTGATTAGCCAGAAAAAACGGGCCGTGAGGTGCAATACCGAGTAACCTGTACCGACAGACACCGCGATTTCGCTTAGCTGAGGCCTGCGAGTCTCAGAACATAGTATGATAGGCCGGCTATCACGGCCGCGGCGGGAATCGTGAGGACCCAAGCGTAGACTATTCTGCGGGCCACTCCCCATCTTACCGCCGATAGCCTTCGGGTCGAGCCAACGCCCATTATCGCCCCGGCAATGGTATGGGTAGTGCTTACAGGGATTCCGAGGGACGCGGTGGCGAAGAGTGTTGAAGCAGCTGCGGTTTCGGCGCTGAATCCGCCGAAAGGGTGAAGTTTTGTGATCTTCATACCCATTGTGCGGACGATCCTCCATCCTCCGAAGTAGGTTCCAAGTCCCATCGCGGTTCCCGCCAATAGTATCACGTAGAATGGAACATAGAAGGTCGAGCCTAACAAGCCCTGCGCGAAAAGAAGCGCGGCTATGATTCCCATGGTCTTCTGGGCGTCATTTGTCCCGTGACCTAGGCTGTAGAGGGCTGCGGACACGAGTTGAAGCCGTCGGAAGGCGTGATCTGATGTGGAACGAGAATACCGCATGGCAATTCTCACCGTAAGCAGGACTAAGCCAATGGCGAGGAAGAAGCCAATCACGGGAGACAACACTATGAAGAGTCCTATCTTGCTGACGCCAGCAGTCTGGACCACGCCCCATCCTCCCTTCACGACACCCGCGCCAATGAGGCCGCCCACCAAGGCGTGAGACGAACTCGTTGGCAGGCCAAACCACCATGTTATGACATCCCAGGAGATGGCGCCGGTGAGAACAGCAAGAAGCAGCCAGGCGGTGACTATCTTCGGGTCTATGGTTCCTTTACCTATTGTAGAGGCCACGTTGACTCCGAAGACGAAGGCGGCCACGAAATTGAAGAATGCGGCCCAGAGGACAGCGACACGGGGCGTCAGAACCCTCGTAGAAACCACGGTGGCAACAGAATTCGCCGCGTCATGAAACCCGTTCATGAAATCAAACCCTAAGGCCACAACAACCACTAGGACAACTATCTCGAACGGGACTGTCGTGGACACTAGGAGGACCTCTTCTTGGCTAGGAATACTCCAGGATAATGTCCCTGATCACCTGAACAACATCCTCACACTTGTCGGTAATTGTCTCCATCAGTTCGTAGATCTCCTTGAACTTGATGATAGCGATCGCATCGGTCGTCTTGAAAAGGGCGGCGACTGACTCGTTCAGAACAACATCAGCCTCGTTCTCCAAGGTGTCGACCTCATTGCATCGGGTCTCAATCTCAGAGGCCTTGATCTTTTGAATGCTGGCGAAAGCGAAGTCGATTTCCCGGACTGACTTCAAGACCAAGTCCGCGAACCGTCTCATCGGCTCCGTCGGTGAATCGACCTCGTAAAGAAAGAGACGGTTGACAGCGGCGTAGATGTAATCCAAGACATCGTCGTAGAGAGATGCGAGCTTGCTAATGTCTTCTCTATCGATGGGAGTGATGAAGGTCTTTACGAGACGGTCGTAAATGGAGTGAACAATTTCGTCTCCGTGGTGTTCTATGTCTTTCATCTTGTTCCTTTTGTCGGCCAAATGGTCGAAGTTCTGGATTAACTCACTGAAAGCTATGGCTCCCGCGAGGACATTCTTCGACTCTTCCTCGAGAAGCTGGAAGAAGATTTTCTCCCGGGGTATGAGAAGCTCCCTTAGTCCCATAGACAACAAGAAGGGCGGATCGTGGCCACCGAGTAATTAACCGTCCCACTGATTATACTGACTAGCTATATATGTCAGTAGACCACAGTAGTTCTTGGAGCGGTCGCGAAGTCTAGTCTTTAGGGTGAAGCACGACCTTGGAGAATCGGACAAAACGCAGAGTCGGACCCTCTTCCTCCCCGTTTAAGTGGGATGCTCCGACCTCTGCTTCGTAGGCCTCTTCGCTCTCGGAGTGGTCTGGCCCCGCATTAGAGGCGTCGAGAGTCGACACCATACTCAACAGGCGGTGAGGCACCAGTTGTGGAAAAGTCTGAAGATCTAGGTCATACGCCTCGCCACTCTCTCCGGTGTCAGGGTATACAATCAGGGGCGCGACGTAGCTTCCTTGGGGGGGGGTTCCGGCTGGATTAATCTTCTTATCTCCCTCTGTCGCTCATGGAAATAAGTAGATAACTTACCGGGTATATAGCTAGGTAAATATATACATAGACCAATGGAGGCGGGTTCAGGAATTGAAGCAGGTCGAGCTGAGGAGGCTGCAAATGACGGGAGGGGCGAGCTATACTGTTTCTCTCCCTAAGGATTGGGTGAAGGAACAAGGTCTCAAGGTGGGTGATGTCGTGGCTGTTCTTCCGCGGTCAGATTCTTCGCTAACTTTGGTCCCGCATGAGAAGATTCCGGCCAATCAGGGCAAGGGTGCAGAGGCTGTTCTCGCGCCTTCAAAGGATCAGGATAGAGAACAGATCTTGAGAACGGTCGTCGCCCAGTATTTGGCAGGCTATGATGTAATCAGAATAAGATTTCATACGGCGTCAAGGCCTGACCTCCGCGTATACCTTAGAGAGGCTGCGAGGCGCATGTTCGTTGGGTCGGAGATCATCGAGGAGTCAAGAGATGAGTTGATAGTTCAATGCCTTTCAACCTACGGGGACCTTCCGGTACCAAAAGTCATCTCAAGAATGAGCCTTATCGCTAAACTCATGTTGCGTGACGCGGTAGAGTCTCTGAAGAATAGGGACTCTGCGCTTTCTGAGGAGATTATCAAGAGAGACGAAGAGGTTGACCGATTTTACCTGTTCCTGATACGGCAACTCACCATGGCTGTCCTGAATAGGAGCTTGATCCAAGAGATCGGATTGGTGGATCCTCGAGACTGCCTGGTTTATCGTGTGGTCTCGAAGAGCCTTGAGAGGATAGCGGATCATGCAACAACCATCGCGAGAATGGCCTCGGAGATCGAGTCGCCTCTTCCACCGCGCCTTGTTGAGGATCTGTCGAAGGTAAGCGACTTGACTAACTTGGTCCTGGAGGATGCTTTTAAGTCGCTAGCGAAAGTCGACGGGGCTGTCGCTAACACCTCGATAATGTCTGCTCAGAGAGTTGAGAAAGACGCCGAAAGTGTGATGGACAAGCTCTTCGATTTCCGTCTCAATCCAAAGACAGTTGTTGCAGTGAGGTTGGCCCTCGAGAGCTTGAAACGCATCTCTGAATATGGCGAGGATGTCGCCGAGATGACCATAAACCTAACAGCGAGAAGAAGGGAACTTTACTGACAGGTCCTTTATCGATGGGAGTGATGAAGGTCTTGACGAGACGGTCGTAAATGGAGTGAACGATTTCGTCTCCGTGATGTTCTACGTCCTTTACCTTGTTCCTCTTGTCCGCCAGATGACCGAAGTTCTGGATCAGTTCACTGAAAGATACGGCCCCCACCAAGACATTCTTCGACTCCTCTTCGAGGAATTGAAAGAGGATTTTCTCTCGGGATATGCGAAGTTCCTTTGGACCCATAGACAACAAGAGGGCGGATCATCCACGAGCTCGCAGAGAAACCGTTCATTTGAAGCCTCTCCGAAGTTTATTGCTAGCTAAGCGGGGCCTGACATGACCAGATCCTTTGTTGTGAGTGCGATGATGGTAATCTAGAGAGCCACGAAAAACTACAGGAGTCGCCCTCTACAGGTTCGGAGAGCCAGATGCACTAGTCCTTATACGGGGTTTCTGACAGCGCACCGTTCCAATAAACCGAAAGGACGGGGGCTATCACATGGAATACAAGTACACTGTACTGACGAACACGACTATCGGCGCGTTCATGTCCCAGCTTGATGGGAACATTGTCCTCATCGCTTTGCCCACAATCACTCGGACATTGCACGCGTCGGCGTTCGAAGCCCTCTGGGTGCTGATGGGCTATATTCTCATGACCGCGGTCCTGCTGCTATTGTTCGGCCGACTGGCCGACATGTACGGCAAAGTGCGTCTCTACAATCTCGGCTTTCTGATCTTCACAATCGGCTCAGGGCTCTGCAGTCTCGCCTTCTCCGGGACGATGCTCGTCTTCTTCCGTCTCATACAGGGAGTGGGTGCCGCGCTCATCTGGGCCAACAACGCAGCGATTCTGACGGATGCGTTTCCCCCAAACGAGCGGGGGCGCGCCATCGGAGTCAACCTTGTGGCGGGCATAAGTGGATCCGTAATCGGTCTCGTACTGGGTGGGATCCTGACTGTGGCGTTGGGCTGGCAGTCAATATTCTGGATAAACCTGCCCATAGGCGCGTTCGCGACGTTCTGGGCTTACAAGAAACTCCGGGAACTCGGAACTGTCAAGCATGAAAGAATAGATCTGCCGGGGAACCTGCTTTTCGCAGGGGGATTGTCCGTCTTCCTTATCGGGCTCACTCTTGGCGCACTGACAGGATACACTCTCCTCGACATAGGATTGATGATCGTAGGATTGGTCTCGCTCGCAGGGTTTGGCTTTGTAGAGCTGAAAGTCCAGACCCCGTTGATGGACTTGAAACTGTTCAAGATCAGACCGTTTACCGCTGGAATCCTAAGCAACTTCCTCGCATCTATCTCAAGGAGTGGAATCTCACTCGTGCTGACCATCTTCTTTCAAGGAGCATTGCTCTATGATGCGCTCACAGCAGGTATTCTTCTGATACCGTTCGCAGTCGCCTTCGTGACCGTCGGCCCCTTGAGCGGTTTTCTCTCTGACAGGTATGGGGCCAGAGGTTTTACCACGGGAGGTCTCTTGATATCAGCCGCGGCCCTGTTCGGGTTCGCCGTGGTCCCGGGGGATGCTCCCTATCCGATCCTTGCGTTGCTTATGGTTGTTAGTGGGGTCGGCGGTGGAATGTTCGTTGCTCCGAACATTAGTTCGATCATGAACGCGACGCCGGTGACTAGGAGAGGCGTAGCTTCCGGAATATCGGCAACACTCGTCACGACAGGGGCACTTCTCAGTCTCTCAATTGCGTTCGTTGTCTTGGCAACAAGTATCCCGTTAAATTTGCTTCAAGCGGTCTTTGCCGGCGAGACCCCGATGGGCTCGAACGCATCCAACAACATCGCTCTGTTCGTGGGTCCCATGCACACGACATTCCTGATCATGGGGATCACGAGCCTGGTTGCAGTTGTCCCGTCGGCGTTGCGCGGTCAGAAGTTCCCGGGTGTTCCGGAATCAAAGAGCACGACGGAGGAACCGGTGGCTTAGAGGATTTGTCAACAATTAATTATCCAAGATTGTTTAGGTTCTAGCCATGGTTCTCGTCGCGAAGGACATTGTAGAGAGGGAGTTTCTTTCTCTTTCACGAGAAACAACGGCACTAGAGGGGGCTCGACAGATGAAAGCGAAAAGGCATGGATACGCAATCATCGCGTCCTCCACTGGCAGCCCGGAAGGGATAGTTACCGAGTGGGACTATCTCTCTAAGATCGTGGCCGAGGGAAAGGACCCTTCACATGTGAAGCTCGGAGACATCATGACAAGCGATCTCGTCTCCGTTGACGCGAACGTCGGACTAGATCAGGTCGCGGAGCTGATGGCGCACAAAGGGATCCGGAGAGTTCTAGTCCTGAAGGATCGCAAGGTAATCGGCGTCATAACAGCAGCAATCATGCTCTCCAGACTGAAAGAGTACGTTGACCAGGTCTCATCCACAATCGCAAGACTACAATCCCCAATGATGTAGGACCCTTAGTTTGTCGTTGCTTGAGAGATTCCGGTTGGCTTTTGCTTCCGTTTCTTACCGGCGAACAAACCGGTGGCGAAGGCTGCTATAGCCGCAACTATTCCGGCAATGAGGGCTGCTCACGTAGGTGATAAGAGGAAGGGAGGGCTTGCCGAGCCAGCAGAAGTAACAGACCGAAGCTCACTAGAGGGTCGGCCCGTAAGACGGAAGCCGAATAGGATAGTTAAACAGGGAGAATGGGAGATAAAAGACTCGACGGAAGACGCATCTTAACCCTGAGAACCCTTTCTTCTCCTTCCGGGGCAATGTTTAACACAGGAATTTGCGAGTTCTAGTATTATCTCCTATGGCCCAGATGCTCCAGTTCAACGGACACGCGGAGCTGGCAGCGGAGATTCTGCGGCTGAAGAAGGAGAGAAACGCGGTCATTCTGGCTCACAACTACCAGGTTCCAGAGGTCCAGGACATCGCGGACTTCGTAGGCGACTCGCTAGGCCTCTCGCAAGCTGCCGCCAGGACACCTGCGGACGTAATTGTCTTCTGTGGGGTACATTTCATGGCAGAGACCGCATCGATAATCTCGCCAAAGAAAACGGTTCTATTGCCTGATCTCGGTGCTGGCTGTTCGTTGGCCGCGACGATTGATGGGGAGAAGTTGAGGTCTTGGAAGAACGAGCACCCGAACGCGGTGGTCGTATCTTACATTAACACAACTGCGGAGGTTAAGGCTGAGAGCGATTATGTCTGCACCTCCGGTAACGCGGTTAAGGTCGTGAACAGTATTCCTAGGGATCGAGAAATCCTCTTTCTTCCGGATATCTTCTTGGGGGCTTTTGTAAAGGAGAGGACAGGACGCGAGATGGAGATATGGCCGGGAGAGTGCCATGTTCACGCGGGAATAACCCCGGATGTTGTGAACCAGAAGCTTGCGGAGAATTCAGACGCGGAGTTCTTGATTCATCCCGAGTGTGGTTGTGTTACTCAGTTTCTGTATTTTGCTGAGAAGGGCGATTTCAATATGCCGATGATTCATGTAGCCTCTACAGAGGGTATGATCCGTCGGGCAAGGGAGTCGAGCGCGGACAAGTTCTTGGTTGCAACGGAGACGGGTATTCTTCATCGCATGCGAAAGGAGAATCCCGACAAGACCTTCCTCCCGGTGAAGGATGATGCTGTCTGCCAGTACATGAAGACGATAACCTTGGAGAAAGTGGCTAACTCGCTTAGAAACATGGTCCACGAGGTTAGGGTCCCGGACGAAACGGCTGAAAAAGCGCGCCTTGCCATCCAACGCATGCTCCAACTAGCTTAGCTTAAGAGTACCCGCGGACGAACCGTAGAAGTGAGCGTCCCTGTCGTCGGTATTCGATGTCGGGTCAGGAGCGATCGTCCCTGCACTGGTCGTTCTAGCGATAGGCTTCCTTGTAGGAGTCGTGCTCAAGAAGACGGTGAAGCTTGGACTCGCCATTCTTTCTCTCGTCGGTCTCCTCATCGCAACGGGCTACATCAACTTCCAGCTGAGCGATTCCTCAAAAACAACGATCTATAGGGTCTTCTCGCAAGCTTCAACCACAGCCGGCCAGGCGTCTGCAGTCGCAAGCATACTGCCAATTACTTCCGCGGCCTTCCTTGTGGGCTTGGCCCTAGGAATATGGAAAGGCTGAATCCAAAGTCATGTCTGACATAGCTCCTTGATCTCTAGAGTACTTGGATCCCTATCGTGTTTTGCGTCGTGATCGAGGAGGATGCTTCGCGCGACTATGAGCAACAACAGGTTGTCTCGTCTGCTGCTTCATGCTTGAGATGGAGGCGGCCCCATTTGTCCACGCGGCCTTGACCAACTCTTTGAGTGCAGGATTCTTCGTTTCCTCTAATGTTCTGATCTTGATGTGGCGTGCTCGCTTGCCAATGCCTTGGAGCAAGTGATGCTGGTCGTCGAGGTGCGCTCCGAACAAGAATCCAAGCGTAACTTGGTTTTGTGCAGGCGAAATGTAGCAGATGCGTTCGAGGGGGGAATCGCTGAGCGAATAGTTGACTGCGTCATAGTAGAGAAACTCATTCGCTCTAGGCATTGCGCGTCTTGCCATGTGGCGCAACTCTTCGGTTATCTTTCGTATTTGATCAGGATAGGTCGAAAGAAACTCTTTTATGACGTCAACCATAGACGATCCACTTCTGTCGAGCGTTCGATAGCGGTCATTGCTGGAATCTCTTGGATAGGGGAGCCCTCAAGCATTAGAACGGTTCTTGAAAGGATAGGATCTTAGGGGATTAGATTCCTTTCCAGCAAGCCTTCTTGTTCTTGTCGTACCAAGAGTTGACGTATTCGCCGCCGCTGATCCGGTTGCAGACGAATTTCGCGTCGCAATGGTCGCAGAGTTCAAGGTTTCCTATTACCCATCCTGTTCCGGGGTTCATGTCGGTCTTCAGCTCCACCATTTCTTCCGACAATCCCTGTGTCAGTGTGTCCAGCGGATTGTTGGTGCACTGGTTACAACCTTTGGCGCACGGATATGGTTCAACTGTGTAGAAGGGTCCATTGGACCCATTGATGGTGTTGTGATAATCACAAAAGAATGCGCAGGATGCCTCAACGGGGGAGAGAGATACGGTGACGCCGGGTGGTAGGAATATGTTGTAGGCACCCTGGCTGCCCAGGTTGGGGACGGTGCCGGAGGCAATCCAGCCCGTAAGGGTCTGTTTTACTTGCCCGTCACATATTTTCGTGGCGGGAGCCGTCTTGATGGTGATGAGGGGGGTAACCGTTCCGGTTCCAATGTTGTACTGCGATAGCCCTCCGGAATAGGTCTTGTCCGACTCTATGTCCCTGACGGCTTTCTCTATGCTCGCCACCCAAGCGGAGGCGGAAGAACTTGTGAAGTACGGGCCCCAGTAGATGTTCTGCCAAGTATACCCGTTCTTCCAGAGAGGGCCGCCGCCATATTTCGCGTTGGCTGACCTTGAACGAAGCTGGTTCCGATGACGGCAAGGATTAGCGTAGTGCCAGATTCCCGATTCATGATTCGCGCTCGCGCGCACTCCGATGTGTTCGAACCCGGAGATCGAACTGCCGCATACGTTGCAGGTAACAATGTTTCTGCACGACTCACACTCTTCCTTTAGGTTAGCGTTTGAGAGTTCGCTAAAGAGATTCGAATCTTTTCCTTGGACCCTTGACATATTGTATTCCACGCCGATTACGCCATAGGGTCGTCTAAATTGTGATGTTCCCCGCCGTCCAAGTCTAGGGTAGCGGGATGCCGGGCTAAGGGTCATGAATGACGTGAGAGCGAGATTCAGAGGGCTTCAGGGGCCGCCAGAGAAAGAGTGTTTGGAAAAATTGTTGGGCAGAAACGAAACATTGCGTGAGAGGTCGTTATGGGAAGTGGACCGGTAGGCTGGATGAAACCGACCAGGGACTATGGTGCGTTGAGCATACTTACGAGCGTTCTGTATTCTTCAGCTCGTTTGGTTGCCCAGGCCTGCAGACCACAAGGGTTGCAGATCGCATGACTGCCTCCTTCAGGGCGAAAGTTGAGGCCACACTCTACGCAGACGCGCTTCTCTTTGAGTCGAAGGGTTCTCCGAGGTTTCATCCCATTTCCGCGGGTGGGGAAGGCTGGCGAGATTTCTCCTATCCTTGGAGTAGCACCTGCTGCGTCCTGTATTAGCGGGGTGGTATCGACGGTTGCGGTCAGTAGAGAAAGCTGACCTGGCAGCCGTGCTTCATCTATTGGATCCTTATGTTCCACTTGTCTGTCTAATGCCATGCTTCTAATCTCGATTAGCCATTAGTGTCAAGAGTGAAAGATAAGGAATGTTCAGCCAGGGAATATTCTCGGATTTCGGTATAGTGCCGATTTTTTATGTGGTTCCAAATGGACCATTTGTTCTTGAGAGACAATTCAGGAGCTCAAGTTGTGGATCTCACAGGAGAACCTGTTCGTTCCCAAATTTGGTTTAGAGTAAAATTAGTTGCATACTTTTGTGTACACAATATTGGGGCTTGTCCAAAAAACCATCCGAGATTCTGCTATTGTGAACAAAGGGGCAATGCCCCGGGGCCCATCTACTCTAAGGCAGTTCACCAGCCTCTCGGTAATTCAGGCGAGGCCAATCAGAGGGCATTCCCATTGATTTAATGGATAAGTGCTATTTCGGCAAGGCTGACGAGGGAGTCTCAAGATGCCCAGAACTAGGCTGGTTGTTAACAGGTGGATTCGTAACTACGCCAAGGCATGGCAGAAGAAAGATGCGAAGGCGATTGCTTCTCTCTTCACTGAGGACGCTACGTACCACTCGCATCCGTTTCGGCCTGTGAACCAGGGACGAAAGAGTATCTTGGATTATACACTGGGGGCGTTAGATGTTGGACAGGTGTACGAGGTTCGATTTGGAAAGCCTGTCGTGGAAGGCTCAAGAGCCGCAGTTGAATACTGGACCACAATGAAAGAGAAACTGAACGACGTTACCCTCGCTGGCTGCGTAACGCTACACTTCGCAAGAAACGGTCTCTGCAATGAATTACACGATTACTGGGTCCTACAAACAGGAAAACAGCAAGCTCCACCCAACTGGGGCCACTGAAGACAATTCGGCAGGCCTTAGAGTGGGTCTTCAAAGCGTAGGAGACAAGTCAACCATCTAAGTCTCTTGGTCGACCTTCGGATTGCACTAACCTTCAGAAACACGCGTGCAAATGTTGCAATTTGTATCGTGCGACTGCGCATTCTATCCTTCTGTAGACCGTCGGAAGCAATGGCTAAATGGGCCGCGGGTCCCGGCCCGTTTCTGTGCTGAAAGTTTTCATGGTTCGCCGCAATTATCACTTTAGCCGTTCTTCTCATACCTTTGATCCAAATCGCAGTTCCTGTCTTCGCCTCGACACTGACAACAACCGCCCCTCTTGTTGGAGCTTGGAATCCTGATGTCAGCTGTACCCCCACGACTGTGAGAATTACAGACATTACTGCGAATCAGACCGGGACGTCGTCTTTCAATGCTAGCCCGTTCAGTCCCGGGATCACCACGACCGTTAGTGGTGGTGACGCGAAGAGATGGTTGACCCCTGGGCCAACGCCATCAGGTTGGCATTCTCCAGGTCCAGCCTGTACCATCACCAATAATT
>WNGK01013030.1_pt1 | contig 15918 bp, 14 predicted proteins | sample 5400601 | NCBI WGS metagenome assembly WNGK01 (sample SAMN13153376, study PRJNA577476) | soil metagenome | isolation source: 60 cm soil or saprolite under Garry oak tree replicate 1 | place: USA:California | collected 2016-06-15
CGGGCACGTACCAGATGGCGGCGAAGACGATGATCAGCGCGAAGGTCCCAAGCCGCGCCGCGGCGGACTGGATCGAGTACGGCAGCCACGGCCGGATGATCCCGAACCCGTCCAGCGGTGGAACCGGCACGAAGTTCAGAACGAACGCATACATCTCGACGAACCCGAGCACCGCGAGCGCCTCGAAGAACGCCATGTTGTCGCCGCGTATCAATCCAAGCCGGTACGACACCACGATCACAGCAGCGAACAGAAGGCCGCACAGCAACGTCCCGAGGGGACCAGCCAGCGAGACAAGCGAATCCCACCACTTGTTCCGCAGCGAGCCGCGATCTATGTAAACAGCTCCGCCAGGCAGCGCGATGCCCCCGATCAGCAGGAACGCGGCAGGGAAAACGATGCTCATGAGAAAGTTCGTGTAGCGCAGCGGATCAAGTGTCAGGTAGCCGGAGCTGGCGACCGCGCGGTCGCCGGCGATGTAGGCGACCAACGCGTGGCAGAACTCGTGCACGCACACGGTCGCGATCCATCCGGTTACCACGAAGGCCAACGTCAGCGGGCCGACGCCCTGCGGGAAGAATCCGAACCACAGCATCGCGCCGGTCACGACCACCACGGCGAGGAGCCCGAGGAAGACGGGGCTGACGCTCAGCACGCCGCGCAGTTGAGGCAGCGGGCGCCGGCGCAGCGCCCGGTCGGGTGGACGAGCGCCGGACGGCTTCGGGCCGCTCGCAGGCGTGTCCGATCTCACGCCGGTCTGCAGGTGCCTGCGGAGGTCGTACATCGTGAGCCCCGCCTTCTGCAGCGCCGCCGCCGTCGCGGGCGAATCCGAGTACATCAGCGCCAGCAGCAGGTGGATCGAGTCGACCGAGTAGTGGCCGAGCACCTGCGCCTCGCGGTTCGCGTTGACGAGCAGCTGCCTGAGCGGAAGTGGCGTCGCCACGCCGTCGGCCGGAAGGGCGGCCGTCACCGCGGATGGGTCGGCGCCCAGGGTGCGCAGCGTGTTCACGGCGAGCGAGCCACGGTTGGCCAGCACCGCGCGCAGGACGTCGACGGGGTTCGACTCGTCGGCGTCGCGGCGTGCGGCTTCGTTGGCGGCGCGCTCGAGATCCTCGCGCGCGGCCCGCGAAAGCGATATGTCCGCGGATGCTCGATCGAGCGCGACGGTGGCGTTGGGCATCCGACTCAGTGTAGGGAGCGCTGCCGTGTGACCTCGTAAAGCAGCGCCGCGGCTGCCGCCGATGCGTTGAAGCTTCCGATTCGTCCTTTGACGGGAAGTCGCAGGCGCACATCGCATCGCTCCAACACGAGCCGGTGGACCCCCTGGCCCTCGGCCCCCACGACGACGCAGACGCGCTGCGTGAGGTCGAAGTCCCACGGCCAGGTGTCGCCGCGCACGTCGAGTGCCGCGCACCAGATGCCCGAACGCTTGACCTCGGCGATGGCCGAGGGCATGCCCGACACCAGCGCGATCGGCATGAGCTCGCTCGCACCGGAGCTGGCTTTGACGGCCGCAGGTGAAAGAGGCGCGCTGCGGTGCTCGGGGATGATCGCGCCATCCGCGCCCGCGACCTCGGCGCTCCGGATGATGGCGCCGAGATTCTGCGGGTCCATGATCGAGTCGAGCGCGACGAGCAGGCTCGGCTCGGTTGCGAGCAGGTCCCTCAAGGTCCATTCACGCCGCGGCTTCAGCTCGGCGGCCACTCCCTGGTGCACGCCGGGCGCGATCGCGTCCAGGCGATCAGGCGGCACGTGCTCGACGGGCGCGATGCGCGCCAGCTCGTCGAGCCGCGGATCGTGTCCGAGGCCGGTGGCCTGCATGACCCGCAAGACTCGCCCGGCCCGCGCCGCCTCCAGCACCGCGTTGCGGCCGTAGATCACGGCCGGCTGCTCGCCTAGACCTTTGCGACGCGGCGCCAGCGAACACCCTCCTTCGAGTCCTCGAGCGCGATGCCGCGATCGCGCAGCTCGTCGCGGATGCGGTCCGCGGTCGCGAAGTCGCGGGCCTTGCGTGCAGCTTCGCGCTGCGCGATGAGCTGCTCGACATCGCCCGCCAGCGCCGTGTCCCGGGCCGCCACAACGTCGACGTGAGCATCGACGTCGGCCATGAGCAGCAGGAGCTCGCGCGCGGCCGCCTCGCCGACCCCGCCCGAGTCCAGCGCCGCGTTCGCCTCGCGGAGCAGATCGAACACGTGACCCAACCCCTGCGGCAGATTCAGGTCGTCGTCGAGCGCTTCGCGATACGCGTGACGCACCTCGGCCACACGCTCGGCCAGCCGGCCGCCGTCCTTCGGCGCCACCGGCTGCTGCAGCCGTCGAGCGAAGTCCTGGAGCCGCCGGACCTGCTCGCCGGCCGCGTGCAGCGCTTCATCGCTGAGCCTCAGGCGCGATCGGTAATGCGCGTTGCCGATGAGGAAGAACCGGATGGCAAGCGGGTCATGGCCCGCCGCGAGCAATTCGCGCAGGGTCGTGAAGCCGCCGGCGCTCTTCGACATCTTCTCCCCCGTCGCGTCGGCCAGGTGCTCGGAATGGAGCCAGAACCGCGAGAACTGGCGCTGGTTCGCGGCCTCCGACTGCGCGATCTCGTTCTCGTGATGAGGAAACATCAGGTCGACGCCGCCCGCGTGGATGTCGAGGGTGTCGCCGAGGTAGCGCTTGCTCATCGCCGAGCACTCGATGTGCCAGCCCGGCCGGCCCTTTCCGAACGGCGCGTCCCACGCCGCCCCGATCTCCTCGTCAGCGGGCTGCGACTTCTTCCACAACGCGAAGTCGCTCACCGACTCCTTGTCATATTTGTCGGCGGCCACGCGCACGCCGGCCCGCAGCCCTTCCCGATCGAGGTGCGACAGCTCCCCGTACCGCGGAAAGCTCGCGATGCGGAAGTAGACGTCGCCGTCCGCGACGTATGCGTTCCCGCGCTCCAGGAGTGTCGAGATCATCCGGATCATCTCCTCGATGTGCTCGGTCGCGCGTGGGTAGTGCTCGGCCGGCTGCGCGCGCAGCGTCTTCATGTCCTCGAAGAAGGCCTCGGCGTACGGCTTCGTGTACTCGGCGATCGTGGTGCCCGCGTGCATTGCCTGGTCGAGGATGCGGTCGTCGATGTCGGTGATGTTCATGACGTGCGTGACGCGAAAGCCCGCGACCTGCAGGTGCCGGCGCAGCAGGTCGTAGAAAAGGAATGCGCGCAGGTTGCCGATGTGCGCGAAGTTCCACGCTGTCGGGCCGCACGTGTACATGCGCACATGCGAATCGTCGAGCGGTTCGAAGACGTCCCTCGTCCCGGTGAGCGTGTTGTGAAGGCGCAGCGTCACGTTTCGTCGATGAGCGCGACCGCGTGCGCGGCGATGCCTTCCCCGGCCCCGAGGGCGCCGATGCCTTCTGGAGAAGTGGCCTTGACGCTGACCGAGCCGATGTCGAGCCCGAGGCCGCGCGCGATGTTGCGCGCCATCTCGCCCAGGTGCGCGCCGAGCCTCGGCGCCTGCGCGACGACAGTGCTGTCGACGTTCACGACGCGGTATCCGGCCGTTGCCACGACCCGCGCCGCCTCCACCAGCAGGTCGAGGCTCGAGGCGCCGCGGTAGCGCGCGTCGTCAGGTGGAAAGTGCGCGCCGATGTCGCCCAGGCCGGCGGCGCCGAGCACCGAATCGATGACTGCGTGCGTGAGCACGTCGGCGTCGGATTGGCCGTCGAGCCCGGTCGGGTGCTCGATGCGCACCCCACCGATGATCAGCGCCCGGCCCTCGCGGAGCGGGTGCACGTCATAGCCCACGCCGACCCTCACGGAGTGGCTGTTTCCTGCTCTTTGATCAGCGCCTCGACGACGCCGAAGTCCTCGGGCGTCGTGAGCTTCACGTTTGATGGCTCGCCCTCGACCACCGTCACCGCGTGTCCGGTCGCCGCCACGAGCTGCGCGTCGTCGTCGCCGACCAGCCCCGCGTCGGCCGCCTCGCGATGAGCGCGCGCCAGCAGGCTGTAAGAGAAGCCCTGCGGAGTCTGGGCCAGGACGAACCGCGAACGATCGAGGCTCTCCACCAGCAGGTTGCCCTCGATCCGCTTGACCGCGTCGCGCGGCGCGATTGCTGGGAACGCCGCGTCCGATTCCATCGCCGCCGCAAGCACGCGGCGCACGAGCGACTGCGACGCGAGCGGCCGTGCCGCGTCGTGCACCAGCACGTAGTCGCAGGTTCCCAGCGCGGCGATGCCCGCGCGCACCGAGGCCTGCCGGCTCTCACCGCCCGGACGCACGGTCACCGGCTTGGTCGGGTGGAGCGAGGCCACCTCGTGTTCCGCGTTCTCGAGGCGGCTCGGCGGCCCGACGACCACGATCCGGTCGATCTCATCCATGCCGAGGAAGATCTCCACCACGCGCGCCAGAGTGGTTCGGCCGTGCAGGCGCACGAGCGCCTTGCTGCCGCGGCCGAGTCGCGAGCCCGATCCCGCGGCGGCGACGATCACGCCCACCGACGGTTTCACTTGCTCGCCTCCTCGTGGCCGCGGTTTCTCGAGCCGCGGCGCCCGTCCTGGCCGAGCGGCTCGGCGAAGATCATGCGGCCGGCCGAGGTCTGGATCACCGACGTGACGACCGCGGTGATGGTCTGGTTGATGAGCCTGCGTCCGTTCTGCACGACGACCATGGTGCCGTCGTCGAGGCTGCCCACACCCTGGCCGGGCTCCTTGCCCTCGCGCGCCACGGTGACCATGATCTCCTCGCCCGGAATCGCCACAGGGCGCATCGCCTGAGCGAGCTCGTTCAGATTGAGCACCGCCACGCCTTCGAGGCGCGCGATGCGGTTCAGGTTGAAGTCGTTGGTCATGATGCCCCATCCACGCCGCTTGGCCGTGCGCACGAGGTGCGAGTCGATCTCGGTGCTCGGCGTCACGTCGTCGTCCACGACCTCGAGCGAGAGGGTCGAGATCTTCTGCATCTCGGTGAGCACGTCGAGACCTCGCCGCCCGCGACGGCGTCGCATCGCGTCGGCCGAGTCGGCTACGAGCTGCAGCTCGCGCAGCACCGAGCTGAGCACGACGAGCGGCATGTCGACGAAGCCGGTCTTGGCGATGTCCAGGATGCGCCCGTCGATGATGACCGAGGTGTCCAGAAGCACCGCGGGGAGGCGATGCGCCGGCTGCTGCGCCGGGCCGCCGAAGAACAGCGCCGCGAGCTCCGCGCGCCGGCTGACGCCGACCGATGCGCCGAGCGCGGCGAGAAGCAGTGCGAGGGTCGAAGACAGCCAGTAACCGAGCGGCACGTCGCGGACGAAGAAACCGATGAGGACGGCGATGACGAGTCCGACCACCATGCCCAGCAGTCCGCTGAGCAGGTCGGGCAGCGGCGTGTTGAGCAGGCGACGGTTGAAGCCGCGCCATCCGCCGAGAACGTAAGGAGTGCCGAGGTACGCGAAGATCAGACCTTCGAGGGTCGTCAACGTGATCAGGACCCAGCCCTGATGGGTGATCGGCGCCAGGCGGACCAGGATGTAGCCCAGGATGAAACCGCCGACGACTCCGATCCCCAACCCCAACCGCAGGGCGAGGGCATCGGAACGCTTCAAGGGAACCTCCTCAGGAGACCGTGACCCCGGCCTCCTCTATGAATGCGCCGGAATGGATGTGATTAGGAAAGAGCGCGGCGATGGCCTCCGCCAGGTTCCGGACCTCGATGATCTCGAGGCCGGCCGGCCGCCCGGTCCGTGAACCGGACGGAATCAAGGCGCGCGTGAAGCCGTGCCGGGCCGCCTCCTGCAGGCGGCGCTCGGTCTGGCCGACGCGGCGCACCTCACCCGCCAAACCAAGCTCCCCAAGGACGACCAGGCCTTCCGGCAACGGCTGGCTCCTCTGGTTGCCTGCGATCGACAGGGCGAGACCGAGATCGGCGGCCGGCTCCGTGATCCGGATGCCGCCCGCCACGTTGACGAAAACGTCGTGCTGACCGAGGGGCGTCTTGCCCCGCCTGTCGAGCACCGCCAGGAGCATGTGCACCCGGTTGAGGTCGAACCCGTTCGCGACCCGGCGCGGCGGGTAGTTGGTGTTGGCCTTGTTGACCAGGCTCTGGATCTCGATGAGAAGCGGTCGCGTGCCCTCCATCACCACGACGACGGCCGTGCCTGCGGAGGCCGTGCCGGCCTGGCTGAGCATCGCCGCCGACGGGTCGGGCACCTCCTCCAATCCGCGCTCGCCCATGGCGAAGACGCCGATCTCCTCGGCCGATCCGAACCGGTTCTTCATCGCCCGCAGGAGCCTGAGCTCCTGCCGGCGGTCGCCTTCGAGGTACAGCACCGTGTCAACGATATGCTCCAGGACCCTCGGTCCGGCTATCGCTCCCTCCTTGGTCACGTGGCCGACGAGGAAGATGGGCACTCCGGTCTCCTTGGCGAGGCGCATCAGCCGGGCGGCCGATTCCCTGACCTGGCTGACGCTTCCGGCGCTGCCGGTGACCGCCCCGTCGGCCACCGTCTGGATGGAGTCGACGATCGCGAGCTGCGGCGACTCTGAGACGATGGTGTCGCAGATCGCGTCCAGATCGTTCTCGGCCATCAGCAGGATGCCCCCGTCGAGGGCGCCGACGCGCGCCGCCCGCATCTGCACCTGCTGGTTCGACTCCTCGCCCGACACGTACAGGACCGTCGCACCGCCCCCGGACACCACCTGGTGGGCGGCGTGCATGAGCAGGGTCGACTTGCCGACGCCCGGCTCACCGCCGACCAGCACCAGGCTGCCGGGCACGATGCCGCCGCCCAGCACGCGGTTCAGCTCGCCCCAGGCCAGGCGCAGGCGGGGCGCCGAATCCGCCGAGATCTGCGTGACCGGCACGGGTCGGGCGGATGAGCCGCCCGAGGTGGCGCCGCGGCCGCTCCGGGATTCGGCCTTGCGGCGGCCGGGCTCCTTTTTGACCTCGAACTCCTGGAGCGTGTTCCAGGCCTGGCAGTACGGGCACTGGCCCGCCCAGCGCAGCGTCTCGCCGCCGCATTGGGCGCAGACGAAGGTCACCGAGGAGCGCGGCATGATCCCAGCTTGGTGGCCGCGGGACTTTTTTACAAGTCAGGGCCTGTAAACGTAAGCGCCACCCCAACGCGCGAGCCGGCAAAAGGCTACGGGGATATGAGAGGAAACCGGCGGTTTCCTCTCATCGCGCGCCTCGCGCGCTGCTCTCCTTCCGAATTGTTGGGATTGACAAAGTGATCACGCCTGGCCACGTTCTGGTGACTAGAAAACAAAGCCGCGGGCGGGCATAGCGCCGCCCGCCCCTGCCACGCTAGCGTTCGGGCATGGGCGAGACTGTTTCCATCGAGCGGATCGCGGAGGCCGCCGAGGTCATCGACCCGCTCTTCCTGCATTCGCCGCAGTACGAGTGCGAGCCGCTCAGCGCTCACCTCGGGGTCGCTACCGTGCTCAAGGTCGAATGCCTCAACCCCATCCGTTCCTTCAAAGGACGCGGCACCGACTACCTGATGTTCCGGATCGATGTTCCGTCCAACGGCCTCGTCTGCGCCAGCGCCGGCAACTTCGGCCAGGGCATGGCGTACGCAACGCGAAAGCGAGGCCATCGCGTCACCGTTTTCGCAGCCGTCAACGCCAGCCCGATCAAGGTGGAAAGGATGCGCGCGCTTGGCGCGGAGGTCGTGCTCGAAGGCGAGGATTTCGATGCGGCCAAAGAGGCCGCACGTGTTCACTCGGAGAAGACGGGCGCGCTGTTCGTCGAGGACGGCGCCCTCGCCCCCATCGCCGAGGGTGCAGGCACAATCGCGCTCGAGCTGACGAGGATGGACGATCCAATCGACGCAATCCTCGTCCCGCTCGGCGACGGTGCGCTGGTGACAGGCATCGGCGTATGGATGCGCCGAGCCTCACCGAGCACGCGAATCATCGGCGTGGTCGCCGAGGGCGCCCCCGCGATGGAGCTGTCGTGGCACGCCGCGAAGGCTGTCTCGACCGACAACATCGCCACCATCGCCGACGGCATCGCCGTGCGTGTGCCCGTGGCCAGCGCGGTCGAAAACGTGCGCAATGCCGTCGACGACGTGATGCACGTGAGCGACGCCGAGATGATCGAAGGGATGCGCGCGCTGTTCAGCGATGCCGGCCTGGTGGTCGAGCCCGCGGGCGCCGCGGGGATCGCCGCGGTGAAGAAGCTGAGCGGTGAGCTCGCAGGCAAGCGCGTCGCGGTGATCGTCACGGGCGGCAACATCACCCCCGACGCGTTCGAGCGACTGATCGGCTAGCTACTCACCTCAGTGCCACGTTTGGCGCCAAACAGGCCCTTGCTTTCGGCATCAGGCGCGGGTTTGGCGCCAAACGGGTCGAAATGGCCTCAGCTGAGCTCCAGGTTCGCAAGGTAGTCGAGCACCGCCAGCGGTCCGTACTGCGCGAACGTGTCGGGCACCGCGCGCTGCAGGCTCTGCTGCATGTTCGCCGCAAGCTGCACGCGGACGTCGAGCGTCAGCTGCGGGCGGCGGCGCGCGTACGAGCTGACGAAGCGGCGCAGGTCGGGGTCGATCCTGCGCAGGATGTGTTCCGCGTTGGACGCCGGCGCGTACGCGGGCGCCGCCCCGGCGGGCGCCTGCGGCTGCGGGACGAGCGGTGGCGGAGGCGGCGGGTAGGGCGGGTACCCCGGGGGCGACTGCGGCGGCATGTTCGGCTGCAGGTCCGAAGGACGCGCCCCGGGCAGCTGCCACAGCCACACGTGGTCGGAGTCCTTCACCACGAGCGTGCCGGCCGCGAGGTCGCCTAGCCGCTTGCCCTTGCCGTTGATGAACATCACCACCAGGCCGACGCCGTAGCCATACGGAAGGAAGTCGACGATCCGGACGATGTTGCGGATCCCCGCCTGCATGAAGGTCAGGGGCTCGCCGCGGTCGCCGACGGCCCGCAGCCGGAACGCCTTCTTGCCGATCGTCTGACCCGACCACAGAGCTTCGCTCGTCCAGAAGTAGCCGAAGATGATGACGAAGCTGCCAAGGATCACGACCAGGTTGTAGACCACTGAATTGCTGAAGAAGACGCCCACCGCGAGGCCGCCGAAGAACAGGGCGACCAGGAGCGCGGTGACGATGAGCAGGTCGAGCACCTGCGCGATCGCCCTCGTGCCCAGGCCCGCCACCTGGTAGTCGAAGGAAACCCGCTCCGGCGTGGAGACGATCAGCTCTGAATCGGGGAGCGGCTGCTCCATTGAGCTAATTTTGCAAGTAGATGCGAGCAGAAGAGTTCGTCGCGAGCCGCCGAGATGACTGGAACAACCTCGAGAACCTCATCGCCCGCGGAAGCGCCGGCCGCCTGAACCCGCTTCGCCCGCAGGAGGTGCTGGCGCTGGCGGCCCTCTACAGGCGCGCGACCGCCGACCTCGCGCGAGCCCAGCGCGACTGGCCGGGCGAGCCGGTCCACCGCTATCTCAACGGGCTCGTCGCGCGCGGCCACGGAGTCGTCTACCGCAGAGGCGGTGACGTCTGGCGCCGAATAAAGGACTTCTACCTCGTGACCCTGCCCACCACCTACCGCCAGTCGTGGCCTTACCTGGTCGCCGCCGCGGCGCTGCTGTTCGTGCCGGCGATCATCGCGTTCTTCGTGGTGCTGGCCAACCCCGACGCCGCGTCCGCGATCGCACCACCCGACCTCATCGACCGCGTGCACCACCACCAGCTGTGGACCAACATCCCGCCGAGCGAGCGCGTGCAGACGGCCGGGCTGATCATGACCAACAACATCTGGGTGTCGATGCTCGCGTTCGGGTTCGGCGTTTTCTTCGGCCTGCCCGTGATCTGGGTGATGGTCAGCAACGGCATCAGCCTCGGCGGCCTGTTCGGGCTGACGCAGGCCTACGGCCTGGCGGGCGGGTTGTTCGACTTCGTCATCGGGCACGGCGTGGTCGAGCTGTCGGTCGTGATCGCGCAGGGCGCGGGCGGGCTGATGATGGGCTGGGCCCTGATCTCGCCCGGCAACCGCAAGCGCTCGGACGCGCTCGTGATCGCGACGCGCCGCGCGTTCGTGCTGCTCCTCGGCCTCGCGCCGCTGCTGGTGATCGCGGGCACGATCGAGGGCAACATCTCCCCGTCCGACGTCCCGTTCACGGCCAAGCTCGCCATCGGCCTGGCGACAGGCTCCGCCCTCTACGCGTACCTGCTGCTGACGGGCCGCTCAAACACCCGGCGCCGCGACGCCGCCGCCGCTGCTACAACAGCGCCCGCTCCTTCAGCTCCAGATAACGTTCGACGAGCGCCGGGCTGAGGTTGCCGGCGATGACGTCCAGGCCCAGCACTCCGCCGCGGCGTAGCAGCTCGAAGCTCTGCCGGCGGCTCGCGACGAACTCCTCGGCCGCTGCCCACTGATACGCACGTGACGACGTGTTGATGGGCGCGTCGCGCGCGCGGATCACCTCGGGGTCGCTCATCGCGACGACCAGCACCAGGTGGCGAGCGGCAAGGCGCAGGCAGTGCGCCACCAGCTCGCGCGACTGGTTGGGATCCTGCACGTCGGTGAGGATCACGACCATCGAGCGCCGGCCGACGCGCAGGGCCAGGTGGGTCAGCGCGTGGCCGAAATCGGGCTCCACATAAGAAGGACGTAGCGCGTAAAGCGCTTCTGTGATCAGGTGCAGCTGCACGCTGCCGCGCTCGGGCTTGAGGAAGTTGGTCACCCGATCGTCGAACGTCATCAGGCCCACGCGATCGCCGTAGGCCTGCGCGACCCACGCCAGCATCAGAGCCGCGTTGACCGCGTGGTCGAGCTTCTCGAGGTCGCCCGCCGGCGCGGTCATCAGACGGCCGCAGTCGATCGCGATCATCACCTGCTGCCCGCGTTCGGCCTCCACCTCGGTCATAACCGGCCGGTCGCGGCGCGCGGTGGCGGTCCAGCTGATGCGGCGCACGTCGTCTCCACGCACGTAATCGCGCAGCCCGGCAAAGGAGGTCGACGCGCCCGGTGGCCGCGCGCGTCGCTGGCCCACGAGCGACCGGAGCCCTCGCCGCAGCGACAGCTGGACGCGCTTGATCGCCACGACGTTGGGAAAGACGGCGACGTTGTGCGGCAGGTTCAGCCTCAGCTGCCTGCGCCACCAGCCGTCGCGCCTGAAGACCTGCAGGTCGACCTGCCCGAATTGATAGGCGCCGCGTCGCGGAGACGAGGTGTTGTATGCGAGGGCCAGGCTGCCGTTCCGGTCGAATGCGCCCTCGACCTCGCGCGGCCGCGGCAAGAGTCCCGCCGGCGCGTGGTCGGCAACGCGCGCCGTCAGGCCCGCGGCCGCGCGATTCGTGACGACGATCCGCACCTCTTCGTGCTCGCCAAGCGAGAACGGCTCGGGCATGGCCCGTCGCACGACGAAGCCGCGAGCGCCGGGAAGCAGGGCGAGGTCACGGGCGACCAGGGCCACGAGGCCGATGTGGTAGATGACCGCGACGAATACGAGCACCGGCGAGACCACCGCCAGCGCGATGAGCGCCGCGCCGATGCCGACGGCCCACAGCAGGCGCGGCTGCGGAGCGAATCCTCGCATCGCCCCTTACCGAGGCGGGACGACGCGGCTCGCGACTGACTCCAGGACGCTGTCGGGCGTCTGCCCCGCGACCTCGGCCTCGGGCCGCAGCAGCAACCTGTGCCGGAAGGCGGGAGCGAGCAGGGCCTTCACGTGGTCGGGCGTAACGAACTCCGAGCCGTCGAAGGCCGCCAGCACGCGCGCGGCGAGCATCAGGAGAACCTCGGCGCGCGTGCTTGCGCCGAGCGCGACCTCCGGCGCGTTCCGTGTCGCGATCGCGAGGTCGACGACGTACTTGCGGATCTTCTCGTCGAGCACGACCACCGCCACGTGCTCGCGGCAGCGCTCGACGTCGGCTGCCCCAAGCACCGGCTCGACTCCGGCCTTGACCGGGTCCTTCAGCTCGATGCCCGACTCCCAGCGCCGCAGCACCTCCATCTCGTCGTTCGGGCTCGGGTAATCGAGTCGGACCTTGAAGAGGAAGCGGTCCTGCTGAGCCTCGGGCAGCGGGTACGTGCCTTCGTACTCGACCGGGTTCTGCGTCGCCAGCACAAAGAAGGGCGCCGGCAGCGGAAGCTGCTGGCCTTCGAGCGTGACGCCTCGCTCCTCCATCGCCTCGAGCAGCGCGGACTGCACCTTGGCCGGGGCGCGGTTGATCTCGTCCGCGAGCAGCACATTCGTGAAGATGGGCCCCTGGCGCAGCGCGAACGTGCGCGTGGTCAGGTCGTAGACCGAGGTGCCCAGGATGTCGGCGGGCATGAGGTCCGGCGTGAACTGGACGCGGCCGTACTCGAGGGCAAGCGATCGCGCGATGGACTTGGCGAGCAGCGTCTTGCCGGTGCCCGGCACGCCCTCCAGCAGCACGTGGCCCTGCGCCACGAGCGCCACGGCACAAAGCCGGATCGCGTCCTCCTGGCCGACCACAGCTTTGGCGAGCTGCTCGCGGAATCGGGCATAGAAGTCGGTGGCTGTGCCGGCGGGTGCTGAGCTCATCCCCGTCATTGTCGCGGGCGCCGCCTCCTCTCTTCAGTGACGGGGTACGCGATGCCGTGCAGGCGCTGCGCCGCCGCCAGCAGGTCTTTCTCGCTTTTCTCGGATCCGTAAAGCGCTCGCTCCGCGCTGTCGAGGTCGCTCGCGATGTCCGGCGCCCGCTGCCACAGCGACTGCCAGAAGCGCTCCCGAGGCTCGACAGGCAGCCCTGTCTGCATCGCCACTGCGCGTTCGCTGGCTCTGGCCAGCACGCCGAGCGTGACCGCGCGAGCGCCCGCCCTGCGCAGAAGCTCGCCTACCGCCACCGCCCACTCGGCGTCGAGACGCGACGCCTCCGCCGGCCTCGGCACCACCGGGCCGAATCGGCGACCGCGCAGGAAGAGCCCGAAGAAGATCGCCACGATCAGCCACAGGAGCGCGGCGCCCCACGGCGTCAGGATCCACGCGGCCGGCGTGATGTCGCTGGCGGTGAGCCCGTGGTGGTACTCGTCGAACGCCACGGGCGCGCCGGCCGGCACGAGGCCCAGCAGGTCGGCGAGGAAACGCCCGTTGTCAGCTTTCTCCAGGTACCCGTTGCAGAGCTCGAGCGGGTCGGCCAGCGCGATCACGAGGCCGCGGCCGAACCTCTCCTCATAAGCGATGGGGAATCCCCCCGAGCGCAGGAGCGCCACCTGGCGTGGACCCAGCCCAAACGGCAGCGCGAAGGTACCACCGGCGACAGTCCTCACGCCGTCGAGGAACGGGCCGGTGACCCCGGCGCTGTCGCTCGAGACGATGCGCGCGAAACGGTTGACGTTGAGCGCGGTGTCCAGCTCCTCGTCTCTCTGCTCGCTGGCGTACACGAGCACTCCACCGTCGTGCACCCAGCCTGCCGCGGCGTTCGCCTCGTCGTAGGTGTAGGGGCTCGTGGGCGTGAAGACGAACAGCATCGTGTTCGTGTCGGGCAGGTCGAACGAGCCGGTCACCTGGTGCGTCGGGTGACCCATCGCCGACGCGTAGAGCAACACGGCGGACGCGCCGTTGGCCGCGTCGCTGTTGGTGCTGTGCTCAGGCGAGTCAGGCTTCTGCTGGCCGACGAGGATGGCCGCGAGGATCGCGAGGCCGATCACGCCTGCCGCGATAAGACCGCGGATGTTGCCTCTCATGCGGCCCTCTCCACCGCAATGCGGAAGCGCGCGGCCACGGCGGCGGCCTGCTCGTAGGTCTTCTCGTCGACATCGCGACCGCCGTAGACGGCCGCTTCAAACGGACGCAGCAGCGGATTCAACGATGCCGGGTCTGGCGCGCGCCGGAAGATCTCGCGCACGGTGAGCGGGCTGCCTTCCCATGTCCGCTCGCCGGCCAGCGTCGCGGCCACCGCGGCGCACAGGGCCCTGATCGCGCCGACGCGGTCGCCACGGGCAGCCAGCCGGTCGGCCTCGGCGAAGTAGTCGGCGGGCGCCTGCGGGCCGGTCGGTCCCGACGCCGCGAACTCGCCGGCGAGGCGGCCGCGCGAGGACCTGAACACGACGATCGCGACCACCGACATCACCGCGAGAGCGATCGCGTAGACGACCCACGCAGGCACCACGCCTCCAGGCCCGATGCCGCTCGCCATCGCCTTCAGGAATTCGTTGATGCGGTCCTGGATCCACTGGCTCAGCCGCTCGATGAACGACGGTTGCTTGTGCAGGTCGTCGTACCGATGCATCGACATCACCTGCTGCAGGCGCGACTGCGCGAGCGCGGGGTCCGAAGTTGCGGCCGTGTTGTCGATCGCGTCCAGCGCGGCCCGCAGCCTGGAGGCCGCGTCCTTGAAGTCGGGCGGCGACTCGCGCAGGTCCGACAGCACTTCCGGCTGCGTGTTACCGGTGCCGTCGCTCAGCACCTGGACCGCATGGCGCGCGGCTGCGACATCGCCGGGCTGGGCATTCTCGACGATCGCGAGCGCGTCGGCGACGGCTTGCCTGTACAGCGTCGTGGTCGAATCGGCCGCGACGGAGACTGGAAGCGACACCGCGATTGCGATGGCCGCGGCGAGCAGGACGCCGGAGAAAAGTCGCCGGGTCACGCGGGCGCCGGCGGCGAGACGGCGACGTGCTGGGCGAGCTGGAACAGGTCGAGGGCCTCCTTGCGAACGCGGAGGTCGAAGTAGATCAGAACGATCGCGATGAGAAGGACCGGGTTGACCAGCGCGCTCACGAGGACGACCGCTCCTTCATAGATCGCAAGCGCGAGGTATGGCGACACCAGGATCGTCAGCAGAACCTGGCCGAGGTAAAGGAACGCGCCAAGCGCCAGCGATACGACGTAGTTGAGAACGAAGACGAGCAGGATGATGAAGAAGGTCCTCCACCACCTGCCTTCGACCAGCCGCCAGCTCCGGCCCATGCCCGCGAACAGTCCGGTGTTCTCGACGAACATCGCCGGCAGCACGGCGATCCAGTTGACCGAGATCCAGATCCACAACGGAAAAAGGCAGAACAGTACGGCCATGAACACGAACAGCAGGTAGTAGCCGAGCACCTGGAAGTAGCGCCGGAAGGCGCCGCGCAGCGCACCCCACAGCGTCACCGGATTGCCCATCGCCGACTGGCACACGGCGTAGGTGACGCCTCCGTAGAGGAGCGGAAGGACGGCGAGGTTGACGAGAACCCCGGCGGCGAGCGGGGCCATCGCCGTCACGAAGGTGCTGAAGTCGCCGGGGTTGCTGCTCGTCGCCTGCGTGGCGGCGTAGTCGAAAAGCGCGAAGTACCCATATCCCGAGAGCGCCGCCAGCGGGATGGAGAAGATGACCGAGATGCCGGCCAGCAGCAGGAAGTGCCGCCGGTACATGCGGAACGTCTCGTCGAGGACGTCTCCGATCTCGAGATCGCCTTAACACCCTGACTACTCACAGGCAGCTTTGGATCGGAAGCTTGATCGGTCATGGAAAATCCCGTGATCCAACGCGCGCACCACCTGCGCGCGAACATGACAGGCGTCGAAACCCGCATGTGGTGGCGTTTGCGCGCGCGCCGGCTCGGTGTCAAATTCCGGAGACAGCACCCTATCGGCCCTTACATCGTGGACTTCGCATGTTGTCGAGCGAAGCTGGTCGTTGAGATCGACGGTGAAACGCACCGGAAGGCATATGACATTCACCGCGACCGATGGCTCGAGTCTCGCGGCTGGCGAGTGATGCGCCTCGTACTTCAGGAAATCGACGAGGGCCTGGACGCGGCGGTTGACGCGATCGGCTTCGAGCTGGAGCATCCAGGATCCCTATTGAGATACGAACAGCGTTCTGGTGATTTGTTGGAGCCAGCTGACGCCCCCACCTAGCCTCCCCACACGGTGGGGAGGGACTGCGTAGAAGGGGGCGCCTAGGGCTTGGCTGGAGCCGCGCCCGCGGGCTCCTTCTGCTTGTGCTTGGTCGGCGTGAACTTCAGCTCGTCCTCGCCCTGCACTTCGATCAACACGGTGTCACCGCGAGTGATCTTGCCGCG
>WNGK01007866.1_pt1 | contig 15915 bp, 15 predicted proteins | sample 5400601 | NCBI WGS metagenome assembly WNGK01 (sample SAMN13153376, study PRJNA577476) | soil metagenome | isolation source: 60 cm soil or saprolite under Garry oak tree replicate 1 | place: USA:California | collected 2016-06-15
AGTCCAGTCCGAAGTAGCGCGGTGCGTAATACAGCCGGGCGCTGACATTTTCGAAGGCAACGCCCGCGTACGCTTCCGCATAGGTGTAGTTCCCCTCACCCGTGACCACGGAATAATCGGCGCCGGCTTCCCAGCTCAGACCTGACGGGTCACGTCTCGCATAGCCGACGAAGGACACCGCCTGCAGCTCTCGAGTTGTCGAATCGCCAAGGCGGACGGTCGACGCGAATGCGCCGCCGTACCATCCCGACGCGTCGTCATAGGCAAGGGCAATTTGCGCGGCGGGCCTGTTGTGACTCAGGGAAATGCCGCGAAAGCGGTAATCAGAAAGAAGGCTCGCGCTGCCCGAGAACTGGGCGAATACGTCTGCGGAAACGAATAGAAACCAGAGCGCTAAAGTACGGTGCGACCCGGGGCTATCAATGAAGCGACGACGACTGGGTGTCGCGCGCCACCGTGCATGCACAGGCACAGGTTCCTGTCGTCCGGCCAACGGCCGCACAGGCATCGACGATAGCGTGGCGACCCGCCGGCATCCCCGGCCCGGTCCGAGGTGCCAGCGCCTCTCGCAATTGCTGGGGCCGCAGGTCGGGAGCGAGCTCACGCAGCAATGCCACCAGACCGGTCACGTGCGCAGCGGCAAAAGACGATCCCGTAACGAAGCCCCATTTTTGACCCACGAGCGTCGTTGGAATGTCTCGACCAGGCGCCCGCAGAATATCTCCGGCTACATCGTGCCCGTCATCCCCGGCCACCGCAAGCACTCCGCGGTGTGAGGCAGGAAACCCGCCATTGCCGACCTCCGGGTTGGCTGCGCCGACGATCGTGATACCGCGGGACAACGCGGTATCGAGCAAGCGCTCGAGCAGCCGATCATGCGGCCCGCCGAGACTGAGGTTGATCACCTGGGCATTCTCGTCGAGCGCGAACTGCAACGCCTTCGCCAGGGTGAAGCTGCTGCAAAGAGCGGCCGCCCCGCCGGAGGCGGCGGCCGGCCAGCACGCGCGCAGCGCCAGCAACCTTGCTTCGGGCGCGATTCCGGCGATGCCCAAGCCGTCATTGGCACGTGCGGCGATGATCCCGGCAACCGCGGTCCCGTGCATTTCGGCGAGGTTGCCGCGACCATCGACGAAGTTTCGCGCCACGGCCACGCGTCCTCTCAGATCGGGATGGTCGACCTCGACGCCGGTATCGATCTCCGCCACGCGAATGCGCCTTCCCGTCGTGATCCTGTGCAGCTCGTCCAGGTGCCAGGCCTTGGCGCTCGGTTGCAGCGGATACAGTGGATCGTTGTGCGCGAGCACTCGGAACAACTGCATCGATTGCGCGGATTCGACGCGCGGATCCAGCGACAATTTGTCCACGATCCGCGCGAGCGGGCCGTCGCCCGCCGCTTCCATGACGAAACAGTCGACGCCGAGCGCGGGCATGGGCCAGCCGTCGATGACCCTGAGGCCGTACTGGTTCGCCAGGCGTTCGGCAATCCGCCGCCGGCCGTCGCCTCCGACACGCCAGTCGAAGCTGCCGGCGTAGTTCACGTCGGGACGAAAATGCGGCGCGGGCAGGCGCAACATGACCAGGACCTGCCGCTCGAGTGAACCGCCGTCGGCTGGAGTCGCCGTCCGGCCCTCCATTTGCGCGCAGGCAAACGCGCACAGGCACAGAAGCGCGAGGAGCGATCGGCGAATCGCCCTCATCGGGTGCTCTGAAGGCCGAGGCGTTCGACCAGCACCGCGGCGCGCTCGCCCCTGATGGCCTGCACTGCCCGTTCGGTCTGTCCGGAGGGAACGTCGAGCACGTAGGCATTTGCCTGGGTCGGGCCGTCCACGATGCGCGCGCCCACGCTGCGCAAGATGCGACGCACTTCCGCCTCGGTGGTTGCCGACTCGAAGACGACCACGAGAGTTCCGGTGGTCGGCGCAGCGGCGTTGCTTGCGCCCAGCGTTCGGTACAGCGCGGGCACTTCGGGGCCCGATAGCAGCAGCGTTCCGAGCGCGATGATGACCGCGAACTGCGCTGCCGTTGCCCATGGCCACCACCGTCGCGCGCCACGGGGCGAATCGCGCGGTCGGTCGATCGAGTCCCGGCTCTGCCTTGGTGCGTCGAGTTGGCGGCGCAGATTGCCGAAGGCGGCGGGGGCACCCGGCATCGCCTCGGCGGCGACACACGCGGCGTGGAGCTCGCGCAACCACGCGACCTCGTGCTGGCAGCGCGGGCATTCGTCAACGTGCCGCTGGACGAAGTCGAGCTCCTCTCCCTTCAAGGTCCCGTTGACGAACCACGGCAGCAGAACGTCTGCCACCTTATGCGCAGCAGCGTCGAATCGAATCACACCCCCGGCCATACAGCCTCCTCTCCGCGGGCCCCCGCTCCGACTTGCGCTGAGGCCCGGTGAAAAACGTCGTCCTCACCCAGCGACGATTATGGCCATTCCGGCACCTGCAACCTCGGTCCCTGTAGGGTCAACGCACCGCGCGCAACATTCGTGCCCACCTGCCACGCATCCTGCAAGACTACTGTCGGTGCCCCGTGTGCCGACAGGGACAGGGTCGCCTCCAGTGTAAACCGGTTCGTGTCGGAGATATTCCATTCCAGGGCTGGTTGCCTGACCTTTGTCCCTCGGCGAGCCACCGCGTCGCACCCATCGTGAGCGTCCAGGATTTCCGGCACCCGACGACGGCACGATGTTTCAACAATGCACCTCCCTTGGTCAAAATCCATGCGGCCCATCGGATCAAGGCGCGACGCGGGTTTGCGCGCGATGGGCACCGACCTATCCACCGTTTCTGTGGATGAACTCAAAGACGTCGTGTTTCGGCCAGATCGTTCTGACGCGAAGAGTCGCTCGTCGTTCTTCGAACACCTCTCCCGTCATCTGCCCACCATATCGGCGGGTATGCCCGGAGCAAGATGCGAAGACGGCCGCATCGCGCGGCCGTCTTCGGCACTGGTGTGGTAGCGAGCGAGGGACTCGAACCCCCGACCAAAGGATTATGATTCCTCTGCTCTAACCAGCTGAGCTAGCTCGCCAAAGGGGCGATATTATCGGCGATCCGGCGCGGCAGTGTCAAAAGCATTGCATCGCGATTGCCGCGCAGTGACTCGGCGCTGAAAGTTCGCGATCGGAGACGATCGCGAACCGGACTGTGCGCGGCTCAGATCTGCGCCGCGCCTGCGCCCACGATCTCTGCGTATGCAGAATGGTTGTGGATGGATTCGAAGTTCTCGGAGGCGACCCGGAAAACGCCGATACGCGGATCGCGCTTTAGCCGCAATGCGATGTCGCGCACCAGGTCCTCGACGAACTTGGGGTTGTCGTAGGCGCGTTCGGTGACGAACTTCTCGTCGGAGCGCTTGAGCAATCCGTAGAGCTCGGAGGATGCCTCTTCCTCGGCGATGCGCGCCAGCTCCTCGAGCGAGAGTTCGCCGGCAGCGACCTCGACACGCACCGTGATGTGCGATCGCTGGTTATGGGCGCCGTAGTCGGCGATCTTCTTCGAGCACGGGCACAGGCTCGTCACCGGCGCGACCAGCTCAACCGCAAGTCGCGTGCGGCCGTCGCCCCCCGTCTCGATCGTCCAGCGCGCGTCGTAGTCGAGCAAGCTCTCGACCGCAGACACGGGCGCCGCCTTGCGGATGAAATAAGGGAAATGCAGCTCGAGCCGGCCGGCGACGGCGCCGAGGCGGGAAAGCATGCGCTCGTGCATGGCGCGCAACCCGCCGAGATCGAGCGGCTGGCGGCGCTCCTCGAGGATCTCGACGAACCGCGACATATGCGTGCCCTTGACGTCGTGCGCGAGGCCGACGTACATGCCGAACTCCGCGATCGTATGCTGGACTTCGCCGTCGACCTGCCGGATCGCCACGGGATAGCGCAGTCCCTTGACGCCGACGCGCTCGATGGGCAGCTCGCGCCCATCGGGCAACGATTGGGTGTCAGGCAGCGGTAAATACTCCGGGGCGTTCACGAAGGCTCCTGTTCAGGTGCGGGTCACGCGCGGGGCCAGGGCCCCGGACGACTGGTCCGCGGCGGCTGTTCTACCCCGACCATATGCCGCCTCGCGCCCAGACTTCAACCCTTTGGCGTTGCGGGTTTATCCGCGAGCAGCTTTTCCAGTGGTGCGAGCAGCGCACGGTCGTCCGGCTCGACGCCGCTCGCAAACGTCCCCGCCGCATTGCCGTTGCGGTCGATCAGGTACTTATGGAAGTTCCACTTCGGTGCCTGGCCGGTGCGGGCGAGCAGATCAGCGTACAGCGGATTCGTCCTCAGACTCGTGACGCTCGACTTCTCGAACATCGGAAACTCGACGCCGTAGGTGAGGCGACAGAATTCGGCGATCTCCTTGTTGCTGCCGGGCTCCTGCGCGCCGAAATCGTTCGACGGGAAGCCGAGCACGACCAGACCGCGATCCTTGAACTTGCGATAGAGCGCTTCGAGTCCCTCGTACTGGTGTGTGTACCCGCAATAGCTCGCGGTGTTGACGATCAGCAATACTTTGCCGCGATACTGGCACAGCGACTCGGGCTTGCCGGTCTGCAGCCGATTGAACTCGCGGTCGAGGAGCACAGGACACTCGCCCGCAGCGGCGACCGTGGCTTGAGCGTGCGGCACTCCGGGCGCCAGCACGAGCGCCAGAAACGCGATCGCAGACATCGCCGGGACGAAGGAGGAGGCGGTTCGCTGCGTCACCATCGTTGGACTCCTCGAAAGACGAGAAAGTATAGCACCCCTGTTTGTCTTGGACAGTTGGCGGAAAACGCCGAAGTGAATAGACGCTCACGTGGTAATCTTGTCACGTTGTCCTGGACGAATCGCCCTGTATGCAAGATACGGAGACACGCTTCAACATCAGCGCGGTCGAGCGCGAGACGGGGCTGTCGAAGGACGTGCTGCGCATCTGGGAGCGCCGCTACGGTTTCCCTCACCCGGGACGCGATGAGAACGCCGAGCGTCAATACACCGCCGGGATACCGGGCTGCGGCCGGGCAAACTCATTCCGCAATCGCTCGCGGACCTGAATGCGCTCGCGGAAAAGCGCGTGCATCCGCGCCGGGAGACGCTCGCACCCGCGATGGAGCGCGACGTCCTTACTCTTCTCAAAGCACACGACGCGGCCGGACTCCATGCGACGCTGGCGAATCTGCTGCAGCGCCAGGGGATCCAGCGCTTCGTCGCCGAGACGGTCGCCCCGCTCAATCGCGCCGTGGGCGAGACCTGGATGCGCGGCGAACTGCAGGTATTCGAGGAGCATCTGTACACCGAACAGTTGCAGCTCACCCTGCGCGGCGCCATCAACGCGTTTCCGCGTCCATCCGGCGTTCCGAGAATTCTGCTTACCACCGTGCCTGGCGAGCAGCATGGCATTGGTTTATTGATGGTCGAGGCACTCCTTTCGCCGGAGGGCGCCTATTGCATTTCGCTTGGCACCCAGACGCCGTTCGAGGATATCCGGAGGGCGGCGCTTGCCCACAAGGTTCATGTGGTCGCGCTCTCGTTCTCGATGGCTTTCCCCCTGCGTCAGGTCGGCGACGCGCTGGCTACGTTGCGCCGCCAACTGCCGCCTACGGTAGCTCTGTGGGCGGGCGGCGAAATGACGCGCCGCCTGCGCAAGCATGTCGCGGGCGTGCAGATCATCCACGAGATTGGCGATACTCTCTCCGCGCTCAAGACCTGGCGCGCGGATGCCGGACCGGGCGGGGCGCGCTAGCGCCGGACATGCATCAGTTGCGAAGAAACGGCCGATGACCGCACTGTTGCTTCTCGTCGCCTTCGTCGCCGGCGCCAGTTGGTACGTCGGCTGGGCGTGGCATTGGATCGCCCACGGTGTGGCGGCGTGGTGGTTCGTGGTCGGCGCGCCCATCGCCTACTTCTCGCCGGCGTTGGTGCTCGTCACGATCTGGTTCGCGGAGTCGTGGTTCTGGCGCACGCCGCGACCACTGGAGGCGGGCCTCGGCTTCGGTTCGGCGGTGCGCCTCTACTTGACCGAGATCTGGACCGTCGGCCTGTCGTGGCCACTGATGGTGCTGCACCGGTTGCTGATTCGTGACCCTGCGCCCGCGCCGGCAGAGCGGCCCATCGTTCTCATCCACGGTGTTCTCGTCAATGACGGAGTGTGGCTCCTCATGCGGCGCTTCCTGGCACGGAGTGGCGTCGCTCCCGTCTACACGATGAATTACGGGCCGCCACTCGCCGACATCGAGCTCTTTGCCGAGCAGCTTCATACCAGGATCGCGCAAGTCCTGAACGAGACGGGTGCCGGGCGCGTTGTGCTGATCACCCACAGCATGGGCGGTCTGGTCGCGCGTGCCTACCTGCGCCGCTTCGGCAGCCAACGGGTGGACAAGCTGATCAGCATCGGCGCGCCGCACCATGGGAGCGTGCTGGCTTACACGTTTCCGGGCCGCTGCCTGGCTCAGATGCATCCGGGCCATCCGTGGCTCGTGGAGCTCAACCGCGACGAAGGCAGTGCGGCGCCCGTGCCGATCACCTCCATCTGGTCACGGCACGACAGCATGGTCGCCCCGCAGGCGAGCTCGGTGCTCGGCAACGCCGAGAACATCGCACTCGTCGGGATTGCGCATAATGCGTTGCTGGGGGACCGGCGGGTGATGGAGCTTGTTGTGAGCAAGATCGAGACAACCCCGTCGCCTAGATTGGCTGCGACCTAAGCGCTTGCCGGGGCGCGTCGCTAGTGAAGGCCGTGTCCAGGCGTTAGACTTACCATGCCGCAGCCGGCACGAAGAGGCTCCCTGGCGTGCAAACACCTTCCGCCGTTACCACCTTCCTTTTCACCGATATCGAGGGCAGCACCCGCTTGTGGGAGCAGGAACCCGAGCGGATGCAGGCCGCGCTAGCGCGCCACGATGCAATCGTCCGGGCGGCCGTGGAGCGCAATGACGGCCAGGTCGTAAAGATGAGCGGAGACGGGGTTCATGCCGCATTCGGCGACCCGCTGAATGCTGTCTGTGCGGCAGTGCAGTTGCAGGAGGCGCTGGCGGACTCGGTGGCGACCAACGACGTTCCGCTTCACGTGCGGTGCGGAGTGCACGCGGGCGTGGCCGAACGCCGCGACATGGATTTCTTCGGCAGCGCGGTCAACCGTGCGGCGCGCATCATGAGCGTCGCTCATGGCGGACAGGTGCTGCTCTCGCAGGCCGTGGCGCTGTTGATCGGCCAGCGATTGCCAGAGGACGTCGCGCTGCGCGATCTCGGCTCCATACGGTTGCGCGACCTGTCGAGCCCCGAGCGAATATTCCAGATCGTGCATGCCCGGCTGCGGCGGGATTTTCCCACGTTGCGCTCACTGGAAGCGACTCCCAATAACCTTCCGCAGCAAATCACGTCGTTCGTCGGTCGGGAGCGCGAGCTGACCGACGTCAGCAAGCTGCTTCGAGGCGCCCGATTGCTGACCCTGATCGGCCCAGGCGGCATCGGCAAGACGCGTCTGTCCCTTCAGGTCGCCGCAGAGGCGATGGACGATTACCCGCAGGGTGTGTGGCTTGTCGAGCTCGCGCCTCTGGCGGACGCCCGCCTGGTAGCCCAGGCGGTGGCGTCGGTGCTCGGCGTCAAGGAGGAAGCCGGTCGGCCCGTGGTCGAAGCGCTCGTCAAATATGCCAAGCATCGACGCGTCCTTCTGATCCTGGACAACTGCGAGCATCTGCTCGACGCATGCGCCGATCTTGCCAAGCAGTTGCTGCAGTCCGGACCGAACTTGAAGATCATGGCGTCGAGCCGGGAACACCTCCGCGTCGGCGGGGAAACCATCTATCCGGTCCCAGCGTTAGCGACGCCCGATCCTGACGAGAAGTTCATCCATACCGCGCTCACGCATTACGAAGCGGCACGGCTCTTCGTCGAGCGGGCGGTCGCAGTGCAACCGACCTTCGAGATCTCCGAGCAAAATGCCCCGGCGATTGCGGAAGTCTGTCGTCGGCTGGACGGTATCCCGCTCGCGATCGAACTCGCGGCCTCACGCGCGCGCGCTCTCTCCGTGGAGACCATTGCGGCACGCCTCGGCGACCGTTTCCGGCTCCTGACGGGCGGCGACCGGACAGCCCTGCCGCGGCAACAGACTCTACGCGCGCTGATCGACTGGAGCTATGACCTGCTCGCCGAAGACGAAAAGGCACTGTTTCGGCGGCTTGCAGTCTGCGCAGGCGGATGGACGCTCGAAGCAGCCGAGGCGATCGGCGTGGATGGCGCCATCGCCCGAGCCGACATCCTCGGCCTCTTGAGCAACCTGGTGGAGAAATCGCTGGTCGCGATCGATGCCGAAGGCGGCCGCTATCGTTTACTGGACACCGTTCGTCAATACGCGCTGGAATCCCTCGAGGACTCGGGCGAAGAAGCGGGCGTTCGTACTCGGCACCTCGTCTTTTACCTGAGTCTTGCCGAAAGTGCTGATGAGAAACTCAGGGGCCCAGAGGCGGCAAGATGGCTCTCCAAGCTCGATCTCGATTGGGAGAACCTCCTCGCTGCGCACGCTTGGTGTGATCATGCGGATGCGGGCGCCGAACGGGGCCTTCGGCTCATTCATGCGCTAAGGTTCTACCTCACGAGTCGCGGGCTCCTTGCGCTCGGTCTGCGGGAAACGGTTGGGGCGCTCCACCGCCCCCTAGCGCAAGCGCGAAATCTTGCCCGTTGCCGTGGCTTGTTCTTCGCAGGGCAGCTCGAATGTTTCCGGGGACACTATGACGAGGCGAAACGCTACCTGGAAGAGAGCCTGGCGATTGCGCGAGAGATGGGTGATAAATCGAGGATCGCCATTGTGCTGCAGCCTCTGGCGATGGCGTGCTCGGGGCTGGGGGACAAGGCTACCGCGCGCTTCCACCTTGAAGAAGCCGTTGCGAAGGCGCAGGAGCAGGGGAACAAGCGCGAGCTTGCCGGCGCGCTTAACGGTCTCGCGCAGCTTTATCGCGCGGAAGGAATGCTCGATCAAGCGAACCCGCTCTACGAGCAGGTCGTTCTGCTGGCCCGCGAACTCGGCGACCGCGAGAGCATCGCGATCGGCTTGCTCAACCTGGCGATGGTCGCCGTCGAACGCGAATCGCTGGACCAGGCTCGAGCGTTATTGCGCGATGTTGAGGCGATCGTCGCGGAGACGGGGTCGAAGCGGCTCGGAGAAAGTGTTCTCGAAGTTTCAGCGGGCCTGGCTGTGATGCACTGCGAGTGGGATCGCGCCGCCCGGTTCTTTGGCGCAGCCGAGGCGCAGATGAGGACGATGGGATTCCAACGCGATCCGGGAGACGAAGCTTTTCTCCTGCCACTGATCGCCAAGGCACGGACAGCGCTGGGTGCTGCGCCGTTTGCCGCCGCCGAGGCAGCGGGGAACGCATGCTCGTACGGCGAAGCGATCGCCGATGCTCGCCGCTGGCTCGGGCGGCCTGCGCCCTAGCCAGCCCACCCTGCGCGCGTTATTCGCGCCGCGTCGGTCTGCCACGGCGCGCGCTGCCTTGCGCGGGTCCGCCAGCGGTGGCTACCCTCATCGTTATCCGTTCTGAATCCACGGGTCGACATCGTACGGCGCGCCACCATCGCAATGGAAGCTCATCTTGTAGTCGTACTTATGTGCCTGCGCGTTGGTGTTCTTGTCCTTCCAATGATACTTCTTGCCGTTCTTCAAATTTGGTGCAGGGTTCTCATTCTCGTCGTCGGTCGGGAATTGCTCGGAAAATTGACCGTCGTCATCGCTCGGCTTCTTCAAGAAAACCCCGTCGCCAGCCGCCGCATTGAAGAAGCAACTCTGCGTAAGTCTCCAAAAGATGTGAACGTTGTGCGCTCCATGGTCGATCGTCAAACCATTGATGTCGACCGTCCCCTTCCGCGTGTTGGGATCGATGCTGATGACGGTCACCCTGCACTTCTTGCTCGAACCGTTGCAGTTGTCTTCAGCCTTCGAGCCGGGTGGCGCCACTGCCATTTGGCACGCGGTAGAAACGATACCGAGCATTGCCGCGCTAAGCAGGATTTTCGTCTTCACGTCACTTCCCTATGGCGATTGAAGGCTCCAGCCGGGTGTGACGCTTACCCGTTCTGGATCCAGGGATCCAAAGGTGTCCATACACCGGTGGAGCGGTCATAGACCTTGATCTGGTAACCCCACTTCAGGCTATCGTCGTTCTGATCTCGCCAATGGAATTGAGCCCCATTGCCGCCTGTATCCGGTTGATCGAATTGCCTTGAGAACTTCGGATCGTAAAACTGGATGCTGTCCTCCCTGAGTGCGTAACCAGGTGAGTCTTTGAGAACCCAGAGGATTAGCACGCCGTTGCCACCCGTCCCGTGATTACCCTTAGCCACCGTCAGGATTTGCTGGTTGACCGTGACCACGGGCGGCGTTCCAGATACGTAGACGTCGACCTGACAGATCGCTGTGTCGCAGGGCGCTCCGATCACACCATCCAGTTTCACTGTTGTTGTGCACCCCAATAGTGTGACCCCCACGACAGCGAAGCAAAGCAATGTCTTTTTCGTCATATGTCTGTCTCCCCGATTTTTTTGGTACTCGTGCCCAGACCATCAGGAGTGGCTATTGGTCGCTTGCAGCCTGAGCTCTCCGGACGACCCGTGCTGGCCCGAATGATACCGCCTCTGCGGCGGATGTGGTCTACAGGCGATCAGAACGCGTCAGCTGATGGGGGGCGTCCGAGAGCTCGCTGTGCCGGCCGCTGTCGAGGCTTTTTGCACGGCGCTCTGACTCAGGGAACACTTCTCTCGCCGACGCCGCTGGCGCCGCGAGGACGGGCGGTATCGCCCGGCGATTGCGGTGCGATTCGGCCATCGCCTCGACCCTGGACTCGACCACTTGCGGCACCGAGGCTGCGGCGCCATTCGAGTCGGCGGGCACGAGCACAACGATGAACGCGGCGAGCGCGATCGTGACCGCCGCTACCGCGATCGCAGCGATGAGCCAATAGACGTTTCCTGTTCTCATGGCGGTCTCCTGACTGGCGCCGTGGGGCAGATGTCTCACGGGGAGCAGCGGTCTTGGCCGGGGCAATACTCCACGGCCAGACTCGCGTTCCACATGCAAGGAGCTTACTCAGCCAGGTTGTCGTGTGCTGCCGACAATTCGACAGATCGACCACGCACAATTCCGCACTGCCACGGACGCGCGTGCGCCCGTTCGTGATCGGCGGTCAGCTTGCCGACGGGCTCGATGTGACGGTCGAGGAGATCAGCGAACGAACGCTCAGGCGCATCGCCCGCCCGGTGTGCGAGCCGCGTTCCCGCGCGTGAGTTCTACCAGTGTATGCCTTGCGTCAGCTGCGCGAAGGCCATCTGTTCGGCGGAGAGCGGTTGCGCTTGGCCCTCCTTCTTGCCCGCGGCGGCCGACGAATCCGGGAACATGTTGAACGCCGTGTTGAGCAGGATCTGGGTGAGCTTGGGCGCGATCGCGTGGCTCACGGCGCCGAAGATCCCGAGCCGGGTGGCAATGCGCACCGGCTTGTAGACGATCGCCTCGACGACGAGATCAGCGGCTTCCTCCGGCGAGAGCGTGGGCACGCTCTCGTACATCCTGGTCGGCGCGATCATCGGCGTGCGCACCAGCGGCATGTTGATCGTCGTGAAGTTGATGCCTTTGTCGAGAAACTCGGATGCTGCACAGGCCGAGAAGGCATCCAGCGCTGACTTCGAGGCGACGTAGGCCGAGAAACGCGGCGCGTTCGAGAGCACGCCGATCGACGAGATGTTGATGATGTGGCCGGCTTTCTTCTCGAGCATTTTCGGCAGGAAGCCCATGATCAGCCGCAGCGACCCGAAGTAATTGAGTTGCATCGTTCGCTCGAAATCGTGGAAGCGATCGAGCGAGTTCACGATGCCGCGCCGGATCGAGCGGCCGGCGTTGTTGATGAGGTAGTCGCACGCACCGTGGTCCTTGAGCACCTTGGCGACCAGCGCATCAGCCGAGGCCATCTCGGAGACGTCGCAGGTGTAGATCCAGGCCTTGCCCCCTGACGCTTCGATCTCCTTCCGGGTGTCGAGAAGTTTTTCCTCGCCGCGGGCGACGAGCATGACCTTGGCTCCGGCGCCCGCCAGCTTGAGCGCGGTCGCCTTGCCGATCCCCGATGAGGCGCCGGTGACCACCACGACCTTGTCCTTCACGCGGCCGGACAAACTACGGTCGATGAACAGGTCAGGGTCGAGGTTGCGCTCCCAGTAATCCCACAGCTTGGCGGCGTACGTTTCAAGGTGCGGCACCGCGATCCCCGAGCCCTTCAGTGCCTTTGCGGCCTCGCGATTGTCGTAGCGCGTCGGCCAGTTGACGAACTGGAAGACGTCCTTGGGAATGCCGAGGTCTTTGAGGACCGCGCGGATCATGCGCTTGATCGGCGCCAGCGATGCGATGCCGTAAAGGATTGGCGCGGGGATGAAGCCGAACATGCGCGCGTTGATACGCATCGTCATCTGCGGCGCGTGCGCCGCGCGGGCAAACATATTGAGAACCTCGCCGATGCGGTGCGGTGCCGGGTCGGTGAGATGGAAACACTTCCGGTCGAGACCTTTCTTGTGCGCGAGGTAATCGAGCGCGCTCGCGACAAAGTCGACCGGCACGATGTTGATGCGTCCGCCTTCGATGCCGATCGTCGGCATCCAGGCAGGCAGCATCCGGCGCAGCTTCTGGATCAGCTTGAAGAAGTAGTACGGGCCGTCGATCTTGTCGATGTAGCCGGTCTGCGAGTGGCCGACGACGAAGCCCGGACGATACACGCGCCACGGCCGTTTGCACTCGTTGCGCACGATGCCCTCGGAGACATGCTTGGTCTTGAAATACGGATGGTCGAGCTCCTCGGCCTCCTCGAACATGTCCTCGCGGAACGTGCCTTCGTAGAGTCCTGCCGCGGCGATGGAGCTGACGTGGTGGAAACAGCCCGCGTGCACGGCTTCCGCGAACTCGATCGCGTGGCGCGTTCCGTCGATGTTGGCCACCTCCTGCGTTTCGGCGCTCGCGGAGAGATCGTAGACCGCCGCGAGATGGAACATGTGCTTGATCTTGTCCTTGAGCTTCTTGAGCTCGGCGTCGGGCACGCCGAGATTGCGCTGCGTGAGATCGCCGACCACGGCGACGACGCGCTCTTCGTCGGCGCCCCAGTCCTCGCGCAGCGCGGCGAGCTTCTTCTGCGAGCCCTTGCGGACCAGGACATAGACCGGCTCACCGCGCTTGAGCAGATTTTCGATCAGAAAGCGGCCGATGAAACCGGTGCCGCCGGTGACGAAATAGGCCATCGCGATTCCTCCTTGAGGCTCTTGCGGGCGGTTCCGGCCGCGGCTCTCCCGGCCGCAGTTCGGGCCGGCTCGAGCGGCCGGACGCAAACCGGCGTCCATTATACGGCGGCACCTCGGCGCCGCGGTTTAGTATGATTGTTCTAATCACGGCGCCTACAATTCAACCAGAGCCGCGCCTGCGGCCTGCCCGAGGAGAGTCAGGATGCTGAAGAAAGCCAAAGCCGAGTTCGGTTCGAAGCCGGCAGAACAATCGAAGAACCTGTCGCAGTCCATTCTCGACTCGTCGCACAAGATCTGGCTCGCCGGCCTGGGCGCGTTCGCAAAGGCACAGGAGGGCGGTGCGAAGGTATTCGACACGCTGGTCCAGCAAGGCGAGAGCCTCGAAGCGAAGACGCGCGCCGCCGCGGCCGGCACCGCGGATGCCGCGCGCGACGCCGCGAAGGCCAAGGCCAAGGAAATGCAGGCGATGGCAGGAGGAACGTGGGACAAGCTCGAGCAGGTGTTCGAGAATCGCGTGGCGCGCGCCCTCGGCCGGCTCGGCGTTTACTCCTCGGAGGACGTGAAGCGGCTGACCGAGCGCGTCGACGCGTTGTCCGAAGCAGTCAACGCGCTACTCAAACAGCAAGGTGTCAAGCGCGCGCCGTCGGACACGCCGACGGCGAAGAAAGGCAAAAGCGCAGCAAAGCGCGGGAAGACGAAAGCGAGCACGGCGCGAAGCGTGGGGCGCGGGTCACTTCCGTAACGCGCACCTCGGTCGCCGCGCCGGTCTTCGCGGCGTCGATGGTGGAGCTTTAGTCCCGGTTGAGCCGTTCCACCTGCTTGATGTAATTCTGCATCGCCTCGTCCTTGCTCATGCCTTTGAGCTTGGACCAGGCATCATGCTTTGCGCCGCCGACGAAATCGAAGCCGCCGGGTCGATCACCTTTGGCGTCACCTTCGGTCGCCTGCTTGTAGTACGAATAGAGCTTGAGCAGCGTCGGGTTGTCGGGCCGCTTCTTCGTTTGCTTGGCGGCGACCGTTGCGGCTTCGAATTTCGCCTTCAGGTCCTTGGGGGCGGCGGCCATGAATTCCTCCTCGTGATCGATCGCTGCGTCCGTTTCGACGCGAAGCCTTCTATGCTACTTTAGCGCGACCCGCGAGTTGCCGGCAAACTGCGTACGCCATGGCCGAGAAGAAGAACGACAGCATGTCCAGCGTCGACGTTGCCTGGTTGCGCATGGATCGGCCGAGCAACCTCATGGTGATCTGCGGCGTGCTCGTCCTGCGCGAGCGGATTACGCTCGCCGGACTGCGCTCGACCATCGCCTCGCGCTTCCTGCGCTTCCCGCGTTTCCGACAACTGCCCCTGCCGACGCTGAGCGGGTTTCAGTGGCAGACCGACCAGCATTTTCATCTGGCGCATCACGTGAAGCGAATCGCGCTTCCCCGGGGCGCAGGCGACGCCGAATTGGAAGCGCTGGTGAGCAAGCAGGTCGGCACGCCGCTCGATCCACGGCATCCGTTGTGGCAGTTTCATCTGATCGCGAACTACAAGGGCGGCAGCGCGGTTGTCCTGCGTATTCACCATTGCTATGCCGACGGTATCGCGCTCATCCAGGTGCTGCTGTCGATGACCGACCCAGACCCAGCCGGCAGTGAGCCTGGACCGGAGCCTTTGGCCGCATCGAAACGCGCGGGCGCGGAGGACGATCCTCTCGGGCAGCTCATGGCGCCCTTGGCCGGCGTGATGGACATTGCGTCGAAGGCGGGCTCGACGTTGCTCGAAAAAGGCGCGCAGTTCCTGCACGATCCCGCAAAGGCGGTGGCCCTGGCCGAACAGGGCGGGGCGCTTGCCGCCGAGCTCGCCAAGCTCGCCTTCATGCGCGAAGACTCGGCCACACGCTTCAAGGGCAAGCCCGGCATCGCCAAACGGGTCGCCTGGGCGCCACCGCTTCCACTCGACGAAGTGAAGGTGATAGGGAAGGCGCTCGGCTCTTCGGTCAATGACATACTGCTCTCGTCGGTGGCCGGGGCGCTCCGCGCGTACCTCGTGCGCCGCGGCGATCCCGTCGAGGGCGTCGTGATCCGCGCCCTGGTGCCGGTGAACCTTCGGCCGCTGGAGCAGGCGTATCGGCTCGGCAACAAGTTCGGGCTGGTATTCCTCGAGCTGCCGATCGGCATCGAGAACCCCGTGGAGCGGCTCTATGCGGTCCGCGCCAACATGCGCTCGCTCAAAGGGTCGTATCAGCCCATCATCGCGCTCGGCATCCTGGCCGCGATGGGCGCGGGGCCCCAGATCCTGCAAGAGCGGCTGCTGGCGTTGCTGGCGAAGAACGCGACCGCCGTGATGACCAACGTGCCTGGGCCGCAGCAACCGCTGTATTTCGCCGGCGCGAGAATCGACCGTCTCATGTTCTGGGTGCCGCAGTCGGGCGATATCGGCATGGGCGTGTCGATCATGACTTACGCGGGGGACGTGCAATTCGGCCTGATCACCGACCGTTCGCTCTGCCCGGATCCCGAGCGGGTGATCGAGAATTTCGCGCTGGAGTTCGAGAAGCTCGCGCTGGCGACCTTGATGGCGCCGTGGCCGTGGGATCAGCCGCCGACGGCCGACGAAATCGAGCTCGCCGCTTTCGCGTAGTGCAGCGACCGCGGAGCTTGACCGACCGGATCTATTCCAACTCGGATCGCGCCATTTCCACGTC
>WNGK01003974.1_pt1 | contig 15912 bp, 10 predicted proteins | sample 5400601 | NCBI WGS metagenome assembly WNGK01 (sample SAMN13153376, study PRJNA577476) | soil metagenome | isolation source: 60 cm soil or saprolite under Garry oak tree replicate 1 | place: USA:California | collected 2016-06-15
TGGTACCATGAAGCAGAGAACTCAAGTTTGTGGGGCAGCTCGAACAATCCTTTGAGCCACGGCGATAATTCCTTCGAGTGCTTGCCGAGCGTGAGTCGCAACGTTTTGGTGTCAAATTCGGCGGGCGAGTAGCGCGCAGGTAGGCCGACCAGTTTGTTGCCGCGCAAATGGATAATGATGTCTGCGTGTGCGTCAACCCTCGATACTCCATCTCCGAACACCAGTGCGAAAAGCAATGCAACGCGGAGAATGTGGCGCATACGATCTAACGAGACTAAGCTGAGTGACCGCTGACGAGACCGAACTTCGCTTCGAGTTCCACTGTTGAAGTCATCGAAAGTAAATCTTCGCGCCGGTCAGCGGTTCGCTCCAGCGCTTGGTTAGATGAACTTTCATTGTTCCGGCAGACGCACTGCTCCGGGTCCAACGTGCGGATGCTGCTCCAACTGGAAAGTCACCGGTATGTCCACCTGCTGCCATTTACCCGGTTTCCATCGCCACTTGTGTAGCGCGACGAGGGCAGCCGCATCAAGCGTCTTGAAACCAGTAGTGCGGATCACTGCGATTTGCGTGACCGCCCCCGTCTTTGAATCAAGCTGCAAGCGGAAATGGCCAGTTCCCATCTGGTGCAACGCTCGAGCAGAGTATGGGTAATCTGGTCCAACAGATTTGATGCAGTCTTTGAACCATGCGGGCAGCTTACCAGGAGCATGCCGCTCCGTATGTGCAACGCCGTGTGTGTCAACTGCTCTGCTCCATTCGCGGGGCTCAACAAACGCTTGGGCGTCTCGCGCTGACAAATACGCGGGAGTCGTCGTCGTGATAAACAGAGCAAGCATGAGCGCACGCATGTTCATCTAACGAGAATTCGACCCATTTTTTGGGCATTTCAAGACAAATACCCAATTTTTGGGTCTAATACGGCTTGAGTTTAGGAACCCCAGGGCGAAAATCTCTGTTGCCATGGCTAAGAGGATAACCAGAGCGGCGGCGTCAAACAAACCTAAACTGCTCGATCAGGTACGAAACGTCATCCGGCGTAAGCATTACTCCATCCGCACCGAGCAGGCTTACATCGACTGGATCAAGCGGTTTATCATCTACCACGGGAAGCGGCATCCTAGAGAAATGGCCGAAGAGGAAGTTGCGGACTTTCTCACTCATCTCGCGCGTGATCTCGACGTCGCAGCCTCGACCCAAAACCAAGCGTTGAGCGCATTGCTTTTTCTCTACAAAGAGGTGCTCCGGCATGAGATCGGCTGGCTGAAAAAGGTCGAGCGCGCGAAAAAACCTCCGAAGCTCCCAGTGGTTTTGTCGCGCGGCGAGGTAAAGCAAGTTTTCGCGCACATTCACGGCATGCCCAAACTGATGGCCGGTCTGCTGTATGGTAGCGGCTTGCGCTTGATGGAATGCGTTCGGCTCCGGGTGAAAGACATCGATTTCGCGCTTGCACAAATCACCGTGCGCGACGCGAAAGGCGGAAAAGACCGCGTCACCATGCTTCCGCTGAATCTGAGCGAACCGTTGCGTCGGCATTTGGTGCGAGTCAAAGCACAGCACGACCAGGACCTCGAAGATGGGTTTGGCAGTGTCCACCTTCCGTTCGCCCTGGCCCGGAAATCTCCGAACGCGGCGAGCGAGTGGGCGTGGCAATATGTCTTTCCTTCGTCCCGTATTTCTATCGATCCGCGAACGGGCAAGAAGCAACGGCATCACATCGCGGAAGGAATTTTACAAACTGCATTGAAAAAGGCCGTCGATGCCGCGGGGATTGTGAAACGCGGGAACTGCCACAGCCTCCGCCATTCTTTCGCGACGCATTTGTTGGCGCGTGGCTACGATATTCGCACGGTGCAGGAATTGCTCGGGCACAAGGACGTGAGCACGACGATGATTTACACGCACGTGTTGAATCGACCGGGGCTCGCAGTACGGAGCCCGCTTGATTAGAGTTCGTGAACGCGCATCCCCCAGTGGCGCCCCGAGCGCGAGGCAGTCGACACTGCTGCCTCTACAGTTACGCGGGCGCGCCGCCGAGAGCGCCGGGAAGCGGCGGGGTGACATCGGGCGCGGCTACGACTTGCTTGGGCGGTTTTTCGGCTGGCATTTTTTTGCCGGGCGGTGGCGATGCACCTGGCGGCGGATTGATCAGGCGGCCGTGCTCGACGATCTCTTTGATCTGCGAGCCGTCCAGGGTTTCGAACTCAAGCAAGGCTTTTGCGATTACTTCCAGCTTGTCGCGATTCGCCGTGAGCGTTGACTTGGCCAGTTGATACGCGTCGTCGAGAAGTTTGCGCACTTCCTGATCGATCTGCTCGGCAGTCGCTTCGCTGTAATCGCGCGCACGCGAAATGTCGCGCCCCAGAAAAACGTAGTCTTCGTGGTCGCCGTATTCGACCATTCCCATTTTCTCGCTCATGCCCCATTCGCAAACCATGCGGCGCGCGATCGCCGTAGCCATTTTGATGTCGCCACGGGCGCCGTTTGTGATGTCGCCGAAGATGATTTCCTCGGCCACGCGGCCGCCCATGCTCACGGAAAGACCGGCCAGCAATTCGTTTTTGCGGTTGGTGTATTTATCTTCCTCCGGCAGCCACATGGTCGATCCAAGCGATGGCCCGCGCGGGATGATTGTGACTTTATGCAACGGCTCGGTATGCGGCAAAAGTTCAAGCAACAGCGCGTGACCGGCTTCATGGTACGCGGTGTTCTGCTTTTCTTTTTCGCTGAGCGCAAGACTCCGGCGCTCTTTCCCCCAGCGAACTTTATCGCGCGCTTCTTCGAGCTCGGCGAGCGTGATTCCCTTTAGTCCGCGACGCGCGGCCAGCAATGCCGCTTCGTTGATTACATTCGCCAATTCCGCTCCCGAATAACCCGGGGTGCCGCGCGCGACGACTGCGAGATCGACGCCTTCGGCAAGTTTCACTTTCTTGGCGTGAACGCGCAGAATTTCTTCGCGTCCTTTTACGTCAGGCAAATTCACCGTGATCTGGCGATCGAAACGTCCGGGCCGCAGCAAGGCAGGATCCAGAACATCGGGGCGGTTCGTGGCGGCGATGATGATCACGCCTTCCTGTGTATCGAATCCGTCCATCTCGACGAGCAACGCATTTAAAGTTTGCTCGCGTTCGTCGTGTCCGCCTCCAACACCGTGACCACGATGACGCCCGACGGCGTCAATTTCGTCAATGAAGATAATGCAAGGCGCGGATTTCTTGCCCTGGTCGAACATGTCACGCACTCGCGACGCGCCGACGCCGACAAACATCTCAACAAAGTCCGAGCCGCTGATGGAAAAGAACGGGACATCTGCTTCTCCCGCGATCGCCCGGGCGAGAAGCGTCTTACCAGTGCCCGGAGGCCCGACCATCAAGACGCCCTTTGGAATGCGCCCGCCGAGTTTTTGAAATTTCTTGGGATCGCGCAAAAACTCGACGAGCTCTTGTACTTCATCTTTCGCTTCCTCGACCCCGGCAACATCGCGAAATGTGATTTTGTTTTTGTCGCGGGCTAGCATGCGCGCTTTCGATTTGCCGAAATTGAGAGCGCCTTTCCCGGCCATGCGGATTTGCTGCCGGAACAGGAAGTAAAGCACCAGCAGGAAAAGGGCGATGGGCAGAAAACCGACCACGGTTTGGGCAAGCATGTTCGATTCAGTCTTGATGGCGGGCTGAATACCGGACGCGGCCAGTTTCTCCTGCAAATTATTTGTGAAACTTAAATAGACCGTGGTCCGAAACGGAACCTGCTGGGCCGGCGCCGAACCGACTCCCTGGCGGACGTAAGCGCCGCGCAGCGTCTGAGTCGGCCGTCCATCCTCTACCACCAGCTGAAGCGGAGAGTTTTTGTCGTTAACGATTTGTTTGTTCTCCAGCAGCTCGAGAAACCGGTTGTACGGCACGTCTTCGACCGGTTGCATTCCGCCGCGGTAAAAGAGCATCGCCATCGCGATCAAGCTGAAGGCGATCACGATGAGGATGACGCCGCGCCAATTAAAATTGGGTTCGCTGCCTCGGTTCCTATTCTCTTTTTGAGAGTTACGATCGAATTGAGCCATAAACAAAAAAGGGGTTTTACCGCCGTAAAAATGTTACCATGAACAAATTGGCAATGCAAAGCAGGGCAAGCCCACGTGATTGGTGATTCGTTACAACGTTAAAGTGGTTCATTTACTCTAAACGCTTTGACGTAGCTGAGCTATTCGTCGTTCGATTTCGTTCATTTTGTCTTCTTCCTTGTATTCGTGGCCGCGCATTGCGTCGTTGGCCCGTTTCAGGTAAAATTCGCCCCCGGACCATTCAAACATGACAGAGCTTGTCTCATCAGTAGCAGATAAGATCGATCGCGCTGTGCAGCGGGTGACCCCGCTTGCGTATCGGGTGCGTCGGACTGGGCGCCGCTGGGTGCGTCGGGCGTTGCGCAAGCCTCGCAGTATGTCGGAGGGGCCAAATATGCTGCCTGTGCTAATCCAGGTTCTGGCCAGTTTCACCAAGGCAGATGGCGTCCTGCTCGAGGAAGAGATCGACTCGAGCCTCGGGTTTCTGCGTTACGATTACCCGGAGGCGGTTTATTCCGAGCTGCGACAATTATTCCGGCAAGCACTTTACGAGCAGCAAGATCTGGCTGCGATGGCGCAAAAGCTCGGCGCTCAGCTTAGCGCTGATCGTAAGATCATGCTGGGAGTTCAGCTTTACGACCTGATCTCGCAAGCCGGTTTGAAGCAGGAACAGGTCGTAGCGTTTTACTCGTTCATGTCGCAGATGGGCATGGCTGCGCAGGCGATCGACATCGTTTATCAACTCAATGCATCTGAAGATTCGGATCCGTCAATCTATCAGCACGGAGCGTCGCCTCTGGAGTCGCTCTCCTTTGGTCCAGATGGCAAAGCCGATGTTACGCTTAAGAATCTAAACGAGGCTGATCGCTTGATGGCTTTTCGTTATCACGAACTCATTTTGCTAAAAAATTATAGCGACCAAAACGTGTCGGTCCGCGGCAGGCCGTTGGTGCGTGGAGGTTTCTGCCGAATTTACCCAGGCCAGCGCATCCTGGTGGGAGATCAGGTGCTCAGCTATCAGGAGCTGGCGCAATATTTCAACGCAAAGAAGAACGTTTCGCTTCCAGAGATTTTCATTCGTGTAAATAGAGACTCGGACGAAGTGGGATTGGAGCGCTCGCGAACGCGTGAGAGCGCGCTTCGGGTCACTTTCGGATTGAAGGTTCGCGTGAAGGCGCTGCGTGATGTGGATGCCGAACTCAACGGCGCGAAGTTAAAAGCCGGGACACAGGTCGACGCCGCTTTGGAAGACCGGATCGTGTTCCGCAACGACACCGAGCTGGATTTGAACGATCTGCGCCGGCGAGCGCGGGCGCTGGGTGGCCGGTTCCAACTGAAGGCTTCCAAATCGGAATATCTGGTTTCGAATGAACCGAGCCGCCTTGAAGCTGACGATATTCTGCTTTCCCCTGGCACGAGCGGCGACGTGCTGTTGAAAATTTTCTGCGATTACGATCGGCGGGTCGGTCAACTGGAAGTAATCGAAGCGGATCGCCCGATCATGGTCGGTGCCACTGTGGTGCGCACCACAGCGCCACTCAAAGACGGAGACACCATTCGAATCGACATCGGCCAATTTCTGCGATGCAACTTTTCGGAACGAATCATCGAAGAAGAGCGCAACATCATTCGCACTCTCGAGGCTAACGAAATTACGCACCGCTTTGGGAAGGGCGAGATTGGTCTCGAGGGAATCTCTTTTAGCATCGCCCGTGGTGAGCTCGTTTGCGTGATGGGGGCCAGCGGCTGCGGAAAGAGCACGCTGATGAGAGTGCTGGCCGGCCAACTTCAACCCTCCAGCGGCGAGGTCCTGCTTAACGGGCAGTCGCTCTATCACGATGTGGACGCGCTGAAACACTACGTCAGTTACATGCCGCAGCAGGACGCGTTCGACGAACATCTCACCATCGGCGAAAACCTGCTGTTTGCGGCGGCCATTCGCGCGCCGCACCTCTCACGTCGCGATCGCACCCGGCGTTTGGAGGCGAAATTGGTCGAACTCGGACTCGGCGAACGGCGCGACGCAGTTGTTGGCAGCCCGGAGAAGAAAACGCTGAGCGGTGGCGAGAGAAAACGTCTCAACATTGGACTCGATATGATTGGGATGTCGGACATCTATCTGTTCGACGAGCCGACTTCCGGCCTTTCCTCAAAGGACTCCGAGCACGTGATGGAAATTATTCGGAGCATGGCGCACAACAAAATCGTTATTGTCACCATTCATCAGCCGAGCTCGAAGATTTTTCAGATGTTCCATAAGGCGATCCTGCTCGACAAAGGCGGACGTCTCGTGTTTTTCGGCACGCCTTCCGACATGCTTCGTTATTTCGCCGAAGCAGAACATCAACATCAATTCGGCGCCGAACTGGGCGCCTGTCCATCTTGTGGAACAACACGTCCGGAATTCATTTTCGATGTGCTGGAGACGCCGCTGCGCGATCTCAGTGGCGATATCATTTACGAAGAAAACAGCCGGGGCCATCTCGTCGCGGCGCGCCGTTATTCACCGGAATTCTGGCGCGACAAATATGAGGCGTTCCGCCTGATCCAGGACGTTAAACAGGTTTCATTGCGCAAAGAAGCGCCATCTTCCCTGCCCGCGGCGCCGGTCCAGAAAAGGCGGCTGCCATTTCGGTGGCACGATGAGTGGACGCAATTTCGCACGGTGTTGCGGCGCGCTTTCGTTAGCAAGCTGCGCAACCGCGCCAATCTGGTTATTACGATCGGGGTTTCGCCTGTGCTGGCGCTGTTGATTGCGACCATTCTGCGCTATTCGGAGAACGGGACATACGATTTTGCTTCCGCTTATCACATTCCGACGTTCCTGTTCCTCGGCCTGATCGTGGCGATGTTCCTCGGTCTGACCAACAGCGCCGATGACATCATCCGGGACCGGCCCGTGTTGCAGCGCGAGCGGAATGTCAACGTCCGTTTATCATACTATGTCGTCTCGAAGACGCTTACGCTGGGAGTATTTGCCCTTGTTCAGTGCATCCTGTTTGTCCTGATCGGCAATTACGTTCTGCAAATCCGCGGAATGTTTTGGATCGATCTCGCGATCATGTTCATGACTGCCATGGGCGGCGTCGCGCTGGGTCTGCTGATCTCTTCGCTGGTGGCCGATCCGAAGACCGCGGCTAACATCGTTCCGCTCGTTTTAATTCCGCAGATCATCATGGGCGGCGCGCTCATCAAATACGAGGACATGAATCGCAACCTCGGTCTGCTTTATTCTCTCTCGCATTGGTTTTCCGAACATCCGAGCGCAGACAAAAACAGAAAGACGGAAAGCAAGCTGCAAGTTCCGTTTGTCTGTCAATTCATCGCCATGCGTTGGTCGTACGAAGAGATGATTGTCGCGCAGGCCAAGCTCAATCCGCTGACGCGGCGACAGGACCGCGCCCAGCGCGAGATCGACCGGCTTGTGGCGCAACATCGGCAAGATCCTGAAGCAACAAAACGTTTGGATGACCTGAAGGAAACGCTCGCTCTGCTTTCCGGTCTCGAGGCAAAGTCGGTCGGCGACCTGGATCGTTATCTCCGGCTGGTCGATCAAATCCTGAATGGCAAAAAGCCATTCGATCGCACGCTTTTCAAGGCCGCGAACGGCCCCGTCACAGCCGAGCAAATTTATGTGAACCAGAAAGTGTCCGACTTAATGTCAAACGCCGAGATGGACCAAAGCGACTACCGCCGCGGGAACAAGCCGAATGTGTTCTTCGGCGCGCAGAAACGTTATTTTGGAATCAAGTTTGGTGTGTTTTTCTTCAATACCTCCGTCCTGATTCTATCCACTCTCGGATTGCTTGGACTGCTGCATTGGATTTTGCGAAGAGAACTCGAAGTGCGGAGAAGCTAGGGACCAATGCTCGTCCTGAGCCGCAGACGGCGACATGCTTTACGCGCCTGTCATTCCGAGCGTAGCGAGGAATCTCTCAAAGGCTGATCGATCACAATCGCTAACGCGCGTACCCTGAACTTCGATTGCGAGGTCCCTCGCTTCGCTCGGGATGACAAGCATGGGAACCGAGCGTAGATGAATGGTCAAAACCCATGACCAAACAAAAAACACAACCAGCCCGTCTCATCGTCGCCACCAGCGAGACGGATGCGGACATGCTTTACGCGACAAAATTTTGGGCTCCCGATCCATTCATCTTTCTGGAACGCAATGGCAGGCGCACACTTGTTCTCAGCGATTTGGAAATCGACCGCGGCCGCAAGCAAGCCGACGCGGATGAATTCGTCATGTTCAGCGAGCTCGAGCGCGAAGTGCAGGGAAAATCCAAAAAGGCGCCGCCCTATGAAAAGGTTCTCGCACATTTCCTCAGGAAACGGGGCGTAAGATCGGTAGCTGTTCCTGCAAATTTTGCACTCGGTTACGCGGAGGAACTCGCCGCAAACAAGATCCGTGTCCGCGCGACGAACGGGTTTTTCTGGCCGGAGCGCGAGGCGAAATCGGAAAAGGAAATCGAAATGCTGGGCCAGGCCTTGCGAATCACGGAAAAAGGACTCAAGCGTGGGATCGAAGTTTTGAAGGCGTCCAGGCCAGGCGCTGGAAAACGATTGCGCTGGAGCGGCAAAACACTGACTTCCGAAATGCTCCGGGCCGAGATTGACTCTGCGATCTTGCGCGCGGGCGGCATTCCGACCGGTACGATTGTCGCCGGTGGCGACCAGGCGTGTGATCCGCATGAGCGGGGCTACGGTCCGCTTTACGCAGACTCGTTGATTATCCTCGATGTTTTTCCTCGCGATGCGAAGACCGGATATTTTGGCGATATGACTCGAACGGTTTTGCGCGGACGGGCAAGCGAGGCGCAGCGGAAGCTTTGGGAGACCGTGAAAGCTGGTCAAGCACTCGCCTTAAAGCGAGTCAAGGCGGGGGTCGATGGGATGACGATTCACAAGGCAATCCAGGAATTTTTCGCCAAGCGCGGTTATCCAACTCAAGTGCGCAAAGGCCGCCGAGTCGGATTCTTCCACGGCACCGGACACGGTCTCGGGTTGGAGATTCACGAGCATCCCCGTTTACAAAAAGTTGTTTTAAAAGATCGACAGGTGCTGACCGTAGAGCCCGGCCTGTATTACCCAGGACTGGGCGGGGTGCGGCTCGAAGACGTGGTCCTGGTTACTAAAAAGGGCTGCAGAATTCTGTCGCGGTTCCCAAAGCAATTGGAGATTTGATCATCAAGCAAAAAAGCGGTGTCATCCTGAGCGGAGCGAAGGATCCCGCATCTGAAAGCTTGCGACATGCTCTGGGCGGGACCGTGATCCATCACCCTGTGGGAGGTTCTTCCCTTCGCTCGGAATGACAACTGGAGGAGAATGAACGCGCGGCGAATTTTCGCGTCTAATTTGTTCCAACCAGTAAAGTGACAACTGACTTCGATGCATTAAAATAAGGCTTGGTATGTTTTATCCATACGGTTTCGGTCTTGGATCTGGTTGGCTATTTTATATCGGCGTCCCGTTGATCATCGGGATTTGGGCACAGATTCGCGTTACGAGCGCGTTCCATAAGTGGGGCGAGGTGCGTGCGAGCTCAAACATCAGCGGCGCGGAATGCGCGCGTGAAATTCTGCAGGCTGCCCAGATTCACGATGTCGAGGTTGTAGAGACGAACGATTTTCTCGGGGACCATTACGACCCGAGAGACAAGAAGCTCCACCTCTCCAGCAGCGTGTACAACACGCCTTCGGTAGCGGCGCTGGGCATTGCTGCGCACGAGACCGGTCACGCCATTCAGCACGCGAAGGCGTACGCCCCGCTGAAGGCGCGTATGGCCATTGTGCCGGTGACAATGGTCGCGTCGCGAATGCTGCCATTCGTGATCCTCGGTGGATTGTTCTTTCACATTACCGGCTTGATTACCCTCGGCATCTATTGCTATCTGGTCTTGCTGGTCTTCCAATTGATCACGCTGCCGGTGGAATTCGACGCCTCGCGACGGGCAAAAATCATTTTGCAACAGATGGGCATCGTCCAGCCCGGGGAGGAAGTAGTGGGGGTGAACAAGGTTCTCAACGCGGCTGCGCTGACGTACGTGGCGGCGTTCATCGCTGCGCTTGGGAACTTGCTCTGGCTGATGTCGATCCGCGATCGGCGGTGATCGACTGCACTATGGATCCCGCTCTCGCCTTACCTGCTCGACGGATTTCTGATTTGTTGTCGTCTGGTCTCGGGGCTCGTGCTAAGTCTAGTCGCGAGACAATGGACCAGCCACGGGTCGACCCAGATCAGGAGTTGGTAAAGCGTACGCAATCGGGCGATGCCGGCGCCTTCGATGAACTGGTCATCAAATACACCCCGCGTCTTTACGGCCTGGTTTACAACATGACCTCGAACCACGAGGACACGAACGATCTTTTGCAGGACATTTTCGCCAAAGCCTACCGCGCGATCCGCGGGTTCCGTGGCAAATCGTCGTTTTACACATGGGTTCATTCCATTGCGGTGAACATGACGCTCAATTTTCTCAAGAAACGCGGCCGGCGTTTTCAACTGAGCCTGGATGACGTCGATGCCAGCATTCAGAACGACAAGGAATTCCTGGAAAGCACGGCCACGAGCAGCCCGGTGCGCGAAGCAGACTTGTCCGAGCTCCAGCGAAGATTGAACGAGGCCATGATGAAATTGTCTGATGAACACAGAGCCGTGGTTACCATGTTCCATATTCAGGGGATGCCCCACGCAGAGATTAGTAAGATCTTGCGCGTCTCGGAAGGAACGGTACGTTCGAGGCTCTTCTACGCGAATCGGCAACTACAGAATTATCTGGACGAATTTCGGAAAAATCCTGTTTCCTAATCTGCGCTGAAAAATGAACGAGTTTGACGATAACGAAATCGCGAGGCTGCTTCGATTGAAGCGGTACGAACAGCCGCCGCCCGGCTATTTCGAGAATTTCCTGCATGAATTTCATCGCCGGCAGCGCGATGAAATGCTCCGCCAGCCGTTGTGGCGCATCTGTCTTGAGCGCGCTCACGGTCTCATGCTCCGCTTGGATGCACGCTCGCTTGCCTCATATCCCGCTGCCGTCGCGGCTGTCCTGGTATGCGCCGCAGTGATTTCATTGAAGATTTATCAGCAACCGGAGACGGCTCGCGTTGCCCTCCAGAGTCCGCCAGCTTTGTCGGCGCCGGCGACTACCCAAGGAGAATGGAGCCTTACATCTCCGGTGGCCACGCAGATTTTCAGGACGCAGCCGGTTCGCAATTTTAATGGAAGCGCCCAGACTCACCGAGCCGCAGCCCCTCCGCGGTACGTGCTCGATAGCGTCCCCGTGAGTTATGAGCCGACTTTCAGATTTTAAGCACGGTAGAGGTCGACGCGGCTTGCGCGGCTTGCGCGTCCCAGTATCGCAAGTTAAGAATCTCCGCCCCGCTATGTCCCGTAACGCCGCATTCGCGCTGATTTTTTGCTTAAGCGCCGGTTCGCTCTTCGCACAGGAGCAACCCGCTAAAACGACGACTAGCGAAAAGACCAAGGAGATGTTTGAGCGCGCCTTGTCCCGGGCGGAGTCGGCAACAGCGATTAGCCATCAGATCAAAGACGTCTTCGCGCGCGCTGCCAAGGCGGTGGTCAAAATTCATGGCGTCGATGAACACAGCGAGATTTGCGGCACTGGATTTTTTATCGATCCCACCGGAACCCTTTACACCGCATACACGGTGGGAGGTGAAGCGGGAAACTTCACAATCGAATTCGGCGGCAAAAAATACCCGGCGCGCCAGCTGTTGGCAGACATCCGCAGCGGCACGGCGATGTTAAAAATCGATGAGGCCACTCCGGCCTTGCCGATTGGCAAATCCGAACAACTGGAAGTAGCAACACCTGTCGTGTCGATCGGTTTCCCTTTGGATCTGCCGGAGACGCCCAATTTTGGCATGGTGGCGGGATTCGATCGGAAATATCTGGGCCGTTATTTTTCCACGACCCACATGCGTCTTAATCTGCCGTCGCAACGCGGAGAAGCCGGCGCGCCTCTCTTGAACATGAAAGGTGAGGTTGTTGGTATCGTTGTTAGCAGTCTTGAGAACAACTCTGCGTGTTACGCGGTGCCGATTGAAGCGGCCGAGAAAATTCGCGGCGATTTCATGCGTTTCGGCGAGGCCAGGCATGGCTGGATCGGGATCAATGTCTCCATGGCGCATCAGCCGGTAGAAGGTTCGCTCGCGGAAATGACGCAAATCATGGAGGACGCCCCGGCGGCGCGTTCCGGAGTCAAAGCCGGCGATATTCTGTTACAGGTAGGCCGGAAGAAAGTAACTCAGCCAGAAGATGTGCTTGATGCCTCGTTCTTCATCACCGCTGGCGACGTCGTACCAATCACTGTGATGCGTGGGAATCAAAAACTGACTTTCAGCGTGCAGGCAACCATGCATCCTGCCAGCCGGACAGGGCTGTTACTCGCCGCTCCTGGCACGCCGGCAATGAATCAGCAGGCGATTCCGCTCTCGCTTGGTTCCGACGTGCCGCCTACTCCGTAGGTTGGCTATTGCAGAAATTCTTTCGCCTGCGCCCTCGGGTAATGGCGGGCACCTGGGTCACCGCATCTTTCGAAACTCAGCTTCATCGATGATGCGGACGCCAAACTCTTTCGCCTTGTCGAATTTGCTTCCTGGCTCTGCGCCTGCGAGGACGTAATCGGTTTTCCTGCTCACACTGCCCGCAACGTGGCCGCCGAGCGCCTCGATCTTTTCTGTCGCTTCTTCTCGCGTCATCGAGGGCAACGTTCCCGTGAGCACAAATGTTTTTCCGGCCAGCGGCAATTCTGCCGCTTTTTTTGCCGAGATTTTTTCGGCCTTGGGATGAATGCCGAGTTCTTTTATCCGACGCAGAGTTTTTTTCCCGGCTGCGGAGCCGAAGAAACCCAGGACACTTTGTGCAACTACAGGGCCAACTTCCGTGGTAATTCCGTGGCCTTTTTCGGCTTTGCTTTTGGATGGCTTTGCGAAACCGGTTTGAATGAGCCGATCGGCAATTTCTTCTACGTCCTCCTTTTCTTCCCGCTTTTCGTGATACTGCAAAACATCATTGAGCAGCGGCGAATTGGCGACGTATTCAATCGTTTCGTGGAAAAGGGCCAGTTGTGTTGCTGTCGTTCTTCCCACGTCCGGAATGGCAAGAGCAAAGAGCCATCTTGAAAGCGGCAGGGTTCGGGCTCGCTCGATCGCGCGGATTGCTTTCGTCGCGTTTTTCTCACCGAAGACGCGCGGCTCTTCGTCGGTCCCGAGATTTAATTTGGCCAGCTGTTCCGTCTTTAGCTCAAACAGGTCGAGCGGCTCGCGTACGAGTCCACTTTCGACCAGCTTGTCCGCCACAATGCCGCCCACGCTTTCGATATCGAGCGCACTGCGCGCCGCAAAAAATTCGACGCGCCGCGTGGTTTGCGCCGGGCACTGAAGATTTTCGCAGCGCCAGGCTACAAATTGCGGGTCCCGGCGAATCGGGCTGCCACACACAGGGCACTTGCCATGAATGTGTTTGGCGAAATCAAACGGCTTCGCGTCGCGCGGGCGTTTCGATTTAACAACTTCAACAACGGCCGGGATGACTTCGCCAGCCTTTTCAATCACTACTGTGTCGCCGATGCGGATGTCTTTGCGTTTGATTTCATCCTCGTTATGCAACGTCGCGCGCCCAACAGTGCTTCCGCTCACCAACACCGGGTCCAGCATCGCTACCGGCGTGAGAATTCCGGTGCGCCCGACTTGAATCACGATGTCGTTGAGGCGCGTCTCCACACGTTCAGCCTCGTATTTGTAAGCGATGGCCCACCTTGGTGATTTTGCGGTGAACCCGAGCCGTTCGCGTTGCGCAAATGAATTCACTTTCACTACCGCGCCGTCGGTTTGATAGGCGAATTTGTGACGGATCCCGTCCAACTCGTGAATGCCCTCCAGAATTTCTTCGACCGATTTGGCTATCCACCAGCGTTCGGTGGCTGGCAGGCCCAGCTTCTTGAGCAGCGGAAAAATTTCCGAGTGAACATCGACGTCCACTCCCTCAGTTGCCCCGGTTCCGTACAACACAACACCGAGGGGACGCTTTGCCACGATCGCCGGATTGAGTTGCTTGAGTGAACCGGCCGCGGCGTTGCGCGGGTTTGCAAATAGCGGCAGACCGGCTTTTCGCCGTTCGTCGTTTAGTTTTTCAAAGCCATGTTTGTCCATATAGACTTCGCCGCGCGCTTCCAAAAGTTTCGGCGCAGCGCCGCGCAGTCGCTCGGGTACTGAACGGATCGTCCGGATATTTTGAGTGATATCGTCGCCTACCGTTCCATCTCCGCGCGTTGCTGCCTGACGCAGCTTGCCGTTTTCGTAAATGAGCGAAACCGCAACGCCGTCAACCTTTGGCTCGATCACCACCGGAATTTTTTCGTTCGGCAACAGGCGCTGAATTCGAGCATAAAAATTCTTCACTTCCTCCTCGGAGTAGGTGTTGTCGAGGCTGAGCATCGGAATGAGATGTGGCACTTGCTCGAAGGCTTTAAGCGGTTTTCCCCCGACACGCTGGGTGGGTGAATCGGGCGTAGCAAGATCTGGAAACTGCGTCTCCAGATCGACGAGTACCTTGTAGAGGCGGTCGTATTCGCGGTCGCTGATGACTGGCGCAGCTTCTTCATAGTAGAGCCGGTCGTGCCTGCGGATTTCGTCTCGCAGCTGCCCCATTTGCTTTGCCGCCTGCGTTTCGTCCTTGGCCATGAAACACGATACAAACGGGCAAATCCTCGGCAATGCCACCACCGTCATTCCAAGCGAAGTCGAGAATGGAGCGGCTGGGAAGCCGCGACATAGACGGCCGCAGGCTAAGCGAACGGGAAGTGAGCGAATCAAATCCCGTGGCAGAACCCAGCGTAATTTCGCGGGGTCCTTCGACTCCGCTTCGCTCAGGATGACCGCGTAAAAAGCGACAAGGCTTTCAAATTCGCCAAAAAGCGGCTAAGCATAAACAATCGTGGAACCAGTCGAGCGCATCCTCGGCGTCGAGGGAGGCGGAACAAAAACCGCCTGGGCGTTGGTGGAGGGGATGACTTCTGGTGGTGACGCTGGCAAAGAATTCCGAATTCTCGATCAGGGAAAGCTGCCGCCGTCTAATTTGCGCCTGACAACCCCGGAGCGTTTACGCGAAATTTTTGCCGAGTTACCAAAACAAGTCGACCGCGCAGGAGTTTTCCTGGCTGGTTGCGGCACTGAGGAAGATCGCCGATCGCTCGCGCTCATTTGCAGGGAGATTTGGCCGAATGCGAAAATTGTCACTGGAAGCGATCGCGATTCCGGCCTGGCGGCTGCCCTCTATCATGGAGACGGTATTGTCGTCAATGCCGGAAGTGGCTCTTCGGTGACTGGCCGGCGAGGTGATCGGATTGAGAGAGCGGGTGGCTGGGGGCACATTCTGGGCGACACCGGCGGCGGCTATTTTCTCTCCATTGAGGCGCTGCGCCTGATTTTACGCGAATACGATCTGCACCGTGGTGAGATGCAGTTCACCGCGAAAATCCTGCACGCGCTTTCGTTGAACAATCTTGATGAACTTGTTCGCTGGGCGCAAACGGCGGACAAAATGGAGATTGCAATGCTGGCCCCGGTGGTGTTTGAGGCCGCAGCCGGGGGTGACGCGCGCGTGAACGAGATCGTAGAAGAAGGCGCGCGCGTGCTTTGTGAATACACCGAGGCTGTCGCTTGCCGGCTTCATCTGCTTGCTCCCAAAGTCGTGCTGATGGGCGGCCTCTTTCACCGTGACTCGATCTACACGCACGCGTTTCGACGCAGACTCAAAAAGAACCTGCCCGACGCCCGCGTGACCGTGGCAGAGCGACCTCCCGAACTCGGCGCCGCATGGCTTGCATC
>WNGK01003976.1_pt1 | contig 15910 bp, 17 predicted proteins | sample 5400601 | NCBI WGS metagenome assembly WNGK01 (sample SAMN13153376, study PRJNA577476) | soil metagenome | isolation source: 60 cm soil or saprolite under Garry oak tree replicate 1 | place: USA:California | collected 2016-06-15
CTACGGGCAGCTCGCCCGTATTGGCAAGGCGCTGTCCAGTCCGAAACGGCTGGAGTTGCTCGACCTGCTTTGCCAAACGGACAGGACGGTCGAGATTCTGGCTCGTGAAAGCGAGATGAGCCTCGCGAACACCTCGCAGCACCTTCAAGTGCTGGAGGCGGCGCGACTGGTGCAGGCGAAAAAGCAGGGCCGGTTTGTAGTGTATTCGCTGGCGGATGCCCTAGTCAGCGACTTTTTCCGGGCGTTCCGCGTCTTGGCAGAAGATCGTCTGGCTGAGATCGAACAGCTCCGACGTCGTTTCCTGCAATCAAGCACGGACCTCGACCCGGTTGACGGAGAAACCCTGATCGATCGAGTCAAAAGAAGTGAAGTCGTCGTCATTGATGTGCGTCCCATCGAGGAGTACAAAACAGCTCATATCCCCGGAGCGTTGGCCCTGCCTTTGGCGGAACTTAAGCGGCGTTTGTCGGAACTGCCTCGCAACAAAGAGATTGTCGCTTACTGCCGTGGCCCATATTGCGTGCTGGCAATGGACGCCGTCCGACCGACTTCTCCGTGCGCGCGGGCTGCGGGCGCATCGGCTGGAAGCCAGTATTCAGGACTGGCGGGCACGTGGCCTTCCCGTGGCAACTGGTATTGAACAGGGCTCAAGCAAAACTTTACAGAGGAGGGCCCGATGATTCTGCGTCAACTGCTTCACCACGACCCAGTCGTAGCGGCCTCTTATGTTTTCGGTTGAGGAGGCAAAGGCTTGGCCGCCGTGTGCGACCCAATTGATCAGCCTGAGCTCTATCTGCGGACTGCTGAGGAATCCGGAATGAAAATCCGCTACGTCGTGGATACCCACGTTCACGCCGACCATATTTCCGGAGGTCGCAAACTGGCCGAGATGACTGGCGCTAGGTACGTGCTTCACGCCAGTTCTGGCGCCGGGTACGAGTTCCTTCCAGTCGAGGACGGGGATAATCTGGATCTAGGCAATGTGCAGGTCCGCGTATTGCACACGCCGGGCCACACTCCCGAACACATTTCTCTTTTGGTTACCGACAAGACTCGCGGGCCAGAGCCTTGGTTCTTGCTCAGCGGGCACACTCTGCTGGTTGGCGATTTGGGAAGAACCGAGCTGGCCTCATGCGCGGAGCAGGGAGCACGATCACTGTTTGAAACGGTCCAGAAATTGAAATCACTGCCTGACTATCTGGAAGTTCTGCCAGGGGCTTATTCAGGATCAGTTTGCGGGCGATCCTTGAGCGGTAAGCCGATGTCCACGATCGGCTTCGAGCGCAGGTTCAATAAGGCCTTCCAGATCGACGACAAAGACGAATTCGTGCGCCACATGACGCAAAACATACCAACGCCACCTCCGGATGCTGCCAAGATGCGAGCCACCAATCTGGGCGCAACTGCATGGGGAAGTGAGTGAACTCCTCGAACCTTCCGCTAGCACGGAGAGTCGCGTTGCCAAGAAGAGCCAGCTATGGATGAGCTGTATGGCGAGATGAATTTAGGTTTGCGGGAGAACGTTGGCCAGTTCTCGCTTCTGGTCCTGATCAATGTGTTCGTGGGAATGATGGTCGGGCTGGAAAGAACCGTCGTTCCGCTGATCGGCGAGAAGGAGTTCGGGCTCGTCTCCAAAACCGCCATCGTCTCTTTTATCGTCAGCTTCGGTGTAACGAAAGCTATCTGCAACTTGTTTGCCGCTCGGATTTCGGAAACTGTTGGGCGCAAGAACGTATTGGTGGTCGGCTGGTTGATTGGCCTTCCTGTCCCGTTCATCATTATTTTTGCCAATCGTTGGTTCTGGTTCGATGTGGCGAACGTGCTGCTTGGCGTCAATCAGGCATTGTGCTGGTCGATGACGGTAATTATGAAAATAGATTTGGTTGGCCCGAAGCGGCGTGGGTTGGCGCTAGGACTGAACGAGTTCGCTGGCTACCTTGCCGTCGGATTTACTGCCTGGATTACCGGCTACATCGCCTCGGTCTACGCTCTTCGGCCGCAACCGTTCTATCTCGGTATCGGGGTGGCTCTCGCAGGATTACTCCTCTCGCTGTCGTTCGCAAAGGAAACGCGGCAATACGCCGAGCTGGAAGCTCGGCTGCATCACGCGTCTGCTGCGGCGGTCTCGGTGGGCGAAAACAGCCCGTCAACTTCGCACCGTTCCATGCGCGAGATTTTTGCGCAGGCATCTTGGAAAGACCGGAATCTGTTTTCGTGCAGCCAGGCCGGATTGGTCAACAACCTAAACGATGGAATGTCGTGGGGCATTTATCCACTATTTTTCTCCAGCTTCGGTCTGGGAGTAGCTGCAATCGGGACTATCAAAGCTGTTTATCCTGCGGCCTGGGGTGCTCTGCAAGTCTTCACCGGGCCGCTGAGCGACCGCTGGGGACGGAAGTGGCTGATTGCGGGCGGGATGATTCTGCAAGCTGGTGCAATCTGGCTTACGGTCGCAGTTCCGAAATACCCGGCTTGGATCGTAGCGGCTTTGTTGCAGGGGGTCGGTACTGCGATGGTCTACCCCACGCTGCTGGCGGCGATTGGCGACGTGGTTCATCCTGAATGGCGGGCTACTACCATGGGCGTTTACCGCTTCTGGCGCGATTTGGGTTACGCTATCGGCGCTCTTATTTCGGGCATTATCGCCGATCTGGTGGGAATGCGGGCCGCAATTCAAGTCATAGCGGCGATGACTCTGCTTTCCGGCTTGCACGTGGCGATCAGAATGCGCGAAACGCTCATCCGCGGTCCGGCGCCAGGCATCCTGGCTTCACCGGCGGGCGAGTGGAATTCCGACCACGGGCGCTCGAACAACCAGAGGTCAGTCGGGGAGGTCTTGTGAGTTCCAGACACATTGCAATTGTCCGCGGCCGGACCGGCGAGCTGGGGGTTGACAATGAACCGCGGCACAGACTCTCCATACCTAGCCTCACCGGCGTCTATCAATTCGGACCTTTCCAGCTGGATGCCCCTGAGCGCAGGCTCCTCCGGGACGGCGTTCAAGTGCCCCTGCGTCTTAAGGCGTTCGAAACCCTTTGTATGCTCGTGGAAAACGCCGGGCGCCTGGTGACTAAAGAAGCGCTGCTACGGCAGGTGTGGCCGGACGCCATGGTCGAAGAAAACAACATCAATGCCAATGTCTCCATTTTGCGCAAGGCGATGGGGGAAGAATGCAAATGGCCAGTCGTACATCGAAACTGTGCCCCGTGTGGGATACCGCTTTGTCGCACCGGTCGCGCAAATATCTTCACCAAAATCCGCGCCGAGTACGAGCGGGGACGCAGTTCCGCAGATTGAGATGGAGAAATCCGTAGCGGTTCTCTACTTCGAGAACCTGAGCGGGGACAAGGAGGACGAGTACTTTCGCGACGGTATGACAGAGGACGTCATCACGGAAATCGCCAAGATCAAGGATCTGCGCCTTTTCCCGCGGTCGGCGGTGCTTGCCTTCCGAGACAAACCACTGCCGGTCACCGAGGTTGGCCAGCGGTTACGCGCCGCGTTCGTCCTCGAAGGGAGCGTCCGTCGAGCGGGCAGCCGTCTTCGCATCACGGCCCGACTCGTTGAAACCCGCACTGGTCACTCTGTGTGGGCAGAGCGGTATGACCGCCAACTCGAAGATGTTTTTTCCATCCAGGATGAAATCGCACAAAACATCGCCCGCGCCCTACGCGTGATGCTGAGCGACCAGGAAAGGCGGGAAATTGAGAAGGTCCCCACGCGTGACGTTCAAGCGTACGATTATTATCTTCGTGGCCGCCAGGTGGTCTATCAATTTCGCCGCAAGGGATTGGAGTTTGCCCGGCAGATGTTCGCCCGGGCCAGTGTTCTCGACCCGAGCTACGCGGCAGCCTTTGCCGGGGTCGCTAACTGTTCCTCGTTCCTGTACATGTATTTTGAAGCGAGCGAAAACAATTTGCGAGAGGCTGCGACCGCCAGCCGGCGCGCTGTCGACCTGGACCCGGAATCGGCCGAAGCGCACGCATCGCGCGGACTGGCGGAATCCCTGGGTAAGAATTATGAGGACGCTGAAAAGGAATTCAAGACGGCCATGCGCCTAAACCCAAAGCTCTTTGACCCTTGCTATTTGTATGCACGGTCCCTTTTTGCCCAAGGGAAAATGGGGGAGGCCGTTGAGTGGTTTAAGAAGGCCAGCGGATTGAATCCCGCCGATTATCAGTCGCTTTCTCATGTTGGGATGGGCCTTCGCTACCTGGGTCGGCACGAAGAGGCACGGAGAGCAAACGAGGAAGCCTTACGTGTCATGGAGCGACAGCTTGAGCTCTTTCCAGAGGATGCGCGGGCCCTCTACCTCGGGGCTACCTGTTGGTTGCTGCACGGCGACCGCGATCGCTGCATGGAGTGGTTGAGTCGCGCCCTGGCGATCGATCCCGAGGAGACCACTATCCTCTACAATGCGGCTTGTACCTACTCGCTCTTGGGAGAAACCGATAGAGCGATCGATCTGCTCGAAAAAGCCATCCGCAACGGATATGGCCACAAGGAGTGGCTAGAAAACGATCCAGATTTCGTTCCCCTGCATGACCATCCCCGCTTCAAAGCCTTGATGCAGTCCCTCTCTGCTGCCGATATCAGTTTTTAGAGTCTCTAGTGCGATCCTGCATGTCAATTACGAAGCGGGAGCGTCTCTGGCCAGAACGCAGTAATCAGTCCCGCCTAGGACAAGGTTCCGTGTTCTTCTAGCAGAACACACAAATGTCAGATGCCTTGACGGTGAGTGGATGGAGCGGTCCCGCACACCAGCCGGTGCTCGCCACTTACAAATCGGAAGGTGCCGAATTCATAGACGACAGCATTGGAACGCTCAGTAACCCTTGTAAGAAAAATAACAGAAAAAAATAAGTCTCCCAAAAGGACGCAGCCGACCTTTCCGAGAGTTAATAGACAGCGTGAGGAGCCGCGCCGCCTGGCAATCTCGCAGGCCGCGTGCCACCGAAGGAGAAGGAATCAACATGTTGAGCCGAATCACAGCGTTCTTGTACGGTGTCGTTTGCTATTTGTTTTTTTTGGCAACTTTCTTGTACGCCATTGGTTTTCTAGGGAATTTCGCTGTCCCGAAGTCAATCGATTCCGGACAGCAGACCTACTTCATCCAGGCATTGGCAATCAATGCCGTGTTGTTGGGATTGTTCGCCCTTCAGCACAGCCTTATGGCGCGGCAATGGTTCAAGCGCGCCTGGACCCGCATCGTGCCCACGCCTGTGGAGCGCAGTACATATGTGTTGTTCGCCAGTCTCGCTTTGCTGCTGTTGTTCTGGAAATGGCAACCCATGGGTGGTGTGGTCTGGAATGTGGGGAGCGCCTCCGCACGACTGGTTCTCTATGCTTTGTTCGCCGCCGGCTGGCTGACCGTACTGGTCACGACCTTTCTCATCAACCACTTTGATCTATTCGGTCTACGGCAGGTTTGGCTGTACTTGTGCGGCCGCCGCTACACATCTCTCGGGTTCCGCACTCCCGGCCTATATCGCTATGTCCGCCATCCTCTTTATGTCGGTTGGCTGATGGTGTTCTGGTCGGCTCCGGTGATGACAGCCGCGCATTTCGTCTTCGCCATCGCCACCACGGCGTACATTCTTATAGCGATTCAGTTCGAGGAACGAGACCTCACTCGATTTCACGACGAATACGCTGCCTATCGCCGCCGAGTGCCAATGATCCTACCGATTGGTCCCTCTCGGAGACCAGAAAGTGCGCAAGTGCCAGGAACGCCTGCGACGGAAATGGAAACATAGGCGGTTACAAGACTGGACACAGTTTTTGAGCAACGCAAGCGTCGCTTAGGAGGCTATTACGATGAAAGTTGGACGATTCACGACGCAATTTCAGTATTCCATGATCCTTCTCATTCTCGTGAACATTTCTCCCTCACGCGCTTTGGCGCAAGCCGGCCACTCGCACACATTGACAACGCAACATAACCAACTGACGCCAGGTCAGAGGACCAACGCAGCGACGCTACTCAAAATTGTGCGGGAATCGACTGAGCGCTTTCAGGATGTATCGGTGGCCGAGACGGAGGGATATGTCCTTCAATTCGGTTGCGTCAGCGGATCCGATACTGGCGCAATGGGGCTTCACTATGTGAACGGGGCATTGGTGAGCAGCGGAATATTGGACGCCACACATCCCCAGATCGTTATTTACGAGCCGATGCCAAACGGGCGTCCGAGGCTGATCGGTGCCGACTATCTGGTTCTCGCGGACACGTGGAATGCGACGCATTCGAGTCCGCCGGAACTCATGGGGCAGCTCTTTCATTTGTTCGAGAGCCCGAATCGCTTCGGACTTCCGGCGTTCTACACGCTGCATGTCTGGGCGTGGAAGGAGAACCCCAACGGCGCGTTCGTGAACTGGCACCCGGACGTTTCCTGCGAGCCATTCAGTGGCCAAAACCCTGAATCGAGGCGATAACTCGGACTAGATTGACAGAGCCCTTTCTTGTACGCTTGCCGGATTGAAGGGGCTACTGGAACAGTCGTTGCATGCGCGTCTATGCTGCGACCATATCGTGATCCAACTTAATGAAATCCAGCCCCTTTTGAAGCAAATGATCTTCATAGTTCGCGAATCGCTGGAAATCTGTCAACTCGAATCGTACTGAGTCAAAGCCGATTGGCTGCAAAATGCTATCCGTAGAGATGGGGAAACCATGCTGAAAGTGACTGTCCGGAACTGGGGAGAAATAACAGTGTTGCGCTGTATAGGCCGAATGGTTGCTGGGGAGGACACTCGTGCGTTGTGGGATAGCTTCAGGCACGCAGACGGGAAGCGCGTCGCAGTGCTTGATCTCGCAGAAGTGGACGCCGTTGATGCCGCCGGATTAGTTCTCTTGGTCTTTCTGCACTCGTTGGCATCCATTAGCGGAATGGAACTAAAGCTTATAAACCCCATCCAGCGCACTCGGGAACTGCTGGAATTAACACACTTGGATTCCGTCTTAGAGGTATGCTCGCAACAGGATCTGGAGTGGCGGGCCCAGGGGCGCAGGGCATGCACACGCGGCGGAAATGGAGCCGAATCTGTATCTGGGCTCGCAATGGGCGGTGAAGTCGGACTTTAGGGGACGCCGGTGCGGCGGCGGCGTCCGGGTGTCCGCTCAGAAGTTCGCGGGCCTGGTGAGGGAAGGCAATTTCAGCTGCCCCTTCGAGCCATAATAAGGTGCGCTAAGTGCGCGAACTAGTACCCAGCCGCCTTGTATGCAATTACACCAACAATCATCATGGTTCCGGCGACCACTCCAGCGCCAATGGCAATCTTTGCCGCGGTAGGCAGACCATCCTTACGAACCTTCAACGCGTCTTCGTAAGCGATAGTCGCAATCTTCCCGCTTTTCCTGTCCGTCACTTGGAATGAGTTTGCATCAATCTGCTGATTTAGCCTTTGACGTCAGTCTTGTTTTGCAGACTCACCTTGACCCGCGATTTCTCACCTGCGCCGCGCTTCTGCACATCATTCTTGATTTTCGCGGCCTGGCTCTGTCGCGGCAATTCATTTTCTCGGATCTCCAGCGCAGTTGCCGCTTGAGACTGCGGCCAAGCTGGAAACGAAACACAAATGATCAGAACACCCCACGTCTCTGGCAAGTGGGTCCCCAGTTCGCAGCACCCCTTCGCCTGCCATTCTCATGCGGCGCTTCCAGATTCGGAACCAGTACTTGCAACGCGCTCACCCGGAACGCGGACGAACTGCATGGGATTACCAACATCCGTTCGGGGAAGAAACCCGCAGCGTTGACCGTGACGGTAAACCAGGTTCATTACCTTCCGTATTTCAACCAAGGTTGTGGTCTTAAGATGGTGTTCTTGCTCGAGCTCCCTGAGCCGGGTCTCCACTTCGAACGGATAAACCGCCATAGCCGGTGTCCGCTGCCATCGCGGCAGAGCCCAGCGGTTGAGATAATGTTTGTATTTCGTGATCGTCGGTTGTGCTTTCTCGATTGTGGCGTCGCTCTGATCTTCGGGTAGTTCGAATTGAATGTAATGAGCAGCAAGTTCTCCAAAGGTCGGTCGAGATGTCGCGCGCATCGCGAGCGCATCAGGTTTTAGGCCGAGCTGGTGCACACGCAACCAAGCAGCTTCTTCTGTGGGAAGATCGGAGAGCGGTCCCACCTGGATACCTGTGGCCTCAACCCATTTGCCATCGAGCCGCCGACGGCGGTGGCAATAGATCCACACATCGCCTGCCTTACGGTGTCGTTTACGCAACCATCCATTTTGAAGCGGCATCATTAATCTCTTTATCGCTAGTTGGTCGCATTCGATTTACTGGACGACGTCCAAAAAGTTACCGGCAATTTTACCGGCAGTTGGCTTCGCCTGCTGTGACTTCCGGTGACTTCGAGAGCCGGGAGGCACCTCTAAGTAGTTGTAATCACTGTTAAGCGTAACTCTGAAAAGGCTGGCGTCGGCGGTTCAACTCCGTCCCTGGCCACCATTTTTTCAATCACATACGGCCAATATTTAAACAAGCAAGTTATGGAGCGACTGCGGGTAAACTGCGGGTAATCCACCAATGGAGTCGATTGCAGGTTATTTATTCAGACCCGAGTATTAAACGATGCTGAAGTCAGCCTTTCCCAGGCTGAAACGAGACGTCGCCTTATTATAGGTACAGCGCCGCCGCTCCCGCTGAGTGGGAAGTCGTTTCCCATAACTTCAGAAACATTGCCCGTCGCGTCTTCTTCGTGTACCGCTCGAATCCCGTCATCGCCGCCAGTGTCCTTTGCCTGTTAGTGATCTCTCATGCTGGCACGACCTTATTTATACTCGCTGTGGAAGCGGGAGGGCTTAATCAGAGTCTCCTTAAAATCCTACCGCCCCGCCAAAGGCGACGAATTCACATCTTGCCACTGCAGACCCAGGCACTCCGAGATACGGAGACCTGTGCCAGCAGCCAAAAGCGCGTCAGTGTACGTTCCGGCTCTCGTAGATTCAGCAATATTGCATATGCTTGTTCGGGGCTAAGAATCATGGCTTCATAACCGCTCGTGGTCTTGCAACGGACAAAGCGCATCGGGTTCGACTCCTGATTTCGAGGAAGCAACCCGTAGCGTTGGCTGTGCCTGTAGACTAGCGACATCACACGGCGCATTCGGTCGAGCGTTGGATTTGCAAGGCCCTCTTCTTGCTTTAAAGTTTTCAGCCATTGCTCCACCTCCAGAGGCTCGATGCCAAGCGCAATCCTATTGCCCCATCGTGGCAGCAGTCGGTTGCGGAGCACCCGCTCGTATCCCTGGATCGTCGTGTGAGCCTTTGGGTGAATGGATTCCGTGCGGTCGGCCAGTTCATGTTCAGCGTAGTGTTGTGCTAGGTCCGAGAATGTTGCACCTCGCCGTGAATCCACCTTGTTGATGGGGAGATGCAGTCTCGCGACTTCGGCCCACGCACAGCTTTTGTCGGGAAAGTCTTTGACTAAGCCAATTGGAATCTTGCTCTCGACCCGCTTGCCGTCAGACTTACGGATCGTACGAACATCCAGGTTTCACCCCTGGCTGCGTCTTTCTTTTTTTAACCAACCTCGTTGATGTCTTTGGGCCATTCGGGGTCGCTCCTTTGAATATGCCGGCACCTGCCGATCACATTTCAAACAGTCCGCGATATTTTAGTGGCGAAAAAGGGCCAAATGCCGGAAGCTTCGTCGAGCAAGCAGAGGTCAGGCGTTCGAGTCGCCGATTTTGTCGGCCTCTCTCGCTTTAACTCTTCAGCCCCCATCCGATTGAGGAACACTTCTCACCCACCAGAGCGCGAGGGCCGCTTCGGACGCGGGATTTCTAGAGACCTTGCAAAACAGCGCAAAACAGCTCGGCATCGAAGACGAATAGCCCATTGTGGTAAGATGTCTGCCCCATGAGTCTACAAACAATACTCACTGAGTTAATACAGGAACGAGACCGCATCTCTCAGGCTATCGCGGCTCTGGAATTCATCGGCGGGAGCACATCACGCACAACGGCGGGACGCGCAAGCCCAGTCCATAAACGCAAAGTGTCAGCAGAGGCACGACGGCGAATGGCACAAGCACAGAGAGCAAGATGGGCGAAGGTGAAAAGCCAATCGAAACCTGGAACTTCTAAACGTACGATGTCAGCATCGGCCCGTCGCAAGATTGCAGCCGCTCAACGTGCGAGATGGGCGAAAGTGAAGCGGGCTGCCTAGGTTTTTAGGAACGGTCATCTAGAGCTCGTCCGCTGATTCAAGTTGGTTTGCCCGGCGGCATCAAATGCGTCCCTGAAGGCTTGAATATTCTCTCGTGTAGAGGTACGCCCGACCGCCAAGTGTACTCAATTCGAGAAGCAATTCTAGAGTTTTACGACGCGCTCTCTTGGTTCCACGTCTCTGAGACTCCTTGAAGTTCTCATAGGCAATCATGTCGGCACTCTCCAGATTCAGTTCGCAGCCATTTGGAAGGAAGGCGATTGATCGCCGTCAGTCAGCCAAGTTGTGCTGGGAAGTCTGAAGAAAGCCTCGGACAATTCGCGGACGAGGTTTACGCTTGCGCCAAGTTGGCTGGCAGGCGTATTCACATTGGCATTAACACATATGAAGGAGCTTGAAATGCTACGCCGCGCCTCCACCTTGCCGATTTTCTTCGTTCTGTCGCTGTCCACCGCGTTTGCACAAAAGACCCAAGTGCCTGCTGCTCCGGAAAAGACGATGGCCATTCACGCCGCCACGTTGATTGACGGCACGTCCGTGCAGCCCCGGCACGACGTGTTGATCGTGGTGAAAGGAAACAAGATCGCCAGTGTGAGCGAAGGCGGCAAGCCCCCTGCCGGGGCCGAGGTCATCAATCTTCCATCGGATCTTACAGTCCTTCCCGGGCTGATTGACGCGCATACCCATATTTTTCTTCAGGGAGAAGATCCGGCGGAAGGCGGATATGACATTCAACTGCTGAAGTATCCCGCGTCGTTTCGGGCGGCACGGGCGACGGTTTCGGCGCGCCGCTGCCTGGAGCAGGGCTTTACCACCATCCGCGATGTGGAGACTGAGGGCGCAGGCTACGGTGATATTGGCATCAAGCTGGCAATCAATAAGGGCTATATTTCTGGTCCGCGGATCTTCGCCTCGACTCGCGCGATTTCTGTGACCGGCGGCTATCCCCTCGAAGGCTACAATCCCGATATCGTGGTTCCCAAAGGCGCGCAATTAGCGGATGGGCCGGTGGAATTGCGTAAGGCGGCGCGGGAACAGATTGAAAACGGCGCTGATTGGATCAAGGTTTACATGACGCATCGCTCGTGGATCGACAAACAGGGCCACCTGGTTTCCCAGCCCACGCTTACTGTGGAAGAACTCAAGGCCGTGGCCGACGAAGCCCACGGCCAGCAGCACAAGGTAGCGTGCCACGCCTATGGTGGAATTGGACTGCATCGCGCTCTCGATGGCGGTTGCGATTCTATTGAGCACGGCCTTGACCTGGATGATGATGCGATTGCGCAAATGCTCAGGCAAGGCACGTGGCTGGTACCCACTCTGGCCGTTTATTACTATGACTGGTCACCGGAGAACACACCGGAAGGCCAGCGCGACCGCGCACGGGCGTCAGTCCATGCAGTTTCGTTCAAAAAAGCGCTGAAAGCCGGCGTGAAGATTGCTTTCGGCACAGATATCGGTGGCATCCCGTGGACCGATCCCATCGCCCAAGAGTTCGGGTATATGGTCAAATTTGGGATGTCGCCGATGGATGCAATCAAGGCCGCAACTTCCAAAGCCGCAGAACTGCTGGACATGAAAGGTGAACTGGGCGTGGTTGCGCCGGGGGCTTACGCCGATATTGTTGCCGTATCAGGCGATCCCCTGACCAACATTGATGCGCTGAAAGAAGTAAATTTTGTGATGAAGGACGGCGCTGTGTTTAAGCCGGCAAAGTAACGGATTGGAATCCTCTCCCGCAAACGGCGTGGAGTAGTAACGCGGCGTACATTCTAAACAATGTCTGCAGTCGTTCTTGCCGCCGACTTCTATTCTACTCTCGCAACTTCCGTGCTGTTCGTGCACGCACTCTTCATCTTGTGGGTGGTCTTCGGTGCCTTTCCAGTGCGTTCCAAACCCGCGCCCCGTACTTGGGTCTAAAATCGCGTCCAAAGGAGCACACATGACCTCGCTCAGCAGGAACGCCAGAATCGCAGGACTTCTCTACCTCACACTCCTGACTGCACCCCTGCGCCTCATCTACATTCCTAGCAAGTTGTTTGTGGCCGGGAATGCGAGTGCAACGGCCAACAACATCGCCGCGCATGAGACGCTTTTTCGCCTCGGCATTGTGAGCGATCTGTTCACTGCGACCATGGCCATCTTTCTCACGCTCGCCCTTTATCGGCTGTTCAAGGGAGTGGACCAAGGCTTGGCTCGGCTGATGGTGATCCTAGGCGCGCTGATGGTGACGCCCATCTACTTCCTGAATACCATCAACGACGCGGCTGCACTGCTGCTCGCCCGTGGTGCAGATTTCCTCTCTGTGTTCGACAAGCCGCAGCGTGATGCCCTCGTGATGGTGTTCCTCCGCATGCATGGCCAAGGGATACGTGCGAACGAGGTATTTTGGGGACTCTGGCTGTTTCCCTTCGGCCTGCTGGTGTACAGGTCGGGGTTCCTTCCGCGCATCCTCGGCGGCTGGCTGATGCTCAACTGCTTCGCCTATCTGGCTACGAGCGTCACCGGCATATTGTGGCCGCAATATGAGCAGAGGGTCTCCAATTGGGTTTTCCCCGTCATGTTCGGCGAACTCGCGATCATGCTGTGGCTCATCATAATGGGTGCCAAGGAGCGGCAGTCCGTGGCCACCGCCGCCTGATCCTGCGGGATTCGCTGATGCAGACCTGCTGTAGAAATGTAGCTGGCTATTCGATCAGCCTTTAGATCCCCTGACGATGTCGGCCCGTCGCGGCTCGTACGACGGCAAGAATCGACGTCCTCGCCCTCTCTCTGCCCATTTCTACACGTGGCCCGGTGAAATGTACCGGAACTGGCGATGACGTAGAACGAGTTCACCTACGTGAAAGCGGCTGAATCATGAGTCAGCACGCGAGAACGAAGCATTGATACTGAACGAAAAGTGTGGCGCTCTTGGTCGTTCCCGGATCGTTGGCCCTTCGGAAGTTGATGCTCGTTTGTTCCCGAGTGTCTCGTGCTCTCTAGTCGGCGCCGGCGATCTGGAACATCGCGGATGTTTTGACTGAACGTCGTGGATGCCCCGAATCTTCCCCGAAGCTTAGGATATACCTTTCTGCATGAGAGTGTGGCAGTGATGGAGTTCGTGAAAAAATAGCTGCAACAGTGAGGGTCCAAGCCGGATGCATACAGGTCGGCGATTAAAATCTTCCCGGAATTCTGCCGTAGCATTTTCGGCCATTCTCGGGCAGGGTGCGAATGTGTACTAGATGATGACTCAACTGGGGATCGCGATTACGTTTCTGCAAGCCGGGATTCTGGTAATCGGCTTTCTTCGTCATCGGCAACGACCGCTAGCTTTCTACGGCTGGGCTGGGCTTGTCGGACTCTCATCTGCGGAAGGGCTTGCCTTTAGCGGCGTCCAAACGGTAGCGATTTACCTTACCCCCATTGCATGGACTTGCTACATCTTGCTCACGGATGCGGCCGTGCTGGCAACGTGCGGACAATCTCGTCTTCACGACCATCCGCGACATTTTGCTGCGCTGGCACTGCTCTCCATTCCTCTCTGGCTGATTTTTGAGGCATACAATCTTCGTCTGCAAAACTGGACTTATGCCGGTGTTCCCCAGGCGTGGCCGCTGGCGCTGCTTGGATATGGGTGGTCGTTCGCGACTATCACGCCGGGAATTTTTGAAACCGCAGATCTGATCGAATCCTTCGGCTGGTTTCCGCCCGCCAGAAGTATCAAATTCTCTCGGGTCGCCCGGGGCTGGATGGTCTTCTTTGGCGCAATTTGTTTGCTGCTACCCTTAGTGCTGACTCGGACCACGGCGAGGCGGTTGTTTATCCTGGTGTGGATTGGTTTCATCTTTTTCCTCGACCCGATTAATTACCAACTCGGTCTGCCTTCCTTAGTAGGCGATTTCCAGCGAGGTCGCCGTTCCCGTTTTTATGCATTGCTGACGTCTGGTTTTGTATGCGGCTGGCTCTGGGAGTTCTGGAATTATTGGGCTGCCGCGAAGTGGTACTACATCTTTCCTATGTTCCAGCACCTCAAAATCTTCGAGATGCCACTACCTGGGTACCTGGGCTTTTTGCCGTTTGCGCTGGAGTGTTTTGTCATGTATGTGACAACTGCATCGATGCTGAAGTTGCTCAAGCGGCAACCGCAAGAAACGGCCTTCCTGCTACCCGAATATGCGGGCAAGGAGATTAAAAAAATGCAGGATGGGAGCCATTCTCACACAGCTCCTTAAGTCAGGCAGATATTCGATCGCAAGTTCCAGGCTGAAGCCGACCTTTTCGTTTGGCGATTGCCATTAACTCACAACTTCGAGAATCGGGCAGTTACTGAGCGGGTGAGTAGCCCCGGGGAATCGCACCCCGAGGCTCTCGCAGAACTGTACGTGAGCCTCTCAACTCATACAGCTCCCATCGTGGAGCCACGCCGCGCCCCCATCTGCCAGTGGGCGAACAACTCCGGAGCGGAACGCGAGATGCGCGCGATCCAGTGTGTCGCTCTACGAAGATGGCGACGCAGCTTCTTGTATTTCTGCTTGGCCCAGAGGACCAGATCTCGGTCCAGTTCGCGCATTGTCGGGTAAAGCGCCGAGCGATAATATCGCCCGTAGTATTGGATCCAGCCTCGGATAATTGGATTGAACATCCGCGACAGATCCTCGATCGCTTTATCACTGCGCTGCGGCAGCTTCCAGCTACGAAATTTGTCACGGATCGCCTTCGCTGCCTGGTTCGACACCGCCGGACTGAAATTGATGAAGAACTTCCCTTTGCGATTCCTTGAGCTCCTGGGCCGAAACGGAAGAGTAGGCCCGAGGGATTTCACCTCGAGCCTCTCGCAGAACCGGACGTGAACCTCTCGGCGCATCCGGCTCCCATCAAGCAAACACTCCGGTCATACCGATATCCCAATGTACAAAGAGCGCCTTGTGTTCCGTGGCAAGCCGTTGGAGAAACTGGCTCGCCCGGATCTTATGGTCTTTAAAGCGCTTGAACTTTCGCAGCCCCCAAGCTACGAGTGTCTGGTTGACGTACCGCAGCACGGGATACAGCGCCGATGGGGCGTATCGCCCGTAATACTCGATCCAACCCCGCAGGAGTGGATTGAGCTGCTTGGCGAGATCCTGCAAGGACAACTGTGTTTGATGGCGAAGGTTCAACTCCCGAATCGCCGACCGCATGGCTTTCATCGCCGAGGAGCTAACTGCCGGATTAAATCCGCAGAATAGCGTGTTGTCCCGGAAACGTCTCACCAGACGAGGCCGAAAGCAGTACCCAAGAAAGTCAAATTTGACGTTCGGATACGTGTCTTTGCGCTTTTTGTCTTTGCAGTAGACGATTTTGGTTTTCGTTGGATGCATCTCCAGACGGCACTCCGCCAGGCGAGCTTGAAGTTCAGACTTGAGCGCCTGTGCTTCTTGCTCGTTACGGCAGTGCACCAGTCCATCGTCCGCATACCTGTTGCGCAATGCGGTCGGCTACACTAGGAATGCCCAGCTTTCTTTCGCCACCGTTTTTCTTTGGTATCTTCACGGTCCTGACCGGTGGCGGGAAGTAGCTGCCCGATGACATCCGATTCCAGATCTTGTAAAGATTCTTCTTCAGTTTCTTCTCAAAATCTTCGATCGACTGCTCATCGACCCCTGCTGCTCCTTTATTTGCTTTTACCCTCTTGTACGCTTCCCAAACCTCCTTCTTGGAAATACAAAACGGCTTTGCCTCATTCATCGGGCTCCTCCCATCGCTGGTTG
>WNGK01003979.1_pt1 | contig 15907 bp, 20 predicted proteins | sample 5400601 | NCBI WGS metagenome assembly WNGK01 (sample SAMN13153376, study PRJNA577476) | soil metagenome | isolation source: 60 cm soil or saprolite under Garry oak tree replicate 1 | place: USA:California | collected 2016-06-15
TTGGCCTTGAAGTTTCCATTCTCTTGTTTAGAAGGCCGACTTGTCGCCCCTCGTTCGCGGGACAAGTCCCGCGTCTAAACTCCTACTTCTTCTTCGGCACCTTCATTTCCGACTCGAGCATGACGGGCGCGGGCCCTGAAATGCCACCATCTTTTCTTATTCGCCAGAAATGTACGGCCATGAAGATCGATGCAACCAGCGGAATGCCTATGCAATGCCAGATGTACGCGCGCAGCAGCGCGTTCGCATCGACGATTGAACCGCCGAGCAAGCCAAAGCGCACATCGTTGTACGGAGTCAGGCCAAGCTGCGCGCCGAACGGTCCTTCATGGCCCAACAAGGGAGTTGCGCGGGCCATATTAGTTCCGACGGTGACCGCCCAGAAGCCAAGCTGATCATCCGGCAGAAGATATCCGGTAAACGAAAGCAGCAGCGTCAAAACCAACAGCACGACCCCAACGCACCAGTTGAACTCGCGCGGCCGTTTGTATGAACCAGTTAACACCACACGGAACATGTGCAACCAGGTTGTGATTACCATCAAGTGCGCTGCCCAGCGATGCATGTTGCGTAAGAGCTTTCCAAATGGCACGTCGTGCTCGAGATAGAGAATGTCGCGAAATGCGAGAATCTTGCTGGGGTGGTAATAGAACATCAACAGCACCCCGGTGAACGTCAGCACGATAAAGAGATAAAACGTAATCCCACCCATTCCCCACGTGTACTGGTAGCGCACTGCATCGCGATTGATCTTCGCCGGATGCAGATGCAGGAAGACATTCGACAGAATCGCGAGCGAGCGATTACGCGGCTCGGAACGTTCGTGCGAAACCCGGAAGATCGATTTCCAAACCTGGGTTTGCTGTGGATCCTTGTAGGTCTTTGCTTCCTCGACTGCACGCTCCTTGAGCGCGCCCGCCGATTCCTTCGCGCGCTCAATCAAGCCGACGCTGGTCTTCTCGCCGGTCAGTTGCTTTGTTTCCTTTTGATCTTTAGGCTCGTCCATTTGTTATAGCTGAATGAATGCGCTGGGATCGTCGAAGTGGCCCACTTCGCCCTTGGGCTTTTGGAACAGTCTGCTGGTATCCACAACAATCTGGCCTTCCGCGTCCAACTCAACGTGCGCACGATCCATGGGTCGCGGCGCCGGCCCTTCAAAGTTAACGCCCTCGTTGTCATAACCGCTGCCGTGACATGGACACTTGAACTTGTTTTCGCTTGCCTTCCAGTCAGGCGTGCAACCCAGGTGCGTACAACGCGCGTAGATCACAAACAGGCGATCTGATGTCTTATCAACCCAGATGCGATACTGCTGTTGCCATTTTGTATCGACACCCAGAGCGTAATCGCCGGGAAAACCAATCTTGAAAGTGCTGGAAGGCTCGAAGATGGCGCGTGGCAGGAAGAATCTGACGAACATCAGAAAGCAGGTCGTTAGAAACCCTGCGATGCTATACCAGACGATGCGCCGGCGCGTTTTATTCACCGGCGGATCCGGGGTCGACTCAACTACGACCGCCGGAGGCCTCGCTGCAGGTTTCGCGGGCACCCTTGCGGCGGGTGGCGCGGCAGGAACAGCAGGTGAGTCAGCCACCGCTACCGACGTTTCGTTGCCAGGACCGCTATCCAATCGCACAACCTCCGCTTACCAATACCACGGATCGTTCGCTACTTTGATTCACACCAATACGCCGAGGATTGCTACTTAATTATACAATCCTCCGCGGCACAGGGATCAAAGTCTCTGCGAATACAACATTCGTCTGTTCATTAAAAGTGCACCGCGCCCAAAAAGCGTTATAAAGTCGGCGCGGCAGCCAACTTTTATACATCTTTCGCGGCGGCGTTGGCAAGAGGACAGTGACCGAAGTGAGGCGAGCGAGAATCAGTTGACGGAGAGACGGTGTGAAGGAAAGAACAGAAGTCATTCTCTACAGCAGACCTGGTTGCCATCTTTGCGACGAAATGAAGGAAGAGATCGCGAAGGCCAACTGCGCCGAACTCTACACTCTGAAGGAAATAAATATCGAGAATGATCCGGTGTTACTTGCAAGATATAAATTCGACATTCCCGTCCTGTTAATTGATGGCGTCGAGATGTTTCGACATCGGCTTCGGGCCAAGGAATTCAGAACGAAGTTATTTTCAGACGCTTAGTACGAGGACTGCTTGTGAACTGAGATCGGCCCGGTTATTTCGATCGATTGACGAATCAATTGTGCTTGAGAACGAACTCTAACTTCATTTCGTCCTGACCAAGGGCAGACGATACAAGACCGCGGCACGCTAAAAGGTGTGCTAACGGACTTCCCTCTTGGTAGTGTCTTATTCGTAGTTTTTCTTTGCGGCTTCAGTAATCCCTTTGCGACTTTGCGTGAGATATCGCCCAGTGAAAAGCATTTAACGCAAACGCGCGAAGAACCCGGATCTTGCGGCAGAAAAATCAGAGTTTGTACTGCGAACCAGTTGCAAGCAGTATGGTGGAAACAGATCTCCCATTCGATCCAAATAATCCAAATTTTTGTATTGACATAAATAGCTGAGTTGTAATAGAGTTCGCCCGCGTTGCAAGCCATAGGGCATACTACTTCTCAAACCGTTCTTTTCGGCCGGTGTCTCCCCAGTTTCTGTCTGGCCGTGGTCGCATAGGACACCACGACTCTACTTTTCGGCCAGCCTTAACGAACCAAGGGTCACACAAGAAAATTGTCGGGCAAACACTCGCAGTTTGCCGAGGGGCAAGGTGTAGCTTTGCCTGCGTGAAAGTGTTCCTTCATCTCCTAGGAGGTACAGACCAATGGCAAACGTTCTCAGGGTTCTGGTTTTTCTCCTCTTCGTAACGGCCCTCTCGTTACCAATCTGGCAGTCGAGATCCGTCGAAGGTCAATCCGCAACCGAAGCGCCTGCGGGCATGGATACTTTAACCAACGGCCTGGTTGACCAGGCTACACATGATGCCGACAGGGCAACATTCCAGGAGGTTGATACACCCACGGACGGTCTTGGTCCGGTCTACAATGCGACGTCCTGTGTTGACTGTCACCAAAACCCGGTCACCGGAGGGATCAGCCAGGTGACAGAGCTGCGGGCTGGTCACAGCGATGCCAATGGCAACTTCGTGCCGGCAACAGTCACGATAAACGATGGCGGCGGGCTGCCGGGAGTAACTATTGCCAACCGGTCGCTCATTAACCAGCGAGCAACCTGCCCAGCTGTGATTACCGATCTCGTCACCCATGCGATTGTCTACAATCACCCGAATGAGCAGGCCCAGGAACGCGTGCCTGGAGCTGAAACCATTCGCGCACGCCGCTCGAGTAACAACGTGTTAGGTGATGGCTTTGTCGAGGCTATTTCAAATACCACGCTACAAAACATTCCCAACGGTCAGCCGGCAGGTATGAAGGGCCAACTGGTAACCGTACCGGTCCTGGAGGCTCCTGGCCAATTTCGCATTGGCCGCTTCGGATGGAAGAGTCAATTGGCCAGTTTGTTGTCCTTTGCCAGTGACGCTTACCTCAACGAGCAGGGCATAACAAACCGGCTTAACCTTACTGAGGCTACGACACTATGTGATGATGTCTCCGACAGCACGCCTTGCGAAAACAATACGAGTGTCAGGTGCGGGGAAGACCCCGAGAATGATATCGATGTCTTTGCGAGGTTCATGAGAGCCACCAAGGCGCCCGCTCGTGATGCCAGGTTGGCGGCGACCAACGACGCGATCGTCGGCGGCCAGTTGTTCGATTCGATTGGATGCGATATTTGTCACATCCAAACCCTGACTACGGCGGCTGCTGGTACCCAAATTAATGGGGGTGCATTCGTGGTGCCGCCGGCTCTGGGCAGCAAGATCATTCACCCATTCAGTGACTTCCTTTTGCATGACGTAGGCACTGGCGATGGCATTGCCCAAACCAACATCGCGGGCACGAATACACTTGATCAATCTACGCGAAACAAGATGCGCACGGCTCCGCTTTGGGCGGTCCGCACGCGGAATGAGTTGATGCACGACGGGTTGAACCACACCCGCAACGACGCCATTCTTCGCCATGCGAACGAAGCCAACGGCGTTATCAACAACTATCGCGCGCTAAGCACAACACAGAAGAACCAGCTAGTAACTTTCCTGAACTCGTTGTGACCGGCGTAGGTTGGCTGATATATGGTCAGTGAGGCTGCAACACAGCCTCACTGATCTTTTTAAGCAATGTCCCAAGATTGGGGTTGCCAAGAATATTTGCTGCCCGAAGGGCAGCGAGCCAATAGCCGGTGGTCGCAAGACCACCGGAACCAATCGGAAACATCATTCCGCACCCTGAAGGGGCGCAAGATGAGCTGAGCACCCCTTCAGGGTGCGCGGCTGTTGAAGCCCTCTTAACCGGAGGTCTTCGACCTCCGGCTACTAACTTGCAACCCTACGGGTTGCAGTATTCCTCATATGAGGCTGACCCCGATCAGCTCATGTGAAGTTGTTTGATCATCGGAACACTGTATTAGGACACTTACCATTTTTATTACTACTGGCAGCTTTTCTTAACATAGATTATCTTTTAGCCGACTACTCATGTCGTTTGAGAACATCACAAGCTTGTTGCGAGGATTAGCCATACTCCTGGCAGTTTGTCTGTCATCCGCGTGCGCGGGATCTACGGAAGAAACCAGGACCGCAAAACCAGGGCAATCTGTCGAGCCAACTCCGGTCGCCGTCGCACCGGTCTTCACGCCTGTGCTGCCACAGCGTAGCCCGAGTCCGGCAATACAGTCTTCTCCGTCAGCGCCACCGAATGAGAATGAAATCAAAGATGCCGTTGCGCGCGTCTTTCAAAAAGCTGCGGTTCCAGATGCTTCGCGTAAGCCGGCATTCGTCGTCGGCGATTTTAATGGTGACGGCTCGCAAGATCTGGGCGTGCTCGTAAGACCGACTCAAGAGTCGCTAGGCGAGATCAATAACGAACTGGCGAATTGGGTTCTCGAAGATCCGAGGGACTCCGGTGTTCAGAAACCGAATTCCTCCATGCGCCGCCCGAAGGCGCCTCGTGCCGAGGTTGGCGAGATACTTTTGGCGGTCATTCATGGCGTCGGCGCGCAAGGATGGCGAAACCCTGAAGCCAGGCAAACCTATCTTCTAAAGAACGCTGCCGCCAGCAAGATGACTTCAGAGCCGATTAAGAACCTGCAAGAGAATAGAGACAAAGAAAAACTCCCGCCACTTAGAGGCGATGCGATCGGTGAGGCGGTCGGAGACACGTCGGGACTTCTTTATTGGACAGGAGCGAAATACGCATGGTACCGAACACCTAGTAAATGACATCCTCGACACCTGTCCGCGCTGCAGACAATCATCATATCCAATGACAACCTCGTGACTTCTTGGCTATTATTCGAATTCGATCAAGAGTTCGCTAATGGTGATTGATCGTATTCGCTCAGAGACAATGCTGGAAGCCATAAACCTTGGCTGCATTCGTGGTGATCGGCGATTGTTCAAGAACCTGAACTTCGCGTTGGAACCGGGCGACTTGATCGAGGTGCGCGGCCCGAACGGCAGCGGCAAGACAAGCTTGCTGCGAATTGTTTGCGGATTGGCCGCGCCCGCGGAAGGTGAGATTCGCTGGAACGAGAAGAACATCCGCTCGCTGGGCGAAGAGTACTCGGCTGACATCTCTTATCTGGCGCATCAAAACGGCGTGAAGGATGAATTGAGCGCGATCGAAAATCTGCGCATCTCGGGCGGACTTGCGGGCAATACTCTTAGCAAGCAAGAAGCTCGTGCCGTTGTGGCGCGTGTCGGCCTCAGCGACTATCAAAACTTGCCGGCCCGACTACTTTCGGCAGGACAGCGGCGGCGCGTGGCGTTGGCAAGATTGCTGTCTTCGAGAGCGAGGCTTTGGATCCTCGACGAAGTCCTGACATCACTTGATGACGCAGCTGTTGAATTGTCACGTGATTTTATCTCTGGTCATTTGAGTGCAGGCGGCATTGCAATCATCGCCACTCACCAGGGACTCGGGTTGCCCGCCGGCTCAACCAGGCGGCTGGATTTGCATCCGTGAACACAAGCTCGACTCTCTCAAGGTTTTCGTGGCTTGTCTGGCGGGATCTGATTCTGGCCTGGCGGCGACGGGCGGACGTGTTGGCAACCCTGTTCTTCTTCGTAATCGTCGTCAGCCTCTTCCCTTTGGGAATTGGTCCCGAGCCCCAGTTGCTGCGCGCGATTGCGCCGGGAATCGTGTGGGTCGCGGCATTGCTGGCGTCAATGCTCTCACTGGGAAGAATATTCGGTAACGATTATCAGGACGGAACGCTCGAACAGATATTGCTAACGCCGCAGCCTGTCTACTTGTTAGTGCTGGGCAAGGTGCTGGCCCACTGGTTGGTTTCCGAGATTCCGCTGGTGATCGTCGCGCCGTTGCTTGGAGTTCAGTTCGGATTGTCGCAGAATACACTTGGCACCGTTACGGTTTCTTTGCTGTTGGGAACGCCGGTCCTTAGTTTGATTGGATCAATCGGCGCCGCGCTCACTTTGGGATTGCGTGCAGCCAATGTTCTAGTCGCATTGCTCGTCTTGCCCCTTTGCATCCCGGCCTTAATCTTTGGAGCTGGAGCAGTCGAAGCCAGCGTAGACGGAACGGAGCCGCAGCCTTGGCTTCTGTTACTTGCGGCGACGCTGATTGTCTCGCTGGTATTTGCGCCCTGGGCAACCAGTGCCGCGTTGAAGATATCTGTGGAATAGAAATTGTCTCGCCCGCTCGCTTTGGCGCCGGGATGCCATAATTAATGACGGCACGAAAAATCAACTGGTACAAATACGCAGCACCTGCGAACTTCTACCCATTGGCCGGCAAGATAATTCCCTGGTTCGCGGTGGTGACGGCACTACTTTTCGTTGTCGGTTTGTATGTTGGGTTCTTCGTCGCGCCCACCGATTTTCAGCAAGGCGAAGCTTATCGAATAATCTTCATCCACGTACCCGCGGCCTGGATGGGAATGTTTCTGTATGTCCTGATGGCGATTTATGCCGGCATTGGCTGGGCTTTCAACGCGCGCCTGGCTTCCATGATGGCAACGGCGATTTCAACAACTGGAGCAATTTTTACGTTCATCTCGCTGGTGACCGGCTCGCTGTGGGGACGCCCGGCCTGGGGAGTTTACTGGGTTTGGGATGCGCGCATGACATCGACCTTGATTCTGATGTTCCTTTACATTGGATTCATCTCGTTACAAGCATCCATCGACGATCCCCGCCGGGCAGATCGTGCCGGAGCCGTTCTCGCGTTGGTAGGCTTGATAAATGTTCCGATCATCTATTTCTCGGTTCAATGGTGGAACACGCTGCATCAGGGTGCGACGATCCGCATCGCGAACAAGCCGACCATGGCGCCGCCGATGCTTGCAGCAATGTTGATTCTGCTCGCGGCGTGCTGGATGTACTCAATCACCGTCGTTCTGGTGCGCGTTCGTTACATCATTCGCGAAAGAGAGCGCGAAGCACCATGGTTGATCGAAGTGTCCGTGTAGGGGCAGGGCTTGTCCCTGCCCGGATGATTTGAAAACCTGGGAAGGCCGGGCAGCCACGAGGGCTGCCCCTACAAAACAAAATGCACTGGTCAAGTTGGTCGGAATTTTGGTCGATGGGCAGTTACGGATTCTACGTCTGGGGATCGTACGGCATTACTTTTCTATTGCTCGGCGGCGAGGTTCTGACATTACTCAGCCGCAAACGCCGTGTTTTAAGAAATGCCGAGCCCCGGCCGGAACTCGAAACGCGAAATGCGAAATTGGAAACATCTTAGTTTATGAAAAAGCGTCATAAAAGAATTGTCTTTATCGTTGTCAGCCTGGCTGCGCTGGGACTGGCGACGTGGCTGGTACTGGGTGCCTTCCGAAATAATCTCGTCTTCTTTTTTAGTCCGACACAGATCGCGACGAAAGAAGCTCCGGTTGGCCGCACGTTTCGGATCGGTGGCCTGGTGGAAAACGGAACGCTCAAACGCGACACTGATGGGCTTACTGTGCGTTTCAGCGTGACTGACACGGCGAACAGCATTCCGGTTGTCTACAAGGGAATTTTGCCTGATCTTTTTAAAGAAGGCCGCGGCTGCGTCGCGCAAGGCCGCGTGGGTTCGGACGGAGTGTTCTACGCCGATCAAATCATGGCGAAACATGACGAGAATTACATGCCGCCTGAAGCCGCCAGCGCTTTAGATAAAGCGAAGGACATGGAGAAAGTAAAAAACTCGGCAAACGAAGCGGCGAAGACTTTGTCTAAGTAACTTAAGTTCGAAGGCGCCGGCAGGATGCCGGCGGTCCGCACGCATGATGCGTGCGCTCCAAACTGAATGCTTCCCGAAATCGGACAATTTGCACTGATTCTGGCACTGGTTCTTGCGGTGACGCAGGCCACGCTGCCCCTGATTGGCGCTGCTCGAGGGCACCATCAGTTGATCGCAATTGCGAAACCCACGGCGCAAGCTCAATTTATCTTCGTCGCGCTTGCATTCTGCTGTCTAGGATACTCATTCATCTCGAATGATTTTTCGGTATTGAATGTTGCCACCAATTCCAATTCACAACTGCCGCTTCATTACCGATTGGCCGCAACCTGGGGATCGCATGAGGGCTCTCTCTTGCTGTGGACGTTTATGCTGACGATCTGGATGGTTGCTGTCACCTTATTCAGCAATCACCTGCCGGGTGAAATGGTTGCCCGAGTGTTGTCCGTTATGGCAATTGTCAGCACTGGGTTCCTGCTTTTCATGCTCTTAACGTCAAACCCGTTCGAGCGTGTGTTTCCAGTACCGGCCGATGGCCGCGATCTGAACCCCCTGCTGCAGGATCCGGCGATGGTGGCGCATCCGCCAATGCTCTACATGGGCTACGTAGGATTTTCAGTCGCATTCGCCTTTGCGATCTCGGCGCTAATTAGCGGCCGGCTTGACGCCACCTGGGCGCGCTGGTCGCGGCCCTGGACGACGGTCGCCTGGATGTTTCTTACCTGCGGTATCGCGCTCGGAAGCTTCTGGGCCTACTACGAACTCGGCTGGGGCGGTTGGTGGTTCTGGGACCCGGTCGAGAACGCTTCGTTCATGCCCTGGCTCGTTGGCACTGCGCTAATTCATTCGTTGGCTGTCACTGAAAAGCGGGGCGGATTCAAAAGCTGGACAGTGCTACTGGCGATCGCAGCATTCTCGTTGAGCTTGGTGGGCACATTTTTGGTTCGCTCCGGTGTGCTGACTTCCGTCCACGCGTTCGCCAACGATCCAAAGCGTGGAGTATTCATCCTTGGATTTCTGACGCTGATAATCGGCGGTTCGCTAGCGCTTTACGCATGGCGTGCGAAACAGGTCGGACTTGGATCGAAGTTCGAGCTTCTTTCGCGCGAATCTCTCCTGCTGACTAACAACGTTCTGCTGATCGTCGCGGCCGGGTCGGTTCTACTTGGCACCCTGTACCCGCTGTTCATTGACGCCCTCAATCTCGGCAAGCTCTCGGTCGGGCCGCCCTATTTCAACACGGTATTCGTCCCGCTGATGGCGCCGGCGATGTTTCTAATCGGAATCGGACCAATCGCGCGATGGAAGCAAGCTAAACTGCCGGAGCTGGCCGTGCGCCTTCGTTGGGCATTCGTATTGAGCCTGTTGACGGGCATCCTGTTGCCATTGGTAATTGGTGGATGGAAATGGCGAGTAAGCCTTGGTTTGTTGCTCGCTTTCTGGATTGTCGCCACAGCCGTTCAGAACATTTGGACCAGAATTAGAAGTTCATCTAATGAATTGAATCTTCTTAGCAGGCTTAAGTCGCCAGCTCGAAGTTACTACGGAATGCAGCTCGCGCACCTCGGGGTGGCAGTGTTTATTGTCGGGGTGACGGTCGTCACCAGTTATCAAACTGAAAAAGACGTAAAGATGAATGTGGGCGACACCGTGAACGTAGCCGGCTACGATTTTCGCCTGAACAATCTGGCCCAAGTGGCAGGACCGAACTATCAAGCTATGCGCGCCGACATTGAAGTTACGAAGAATGGCGCTCCCATAGCTCTGATGCAGCCGGAAAAGCGGGCCTTTACTGCCGCTCAGAACGTTACGTCGGAAACGGCTATCGACCGGAGCATCTTTCGCGATTTGTACCTGGCCCTTGGCGACGAAGTTGGGAGCGGGGCGTGGACTGTGCGCGTATATCACAAGCCGCTGGTTAACTGGATTTGGGGTGGGGCTTTGTTGATGGCTATCGGCGGCGGCTTTGCCGTCACAGACCGCCGTTATGCCCTGGCCGCCCGTAAACGAGAGGGACAAGCCAAAGCAGACAAATCGAAACAAGTTTCGCCCGCAACCGCAACTCCCGCTTCTTCCGCTGTGGAATAGGAAATGAACCGTCTTCTGCTTTTACCGCTCGTGCTGTTTCTCGCTCTGGTTATTTTCTTATTGGTAGGATTGCGACGCGATCCGCGCGAGGTACCATCGCCTCTCATCAACAAAGCAGCGCCTGATTTTCAATTGCCGCAGTTGCAGCAACCCGCTTCGACTTTTTCCGCGAAGGAAATGCGAGGCAAGGTCTGGCTGCTGAACTTCTGGGGAACGTGGTGCGTCGCGTGCCGAGAAGAACATCCGCTGCTTGTCGAATATTCCAAGACCGGTGCACTGCCAATCTATGGAGTCGATTACAAAGATGAGCGGGCCGCGGCCCTGCAGTGGCTCGATGAATTTGGGAATCCGTACGTCGCGACCGCTTTTGATGTTGACGGCCGAATATCGATTGATTACGGAGTATACGGCGCACCGGAAAGTTACTTGATCGATCGAAACGGCGTCATTCGTTTCAAGCAGATTGGGCCAATCACTAAGGATGTCTGGGAGAACAAGATCCTGCCGTTAGCAAAACAACTGAACCAATGAAGCTGCCAAGTGTTTTTAAAGTGTTTAGCTTAATGAATGGGCACTCTAAAGCTGGCCACCCCAGAGGGGCGGTCGAAGGTAGCCAGGGGCAAACGGCGAAGCCGTGGCGCCCCTGGACCTCGTTAAGCAAGGCAGGTTGCGCCCTGTTAAGGGCGCGCAGAAACCTTTTTCATCGCACCGCTACAGGACGCGCTCATTTTTTCCAAACATCACCAGGAGCGGCGTGCTTCGCGCTTGCCCCCGGCTGCTGTCTGCCGGGCCTTCGGCGCTCAGTTGTTTCCCAGATAGTAACTTTCGGATTTTGTTGCGGGGCGCTTCTCTTGCTTTGTTGCCCAACTGCAGCAATCGCAAAAGAAGCGCAGCCTGCCGAAGATCCTCAAATCGAGCAGCGAATGCGAGCACTGACGCAACAGTTGCGTTGTCTGGTTTGTCAGAACGAGACATTGGCCGACTCGCAAGCAGACCTGGCGGAGGACCTGCGCCGCGAAATTCGCTCTCAGATGAAGGCCGGAAAGAGTGATCAGGAAATACTCGCCTACTTGACAGAACGTTACGGAGATTTTGTTCTTTACAAGCCGCCGGTAAAGTCGACGACTTACCTGCTCTGGTTTGGACCGTTTGTACTCTTGGTCGTCGGAGTCTTTGCGCTTTATCGCTATCTCAAACAGCGCAAAGAATTGATTCACGAAAAACCGCTGACCCCAGACGAACGAAGGCGCGCGGAAGAACTTCTGCGAAGCGAAACGTAGCGCAGGTTGTTAACTTGCAAATCAGTTTATGAAGCCGCAAGCTGACCGCTTGCGCCACAAAACTAATGTTGATCTTCTGGACAATGGCTGCGTTGATGGTGCTGCTGGCGTTGTGGTTCGTTTTGCCGCCACTGCTGCAAGCAAAAGAAAAGCAAAGCCGAGACGAAGTTCGCTCGGCAAACCTGTCTATCTATCAGGATCAGAACCAGGAACTCGAAGCCGATCTTAAAAACGGGCTAATTGACGAAGAGCATTACCAGCGCGAGAAAGACGAATTGGAGCGCCGCTTGCTCGAAGATGTGAAAGCAGCGAGCACTCAATCATCTTCAAACCATTCTTCACCCATGACGCGAAGATTTGCCTATGGACTTGCCGCTGCGATTCCAATCACCGCGGTTGCGCTTTACTTTGCTGTGGGCAACCCCAAAGCCCTTACACCAACAACACCCACGCCAACCGACACTACCGCGCCAGCCAACCAACAAGGCGGTATGATGACGCCGCAGCAAATCGAAGCAAATGTTGGGAAGTTATCCAAACGTCTTGAAGCCAATCCGAACGATGCGCAAGGTTGGACGATGCTCGGGCACAGCTACATGGTGCTCGAGCGTTTCTCGGACGCGGCATCTGCATATGGTCGCGCAACTGCGCTCAATGCTAACGATGCTAACTTGTGGGCGGATTATGCCGAGGCGTTGGCGTTGGCTAATGGACAGCGAGTGGCCGGCAAGCCACTCGAAGCGGCAAATCGCGCCTTGCAGTTGGATCCGAAAAACGAGAAAGCGCTGGCGCTCGCCGGCACCGCCGCGTTCCAAGCAAACGATTACCAGAAAGCGATTGAGTATTGGCAAAGACTTCTACCACTATTGCCTCCTGGATCTGAACTGTCAAAGACCGCTTCGGATCAAATTGCGAAGGCGAAAGACTTGGCGGCTGGTCGCGGTTCGCGATAGACTCTCATCCTTCAAACGTCGCACAAAAATGGGGTACAAATATGTCAGATAGAAAATCGATTGATTGTCGTGACTATCCAAGCGAGAGCGGCTGCACTCTGAGGTTGGAAGGCAGCGAAGATGAAGTGCTCGATGCCGCGGTGAATCACGCCATCACGCGTCATGGTCACACTGACAATCCCGAACTACGCCAACAGATCCGCGGACTGCTGAAGAACGCCGAGCAAGAAGTTCCTTGACCATAATATGACCAGAGACAATCTGCTGTTTGCGATTATCGGCATGCTGCTGGGCTTTATCATCGGCTTCATGCTGCATGGAATCATGACCCAGCGCGATGCGACTTCCCGCGCAAACGCCGGCTCCGCGCAGCAAGGTCAGTCGCTTCCGCCAAATCATCCGCCGGTCGGCAATGATTCCGGCACGGGCGATCCGCAACAAATATTTGCGCAGGTTCAGGCCGCGATGAAACAGGCGCGGGAACAACCAGACAACTTTGAGGCGCAGATCACCGCCGCTAAACTTGAATATCAGGTGCAACGATTCGATCAGGCAATCGAATATCTGCTGAAAGCAAATCAGCTACGTCCGAACGATTTTGACGTGCTGGCTTCGCTCGGCATGGTTAATATGGATGCGGGACGCCTCGAACCATCTGAGAAGTGGTATCGCGCTGCGCTAGCGAAACAACCTGAAAACGTGGCGGTGCTGGACGGTCTGTGTAATGTATTGCTTGCTGCTGGAAAACAAAAGCAAGCAGAGGACACCATTAACAAATTGGCAAAAGCAGACCCCGACAATGAAGACCTGTCGCAGTTCCGCAATAGACTGGCACAGCTGAAGTCATCTAACAAGTAATGGCAACAAGCTTTGAATAATTACTAGAAGTGCTGAAGAAATGTTCCGTATGTGGCCGCACGTATTCCGACGAAGTGATTAGTTTCTGCTTAGCGGACGGTTCACTGCTGTCTGCTCCTTATGAGCCAAGGCTATCATCTCCTTCAAACAGTTCTGACTCACCAACTGCTGTGTTGGATAAGCCGCCGACTCAAAACCCCAGCGCTGAGACTCAGCTCGCCGGACAACCGGATGCGCTCTTCCCAACGATTGCTGCTAAATTTCAACCCGCAGCATTAGCAAACAATCTTCCGCGATCTGTAGATCGCGAAAACAATAGAATGGTCGTTTGGCTAATTGTTGCCGCGATCATTATTCTCGCGTTGGGATTCATCACAGCCTACAACGTTAATCGGAGCCGACAAAGCGTAACTGACTTAAGGGACGCCGACAACAGCATCACATCTAAGAATGATCCAACTGCAAATTACGGGAGCACAGCGTCTGACAAAAGCAAGAACTTTAGCCTACTACAACAGGAGGCAGTTCGGCAGGCACACGAAAGACCTGAAAGTGTAGACGCTCAGGTTACCGCTGCCAAGTTAGAGTATCAGAATCAGCACTACGACCAAGCGATCATATATCTTTTAAAAGCGAATAAGCTCCGTCCGAGTGATTACAATATCCTAGCGATGCTTGGTGTCGCAAACATGGACGCCGGGCATTTCGACGCGGCCGAGAAATGGTACAAGGCTGCGTTAGTGAAAAAATCTGATGACATTCCGGTACTGGATGGCTATTGCGCCGTGTTGCTGAGCGCCGGCAAAGCAAAGCCGGCCGAAGATGCCATCAACAAACTTGCGAAGCTTGATCCTACAAACCAGGATCTGCCGCAGTTTCGCGAGAAGCTGGCTTCGCTGAAATCCGAGAAAAAATAATCTCTATTTGTTAGGCGTCGTTACTTCTATTAATGACTTTAGCTCTTCGGTTATTAGAGACCAATCGGCCTGATTGATTGTCCGCATGAACGAAGTCATATTGGAATCCGAGCGTCTGCGCATGCGTTGGTTCCGCGAAGATGACTTCGGTCAATTCGCGCGGATTTGTCAGGATCCTGAAGTCATGCGGTTCCTCGGTGACGGCCGGCCGATGACTGATCTGGAAGTATGGCGGCAGATGGCTACCTTCATGGGCCATTGGTATTTTCGCGGTTACGGTATTTGGGCAGTCGAAGAAAGGCTAACTGGCAAGCTGGTCGGAAGAATTGGCTTCATGAGTCCGTTAGGCTGGCCGGGTTTTGAGCTGGGGTGGACACTAGCGCGCGATAGTTGGGGCAAAGGCTACGCAACCGAAGGGGCACAGCGCGCTCTGGAATATGCATTCACCGAAATGAATCGCGATCATGTCATCAGTTGTATAGCCCCGGATAACGTCGCATCGATCCGCGTTGCCGAGCGACTCGGCGAAAAGATGGAAGGCAAGACAGAGCTATTGGGAAGAGAGATTTTCATCTACGGCATTGGACGTGACCACTGGGCGAGTATGCGGTCACAAAGCAATCAGCTAACCAAAACAAAAGAGGTTCACTCGTCATGAAAAGATCAATCACGTTATGTTTGTCTCTGGCGCTGGTTGCAATGAGTCTGGTCCCAGCAACACGAACGTCTTGCCAAGCCATTCCTTCAATTCAGGCTTTTTGGACGAAGTTCAAAATGGCTGTCATCAAGGGCGATAAAGAAGCTGTAGCCACGATGTCCCAATTTCCCATTGGGATGCCGTATGGCGTGCCGCCGGTAAAAAACAGAACTCAACTCAGCAAACGCTACCTGGAAGTTTTCAACGGTGAGGCCAATGCGGCCAGGTGCTTTGCCAATGCTTTCACGAAGGCCGGTAATAAACCTAATAGTTTTACAGTCGGTTGCAAGAATTCTGCGGGCGATGAGGTGGTTATTTATACCTTTGTTCTAACGCGAGCCGGCTGGAAGTTTAAGTCTTTGGATAATCTTAACGAGTAGTGGATTGACTTCCCTCAGAAGCTACGGTTCAATTGCCATTCTCGCCACTCCCGATAACGGTACTCGCTCTATTCGGCCAGTTTTCAAGACGACAACGATAACCCCACCTTCAATTACGACGCGACGCACCGTTGTCATTGGTCGCTCGATTCTGCTGCCATCATTTTTTTCTATGATCAAGCGCGGACCGGCAGGTTGGGGCGAAGCGGCTTCCCCTCCGCTTGTCTTCGCCGGTGTCGCAGGTTTCTCCTCGCCTGCAGTGCCCGACTTCTCTTCTCTCTCCGCCCGTTTTTTCTCTTCGGTTGTTTTGGGCTTAGTCGCTTCGGTTTTTGCCGTCACGGGATTGGAGCCGACCGGCCTGTTTCGCGTTGACCGCGCCACGCGACCGCGAGCAGTTCGTGTCGGCGGGTTGGCTCTCGCTGTTTTCGGCTTCGACGATGATGGGGCGTTCGCAG
>WNGK01013967.1_pt1 | contig 15907 bp, 11 predicted proteins | sample 5400601 | NCBI WGS metagenome assembly WNGK01 (sample SAMN13153376, study PRJNA577476) | soil metagenome | isolation source: 60 cm soil or saprolite under Garry oak tree replicate 1 | place: USA:California | collected 2016-06-15
CCCGATTCCGGCGCGGCCCGCGGGTGCGCCTCCTCCGCCGAGCACTCCGGTTGCAGAAATCGAATCTCCGGAGGCACACAAGTACGGGACAGTGGGCGTTGTCGCTCTCGACAGGCAGGGCAATATCGCGGCGGGAACCTCGACGGGCGGGACACAAGGCAAGCGCTGGGGACGCGTCGGGGACTCGCCGATTATCGGAGCGGGTACGTATGCGTCGAATGCGTCCTGCGCGGTGTCTGCAACCGGCACGGGTGAGTACTTCATCCGGCTCACGGTGTCGCGCGAGGTGTGTGCGCTGGTGCAGTACAAGGGCATGAAATTGCAGGATGCCGCCGACGATGTGATTCACATGCAGTTGGAGTCATTGCACGGCGACGGCGGGCTGATTGCCATTACTCCCGATGGCCAGATGGCATGGAGCTTCAACACGCCAGGCATGTATCGAGCGCGGTTGGCGGAGGGCGGCAAGCTGGAGATTGGCGTTTACAAGGACGAACCGTAAAACGCGAATTGCTAAGTATCATCGAGGCTAATAGACACCTGATTGAGAGGGCCTGGAATGAATTCTTCAGTTAGTGCGACAAGAGTGCATTTCGATGCGGACAGCATGTGGGTCGATTTGAGTGACGGTAGGATTATCGGCGTGCCGCTGGCGTGGTTTCCCCGGCTGTTACGGAGCACGGCGGAGCAGCGGGAACAGGTGAGGATCAGCAGCCGGGGTCTGCATTGGGAAGCCCTTGACGAGGATATTTCTGTTGCCGGTCTCCTTGCGGGACTTGCCGACCAGAGTGCCGGCAACGAAACATTTGCAGCCTGAGGCAGATCGCTGCCCTTTCCAATACACTTCTTCCATGGCGCTCGAATTCACCACATCGTATCTCAAAGATTCCATCGCGGTGCTGCGGTACTACAAGAAGCTGGCGGAGCGCGCGATGGAGCAGGTCAATGATAATCAGCTCTTCGCTACGCTGGACGAGGAAGCTAACTCGATTGCGATCATCGTGAAGCACATGACGGGCAACATGCGGTCGCGCTGGACCGACTTTCTGACGACGGACGGTGAGAAGCCGGACCGCAACCGCGACCGTGAATTTGTCGATCCGCCGGCAACGCGCGAGGCGCTTCTGTGCGATTGGGAAGACGGATGGAATCGCGTGTTCGGCACGCTGGAGCCGCTGACGGAGGCGGACCTGACGCGCACGGTGACCATTCGCGGCGAGGCGCACTCGGTGATGCAGGCGATCAATCGCCAGCTGGCACACTACCCGCACCATGTCGGGCAGATTGTGCTGCTGGCCAAGCACTTCGCCTGTCACCGGTGGCAGTCGCTCAGCGTGCCGCGCAACCGGTCGGCCGAGTTCAACCGCAAGGTCGCTGCGGGAGAAGCCAGCCAGCGCTAAGCCTCAAAGAAAAACGGACAGGCTTTGGGGCCCGTCCGTTTTTGGTTTGATCGAATGTTGGGGCAACGATTGCTTACGGCTGAGCAGCGACGCCTTGTGCGGCTCCTGCCTCGCGCGCCTGAGCCTTCTGCGCAAGCACCTTGTGGGCATTGTCTTCGAGGGCCTGGGCTTCGGGAAGGAAGGTCAGCGCCTTCTGCACCTGCGGATCCCAATCCGCGAGAGTACGCAGGCCCTGCAGCTGGCCGAACTGGCTGGTGAGAATCTTTTCCTTGATGTTCACCTTGACCCAGTCCAGGTTGGTGTTCAGGTCGGCTTCACTTACCGGAATGTTCTGATCAGTGAGGAACTTCTTGAAATCGGACAGAACAGCATCGTCCACCTGGAAGTTCTTGTCCACGGTGCGGTTCGCGAGGTAGTGCGGGGCAAAGTGGAAGAACACCGATTTGATTACCAGCTGGTCCTGGAAATGGTTCGCTTTGGGGCTTTCGATCTTCTCGTCGGGAGTGATGCCGCCGCCGCCGTAAACCGTGCGGCCCGCGTCAGTCAGCTTAACTTCGCGGTTGGTGGTGTCGGCAGGCTGCCCGCCGGCGTGGTTGTAGTAGTAGTCGTAGAGTGAAACGCCGGTGTAGTTCCGCTGGATGAGGCGGCCGGAAGGCGTGTAGTAGTGGTAGGTGGTCAGCGCCAGGCCGGTGTTTTCGCTCAGGTTATAGACGGTCTGGACCAGGCCCTTGCCGAAGGTGGTTTCGCCCACGATGAGGGCGCGGTCGTGGTCCTGCAGGGCGCCGGAGACGATCTCAGCCGCCGACGCGGTATTGCGGTTGACCAGCACGACGATGGGGAATTGTTTGCCATCGTTGCCCTTGGTGGCGACGTAATTCTGATCGGGATAGGCCCGGCCGCGCTGCGAGACGATGGATTGTCCCTTGGTCAGGAGGTGGTCGCATACCTCAACTGCCTGGCTGAGCAGGCCGCCGGGGTTGCCGCGAAGATCGAGGACGAGGCCCCTCAGGTTGCTGAAACTATTTACCGCGTCGAGGACTTCTTGGGCGGTGGTTTCCTGGAACTGAGTCAGATGGACATAACCCACGCCTGGGCGAATCTCATACTTCAGGTCGACCGAGGGGTGCGGAATCTCGTCGCGAATCAGGTCGAAGTTCATCGGCTTGGCCTGTCCCTCGCGCACCATCGTGACCTGAACGTGTGTGCCTTTGGGCCCCTTGAGGGCCTTGGCGACCAGGTCGGAGGTCATGCCGTCGGTGGTTTTACCATCTACCGCCGAGATGACGTCGCCGGGCCGGATTCCGGCGCGGAAGGAAGGAGTGCCCTCATAAGGCGTGATGACGTAGGTCTTGTTGTTCTGCTGCTGGATGACCATGCCGACGCCGTAGTAGTGGCCGCGCTGATCTTCGCGCATTTTGGCGTAAGCCTTTGGATCGTAGAAGTTGGAATGGGGATCGAGGGTACGCAGCATGCCCGGGATGGCCCCATCGTAGATGGCTGCGTCGGCCTTTTCGCCGTTGATGGGCTCGGCGTAGTTCTGCTCAACGAGCGCATAGACATTGGTAAACGACTTGAGGCTGTCGCGGATCTGGCTCTCGTCTTCAGAGGACTGCGCGCCAACTTTACGCTGCAGAACGGTTCCTGCGACGGCGCAGACGGTGAAAAAAATGACGAGTGTGAAAAGAGCCCGACGGGCGCGGGGAGTCATAGTGGAAGGAACCTCCGGGCGCCAGATGCGGCAGGCGCCGTCACCGGGCCTCGCAGGGCAGCCTTGAGCTAAAGTATAGCACCGGATTGTTTGACGACGGGGCGCAGATTCCGGTAGCCGGAGACTAGGGAAGGGGGTCCAGGGATTAGTGGATAGGGGCCGAGATTTGGTGGATTCGGGCGGATTCCCACGGGGGAGTTCGTCCGTTGCTCCCGCGCCATTTACAATCACGTCTATACCAACAGGTGGGGTTCGATCGCTGCCTGCCATGTGCCGACCTATGACTTTGAGATTCCTTCGTATTTCCGCGGTGTCCGTGCTCGGCACGATGCTGCTCGCAACTTCCGCTCTGGCGCAAACGCGTCCAGCCGCGCCGGAGAGCCCCTACGGCGGCGTCACGGTCGAAGAGATCATTGCCCGCGTGAACGATCAGATCATTACGCGTTCTGACTACGACCGCGCAATGAAAGATCTGGACCAGGAAGGGCGGCAGCGCGGCGCCACGATGCAGCAGCTTTCCGAGGGACACAAGGACCTGTTGCGCAACCTGATCGACCAGCAACTCTGGCTCTCCAAGGGCAAGGAGCTGGGCATCAACGGTGAAACCGAACTGGTGAACCGGTTGAATGAGATTCGCAAGCAGTACAAGCTGGGGAGCCTCGAAGAGCTCGAAAAAGCGGCGCAGGAACAAGGCGTTTCATTCGAGGACTTCAAGGCTAATATCCGCAACCAGATTGTTACCCAGGAAGTGATGCGGAACGAAGTGGGTCGCCGGGTCCAGATCACCCCAGGAGAAGTGGAGCGTTATTTTGAGGCGCACAAGCAGGACTACGCGCAGCCGGAGAGCGTGCGGCTCAACGAGATTCTGATTTCGACCGGTACTTCGGCGCCTTCTGCCACTACGCCCGGCGCCACGCAGGACGATCCGGAAAAGATTGCAGCGGCGAAGGCCAAGGCCGACGACATTGAAGCCAAGTTGAAGGCCGGTGGAGATTTCGCGCAGCTGGCGCGCAGCTCGAGCGACGGACCGACAGCGTCAGAGGGCGGCGACCTGGGGCAGTTCCGCCGCGGAGCCCTGGCGAAGGTGCTGGAGGATGCGACGTTCAACCTGAAGGCAGGGGAGTTTACCGAGCCGATTCGCACCCGACAGGGTTACGTGATTCTCAAGGTCGCGCAGCACGTGTCGGGCGGTGTGCCGCAGTACAAAGATGTCGAGCAGGAAGTGGAGCAGGCGTTCTACGAGGGCAAGATGATGCCCGCAATCCGCGACTACCTGACCAAGATGCGCGAGGATGCCTACGTCGAGATCAAGCCTGGATTCGAGGACACGGGCGCCAGCCCGAACAAGCGCGTTCAGCCCATCTCGTATGCCGCCTATACGCCTCCCGCTCCCAAGAAGAAGAAGAAGGTAGAGCGTACCCGGTTCAGGGAGACGACGCACACCTTCCGGCAGAAATCGCCGCAGCCGGCGCCGCTGGCGCCTCAAGCAGCGGCTGCTCCGGCTCCAGCAGCGGCGACGGCAAATAAGAAGGGTAAGGCCGCCGACGAGGCTTCGATGAAACCGGGCAAGAAAGAGAAGATCAGGTTTGGACAGGCGCCTACCAAGACGCTTCCCGCAGGTCCTGAGGTGAAGACGGAAGACGCAGGCGCTCCTGCGGACGTGGCTCAGAATGGACAGCCGGCGAATCCGCTGGAGGCCAGTGCGCCGGCCGAGAAAAAGACGCGGTATAGCGCGCGCGCAAAAATCCCCAAGCAGCCGAAGCCCAAGGGACCGAAGGTTGACCCGCTCGCCCCTGCCGCTCCGGACTCCGAAGAGGTAGCGGACCGCCAGACGCAATCTGCTCCGCTGGGCCTGGCTGGCGACACATCCTCGAAAAAGAGGAAGAAGTCGACCACGACGCAGGACAAGACACGTCTGAGCCAGAAGAAGAAGTCGGAGACCGACACCGCACCGCCGGCGCCCACGCCGATTCCGCCGGTTGCGGGTGCTCCGGCACCTGCACCTGTACCGGCTCCTGTGCCGCAGCAGTAGGTGGTTGGTCCTTTCATATCTCGCTGAATACTACGTTGATTGAGAACACCGTTCGATTGATCTAGAAAGCGGGCGCGGGCGAGCGAACCGCGCCCGCGGCCGTTCACGCCGCAAATTCCATTTCTGTTCGAGCCGGCTCTGTTGATCTGTAACAGTACCTCTACTCGGCAGCAAGGCGAGAGAGATACGAGGGGCTTCTAAACTCATTCAGCGCCATGGGGAGTAGAGTGGGCGCGATAGAGGGCCGACAGCCAGTCGTCGAGCTGCCTCTCTGGAATTGCGATCGAGCCGTGTGCGCGATTGCCCTCCACTGTCAGCTTGTCTACGTGAATTCGCGGCGCATTCGGCAGGCCGACAGGCAGCAGTTGCGGTGGTGACGATTCCACTGACCTTGCAGGCTGAATATCCTTCACAGCGTGGGCGGTGAAGTCGATGCGCGTCGTGGCTTCGTAGTGGATGCCGTTCGCAAGTTCGTCGATGGTGTCAAGAACTTGTCTCCAGGATGCGTCCAGTTGCTGCGCATCGAGATGACGGGCGAGCATCGCCGGCGGCATGGCCAGCACGTTCCATGAATTCACGTCGGAGCGCAGCGCGGTCAAGCGCTCAACGACACGCGAATCCGGAAGTGAATGAGTAGCGCGGCGATCGAGAGCTTTCTGGACAAGCAGCGGTGTTCCGAAGAGCGAAATTCGGTCATCGACAATCGCCAACCAGCGCGTTTCTGTCATCTCGCCCTTCTCGCGAGGGAAGGGGCTGACGGCCAGTATCTCTTCGCCCTTGTATTCCGCACGTGCCGCGCCGTTCTGTTCCGCGCCATGGAAGATGCGTTCGCGATTGAAGCTCCCTTTGACAAGAAGGAGGTGTTCCTTTAGCTCGCCGCGCGACGATGATGCTGCGACTTCAATCAATTCACTGGCTCCGAAGTTCGAATCCACGCCCGCCAACGCCAGCCAGTCGTTGAAATCGAGGTTGTTGTTATGGGTCGCAAACAATAAGCGGCCGTGCGATTGCCCGTTGTGGGGGTCTTCGATGCCCGCAATGATCTGAGCGTCGCCGGGAATGAGCGGTAGAAGCCCGCTTTGCGTGGGCGATGCAAATGCGGGAGAGGTTATGGCCAGCACGAATGCCGCGAGGGAAAACGAAGTTTTGAATAGGCGAAGCATTGATCATTCCTCCAATCGGTTTGCAATGTGGTCCAGCTTTTCCTGCCATCGCTGCTGGAGTTCGTCGGCTCTCTTTCTCTGTTCAGGATCGAGAACTGAGGAGTAGATCTTCGCCACCAGTCGCTCCTTTTCGAGGGCTAGCTTTGCGATGGTCGCGCCCTGGCGGGAGACGATCCCTTGAACCGTGGCGTCGTCCAACTTTCCCTCCGCTCTCGCCGTATTCAGCTCTCGACTCTCTGCAGCCAATTCATGCACCAACCGTGCTACCGTCGGACGTTCCACCTGCCAGATCGACTTAATCGCTTGTCGCTGCGAGGTGTTCAGATCCAGTTTGTAAACGACGTATGCTGCGGGCCCGAAGCCTGCAAATCGATGGCCGCGCCAGCCATGCCAACCACGAGTCTCCGCCGCAATCACGCCGATTCCCGCGACGAGAACGACCAGGATCGCGCATAACCAGATAACCGTTCGCTTCATTTCAAGTACCTCCTACAATGCGATTCCAGCACCGCTAGAGAGTGCGTGCGATAAAGATTGGTTAAGCGCGGTAAAGATTTGTAAAGATCGGGTAGTAATTGGAGCAATCCGCTAGTATCGAAAATGCGGTAACTGGACCGAATGGATCGCGTACTGATTGTCGATGACGACCTCGAACTCTGTGAGCTGCTCACGGAGCGTTTGGGTCCCGAGAGATTCGCGATCGACACCGTACACGACGGGCTGCGCGGCCTCGAGCGGGCGCTCTCTCGCGAATACTCTCTGGTTGTTCTCGATCTGATGCTGCCGGGAATGGGAGGTCTGGAAGTGCTCAGCCGAATACGAGCACAGTCGTCTATTCCGGTGCTGATCCTCACGGCACGTGGTGAGGATGTGGATCGAATCCTGGGGTTGGAGTTTGGCGCGGACGACTATTTGGCCAAGCCATTCAATCCACGTGAGCTGATTGCGCGTATTCGCGCGATCCTGCGGCGTGCGGCCCGCACGGCGCCTCTGGTCGAGCCGCTCGTCTTCGAAGATATCCGTCTTGATCGATCGGCCCGCGAGGCGCGTTTGAAAGGGGAACTGCTGCCCTTGACCAATGCCGAATTTGCCGTACTGGAGGTACTGCTGCAGCACGCCGGCCGGGTAGTGACGCGTGAGCAGCTTACCGAGACCGTGCTCGGACGCCGGCCAGGCCCATTCGATCGGGTAATCGATGTACACGTAAGCAACATCCGCAAGAAACTCGCATCAAGCCTGGGCAGCAATCGGATCAAGGCGGTGCGGGGCAGCGGCTATATTTTTGTTGTGCGCTCTGAGGCGAAATGAAGCTCCCCGTACACAGCCTGTTTCTGAAGATATTCCTTTGGTTCTGGGCGACTGCGGTCGCTACTGCGATCTCGTTGATCATCACGTTTATTTTCGGGCCCGGCAGTAGCGTCCCTTCACAATGGCATTCGACTCTGACGGATACAGCCCGATCTTCGGGAATGATTGCCATTGCGGAACTCGAGCGCGGAGGGATACCCGCAGCATCGGCATACCTCGAACGGTTTGAACGCGAAACGCAACTTCGCGCCTGTCTTTTCGATCGCACGGGGCAGCCAATTGCCGGCGGGAATTGCGCGACATTCTTGGAGATGCAGACCCACGTCATGCGACGATCCTCACGCGATGGGGCGTTGCATTGTTCGTCTCAGGACTGATCTGCTATCTGCTGGTTGGCTATTTGACTGCGCCGATCTTGCGATTGCAGGATGCCTCGCGGCAACTGGCCGCGGGAGACTTGACCACTCGCGCGGATCGACGCATGGAAAACCGGCAGGATGAGTTAGGAGATCTGGTGCGGGACTTCAATGTGATGGCTGATCGCATTGAGGAATTAGTCTCGCGGCAGCGTCAGCTGATCTACGACATCTCTCATGAGTTTCGTTCCCCATTGGCTAGACTGAATGTCGCATTGGATCTTGGGCGCGAAAGAAAAGGCGCGGACCCGGCATTTGATCGAATGGAGCGGGATATCGAACGTCTCAATGAGATGATCGGGCGCTTGCTGACGATCGCGCGATTGGACAACGCCACTACATCGGTGGAAATGTCGGATCTCGATTTAGTAGAGCTTGTTGCGCAAATTGTTCATGACGCGGGATTCGAATCGCAGAAACGCAACGTGGTTTTGAAACTGGAAGGGGAAGAAGAGTGCCTCGTCCGGGGCAATGCGGAGCTGTTGCATAGCGCAATTGAAAACGTGGTTCGAAATGCGATCCGATACACCGAAAAGGGGGCATCCGTAGAAGTGGCTCTTTGGCGCGAAAAGACGAGCAGCACACCGATCGTGAACCTCGAGGTTCGCGATACTGGCCCAGGAATTCCAGAGTCGGATCTGGCGAAGATATTCCAGCCGTTTTATCGCACAGCCCATGCGAGAGATCGTGAGTCTGGAGGAGCAGGGCTCGGTTTAGCTATCGCTGATCGCGTGATCCGATTCCACAGTGGAAAGATTCGGGCCAGAAATCGTGAACCGAAAGGTCTTGAAGTGAAGATTTCACTGCCGGTGATCTGAGGGCTGTGTAATCACCGTGCTGTTGCTTGCTTTCATCCCCTTCCGCGGGCTGTAGCATGCGATGTTTTCCTATTCCGGCTGGACCTCACTGTGCCCCTCGGCCAGTTCTCGGCGTCCAGGTTGATCAGCATGCTCCGCAACTTTGAGCAACTTTTGGAAGTATGTCTGCGCGGTTTGACGATCGCCGGCCAGCTTCGCCGCCTCGGCTGCTCCATACAGCGACCGAAAGCGGTTGGGCTCCTTGGTCAGCGTGGTTTCAAACTCTTTGAGGGCTTCCGAGGGTCGCTTTGATTCCAGCAATAGTTCTCCCAGCAGTTCACGCGCCGGCGCTAGCGGGCCCGGCGTGACGGCGTTCTTTTCGGTCTTGTCTTCCAGTTCGGCCGCCCCGCGCATCCCGGCGAGCGCGCCCTGGTGGTCGCCTTCAGCAAACGCTAACCACGCGGATACTTCCTGCCGTTGAATTTGTACCTGGTTGGCCCAATAACTCTCTTTCATTTGTTCCAGTTTGGCGCGCATCTGTTCTAAAGAGTCGATTGCTGATCGCGCTGCTCCACGATCGTGCAAATGTGCGGCGCCTAAGCCACGCGCAAAGTAGGTGATCGCATCGGCATACGGAAATGGGCTGGGGTGGGGCTCCAGCTTCGCCGCCTCGGCCCAGGCGCGCCGTTCCAAACAATATCGAGCTGGAATCGCGGCGCGTGCAAAGTATGCCGCAGCGGGACTGGCCGCTCCGCTGATTAGCACTCCCGGATCAAAGCGCGAGAATATCTGAGGGGCCGATTCTACCAATTGCCGGGCGGCGCCGTCCTGGGCTCTTTGCAAATATGCGTAAACCAGGTAATCGGTGGCGTGCAATTCTTCGCCCGTCTGACCTTCACGTCGTGCGGCGGCCGCAGCGGCGATGTTAGCGTCGATGGAATCCTGCCAATCACCAAGGCGCGTAAATGTATGCGATGGCATGTGCAACGCGTGCGGGGTCGACGGAGCAATCTCACTATAGTGCCGTGCGGCCCCGGTTGCGCGCGCAGCCAGCGGCGGAACGTCATATGTGTGAATGATGTAGTGTGCCAGTCCCGGATGATCTGGATACCGTAGGTATAGACGTTCTAGTATTCCTCCGGCCTTGAGCTGCCTAGCATACGTTTTATCAGCGGGGTCGGCGGCGGAGGCGATGGCCAGCGCGTAGAAGATGGCAGCTTCGGTGTCGTCAGGATAAGCGGCACTGAGGGCAGCCATTGCACTTTCGTATTTCAAGACGCGGGAACCCTGATCGGTATTGGCCGTATCGGTGAAGAGATGCGCTACAGCCTCAACATACGCACGCTCGCGCGCAGTCTTCGGAGTCGCAGCCCGCGCCTGCGTTACCGCTTTAAAACCCTGCTCCAGTTGCGCCTGGGGCTTAAGACCGGAAATGAAGGGGTTGCCCCAACTGCTCAGCGCGATCCCCCAGTAGGCCATCGAACACGATGGATCGCTCGCGAGAGTTGCATGGAATGCTTCAATCGCGCGAGCAAATTGAAACGAGTGCATCAGTGCCACGGCGCGATTGAACTGATAGTGGGCCGCGGCACTGCACGAGGTGGTAAAGTTCACGCTGCCTAACTTCTCAGGGGATGTGGGGTGATTTGCCTGCGCGAAACCCACTGTCGACGACGGGAGAGCCAGAACTACAACGAACAAGATGACGAGAGCTCGCATCGTGGTTCCTTTCAGCGCGAGGTATGCAGATGCCAGTCTTGCTGATGATAGTCCCGTCACCGAGATAGCGGCGGGGCAATCCTGGAACTGCTCATACTCGAAGTTGGATTTCGGGTGCGTAGCGAGAATTCCGACCGTCGTCCATTCGCGCAAATCGAGGGTGCTGTTCTTATGGACCTAAGCGCCACCCTCAAAGAGCGCATCACTGTCAGGAGCGGCATGATTGAACAACAGAACTTCAATTGCTATGATCTGCTGCGGATGCCTGATGCCTCTCAGCGAGAGGAGTTGTTATCTCAATACGCGCTAAAACCGATCAATCACGACGACGCCAGTTGTACCGTAGCTGCCCATCGCTGTCAGAATCCCAGTAATTTCCTCCAGTCCTATCTGCTGATGAACGACTTGGCCGGGTTTCAGCGTACCCGCTTCGCACATCGCAAGCATTGTCCCGAAGCGTTGCCCCTGCATCCCGAAGGTGCCATAAAGCCGAAGCTCGTTGAGCAGGATCACGTCAATGGGAAGCGGGACGTAGCCGGTCTCTTTGCGTGTCGTGTGGCCGAGCTGAACATGCCGGCCAAGCTTACGAAGCGAAAGAACAGAATTGCGGCAGGTTTCCGCTATTCCCAGCGCGTCTATGGAGACTTGAGCACCTCCGCGGGTAAGCGTTCGTATTGCTTCAACAACATCGTTGGCGCGGCTGTCGATGGTATGCAAGGCTCCCAAATCTCGAGCAGCAGCCAGGGCCTTCTCAGATACATCCACCGCAATTACATTGGCCCCAACCGCCGCCGCGACCTGCACGGCGGATAAACCCATACCGCCTGCACCGTGCACTACCACCCACTCCCCGCCACGCACTGCAGCTTGATCTACTACCCCGTGGAATGCTGCCATATAGCGGCAGGCCATGCTCGCGGAATCGACGAACGAGATGGAATCGGGCAGGCGAACCAGGTTCAGATCGGCGTAACGAACGGCGACGTACCCGGCGAATGCACCCCAATATGAAACGCCAGGAACAAGCAGCGCCCCGGAGTCACAGACGTGCTGGTTTCCACTACGGCACCACTCGCAGGTGCCTTCTCCCGGGTTCATCGGGAAGATCACCCGATCTCCCTTCTTCCACTGCTTCACATCGCGGCCTATTTCCTCGACGGTGCCGCTGAACTCATGGCCCAGCACAAAGGGTGGCTCGATAGCGAGTCCGCGCCACGCCCAATCATTGGTCCAAAGGTGCCAGTCCGTTCGGCAGATGCCGTTCGCTCCAACGCGCAGGATCGCCCCATCGGGCGGGCACGTCGGGTCGGGAACATTCCGGACCACCAAGGGTTTGCTCAATTCTTCGATCACCGCTGCTCGCATGGAAATCCTCCCATTCTTTGTCGCTCGACAAAGAATACCATGTCAGGCGGTATTCTTGAATGGACAGCAAGGAAAAGGAGGGATACGCAATGGCTGGACGGCCTCGTGAGTTCGATCGAGATGCTGCGCTCCTAAGCGCTCGTGATCTGTTTTGGGAGCGCGGTTATGAGGGTGTATCGATGACCGACCTGACAGAAAGACTCGGTTTGGCGTCAGCCCGGATTTACGCGGCCTTTGGATCGAAGGAAGAACTTTTTCGCGAAGCTGTCGCACATTACGAAACTCAGGAAGGTGGATTCGCTGACCGCGCGCTGGCAGAAGAGCCTACTGCGGCTCGCGCTATCGACAGAATCTTCCGTGAGGGAATTGAACTTTACACGCGCAAGCAGGGTCCGCGTGGGTGCATGATTGTCTCTTCTGCAACGAATTGCACGAATGAGAATGATCCCATTAGAGAGTGGCTTTCGGAACACCGGCGAGCACGCACCGCAAGCATCGTGAGACGCATCCAGCGCGCTGTTCAGACTGGGGAACTGCCCGAAGGAACGGATGCGGCTGTGCTTGGGGATCTCTACGCAGCAACACTCCACGGCATATCGATCCAGGCTCGTGACGGTGTGACTCGTAAACGTCTGTTGGCGATGGTGCCGATACTTTTAGGACTGCTGCGACTCTAGGGCCTATCGAATCAGAACGACGACCATCGCAGCCGATGTGCCCCGATCGATGTTACAGGTACGCGTCTGCGCTTCTCCGTTGCCTATCCTTAGCCCTCGGAGGCGACCGCACGCCTTGGACCAAAGAATCCTAGACCCAGTCGAAGAGCGCTCCTCCACGGCTGACGCATTATCTCCGAAAGGCTTCTGGAAGTCGCCCTCAATGGATTGGAAGAATGTTCCTTAAAGATCTATTCACAATTCAATGCAAGTATTGAGAATGGCACGGCTGAGATGGGGGCTCCTCAGCCCACCTGATCTTCAGTTCCCAACGGCAATCTGGCCGTGAACATCACACGAGGGATTAACCCTTTAGGAGTCAATGCATGAGAAAGCTCTTTGCTTTCCCTTTTCTGCCTGATCGCTACAAGCACTCATCCGCATGGATGCGCAATGCGGTCCTGACAGTGTTCTTCAGCCTGGTGACGCTTATCCAACCGCTCGCTCACGCCCAGTTCGAAACGGCTTCGGTTCTTGGTTTTGTGCGCGACTCATCAGAAGCGGCCATCTCTAACAGCAAAGTGCGGCTCATTGAGATTTCAACAGGCGTGTCTCAAACCGTGATTTCTGATAACCAGGGACAATACGAGTTCACCTCTGTGCACATTGGAAAGTACCGGATTGAAGCCGAGGCAGCAGGGTTCAGTTCTGCCAAGACACAGCCCTTTTCTGTGACTGTGAATGCGCGCCAGCGCGTCGATCTGACCATGGTACCGGGCGGAGTCTCAGAGACCGTCACTGTCAACGGGGGAGTCGCGCAACTTGAAACCGAGACCAGCGAATCCGGCACCGTGATTTCATCGACCGAGGTTTACAATCTGCCGCTGAATGGCCGTGCGTATGGGGACTTGGCGACGCTTGTTCCTGGCGTCCGGCGCAATAGCCTCGAGAACCAGTCGGTCACCAGCCGCGACGCTTCGTTTAACGTGAATGGCCAACGTTCTGAGTTCAACAACTTCTTACTCGACGGTCTGGATAATAACGCGTACGGCACATCCAACCAGGGATTCTCAAACCAGGCAATTCCGCCTTCTCCAGACGCCATAAACGAGTTCAGCGTCGAGACGAATAACTACAGTGCCGAGTTCGGACGTGCTTCGGGCGCTGTGATCAACGTGTCGATCAACGGCGGGTCCAACAAGTTCCACGGCCGCGCCTGGGAGTACAACCGCAACACGTCGTTGAATGCCATCGGCCCATTTCTGCCGGCGCTCAACGTCTTGACGGGCAAGCGGCAGAAGCCGGTACTCATCCGCAACCAGTTTGGCGGTGCGGTGGGCGGCCCAGTGTTGCGGGACAAGCTCTTTTTCTTTGCTGACTACGAAGGGAACCGCCAGGTACAGGGCCAATACACCACTGCCACCATTCCGAATGTGAATGAGCGGGCAGGCGTCTTCGTGTACGCGGGCAACACTTCGGCGACGGCATCGAAGGCGGGCACGCCGGTTCCGCTGCGCAATCCGATTACCGGGACAGAGTACGCAAACGGTGTAGTTCCGCAAAGCGACTGGACTCCTCTTGCTACGTTGGTCATCGCGGCTCTGCCGGCTCCCAATGCTGCAGGATTCTCAAACAACTATGCATCATTCCCCAAGGCGACACTCACGGATAACAAGGGTGATGGCCGGCTGGATTTTGTTCTGAATCCGAAGACGACGTTCTTTGGACGCTTCAGCGATCACAAGGGCGATATCGTGGATGCGACGTCGATTCCAGGCAAGGCGGGCGGCGGCGGCAACGGCACGATCCATGTCTACAACAAGCAGATTGCGGCTGGTGTGACGCGCACTTTCTCGCAGAATTCGATTCTGGATGCCCGCATCGGATTCACCTGGACAGAGGGCGGTAAGAAGCCGTACCTTGCCGGCCAGACCAGCCTGAATACTCAAGCGGGTATTCCCGGTCTTCCCGCCGATTCCGCGGTCATCCGCGCACTGAGTTCGGAGAATGTGAACGGATTTACTGCTTGGGGCGCGCAGGGCTCCAATCCTCAGTTCCAGAATCCATTCGTCGTCAACCCGAAGATCAATTATTCGATTCTCAAGGGCCGCAATAGCGTGAAGCTAGGCTGGGAATTCCTCTCCATCAACACTGAGATCGACGACTTCAACCCGGTGTATGGATCAGAGACTTTCGGCGGCGCATTCAGCCAGGACGGCGGCGGTACCGGCGATACCGGCGCAAGCCATGCAGCGTATCTGACGGACTTCTTCACCGGTGCGCGTTCGACCTATCAGCTCAATAACTTCAGGATCGTGAACTACCACCAGCACATGAATTTCTTTTACCTGCAGGACGACCTGAAACTGACAGCCAGGCTCACCGTGAACGCCGGATTGCGTTATGAACTCGTGACACCGCAGTTCGTCTCGGGTAATCATCTGGCTAACTTCGATCCGAGCACAAACACGCTCCTTCAGGCCTCAACCGGGTCGATGTACAGGCGGGCACTTGTGCACACGCCCATGCTGGACTTTGCACCGCGGCTTGGCGTGGCATATCAGGTTGATCCGAAGACCGTCATCCGCTCGGCATACGGCATCAGCTACGACCAGTTCAACCGCGAGGGCGGGGAAAACCTGCTGGCCTATAACGGCCCGTACATCGTGAACTCGACCGTGAATCAGTACGCGCCATACTCCACGCAATCGAACCATCAGCCAATCTGCACGGCTGGGCAATCGCCCACGACGTGCTTCAGCCCCGTGCAGCAGGGTTATCCCGATGGATTCGTTGACCCGTCTAACTTCAGCACGCTGCTTGCGCAGACCCGCTACATTCCCAAGGATATTCCGACGGGATACGTGCAGGCATGGCATCTGGACGTTCAACGCGAACTCATGAAGCGCACCGTGTTCACGGTCTCGTATATTGGCGAGCATGGAGTCCACATCTGGGTTCTGGCCGACCTGAATCAGGCAAATCCCTGCACTGCCACGGGAAGCTGCCCGACTCTCCAAGCGCGCCGTCCTATCGCTGGATTCACAGGCATCGAAGAATCACTCCCCGCCGGCTTTCTGTCTTACAACGCACTGCAGGCAAAGTTGGAGCACCGCCTCTCGGACGGACTCTATTTCCTCAACTCGTTCACATGGTCGCGCGCAATCGACAACGCCTCGGGCCATCTGGATACGCCCAATAACGACAACTCGCGCGTGAACCTGGCAAACCTGGCGGGTGAGCGCGGTGAGTCGGCATACGATCAACCTTTGAACGATACCCTTACGATGGTTTGGGACCTGCCGTTTGGGGCGGGGCACCGCTGGGGAGGAAGCTCGCCTCT
>WNGK01008660.1_pt1 | contig 15906 bp, 37 predicted proteins | sample 5400601 | NCBI WGS metagenome assembly WNGK01 (sample SAMN13153376, study PRJNA577476) | soil metagenome | isolation source: 60 cm soil or saprolite under Garry oak tree replicate 1 | place: USA:California | collected 2016-06-15
ACGATGCCCCGGTCGTACAGCGCGGCCACCGGCTCGGCGCGGGTCCGCTTGGCCTTGGACGCCTGCACCAGCTCGACTGGCGGGGTCATGCCGGGCGGGATCTCGCCGTGCTCGCGCAGGTCCCGCATCACCTCGGTGAACGTGGCCCGCAGCCACTCGCCGCCGTGGTTCTTCTCGATCACCAGCGTGGCGTGCAGCTCGACCGCGCGGCGGATCACCATCTTGGCGAACTTGACCGGGCTGGCCTGGCCGCCCCAGCTCTCGGTGACGTAGATGTGCGGGTCATCGACCTGGCCACGGGAGACCACGGTGTACGCCTGCTCGTCGGAGTCCTCCAGGCCGTCGGAGGGGTCCACGCCGATGTAGGTCCGGGTCAGGAACGGCGGGCCGCCCTCCTCGCCGATCCAGCCGCACTGGGCGGCGTCCACCAGGTCCCTGGACCACAGCGCGCCCTCGATGTCGTCCAGCAGCTCGCCCTCAAGCTCCTGGCGCTCCAGCCTGGTGCCCCTGGCCATCCCGATGACCGAGGTGTAGAACGACTCGGACAGGTTCCTGATGTTGTCGATGGTGCGCAGCCGCCGGACGATCACGCCGGGCTCGCCGCCCCGGATCAGCCGCCGGATCAGCGCCCTGGCCGGTCGGCTGACCTTGGGCGTGCCGGTGACGATGATCTTGGACACGCCCTTGCGGACCGCATACCTGATCGACTCATCCCAGGCGGTCTGCCAGCGGGTCCACAGGCCCAGCTCGTCTCCCCAGACCGCGCGCAGGTTCTTGCCCTGGACCCGCAGCGCGCCGTCGTCGGCGCTGTCCACGTAGATGGTGTGGCCCGAGCGCAGCCCGATCTCGCCGTAGCTGCGGTAGGCGTACTCGACGCTCTTGGAGGTGTTGTTCTTGACCTCCCCGGCGGTGGTGCCCAGCGCCCGCAGGATGCCGGACTCGCCCTCGACGCAGACGGTCCAGGCGTCCCGGTAGGTGGGGGCCACGATGCCGTACTGGCCGCCGGGCTCCTCGTCCTCGATGATGATCTGGGCCAGCCCGGCTGCGCCCGCCATCGTCTTGCCGCTGCCCCGGCCGCCCTGGAAGTACAGGATGCGCCAGTCATCGCCCAGCGGCGGCAGCCGCTGCTCGTCCCTGGCCGTGCCGAACCACCAGGACCTCGGGTCGGCGTCCGGCTGGCCCAGCCTGTCGGACACCATGCCGAGGACATCGGCGTCGGCGGTCATCGCTCAGGCAGAGAAGGCGGCCATGTGCTCGGCGGTCTGCTTCACGTCGGTCGCGCCCAGGCTGGTCTGCGCGGACAGGACGTGGTGGCCCAGCTCGTCAAGACGCCGTGCGCCCAGCGTGATGTAGCTCTTGTCCTCGTGCCCGCTGACCAGGTGCTCGCCGTCCGGCACGTCGCCGGTAGCGCTGACGGACAGGCTGCCGTTGTTCGACTTGACCGTGATCTGGTAGCTCATCAGGCAACCACCTTCAGGTGCTCTCGTATCGTCTGCCGGGCCTTGGCCCGCTTCTCCAGCGGGAGACCGCTGGCCACCAGGGCCTGGTCGATCGCCCGCTCCACCATATCGGCGGTCTGCTGCCGGATGCCGACCAGCCGGGCATCGAGATTGAGCCTGGCGATGTCGCGCAGCACCCGGCTGTGCTCGGTCAGCGCTCGCTCGTACAGCGCCACGTCGGCCCGGATCTGCTCCCCGGCCTTGCCCATGTAGCCGAAGCTCTTCAGCTCGGCCACCTTGGACCGGAGCACATTCTTCCACGCCCTGATCTCGCCAGCGCAGCTCATCAGCTCGCCATACGGGTCGTTGACCGGCTGCGGGTTCATCAGCTCGGCTCCGTGCTGGCCGAGGATCTCCCCGGCCCGGACCATGGCCTCGCCGCTGATCACCCGCAGCGCCCGGTGCGGGGACACGCCCCTGGGCTGGCTGGCCCGCCGGACCCCGGTGATCGCCTCGGCCTCTTCCAGCAGGTCCTCGGGCATGTGCGTCAGGCAGTACTCCAGGCCCTCGATCTCGAACTCATCGCAGAGCAGCTTGGCACACCGGACCGTTCCCTCACCGCGCATGTCTTGATTATGCCCGTGCGGCGAGGAAATCGGCGATGACCCGGTTATGCCGGGCGTCGGCCAGTGCGTTGTGCTGGCCGTCCGCCTGCTGCGGCACGCGCGGGTTACCCAGCCGCTCCGCTTCCTGCTTCAGGTCGTTCGTCCACATCGGGACGCCCTCGGGCAGGTCGGTCATGCGGCCCCAGAGCTGGCACAGCGCGACGTGATCATAGGCGGCGTACCAGGCCCACAGTTGCGGATCAGGCACCGAGAGGATGAACCCCCGGACGGCAGCCGCGATTATCCGTGCAGAGGCAACTCGCGGGTAATCCGGGTGTTTCTGGTCCCAGTTCCACGCCAGCGGCCTCCTCCTGAAGGTGACCGGGAGGCCCGGAACCACGTTCTCCCGCAGCCAGTCATGCTCGACAGCCCGGCGCATCACGCCCGCGCTGTCGCTGACGAAGTACAGCTCCGCGTCATCCTCGCGGACCATGCCGATCGAGATCAGCTCGATAGTGCGTCCGTCTTCAATGAACTCGGTGTCATACCAGATACGCATAGTGCCTCAGATTGTGCAGGAGCCCCGCGCCTCCGGGGGGGAGGGAGAACGCGGGGCTCCCTTTCAGTGTCGGCCGCCGGGTGACCCGTTCATGCGATCTGCACCGGTTTGACGGGCTGAGTACCCGGTGCGCAACCCCACACCCGTGCTAGCTGCGGCCTAATCGGGGATTCTCAGGCTCCGTTGCGGCCCCAGAGCTGGCCGGTGTGGATGACCGCGCCGTTGCCGCCCGCGAACGTGACCTGCACGCGATCGCCCTTGACCCCGATGCTGCCGTTGTTGGCCGGATCGGTGAGCAGGTGCCCGTTGATGACCTCGGTGAACGTGACGAACTGCCCGTCACCGGGAACCCCGGTGTCCTTCTTCTGGAAGGTCTGGTACGGGTTCCACTCGCCGCTGGTGTTGTCACACGCCCTGAGCTGCACCGAGGCAAACCCGTTGGGGTTCACGCTGGACAGGCAGAAGCCCGAGGGCGCGCCGAACGGGGCGTACTGGATACGCACGGCGTTGGTGACCAGGGCGTTCGGCAGGGTCTGGTGCCACGCGCCGAACGTGCCGGTGACCTCGTACTTCGAGTGCAGGGTCGTGTCAACGGCCTGCACCCGGAAGTCCTCGGCCTTGTCCGTGGCCGAGCGGGTGTAGACGATCACCGCGTTGCCGCTGACTGCGGCACCGCCCTGCACGTCGAGGTCGGGAAGCCCGGGGACTTCCGCATTCCAGGATGCGCAGGCTACGCCGGGCACTGCGGTACAGGCCGCAGTCGCCGCCTTGGCCGTGCCGCTGGTCAGGGCAACCGCCAGGCCGCCCGCTACCAGCACCGAGCCAGCCAGGACGGCCAGCCTCTTGCTTCGCTTCATCGTGATCCCTTCATGATCGTGTAAACAGGACTGTACACCCGGGGGCTAACCAGACCCGGAACGCCATCGTCGGACCCCAGTACCGGGGATCGTAGGACCGCCAGCCGACCGTGGTCCCGCTGTGGTGCGCGCCGTAGCTCACGTGGTACCAGATCGTGGCGAACTCGACGTGCCCGGACCCGAAGAACAGCAGGTCACCGCGCCGGGCTTGCGACAGCGCGATCCGGTGCAGGTGACCGCTGGCCAGCATCATGTAGGTGCTGTGCGGCAGGGCGATGCCCACGTGGGCGTAGGCGGCCATTACCGCGCCCGAGCAGTCATAAGTGCTCGGGCCCGCACCGCCCCACGCATACCAGTGCCCTGTCTCGTGGGCCTCGGCCCAGCTGAGGGCGGCACCGCCGTAGCTGACGCTGGCGGCGGCCGGGGACGGGACGGAGACAGCTGCGGTGGCCAGGGCGGTGCAGAGTAGCATGCTACTGAGTAGCAGCAGGATGCGGCGCATGTCAGCAGCCGTCGTAAGGGGACCAGTTGGACTGGCCGCCGCGAGCCATGGCGTTGCCGAAGACCCGGTTCTGCTCGGACACCGAGGCGTGCCCGAAGGTCCCGGAGCTGCCGCCGTATGCCTCCCAGGTGGACTCGCTGAACTGGTAGAGGCCGTAGTGCCCGCTGGCGTTCATGACCTGGCTCTGGCCGCCCGACTCGCGGGTGATCACGCACTGCTGGAAGCCGCCGTAGCTGGCCGGGTTGACGTTGCCGCCGTAGCTGCGGTGGTAGCGCCGGACGGAGTGGTAGTGCCTGACGGGGCTGGCTGAGCTGGCGGCCAGCCGGACCGGCGGCGGGGCTATGGCCGGTGCGTACTTGAGCTGAGACGGCAGGTAGACGCAGCTGATGGCCAGGTGCTGGCCGGTGCTGATCTGGTTGGCGTTGCGCCCGGTCAGGTGCTCGGCGCGTGACTCGGCGTAGATGCCGGTCCAGTCTCTCGCCTGGTTGTGGCACTCCTTGACCGCTACCGCGCTGATCGAGTCGCCCGAGATCACGGTGTACAGGCGGCTGGCGCGGACCAGCGCGGGCACGGCGCGCACCACCGGGTGCGGGGGCCTGTCATAGGTGCCGGGGCCGGGGGTGACGGCCACGGCAGCCGAGCTGGCGTGCGGACGGGGCAAGATGATCGCGGAAATTGCCGCTACCACCGAAAACGTGACCTTGACCCATGGTCCGGGGGTCAGTTTCATCTGTATCCTTCTGAGCGTAAACGGGGTCACGCTTGCTGACCGGGGGGCTTTCTCAGGGCTGCTCCCGGCTAGTGCGTGCTCTGGGCCTGCCACGCAAAAGAGCCCAGGACCGGGGGATCTTCCCCCGGCCTGGGCTCCGTCAGATCATGACCGCGCTCTGTCGCATGGCAAAGACACGCTAACCCGGCGTCACGCCTCCTGCAAGGCATGCGGGTAAGCGCACAGCTCCGGGATGCACCTGGCCAGCTCGTGAAAATACAGGCTGACCTGCAACGACGTGTAGCAGATCACGCAGTCTCCTACCGGCTTATGCGGGTGCTGCGGGCAGGTCACGTCCGCCAGCGGCTTAGGTGCCGCCACCTCGCCTCCCTCGCACGTCTCGCGCCCGGTGCCGACGTGGTACCAGCCGGTGCCGGACGCCCTGATCAGCGCGCCGCACCGGCACCAGGTCAGGTCTCCGGGCCGCCACATAGCTCACGGTGGTTCCCGCCGCCGAGCGGGTGCCCGCAGTCCGGGCACCGGCCCAGTGCCCTCAGCCGGTCCGCCAGCGGGCCTGTGCGCCTCTCCGGGCGCTCGGGCTCGCGCCGGGTGTAGTCGTGGACCGCAGCGCCGTTGGTGCCCCCCTGGCTGCCAGCCAGGGCGCCGTGGACGCGGGCCTGGTCGTCCCTGATCCTGTCCTGGGTGCGGCTCAACGCGGGTTCCAGGTGTGATCCTCGCCCAGGACCCATTCAACTCCTGAATCGGTAGCCCGCAGGAGGGTTCCAGGTGTGATCCTCGCCCAGGACCCATTCAACTCCTGAATCGGTAGCCCGCAGGATGGTGCCGGGCTCCTCGCCCGTGCTCGCCACGGCAGCCGCGAACATGTGGACGGCCGGGCACAGCAGCACGCGAGCCCCGGTGGCCTCGTCCAGCTCGGCCTTCAGCCGGGCGATCTCGGCCTCGTACTCGGTGAAGACCCGCGCCGCCAGGTGCGCGATGGCACTGGCCGCCGCGTCGTACATGATGACGCCGCGAAGCCTGGCCAGCTCCGCGTCCCAGGCTTCGCGGGCCTTCCGCACGTCAGCGTGCGGCATCGCCGGGAACCTCCTCCGGCTTGCCGTCGGCGAGCTTCCCGGCCACGTGCGCCATCATGGTCAGCACCTGGTCCGCGCCCTTCAGCTCGTCCGTGGTGGCGACGTGGTTCTTCCCGCCGGGGTGCACCTCGTCCATCCAGGCATTGAACGCCTCCAGGACGCCGGGCACGGTATGCAGGTACTCGACGGCGAAACTGCCTGCCGCCAGCGCGCCAGCGCTCTTGGCCGCGCCGTCCTCCATGTGCGGGACCGGGACCACCACCGTCTCGCGGTGGCGGTGCTCGTGCCTGCCCTGAGCCCGCTGGCCGAATCCGCCGCCCTCGGCGGCGCGCAGCGCCATCGAGGTGACGGCCAGGTTGATCATGGCCAGCGCGGTCTCGCTGACCTGGCGGTCATCGAACGGGGCTCCGCTCTTCCTGGTCAGCTTGCGCAGCCGCTTGACCAGCTCCGGGTCGTCCTTGACCACGCTGATGCACAGCGAGGCCATCATCAGGGCGGCTGCTTCCGCCTGGCCGATCGTGCTCACTTCGTCTCCCTCATCGTTGTCCCGCATCGCGGGGTGTTTACACGATACAGCACGCTGGGTGCCCCGGCGCATTCCCGGTTACCCTGGCCTCATGGGACATCCGATCGCGCCGAGCACGCCGATTTTGATGGTTGCGCTGATGAATCTTAACCAGTCCAGCCAGGCTGGCCCGCTGCCCAGGGTGCTGAGCGGGCACTCGTTCTGGGCCAGCTCGCGGCAGGTGCAGGTCCTGACCGGCGCGGGCCAGGCCCGGCTGTGGCAGGCCGGTGACCCGCCAGCCCCGCCAGCCGAGCCCAGGCTGACCGTCAACGGGGTGCCGGGCCTGGCCGCCGGGACCACGAACGCGAGTCACTGATGGCCCGCCTGCCCTGCTGCGCGGCCTGCGAGTCGCGCACCGTCCAGGCGCACTGCACCTCGCCGTCCTGCCCGTGGGTCAGGTGCCTGAAGTGCCTGGCCTGGAGCTTCACCTACCGGGGCAAGCGCGCCTGGCGGGGCGGCGTCAGCCGGTTACCCGGCATCGCTTGAGCGATGCGAAACAGCCCGCTTATCCCGGAGGACCGGCCTGCCTGTGCTGCTGCTCGTAGTCGGTGATCACCGCCTGCGCGGCGGCGTCCCAGGCGTCGGTGATGTCGCGCGGCAGCATCTCCCAGGCAGGCAGCGCCTTGCCGCTGACCAGGCTGCGGCCCTCGGCCTGCTCGGCGTAACCCTCGAACGCGACCTGGCCGGGGCTCTTCTCAGCGGCCAAGGCTCGGCACGCCCTGCATCTGGCCCTGGATGGCCGGGGGCAGCGCGGACAGCTGGGCGGCCAGCACGTGGCCCCAGCAGATGCGCAGCAGGCCCAGCTGCGGCATGATCGAGATCGCCACCACCTCGGCGAACTGGGGATCGGGCAGCCCGGCTAGCTGCACGTCGAGCACCAGCGGCTTCTGCGTGTTCTCGCGCAGCCCGGCCTGGATCGCTTCCTTGAAGAAGCTATCCAGCTCGTTGCGGTACAGGCCCACGCAGATCGGGCAGAACTCCCTGCCCTCGGGCGGCAGCGGCCCGCCGGTCATCAGGATCGTGCGCATCGTGATCATCACCTTCCGTCGGTCTCCTGAGTACCGTACCGGGCTGGTGGGCGCAGTAGCACAGGTGACTGCCGGTCTTGTCCGTGGCGCTCAGGTCCGGGTCGAGCTGGCGGGCTCGCTCAGGGCAGCTGGCGTGGTCACCGGCCCGGCAAGAAAAACAGATCACCTAAGTACCGTACCGAGCAGGTACGGTACCCAGGCAGATCACCCGGAGGCACCGGGATGTGGTATTGACGCGCTCTCCAGCCTGAAGGCTGGAGATTCAGCCCGTGCACGTGTGCACCGCTGCGGCTTCCTGCTTCGCCGTCTCGTGCCCCCTGACCAGAGGGTCTTACAGAAACTCCACAGGCTTTCGGCCTTGCGGCCCGTTCCCGCCCGCCCGGCGGTACGTATTGCTGCCAGGCCGTGTGGTTCCTGGCGTTCCCGAGCTTCCGGCGCTTGCGCTGTCCCTTCGCCCGGCACTAAACCTAAGTTTACCGCACGGATATGTGGTAGTAGCGCGCCCAGGTGACCAGCGACGGCTGGGCCGGGGGCAGCGGCGGCCAGGCCGGGGGATGGCACTGGCCCCGGTAGGACTCGCGGGCTCCCGCCAGGATCTGCACGCCCACCTTGGTCGGCCTGGCCGCGCCCGGCTGGAGGGTGACCGGCAGGCCCACCAGCGGCTCCCAGAAGTTGCACCCGGCCGCGATCACCTTGCCCACCTGGGCGGTGGCGGCCCGCTGGGTGCGGACGGCATAGCCCTGCGCCACGTGCTGGGTGTGCACGCTCCAGAGGAAGTCGATCAGGAAGAACGCCACGATGATGGCGGTGAGCTGGAGCGAGCGCTGGTTGGCCGCGACGGCCGAGGCGATCGTGCGCGGGTGGACGGGACCGTGCTGCGCCGCCTTGTCGTGCTGCTCAGGCACGCTCATCCGGACCCGGCGAGGACGACGAGGGCGAAGATGACGACGAGGCAGGCGGCGGTGAAGACGGCCCGTTCCCAGGCGGGGTTCCGCCACCACGGTCGCGGGCCTTGCTCACCGTATCGCCCACCACCGCCCTGGCGTGGTCCTGGATCGCCGGGACGCACAGCGCCACGGCCACCCCCAGCAGGACGTCCGACGGATGCGGCGACCCCGCCTGCACGATGATGATCCAGACCCCCAGCCCAGTCAGCACCACGTCCCGCAGGACGGCCCATACGCTGTCCCACCACCTCACAGCTCACCCGCTCAGGTCCGAGGCCGCTCCTCATAATCATCGCCTCTCAGGGCTCAGTCCCCCCGATCAGCAGCGTACGGCTCCCGTAACGATCGCGTAAACAGCCCTAGACCTCCGGCAGGCCCGCGACGATCGCCTTCGGGTCGTTGATGTCCATGCCCGCCACCGCGTGCCTGCGGAAGTCCAGCTCACGCTGCTTCTCGGCCTCGGCCTCGGCGTCCTCGCGGTTCCAGCGCGCCAGCACCCAGGCGAACGCCTCGGCCGCCGTCGGCCTGTCCACGACCAGCAGCCCGTCCAGGTCGGCGTCCAGGTGCCACAGCACGCCCTTTGCCAGGTGCTCGCGCTGTCCCCAGGCCGTGTCGGCCAGGTTCCGGCTGGCGTACAGCCTGATGCCGCCGCCGGGCAGCCTGACCCAGGTGAACACCGCCTCGGGCTCGCCCTGCTGCGGTGCCCTGATGCTGTCGGCCGCGTGCGGCCGGTACCCGTCAACCTCGCTCATCGTTCCTCCTCTGGAGGGCACTCGTCACATCGCTCATAGGGACGATGCCGGGAAAGAACGCGATGCACCGCGATCTGGGCGTAGAGAGCGTACTCCTCTGCCGTCATCGTTCCTCCAGTTTCCCGGCCAGCGCAGCCAGCCTGGCCACGTCGCCGGGCGGCAGCCACACCAGCGCGGTCTCGATCACCCGGTCGTCGTGTGCCAGTATCGCCGCCAGCGCCTGGCGGATCTCCCATCCGGTCACGACGCCGCCACCTCGGCCGCGACCAGGTGGATCGCCTCCATGTACTTGCGGTCCAGCTCCTGCACTTCCGGGGACAGGTCCGCGAACGGGATGAGCGCCGGGTGGTCCGGGCGGGTCGCGGCCCGCCAGCAGGCCCAGGCGTCATGGACGTCCTCAAGGCTGGTGCAGTGCCCCTGGACGAGGACGAGCAGCGCGTAGAGGCGCAGCAGCTCAGGCGGGCAGTCCGGGAGCCACACCGCGAGACGGCTGGTGATCTCGCCGATGTAGTTGCTGTTCATGCCGCCTCCGTGATGAACTCGGTGCCGGGCGGGGGCGGGCCAGCGCCCAGGATGGCCATGTCGGCCTCGGTGTCGGGGACGATCATCGCGGTCAGGCAGCCCTCCCCGGCGAAGCCCTGGCACACCCACCAGCCCATCCGCTCGTCGTGGCGCATCGGGCCGTGCTGGAGGCAGCTCAGCCTGATCACCTGCGCTTAACCTCCGCAAGGAACCCTGCCCACGCCTCCGGGCTGAATGACAGCACCGGGCTGACCGCGCCCAGCTTAGAGTCGCGCACTAGCACGACTGCGCCGTCCTGGCCGACCTCGGCGCACGCGCCGTTGTTCGCGCTGGCCGTGCTCTTCCGCCAGTTTCTCGCTGTCTCGACGCAGTGCCCGTTGCTCATGCTGAATGAGGACTTGTGCCAGTCCCCCGCTGCCTCGACGCACTGTCCGTTGCCTCCGCTGTAGCTGCTCGTGCGCCAGTCTCCCGACGCCTCGACGCAGTTACCGTTCGCGAAGCTGTACGAGCTTTTCCGCCAGTCGTTCATGCGTACCCCTGGACTCCCGGCGCGGCGGGTCCGCCGCGCGCCCTGCGGACAGCTTCCCGCACCTTGTCCAGGCCGGTCACGGGGCGGGTGACCATAGCTGAACCCGGCAGCGGTCTGCCCTGGATGATCCCGATCAGCCAGTCGGCGTAACTCTCGTACATGTTGTCGCAGAGCACCATCTCGCGCCAGCCCTCGGACACCCGGACCTGCCAGAAGCTCGCCTTGCCCGGGCGCTGGCTGACCTTCCAGTAGAACGGCTTCTCGGGCGTGGCCGCAGCGGCCAGCTCAGCTGTGCTGCTCATCCGCGTACCGGCGCTTCCGTCACCAGGGCGCGGTTAACCGGGCTGGCCATCACCGAGTCCGTGTCCCTCTCCTGGGGGATCTCCTCCAGGCCCAGCAGCTTCTTGACCAGCCGGTAGCAGGCCGCGCACACCTCGACCGGCCTGATCTCGTCGTAGCCGACCTGCTCGCCCGCGCTGGTGCTGTGCTCGATCGCGCCGTGCAGGCGCACCGTGGTGTTCACGCACTGCGCGCCGCAGCGGTCGCAGAATGTTCGCCTCATATCTCCTCGATCCTGATCACTTTCGCCTTGCTGATGATGCCCGCCGCGTCCCAGCAGCGTCGGCAGCTGTACGCCGTGGTGTCCCTGCCCAGCATCCGCGCGTGGGACTCGCACACGTCGGACTTGTCCAGGTGCTCGCCCACCGTGCACCCGATCCAGGCGGTGTGGCTGGCCGTCGCCGGGCAGCGGCTGGCCCCGCTGAACACGATGCAGCGCCCGTCGGCCACCTTGGACCCGGACTGGTTCTCCCAGACCGGCGCGGGCAGGCCCATCATCCGCTGGAGCGGGTCCAGGGCCTTCCTGGCTGGCCTGGCCAGCTCAAGAGCCTGAGCCCGGCGGCCGGAATTAGCCAGCAGTACGGCGTCAGAGTCACGGGGGTCTGTCACCTGCTCTCAGCCCCCGGGTGCAGCCAGCGCCACCACAGCGGCTGGTGCGCGCGGGCGAACTGGTCCTTCCCGCACAGATAGCAGCCGGGCCTGGTGCTGGTCAGGTCCTTGATGTAGACGTGCGGCCTGGTCATAGCTGCCTCAAGCCGTCCCCCAGCAGCGTGCCAGCCCACTTCAGCACGTCAATGAAACCCGCGCTGACCGCCGCCATGGAGGTCAGCTTGTCGTGCTGGTTGACCGCGCCGACGGCGGCCAGCACCAGCAGGACGGCCAGGGCCATGCCGGTGAAGTAGATGACCTTGACGAAACCGCCGAGCATGGTCATGACTACACCCAGTCTTCTCCCTGGTCAACGCCCATGCCGGTGCTCTGCTTGCCAGCCGGGGTCCAGTAATTGCTGGCATGCCGCTGGCGCAGCGTGAGCAGCACCGTGACCAGGCGCGGGCTGACCTCGGTGATCGAGTGAGCCTGGTCGTGGCCGAGGCGGTGGATGCCGAACCGGCGGTGCCTGCGGTGCGTCATGACGCCCAGGTCGGCGGGCTCGGTGAACACGTCCTCGGCGTACCAGCCGAGCTTCCAGGACAAGAAGGTGCGCGAGTGGTCGTGCGGCCAGTCGCGCTGGTCGTCGGCCATGTGCACGCGGGTCACGTCCAGCCCGATCAGCGGGGTGCGGAAGACGATGAACCGGGTCAGGAACCGCTTCCCGTCGATGTCGGCGGTGTAGGGCCACCAGGCGGTCCACCTGCCCTCGTGGTTGCGCCCGACGCCGAGCAGGGCGCAGGCGGGCATGCCCCCGGCCTTGCGCTCGACCTTGTTGGTCACGGTCGTGGTCGTCATCTCGGGCTCGCGCATGGTGGAAGTGCCTCCAGGGTCAGTTTCGCGCCGGGGCGTTCCCCGGCATTGTGCATACCGGGTGCGCTCGGTGTCCGAGACGCAGAAGCCGGTCATTCCTCAGCCGCCTTCTTCACCAGCCTGGCCAGCCTGGCCAGGTCGTGCGCGGGCAGCCGGGACAGTGACCGGACGATCAGCTCGTCCGAGCACGCGACCAGGCGGCGCAGGTTCTCATGGCAGAAGCCGGGAGCGATCGGCATCTGCTTCTCGTGGCTGGACTTGGTGCTCATGAGGTCAGCCACACCCTCACCGCAGCGGCCATGTCCGGGCTGTTCCTGCTGATCAGCTCAGCCGGGAGCCCGATCTGGTGCGGCATGATCACGCCGCTGTAGATCAGCGCCTCGATCACCGCAGCCAGCCTGGCCGCGCTGACCGGGCTGCCCACCTTCGCCGAGAGCGAGTCCAGGCGCTGGCCCAGGTCCGGCAGCCAGTAGTCGATGTCGGCGTGGCTGAACCGGTTGCCCCTGGGCTTGCGCATGGTGCGCTCTTCCGCCTTCAGGGCCTCGACCTCGGCGTCGGTGAGCAGCCTGCCAGCCTTGGTGCGGTACTCGGGGGCGCGGTCACCGGCCTTGTAGGTGGTGACCACATCGCGCGGCTGGAGCCTGCCGTGCCAGGGCGGCATGCTGGCCAGCGCGAACTCGGCGGTATCGACGGGCACGATCGCCGCCACCCGCCTGGTCCCGTAGGTCAGCCAGGTCACCTGGTCCTGGTCGCGGGCCAGGTCGATCGCGCTGAACAGGGCCTCGTCGGGCTCTGCGTCGATGTCCAGGCTGTTCTCAGCCATGATTCTCCTCATCCTCATCGTGATCGTGGGTACATGCTACGCGCCGCGCCCGCCGGGCATCAGCCCAGCGGAACAGCGGCCTGCGCAGCGACAGGACCAGCAGGGTCAGCAGGGCAGCCAGCACGGCCACCCGCTCAGCGGGGGTCACAGCGGCCTCAGCGTCTCGATCGGGCGCAGCTCGTCGCGCAAACGTTTCATCCTCATCGCTGCGTCTCCCCTCTGCCGCCATCGTGATCGTCTCGGCAGCACGTCCAGCTCCATCATTCCTCTCGCGGCGTCGTACCTCTTGTGGCACGAGATGCACATCGACGCATAGTCCTGCGGATCTTTATAGTCGCCGGTCAGGTTCGCCCACTCGAACTTCGCGGCTGCACAGCCCCATATGCACGACACGGCCTTACCGCGCCGCACGTGCACCCTGGCATGTGCGCTCCCGTAGCCGGGATCATCTTGCCAGTTGGGGTTCCGCTCCCCCAGGACCGAGCAGTGGTGTGAGCAGAACCCCAGGTAACGGACGTACGGAGAGACAAGGCTGTCCTGGCCGCACCCTCGGCAATCACGCCGTACGTAGGGAGAGCGGCTCACCTTGCCAGTGCGGTACCAATAGCCGCGCTTGCCTCGCTGATCGAACAGCGCCGGGTCGAATTTCACGGCAACATAGCCCGGAGTTCAGCTTTCACGCGCCGTGCGTCTTCGCCGCGCCAAGTGGCGGCCTCGTTCAGGAACCGGAGCACGATGCTCTCGGCATCCTCATGCCCGTACGTGCTGTCCATGCCGGTCAGGTACAGCAGCGCCTCGATGTAGGGCACCGCGCCGAAGTAGGGGTTCTTCCAGGTCCGCGCGATCTCGCGCCCGATCTGGTGCAGCTGGCGCGGCTGGCTCTTGCGGGGCAGCGGGCGGGTGTCCTTGCTGTCGTCGGTGCCCATCGGCCCCTGCGGGTCGTTTCGCAGTGTCATGATCGTCATCGTCTCTCTCGTAGGGGTGATGCGGGGCCCGGCTGGCTGGCGTTCATGCACAGGCACTTGCGCTGACCGGCCATCGTGTCCGGGTCAGGCCCGGCCCTGCATTGGTGTAAACACCCCGTCTGACCTGGTTATTCCTCCCTACCACTCCCGGGGTATTCCGAACATGTACAGCGCGCCGGTCTCCCGGTCCGCCTGCTGGGTGCCGTGGTTCGGGACCGGGCACCCGGCCTGGGCCGGGTGAGGCGCGTCCCAGTCGTAGCGGGGGTCGCAGCAGCAGATGACCGGGGCGAAGAAACCGGCCGATCCGAAGCTGCGCTTCTCGTACGCGATCACGGCCTCGGTGAACGCCCTGTGCGCGGCCTCGTACTCCGGGCTCATGCGCTGCTGCTGGCCGAACAGCTGGGACAGATCGACTTCCGTCATCCCGCCTCCGTCACGCTGACCGAGGCCACGATGGCGTCCGCCGTCATCCGCTCGGGCTCGGGCTCGGGCTGCTCGACGCTGGCCACCTTAGCTGGCTCCGCTGGCTTCCTGCCCTCCTGGCGCCGGGCACGGGCGTGCCCGTTCTTGTGGTCGATGCGCCTGCGCTGCGCCGGGGTGCAGCCAGCCGGGTAGGAGCGGGCTCCGTAGCCCTCCAGCCGCCGGGCCGTGGTCATCGCCGGGGTCCTGCTCATGACAGGCCCGCCGATCGCCGGATCTGGTCCAGCTGGTCCGGCTGCGCCCTGGCGGCCAGCTCCCGGATCAGCGCCCGGTGCTCGGTGCGGTCGGCCTTCCACATGCCGAAGATGAGCAGCGCGGTGAAGCACGCGATCGATGTCACCACGATGGCGGTCATGGCACCTCCCTGATCTCGCCGATCTTAGGCGGGCCGACCAGGATCATGGCCTCCCGCATGGCCTCCTGCTTGTCCTTCGCGGCCACCGTGATCACCGTGTCGTCGTGAATGAACGGGCCGTCGTAATAGACGTGCACCTCGTACGTGCGGTCGCTCATCTCGGGGTACCGCAATTCGAGCACACCCACTGGCCCATGATCCTGATATAGACGTGCCTTCCGCGTGCGCAAAAGGCGTCTTGATTGGTCACTACTTCCTGCCCTTCCTGGGCTTCATGCCCCTGATCTTCCTGAAGCGTATCCGGCCGCATTTAGCGCACCTTTCCTGGCGGACGGTAACCGTCCCCAGGAAAGGCCCGTGCGTCTTGTAGCCGGTGGTCCTCCACTGGTGGAAGTGCATTACAGCCTGCTTTCCCTCTCGCTGGCCGACCCCATGGACACGTGGCAGGTCCTGCACCGGTAATAGGTGACTTTCTCCACGTAGGTCAGGTGGCCCACGCGCCGGGTGCTCTCGACCTCCTTCACGCACGTGTGCTTCGGGATGTCCCCCGGCCCCATCCTGCGCCCCTTGCCGCGCTGCGGGGCCTTGCGGCCGGTGGGCGTGGCCGCATCGCAGCCGGACAGGTGGCCGCGCTTCTTCCCGCACCTGGGGCAGGCCATATCATCGTGGCGGAGCGGTCGCCGTCAGTCCCGCCGGTCGTCCCAGCCGTCGACGGCATCGGCGTACCAGTCACCCCAGGGGTAGTCCTCCCCGTCCTCGGTGACGCCCACGGCGGCCGGGAAGCGCACCACGGCGCCGTCGGAGTCCCGCGCGATCCCGAGCGCGAGCTTGACCAGCTCCAGGTCCTTGAGAATGGCCAGCAGGACGCTGCTGGTGTACCCAGCGGACAAGTCCGTCAGTGCCTGCTCTGCCCGTTGCTCTGCCCGCTCGCCAGCCTCCACGCCAGCTGCGGTGGCCCGCGCCACGACCCCGGCGACATCAGTCGGCGACACCACGCCAGGCATCAGCTCGGACGCCTGGATGGTGCCCGAGGCCACCTCAGCCTCCTCCGCGTGCTGCCGGACCTCGCCAGCCTTCGCCTGCGGGATGCCGTACGCGCCCTCCTGCACCTCGTGCTCCGGGCCCGGCAGCTGCTCCTGGACCGCCTGCACGATCCCGGCCCGGACCTGCCGGTACTCCTTCATGGCCGCGTCGTGCGCCTCGGTGAGGTGCTCGACGGACTGGAACAGCCCGCGCGCCTCCAGGTGCTCGGTGATCGAGCTGACCGCGCTCAGCCTCGGCCGTCCCTCCAGGCCGAACCAGTACCGGGAGAACCAGCCAACCGCGTCCTGGCGCTTGCCCTGGTCCTTCAGCCAGCCGCTGTACGTCACCATGT
>WNGK01005989.1_pt1 | contig 15902 bp, 10 predicted proteins | sample 5400601 | NCBI WGS metagenome assembly WNGK01 (sample SAMN13153376, study PRJNA577476) | soil metagenome | isolation source: 60 cm soil or saprolite under Garry oak tree replicate 1 | place: USA:California | collected 2016-06-15
GTCGAATTCTGCACGGTCTCGCGGATGAAGGTGCCTGCATCATCGCGAGCGCAAATGGCACCTTTGTCGATCTTGCCGAACGCGCAGCCATAGAAAAAGAACTGCCGAAAGCAATAGTTTACGGCCCAAAGCCGGCGCTTGGCGAAAGTGTGGGCGCGAGCGCGGTTTGGCAGATAATCGTGGCTGCGAAAGCGTTACGAACAAAGCGCCTCCCGCAAATGCTGCGTTCGGGCGGACAGGTGGGGCTCAGCTTTCTAGCGGTTGACGGGGGATCCTGGTCGAAAGCGATCGTCTTAAGCTGCGGCCTTAATCAACAGGTCGCCGGATTGCGGTTGTCGATCTAGGCAGGCACCGCCCTACTGCTTTTACCTTTGCAACTGGGGCCGCCTAAGGTACCTTCGGCGTCCGCCATGCGAACGCTGGTCTGGGGGATTATTTTTATGTTTTTGGTGACCGGGATGGCTGGCGCGGCGACCAATGTTTCCGACCACGAGCCAGTGGAGATTACTTCGACCGGAGAAACGACCTACGAAAACGGCGTCGCCACGGCGCGAGACAATGTAGCAATTCACATTGGGGACACAGATATCTATGGGGACTTTGCTCAGTACAACTCCCGCACCCACGAAGTCTCAGTAGAAGGACACGTGCGCATCTATCGTGACGTTAACGTTTACGTCGCCGAACGAGGCGTCTACAACATCGACACCAAACAAATCCGCACGAGCAACGTGCGCACCGATTATCATCCTTATTTCTTGACCGGACAAAACGTAACTGAAACCTCCGCAAACGTTTATCGCGTGGAAGATGCCACTTTCACTACCGACGATTCCCCCCACCCGGACTTTCACCTGCGCGCGCGAACGGTGCGCGTTTACGAAAACGACCACGTCGTTTTCCAAAATGTGACGTTGTACATCGGCAGGGTTCCGGTGTTCTGGTGGCCGTACATGTACCAATCGCTGACGGATGCGTTCAGCTTTTCGATTTCGCCGGCCGATTTAAGTTCGTGGGGGCCGTCGCTCCTCACGCAAGTCACGTTTCCAATCACCGACGATATTAAAGGCCGGCTTCGACTGGATTATCGCGGACGCCGCGGCCCCGCGATCGGTTTCGAATCGGATGTTGACTACGGCAAAGACAAATCGAGCAATCTCAAGATCAAGACCTATTACGTCGACGACCAAAACCCGGAGATTAATCCGACCGCCATTCCGCGCGGTGAGGTACTGCCTAACCGATACCGGTTAACCCTGCAAGACACGACCGATTTCACGAAAGACATCTCCGGAATCGCGAATGTGACCAAATTAAGTGACGCGTATGTGATGCAGGATTTTTATCAGAGTGAATTTCGAGTCGATCCTAATCCGGACAACGTTATTGCCTTAACCAAGAGTGATCCATTCTACACGCTCACGGCCATCACGCGCTTCCAGGCAAATGATTTTTTTCAAACAACGGAGCGCTTGCCTGAGGTCGTGCTCGACATCAAACGTCACGCGTTATTTGGTGGCCCAATTTATTACGAAGGTGAGACTGGTTTTGCGGACCTGCACCGGTCTTTTGCAGAAGGGTCCGGTTTTGAAGACTACGGCACGACTCGACTCGATACGTTTCATCAGCTGCTTTATCCGAATACCTACTTTGGCTGGCTCTCTATCGTGCCCCGAGCAGGTTTCCGGGCAACCTACTACGACAAGACTCGCGACCTTGGGAACACGTTGTTCCCCACCGACGAAGATCCGCTGATTCCAAACTTCATCCCTGAGGACCCCACCCCGACGAATCCCGTTATAAACGCCGGGAGCGGTGTTCGGACCGTCGTCGATGCCGGAGTGGAAGCTTCGTTCAAGCTATCCCGTTCGTGGGACAACGTGTCGGATCGGACGTTTGGCTTGGATGGATTGCTTCACGTAATCCAACCGTACACGGACTTCTCGTATGTCCATGAGAATGGGATCAATCCATCTTCAATCTTGCAGTTTGATCGATTCGAACCCTCAACCCAGTTGCCGATATTCGATTTTCCGCAGTTTACCACCATTGATTCGATCGCCAGTTGGACCATCTGGCGCAATGGAATTCGGAACCGCTTGGAAACCCGGCGCGACGATTTGACTGTGACCTGGCTGGAGCTGGACACATTTTTTGACGTGAACTTCGACAACCCCTACGACCGCCGGTCCTACTCGAACTTCTTCAACAAACTGCGCTTTACCCCGCTACCGTGGGCGTCGCTCTCAATTGATTCGCAGATTCCGGCATTCAGTTCGGGTTTTACTGAAGTCAACACAACGATTTCTGTGCAACCAATCGCGAATCTTCAGCTCAGCGCGGGACATCGCTACCTCAACGACAACCCGTTTTTCGAACACAGCAGCCTTTTCGTGGCTGGCGGATACTACCGAATCAGCGACAACTGGGCTTTTGGATTTCAAGAGCAATACGAAGGCACAGTCGGCATTTTCCAAGAACAACGCTACGCCATCTATCGTGACTTGACGAACTGGGTTGCCTCGGTTGGTGCGGTGATGCGGGACAACACCGGTAACAAGAAAGAGTATGGAATTCTCCTCACCTTTACACTTAAAGCGTTTCCAAAGTTTGGTTTCGATTTGAATTTTGATCCGGGAAATCAAGGGCAATGATCCGGTTGCAATCAACGTTCGTGATTCGTCATGGTGAATCGCGATTTTGGCGCAGCGGATAGCCAGCGCCATTAACTAATCATGGATATTTCAATCATCGGTTCCGGCTACGTGGGGCTTGTCACGGGGGCCTGTTTTGCCGATGTCGGTCACAATGTCATTTGCGTAGACAACGACGAGGGAAAAATTAAGACGCTCCAGGCTGGACGCATTCCAATCTACGAACCCGGTTTGGAAGAAATCGTCCATCGCAACGTTTCCGCTCACCGTTTGCATTTCAGCAGCAGCATTCGTGAAGGTGTAGAGAAGTCTCAAATCGTTTTCATCGCGGTCCCGACGCCGCCACAGTCAAATGGAGATGTCGATCTTAGCTTTATCGAAAAAGTTTCGCGCGAAATCGCCGACATCCTCACTGATTATCGGGTTATCGTCGATAAAAGCACCGTCCCCGTGAAAACTGGCGAGCGCGTCGCCGAGACAATCAAGCGCTACAATCGGCACGGAGCGAAGTTTGACGTTGTCAGTAATCCGGAATTTCTGCGCGAGGGCTGCGCGATTCGCGACTTAATGCATCCAGATCGCATTGATTTGATGAAAAAGGTTTACGAGCCTTTCATGGCACCCGTTCTGGTCACCGGGATTAACAGCGCCGAGCTGATCAAACACGCAGCAAATTCGTTCCTCGCCCTAAAAATTTCCTATATCAACGCCATTTCCGCGATCTGTGACGCCAGCGGAGCCGACGTGGAGAAAGTCGCGGACGGAATTGGAATGGACCGCCGCATCGGCCGCCAATTTCTCAATGCCGGAATCGGATATGGCGGTTCTTGCTTTCCAAAAGACGTCGCCGCTTTCATTCATATCAGCGAACAGCTCGGTGTTCCGTTTACTCTTTTGAACGAAGTGCAGCGGATTAACGCCGGGCAAAAAGAGCGCTTTCTGAAACTTATTCGCGACACACTTTGGGTATTGCGCGAAAAGGAGATCGCGGTCTGGGGGTTGGCCTTTAAGCCGGACACCGACGACGTTCGCTCGTCGGTCGCGATCGAATTAGTGGATGCCATGCTGCGTGAAGGCGCACACGTGAGTGTTTACGATCCGAAAGGAATGGAGAAAGCGCGCGAGCTGAAGGCAATCGCCGACGCGAAATTCGCGGCATCCGCACTGGAAGCGGCTGACGGCGCCGAAGCGCTCGTCATCGCCACCGAATGGGCGGAGTTTGCCAATGTCGATTTTGCCGCGGTTAAACAGCGGATGACAACGCCGATCGTGTTCGACGGCAGAAACCTGTTGAATCCAGAGACAATGGGCGAACTCGGTTTCCATTATCATTCCATCGGCCGCGCGAGCGTTATTCCGCGCTAGAACGATTGTGCCGCAGACCTCTGCTCGCCGAGTCGCTCTCGCCGCGCTGAGAACCTGGCGCAGAAAAAGGCAATTTGCTGATTCGATCATTTCCAGCTTGCTCGCGAAGAATGCGCTCCAACCGGCTGATCGAGCATTCGCCGTCGAACTTTTTTATGGTGTTTTGCGAAATCTGACGCTGCTCGACTTTTGGATCGGCGCGTTTCGACGGGCACACGTAGAGGTCGATCTTCGCGATCTTTTGCGTCTCGGCCTGTATCAGCTCTTCATCGCCAAAACGGCTGAACATGCCGCGGTCCATGAAACCGTCGAGATCGCTCCGAAACGCCAGCGCGCAATCGTCAATGCGATACTGCGCTCCGCAGCGCGCGACCGGCAAGAGTTGCAAAGAAAAGCGGACTCAGAGTCACTCGATGTCCGAGTTTCGCATCCGAAGTTCTTAATTGAGCGCTGGGAGAAGCAATTCGGAACCGATGCGGCCGAAGCTTTGTGCCACTGGAATAACCGGCCGCCGCCAATTTACGCGCGAATTAACCAATTGAAGATCGATCGCCAGACTTTCCTCGAGCGCTATCGCAACGCGAGAACGCTGCCGAATGTTTCGAATTTTGTCGAACTCCCGTCACCTGCAGACGCGCTCGAAGCGGGAGATGCCTATGTTCAGGACCCGAGCACCTCGCTCGCCTGCGAATTGTTGCATGCGAAGCCGGGCGAAAAGATTCTGGACGCCTGCGCAGCTCCCGGTGGCAAGACTGGGCAGATCGCTGAGCTGATGGGAAATCAAGGCTTGCTTGTGGCAGTCGATCGCGAACCGGAACGAATGCGCTTGCTCGATGAAAATCTTGCGCGTCTTGGTGTTCGGATTGGAAAAGTCGTTTGCCACGATTGGACGAAACCTCCAATCCCGGATGACGTCCGTTCGGAAGCACCGTTCGATCGAATCCTAACTGATGCCCCCTGTAGCAACACTGGCGTGATGCGACGCCGTGTCGATGTTCGCTGGCGACTGAAGTCGGCAGATTTTGCCCGGATGCAGAGGAGACAAATTGAAATTGTGCGCGCCGTGGCGCCATTGTTGAAGGCCGGTGGCACGCTCGTCTACAGCACGTGCAGCCTTGAATTACAAGAAAACGAAGACGTTGTTCAACAGCTCGTCCAGACGACGTCGATCTTGCAGCTGGAGGAAGAAAAATCCTCGCTTCCCTTTCGAGACAATTTCGACGGCGCGTTCGCCGCAAGATTCCGTCGAAGGGATTAATCGGATTATTCGCGAGCGGTTGCATCCCGCGGACTCGATGGAATCGTAGCGTCCTATGCACGACGCGCGTTTCGACAAGCTCGCCAAACTTTTGGTGAAGTATTCGACCAGACTCAAACGGAACCAGAATGTCTTGATTGAGGCTTTCGACGTTCCCGATGAAATGACGATCGCTCTCATCCGCGCGGCGCGAAAAGCAGGCGCGATTCCGTTTGTCCAAGTCCAGCGCGCCCGCATCGGGCGCGAGCTTGCATTGGAAGCGTCGGATCGACAATTGACGCTGGCCGGGCGCCATGAGCTGGCACGCATGAAGAAAATGCACGCTTACATTGCGTTGCGCGGAAGCAACAACATCACCGAACTATCCGACGTGCCCGTGGCCAAAATGCAGCTAGTCGCCAAGAAAATGCGGCCCGTTCAAGATCAACGAGTCAAAAAAACCAAATGGGTCGTGTTGCGATGGCCGACTCCGTCAATGGCGCAGCTCGCGGGGATGAGCACGCAAGCGTTTGAGGATTTTTACTTTGAAGTATGCACGCTGGATTACCGCAAACTGCAACCGGGAATGAAAGCGCTGAAGGCACTAATGGAAAAAACGGACCGGGTCGAAATTAAAGGGCCGGGGACCGATCTGCGATTTAGCATCAAAGGAATTCCAGCGGTCATTTGCGGCGGCGACCGGAATATTCCGGACGGCGAAGTTTTCACGGCACCGGTAAAAAACTCGGTCGAAGGCCATATCACGTTCAACACGCCGACAATTTACCAGAGCATTGCCTTCGACGGAATTCGTCTCGATTTTCGGCAAGGCAAAATCGTTGAGGCCGCAAGCAATCAAACCGAAAAGCTAAACAAGATCCTGGATTCCGACGCCGGAGCGCGCTACATCGGCGAGTTTTCCCTCGGATTTAATCCGTACGTTCTCGAGCCGATGCGAGATATTCTTTTCGATGAAAAGATCGCCGGTTCATTTCATCTCACTCCCGGTCAGGCTTACGAAGAAGCAGACAACACGAACCGCAGCCAGGTGCACTGGGACATGGTCAATATCCAACGGCCGAGCTATGGCGGCGGCGAGATCTACTTCGACGGGAAATTAATCCGCCGGGACGGCGAATTTCTGCCCAAGCCGCTGCGTTCGTTAAGCCGCAGCAACTTCGTTAAACGGGGGTAATCCGCGAAACAAGCAGGCCGATTCGTCGAATCGCTCGAAAGATGTCGATCTTGTGGGCCGGATCTCAAGCGGCGCGCTTGGGACCGTGCCCGACCAGGTTCAGTTGCATCATTCCGATTTCGCCGCCGCCAGTCAGCTGCAAATTCGCAATTTCGAACACGGGAGCACCCTCCACTGGTGCACCGCCAGCGGTCGGCATTTGCACCGACACTTGCTTGGAATTCGAATTGAGGACAATCGATGAAATCTCGAACGATGGCGAGAATTCCACAGTCGCAATCTGGAACGGAGCAACCACGTGCACCGCGGCTTGTCCCTGCTGCGATGGCGTCAGTTGAAGTGGTGCGGCCGCGAAATCCGAGACCAGATGCAAACCCCCAACGGTGAACGAAGGCGATCCAACAACGGTTGGACGCTGTTGTTGTGAAGGCGTAAGACGCACGCTTCCGAGTGTTCCTCCGGCAGGCTGAATCCTGGCGATCTCAAAAGTCACTTGGAGGTTCATCGCTGGCTGCGGGGCCGACCCAGCCAGGCGCATCGTCACGACCTTTGAAGCCGGTCGTAACTGCAACGCACCCATCTTGAACGTTGGAGTCAGCTGCATTGACGCAATCTCGAAGGCGAAACTGAGTTGGACGGAAGTTTGCATCGCCCCTGCTTGAGGTGCGCCACCTCGATTTGCTTGAGCGGTTGGGATTTGGATCGGTTCAGGCATGTTTACTGGTGTGGTTGGTTCGTAAATTCGTGATTCAAAAACCGGTTCCGGAGCAATAGGCGGCTCGCTAGGACGACGAAGGGCGTCAAATCCGACCGGCTCAGGTTCAGTGACTTCAATGATCGACGGTCCCTCCACAGGCGTCAACTGAGGAATGGGTTGACCCTGACCGACGGGCTCGATTTCTGGTTCGATAATCGCTGCAGCTTCGGCAAAGACAGGCTCGATTTCCGGTTCGGCAATCGTTGCAGCCTGGGCAAAGACAGGTTCGATTTCAGGAATCGTAATTTCTTCGGCTTGAGTGACGACCGGCTGCGGAATTTCAACTGCCGGCAACTCGGGCTGAGGCGCGAACCATTCGGGTTGCGCGACTGTTTCGGCAATCTCTGCTGTCGGCAACGCTCCCTGCTCAACGACCGGTCCTACTGCTTCGAAGGTCTCCACGGCTGGCTCCAGGTCGAACTGGTGTTCACCATTGCCCTCAACTGCCGGTTCTAAAACCGTTCCACGACCAAAAGCACGACCTGGCTTACTGAGCGGAACGACGGCACGGCGGAGTGAAGGTTCGGATGCTTTCAACTTAAGCGACACCTGTCGCGGACCGCCTCTCAATCGCGGCATAACTTTCATCTCTCTTTGTGCCGGAGCCGCAGCTGCATATTCCATACTTTCCAGCTGCGGACCAGTCGCTGGCGCGGCACGCCCGAAACTTGGGAAATGGATTCCGCGGCGACGAATCTCGAACACAATCACCCACCCGATCACCCCAATGCCCGCCAAGACCAAAATGGCAGCGAGCAAATTTCCAGTTTCGAATTTTCCCCGGGAGACCTCGCCAACACGCGCGGGAGCAAGCGCGGTCGCGGGTGTAGTCGATACCGCGGCGACTGCTGGCGCTTTCGCCGCGGCAACCGGAGGCGCCTGCTGAACAGGCGCTTTGCCGGGCTGCGCTTGCGTAACTGCCGGTTGCTCGCGCACAGCTGGAGCTGCGGCTGAAGCCGGCGCAGCGGCGGCTGCAACCGGAGTTTCTACTACCGGCGAGAAATTCGGTGCGGGCGAAGTCGGAATCTCTTCCGGCTTGGCCGGACTTCCAGCGGCCGACGATCCCGGCGGGAAAGCCGCGGATTGCGTAACGGCGGTACTGGCCGCTGCCTCTTCCGGTTTGGGCGCAGTTGCCTGCATTCCTGCAATCGCGGGCGCACTGGTCTTCGTCTTAGCTTCGGCTACCCTGCCCTTAGCGGCCGCTGCTCCAGGAATTGGGCTCGGTTCTATTGCCGGACTCGATTCGGTCTGCCCTTCGGTCAAAGCAGTCGCTGCTTCCGCGGCCGGCGCCGGCGATGTCGCGAGTGCTGGGCTTTGCATCCAGCCGAGATCGTAAAAAGAATCCGCGAAAACAACATTCAGCGCGGGCGAGTAAATTTTCTTGGCAGAAGTGATCCAGTCAGTCGCCTTGGTTGGATTGTTATGCTTAAACTCCCACCCGGCCTGCGCATAATAAAGAGCCGGCGTGTCGCCGGTAAACTGGAACTGCTCCATCAACTTCAGCGCACGACTATCTTTGCCTTCCAGCAACCACGTCATGTAGATGTTGAACTTGATGAGCTGCGCGGCTTCGCTCTTGTCTCCGGCCGCTGTCTTGTTCAAAAGCGCTTCAAATCGATCTCGCGCTGTGGGGTAATCCTTCTGCTTCAACGGCACCAACGCCAGATTGAATTGCGCCTGGCGGAATTTTGAATCGGCTTTCAACGCCTTTTGGAATTCGGCCTCGGCCTGATCGAATTGTTTTTGCTCGAGCAAAATTTCGCCGCGCAAGTTCAGCGTCGCTGCCTGGTTCGGGCCGGCCGCGTCTGCGTCATCGATAAATTTGCGCGCCGCGACAAAATCGCGTTGCTGATAAGCCTGCCGCGCCTGCTCGACGCGTGAGCGAGCAAACGCCTTGCTCTTGGCCGCGCGCTCAACTGCCGTGGTCAGCTCAAGAGCGGCGCGTGTTTGTCCGGCCTGTTTTTGCAGCCAGCCCACTTCATAGAGTGATTCGGCAAAAAGCTTGTTCAACTGCGGCGAAAAACTCTTTTCCGCTTGCGCCATCCAATCCTTCGCTTCCTTCGTCTTATTTTGCTGCAATGCGATGGCCGCGTTTGCGTAGTGGACCGCTGGCGTGTCCGGAGAAAGCTCGAACTTGGCCAGAATCGAATCGACCATATTCTCTTTGCCCTCGAGCAAATACGTTAACAGGATTTTGTATTGAATAAGTTGGGTCGCTTCGCCCTGCAGCTCGGACGCGTTACTCGAAATTAATTCCTGAAAACGATTGCGCGCCTCAGCCCAATCTTTTTTTAGAAATGGAATCTCGGCCAGATTGAAGCGCGCATTCCAAAATCTCGAATCGATGCGCAATGCTTCGTGCAGCGCGGCTTCCGCCTTGTCGTAAATGCCTTGCCGCATCATGATCACGCCGCGCAAATTCTGCGATTCGGCGAGGTCCGGCTGACGCGCGTCGAGCGCGTCCAGTTCTTTCAATGCTTCCGGAAAATCATTCGAGTCGAAAGCTCGAAAGGCTTTGTCGTACATTGCTTCGAGTTCCGCTTTCGAGGGGGCAACGTTATCCGCTGCCAAGGAACCAAGCACCAACACTGCGACTGCCGCGATCTTGCGAATCTTCATGGCCTCCCCCACATGAAACCCTTCCGTGAGCCCGATGACAAGCCTAAATTCTGACGCTCGAGGAAGACTTTTCCGGTCGCAGGGAGCAAGAATCGCGTCGGCTTAAAGGTTGAGATTGGCGACAATTCGCAGGCCTTCCATGGTCAAATTTGGATGCACGGCGTCAATCTCGCGCAGACCTGCCGCGATCAAATCCGCGTATCCGCCCGTCGCAATTACGTGCACTTTCTCCCGAGGGAAACGCTCGGCTTTAATCCTGGCAATGATCTCGCGCACCAGGCCGCGATAACCGATCACCGCACCGGAGCGCATCGCGTCGATTGTCGATCTTCCAACTGTCGACCGCGGCTCCTTTAGAGAAAGCTTCGGCAAAAGCGCCGTGCGTTGATAAAGAAAGTTCGTCATTGACTCCAAACCCGGTGCAATCACCCCACCGATGTATTTTCGCTGCGCCGAGACGATATCGAAAGTGACTGCCGTCCCAAAGTCGACCACGATGGCCGGACAGCCACAAAGTGCCGCGACTGCCGCTGCGTTCGCCAGCCGGTCGGCCCCAATTGTTTTCGGACTTGGATAATCGATTCCAACGCCGAGTTGCAGCCGCGGCGTTAACCACAAAACCCTGCTTCGTCGTGCCGCTTTCCGGATTACGCCGTTTTTCTTCGGCACGACCGAGCAAACAACGAAGATGTCGATCTTGCGCTGCTTCACAAATCGCTGGAGCGCCGCGCTGACAAATCTTTCAGTCGGTATTCGAACAGGCTTTGAAATCCGTCGCCGCGTCGCGAACGCAAGCTTGGTGAATGAATTGCTGATATCGATCAGCAAATAACTTGTTACACCCACGATGTGCGACTTCACTGCGAAGACGCACCAAGGTCAAGTAGCGAACTTGCGGGGCAATCTTCAAACGCGTAGCCTCGCTGCGTGCGAAAATTGGTTCATCGTCCACGGCGCTTGCGGCGATCCCCAGCCCTGCGCAACCTCGTTCGTGAGACCAATCTCACTGCGCACGATTTCGTTTTGCCTCTTTTCGTCAGCGAAAAGATTAGCAAACGGCGTCCGATCGCGAGCATGCCGGGTGTTTTTCAACTCCCGCTCGGTGAAATTGTCGATGAAGCACGACAGGCAGAAGACGCCGGACTCCAAGCCGTCCTCCTTTTTGGAATTCCCCAAACAAAGGATGAACAAGCGAGCGGCGCTTATGCCGAGAATGGCGTAGTGCAAAAAGCGTTGCGCGCGCTTAAGAACAAATGTCCGGAAGTGGTCGCGATCACCGACGTTTGTCTCTGTGAATACATGAGTCACGGCCATTGCGGTGTAACTCGCATTGACGGTGACCATTTCCACGTGCTGAACGACCAGAGTGTCGATCTTTTGGTGAAAACGGCGCTCTCGCACGCGCAAGCCGGCGCGGACATGGTCGCGCCCAGCGACATGATGGACGGCCGCATCGGCGCAATTCGCGAAGCCCTCGATGCCAATGGGTTCACTGAAACCGGAATCATGAGTTACGCGGCGAAGTTCGCGTCTGTTTTTTACGGTCCGTTCCGCGACGCTGCGGAAAGTCCGCCGCAATTTGGAGATCGCCGTTCTTATCAAATGGATTCGGCGAACGCGGACGAAGCACTCCGCGAGGTCGGGCTCGACATTGATGAGGGCGCAGACATCATTATGATCAAACCGGCGTTGCCGTACATCGACATTCTTTGGCGCGTGCGCGAGCGCTTCCGCAAACCGACCGCCGTGTATCACGTGAGCGGCGAGTACGCAATGATCAAAGCCGCCGCCGAAAAAGGAATTGTAGAAGAACGCGCCGCGGTTCTTGAGATCATGACTTCGCTCAAGCGCGCCGGCGCAGACATCATCGTGACCTACTGGGCGCGCGAACTGGCCGAATGGATAAACGCCTAACCAGTCGTCGCGGCGAAACGGATGCGCACACGCGCCTGAAACGCCTCGCTTTGGTTTGGGCACAGAGACAAGGCTACTCCACCTGCGCGTTGGAAGTCACCTTACCGCGGTGTCGATACCGCGCAGACGTGGCGGCGTATCGCCCCGATGGAACACAATCAGGCGGCACTGCGATTTTCGAATGCAAACAAGCGCTGGTCGATCTTCGACGCGATAACGGCTGCACGTCGACGACGATGCGACGTTTGGAGAAAATCCACCATCGCCGCGAAGTCCTCGAAAGAAATCTGCGCGTTCATTATCCAGCTTTACGCGTTGCCGATTCGCTCTTCGCCGAGTTCGACTCGCACAATTTCGGAGCGATCGAGCACCGCGGCTACAAGCAGGTAGTGCGGCAGATGCAGGCATTACAAAACCGACTTTTCGATTGCACGAAATTCGAAACGCTAACTCGCTATCGCTGCGCGAATTTGTTTTTTCTCGTTTTGCCGGACGAATTGTTTCGCGAACCGGAAATTCCGATTGGCTGGGGCGCGTTGGTTGAATCGGACGGCGAGCTGAACCTGGCGCGCAAACCGGTCTGGCATGAAACGGAACCCGCAAGTCAGCTGCACTTTTTGCAGCGAATCGCCGCCGCAGGCACGCGGGTATTGAATCGGACTTTGAACATCACATTCGAGGAAGTCGCGAAAGAGATTTGTCGATCTTAGGAGATGTCGATCTTACCGCTTGACCAGTAGATTGCGCCCGGTCATTTCGTTCGGTTTTTTCATTCCGAGCAAAAACAAGAGGGTGGGCGCGACGTCGGCCAAGATCCCGTCTTCGCATCGGAATTGCCCGGCATCCTTTGCCACGTAAATGAAATGAACAAGGTTCGTGGTATGCGCAGTATTCGGTGAGCCGTCGGGATTTCGCATCTGCTCGCAGTTGCCATGGTCGGCCGTGACGATGCATTTGCCGTCGAGCTCGAGCAGCTTCGGGATAATTCGACTGCAACATTCATCAACCGTCTCGACCGCTTGGATTCCGGCTTCCACAACGCCGGTGTGACCGACCATGTCAGGGTTGGCAAAGTTTAGGATGATGAGGTCAAACTTGTTCAAACGAGCGAGCAGTTCGTCGGTAACCTCGAACGCGCTCATTTCGGGCTTCAAATCGTAAGTGGCGACTTTCGGCGACGGGATAAGCTTCCGCTCTTCGCCTGGAAAAGGCTTTTCCACCCCGCCATTAAAGAAATAGGTGACGTGCGCGTATTTTTCCGTTTCGGCGATGCGCAGCTGCGACTTGCCCGCCCCGCTCATCAGCGCGCCGAGGATGTTTTTGAGGTCTTCCGACGGAAATATGAACGGCGACGGAAAGCGAACGTCGTACTCTGTTAGAGAAGTGAATTTAACTTGCGGCCACACTTCGCGCTCGAAACAATCGAAATCCTTGAACAGAAAAGCTTGCGATAATTGACGCGCGCGATCGGCCCTGAAGTTAAAAAACAAAACGACGTCGTCATCGCGAACGCGTTGCTCATTGACGTACGAAAAAATGAGCGGCGGCATGAATTCGTCCGTTTTTCCAGCGCGATATTGACGATCCAAAGCGTCTGAGGGTGATTCTTTGCAACTCTCGCCGCGTCCGAGAACCACTGCGTCCCAAGCTTTCTTGGTCCGATCCCAACGACGATCGCGATCCATCGCGAAATAACGTCCTACGACAGTCACAATTTGTGCGCCGCTTTTGCGAAGTTGTTCTTCGCAGGTTTTCAGGTATTCGCGTCCACCAGTGGGCGACGAATCGCGTCCATCGGTAAAGGCGTGCACAAAAATCTCGTCGACGCCCACAGATTTCGCTGCGCTCGCGAGCGCGATCATGTGGTCGTAATGGCTGTGAACACCGCCCTCAGAGACCAGGCCCAGCAAATGAAGGCGATGCCCGCGCGCGGCCGTAAAAGTTTCCTGCGCGACTGGATTGCGCTTTAGTTCTCCAGCGGCAATCGCCTTGTTGATGCGAGTGAGATCCTGAAGAACGATGCGGCCCGCGCCCAAATTGAGGTGACCGACTTCGGAGTTGCCCATTTGGCCTTCGGGCAGGCCGACATCTGAGCCGCTGGCGCTCAGTTTACTTCCCGGGTAATCGCGATAGAGCTGATCGTGAAACGGTGTGCTGGCAAGGAGGGTGGCGTCGCCATTTTGCTCGCGCGATTTCTTGCCGCCGGGATTGATGCCCCAGCCATCACGAATGATGAGCATCACCGGGCCGGCCATATGGGCGCACTTTGCCGACGATTATGAAGTCGGACAAGCGGTTCTTTCGTTGACAATAGAACTCGCGCACAGGTACATCGCGCTAGTGAAGTGGCGCAATCAACTGCTCGCGCTTTTATGTCTCGCTGTTTTTGCCGGGTTGGGTGTCCTTTATTTCCAGCATTGGGTGGTACAGAAGCCGTTTGGAATAATTCTCATTATTGGTGAAGGCCTAGCGCCGGAAAGGATCGCGCTGACACGTGTTTACCTCGGCGGATCCGATGCACACTTGGCTCTAGACGGAATGCCACACGTCGCTCTGGTAACCAACCATTCCAGAGATTTCGCGGTCTCAGATCAAGCGGCGGCCGCGAGCGCTCTGGCCACCGGAATCAAAGTCAGCAATCGCTCCCTGTCAGTTGACTCTAGCGGCAAACCGCTCGCAAGCATTATCGCGTTAGCGCGCAGCCGTGGACGCGCCACCGGGTTGGTGACAAATGGATCGCTCACGAATGCAACCTGCGCGGCCTTTTATGCGCATGCGATCAACGGGAACGATACCGATCAAGTGGCGCGTCAACTCGTTGAAAGTGGCAGCTTTGATATCTGCTTGGGAATGAGCGTGGCCGAATTTCTCCCCGAACTGAAACAAGGAAAACGACAGGACAACCGCGATCTACTGTTAGAATTGCGCCAAAGTGGCTTTGATATCGTCCGGAGCCGAGCGGAGTTTGAGGCTATTCCGGTTTGGAGCCGGCCGAAGCTTTTCGGGGCATTCGCAGACGGAGATGACGACCGCCACCAAGGCCAAGCTTGGAGCGACGAACCGGCTTTGTCCGATATGGTGCGACGCGCTATTGAATTGTTGCAATACAACCAGCGCGGTTACTTGCTGATTGTCGACGCCGCCCGCATCCGAAAAGCAGCCGAAATAAATAACGCAGAAAAAACGTTGACCGAAACCGCCGAACTCGATCACACGCTGTCGACGGCACAGCGTTACGCCGGAGCAAAATCGACAATCATTGTGTGCGGCGACACGGCCATCGGCGGTTTGCACCTGAACGGTTTTCCATTTTGCAAGGAAAGTGGAATTGCGTTAGTCGGATTGAATCCGTCGGGCGAACCGTGGATGACTTGGGCAACAGGTCCGAAAGGGATGCAAGCATACGGTGCTGCAAAAATTCCGGAAAAAGAAACGCCCGGAGATTCAAACGAAGGCGCCTCCAAGGAGCAAACCGAACCCGCCGCATTTTATGCCAAATCAGCATTGAACACAGTAGAGGATGTCGTCTCATTCGGAACCGGCCCAGGTACCGAAGCGCTACACGGCACAATCGACAATACTCAGATTTTCAAAATTATTCGGGATGAACTCTAAGGTTGCAGCGATTGTTAAGAAACGAAAAGACCCATCCTTAGTGGGGTCTTTGTTAATTGAGACGCGGTTAGCTTAGGGGCTGACCTCAGGAACAAACACAAACGGCGGTGGTTCGGGGAGATTTGGCGGCGGTCCTTCCTCTGGCGGTCCTTCCGCAACTTCCTTGGCTTCCTTGCCTCCACCGAAATCCTTGGCGTCTTTGCCATCGACGGCTCGCTCGCCACCACCGGCCAAAGCGATGTTGGCAACGGTTAGGTTGGCTGTTGAATAAACTGCGAGGTCAGCGATGCGGCCTGACTTGGCAACGTTGAAGGAAAACTTCACATACTTTGCCTCAGTCGGGCCCATCTTTATCTTTGTAACTTTCGCAGTCAGATCTTGCTTCGCGATCTGGTGCCACTGCGGACTACCGACACCTAATTTCGAATTGGAAGTTGCAATTGTCACTGTGCCGATTGCGCCGTTGTTTAAGAACGAGACGATGTCGATGTTCTCAATCTTGGAAAGCGACAGCACCAAATCTGTTCGTCCATCAGCAAGAGAGTA
>WNGK01005474.1_pt1 | contig 15895 bp, 15 predicted proteins | sample 5400601 | NCBI WGS metagenome assembly WNGK01 (sample SAMN13153376, study PRJNA577476) | soil metagenome | isolation source: 60 cm soil or saprolite under Garry oak tree replicate 1 | place: USA:California | collected 2016-06-15
ACCGGAAGAACCATCGCAGCACGAGGGCCGCGGCGATCACCGACGGCACCAGGAGGAGGTGCCCCGACGTCAGGCCGGCGCCGTCGAAGGCCGGCCCCGGTGCGGCCAGGGAGAGCTGGAACGGTGAGGTGGGCGAGCGTGTCGCCAGCAGGCTCAGGCCGATCACCGCCAGGGCCACCCCCGCCGTGGCCAGGAGCAGCGTCAGGGGCGGTGCGCTTCGGAGGGGCCGGATCACCACGCGTTCGACCACGAGTCCGAACGCCGCAAGGCAGGCCAACGACAGGACGACCGCCCCGCCGTACGGCAGGCCGGCCGCGTGGAACAGCGCGAAGGCGATGAAGGCACCGGCCGAGGCGAACTCGCCCTGCGCCAGGTTGAACCCGCGAGTGTGCCGGTACACGAGCACCAGGGCCATCGCCAGGAGCCCGTAGGTCGCCCCCTCATACAACCCCGCGCCGAGGTAGCTCGTCATGGCCGGCTCCACAGGGGTCGCATCCGCCAGGAGGCCTTCGCTAGGCCCCCCGCGGCGGAGCGGGGCGGGGCGTCATCTCGATCGGATCCTGCGAAGCGACTCGGAGCCCCACGCGGCGGCCCGGGCCAGGCCGGCCCTGGCCAGTTGGCCCAGCGAGGGCGGGACGGGCGGGATGGGCCGGACGCGTTCCGCCGCTGCCGGTTCGCCCCCCGCCCCCCGGACCTGCTGGTTCCGGGCCCGGATGGCCGCGATCGCCCCGTCCGGCCGGGGGCCCGCCGCGGGTTCGACGATGACGGCCCGAACCGCGCGATCAGCACCGCCGGAAACAGGACCCACGCGTACCAGGGGAGCTTGGGGACCGAGCCCACCGGCGGGGCCTTGGCGGCGAGCGTCTGGTCCCGGCCGCCGTTCCCCGCGGAGCCCCTGGTGGTCGTGGTGGTGGTGGAGGTGGTGGAGGACGGACCGGAGATGCCCCCGCCACCGGAGCCGGTGGTCCCCGTGTAGACGGAGCTTCCCCCTCCGACCGTGGGCGGAGGGGTGGCCTGATCGGTCGGCTCGCCGGCCCCGAACTGGAAGTCCAGGGTGAACTGCGACTTCGTCTCGTCGTACTCGTTCGTGCCGGAGGTCGAGGCGTCGTCCTGGGCCGGGATCTTCAGGTTGACCTGCCAGCTCATGTCCTGGACGCCTCCGGACCCGCTGCCGCTTTCCGCCGCGACGGGGACGAGCATCACGCCGTCGTTCTCCGCCCCGGAGCCCCACTGCTGGGCGATCGAGGTGAGGTCGAACGTCCACGTGGAGGCCTGCTTGTCGTACTGGCCGTCCGCGCAGGTCGAACCGTCGTAGCCGGGCTGCTCGCTCCAGGCGCCGGCCTGGCCTCCCTTCCACGACGCCGTGATCATGCAAGCCTGCACGGCCTTCCCGTCCTGGTTGAACTCCTGCTGCAGGTCCGGCGGGTGGTTCTTGTCGTTCTGGGCGGTGCCCTCGGCGAGGGTGACTACCAGCGACGTGATGGCGGCACCCGGCTGGTACCCCCGGAAGTCCAGGTCGAGCTGCAGCGCCGAGAGCTTGTCGGGCTGCCCCCCGGCCACGGCCACGGGAAGGGTGTCGGACGCCTGCGGGCTGGGGAGCCCGAGCTGCTGCCCCGCCAGGTTCTGGGTCTGCTGCTCCTTCCAGTACCAGTTCGTCTGGTCCTTCCCATAGGCGAACGACGCGGGGTCCTGGCCGGAGTCGTCGGCCCGGCCGGGCCCGGCGGCGAGCACCACCAGCCCGGTGGCGGCCAGGGCGAGCGCCACGCAGGTCCGGACGGAAGGGCACGCCGTCACGCCGCCCTCCCCCGTTCGTGCGGCGAGGGCTGCCCGGGTCGGGCCATCACGCTCCCTTGCGCGGGCGCCTGATCAGCCGGGTCGGACTGAGCTTCGCCCTCGAGGACCCGATGGCGGAGGTGCCCTTTCGAACCGCCGACGCCGTCAGGCGGGCCGTGCCGGCCGCCCCCCGGACGAACCCTCCGGGGACCTCGGCCCGGCGCTGCTTGCTCGCGGCCATCCTCCGGCCCAGCGAAGCCTCGTAGGCGGGCTCGAAGACCGCGTAGCAGGCCGCGGTGAGCAGCAGCAGGCCCAGGGGGACCAGCGCCCACAGGATGCCGGGCGACTGCGGGACGACCGAGGCGACGGGCGCCACCTTCGTCTGCGGGCCCCACTCGGAATCCGAGCGGCTGCCCGGGACCCTCCGGGTCTGGGTGCTGTAGGAGATCTGGGTGCGCGAGCCGGGCACGAAGATCTGGCGCCCGGTGCCGTAGCCCCCGCCGTCGTAGCTCGGTCCGTAGTAGAAGGGTGAACCGGGGCCGTAGTCGTGATACGTGGAGCTGGGCCCGGGCGACCAGCCAGAGCCGCCACCGCCCCCACCCCCGCCGCCCCCACCCCCGCCGCCACCCCCAGATGGCGTGTTGCTCGGGGAGGGCGAGGGCGGGTTGGGGCTCGGGCTCGGGGAAGGCTGCGGGTCCTGGCTCGCGCTGAAGCTGCCGGTACCGGAATAGGCGGAGCTCGTCACGTTCACCGGGACCACCCGGACCTCGTAGCTGCCGACGGGGTTGGAGAAGGTGGCGGACTCGCTCGAGGACGACGAGGCGGCCGAGCTGGCCACGAGGCTGCCGTTCGACGTGTAGACGTAGAGGTCGAAGTTGTCCGACGAGCTGCTCCAAGTGATCTTCACCGTGGCGCTGCCGGTATGGGTGTCCCAGTAGCTCGAGCTGGCGTCGGAGATGAGCGTCAGGTGGTCGCACAGCGTGTTCAGCGGATCGGTGGCCTCAGGGCAGAGCGACGGGCTTGCCGTCGCGCCCAGGAGGAAGTCCTTGCCACTCCACCCCCCGGAGGTATGGGACGGCCCGATCGTCAGCGAGCTCGGCGAGGCCCCGAACGCGGCCCCGCCCATGCACATGACGGCGGCCAGCGCCGCCATCCCTATCAGCCCTCGGATCCTCATCTCCCGGTCCTGCCTTCCATCTCCGTTGGACAGTCGCGGGCAGACTGACTATAAATAACTAGTCATGCGAAGTGTACGACGGCAGGGCGCCGGTGTGCAAGCCGGACCTCCGGGGGCGGGAGGGTCCCCCCGGGCCGCGGCGCGCCCGGCCCGGACGCGTCGAAACGGCTTGCCTCGTTTCGCCCGAGCCCGGCCGGGAAAGAGGTTCCGCGCCATGGGTTCGGTGGTCGCGAGATCGGTCGGGCTCCGTTCGATTCGCTCCGCCCCGGCCCGTCTGGCCGCGCTGGCCGCCCTGGGTCTGGTCCTTGCGCTCGTGGCCACGGGGTGCGGCGAGACCGCGTCGGCCCGCTCGAAGATCGCCTCGTCGTCCAGCGAGTTCTGGGGCGAAGGGACCCCGGCGGCCGCACTGCCATCCAACGGAGAGAACGACGCCGGCCAGGCTGGGGTCATCACGTACAAGTTCACCACGGTCACCAAGACGATCACCCGCCGGGTGGCCGGCGTGGAGGACGCGCTCCGGATGTGCCCGGTGCAGGGACAGGGATCCTTCTCGGACGACTTCGGCGCCCCCCGGTATGCGGGGGGGTTCCACCTCCATGCCGGCAACGACATCTTCGCCCCCCGGGGCACGCCGGTCGTTGCGCCCTTCGACGGGATCGCCCACGCCACCCCCAACCGGCTCGGGGGGCTCGCCGTGACCGTGTACGGGACGAAGGGCTACGTGTACAACGCGCACCTCGTGGCCTACGGCAAGCTGGGGTCGGTGGTGACGGGCCAGGTCGTCGGCTTCGTCGGCAACACTGGGGACGCCCTGGGCGGCGCGACCCACGACCACTTCGAGTGGCACCCGGCCACCCGCCCGGCCGTCCTGCACGTCAGCCCCTTCGGGGTGGCCACGGTGGGGACGGCCGTCGACCCGTACCCGTACCTTCGGGCAGCCTGCTCCGCCTAGTCGCGCCGAGGCCCCGGTCCTCCCGGCACCGTAGGATTGCCGTCTGGATGCCAGGTCTCGCCGGGGGTAGGCGCATGGGAGCGGAACCGAACGCGGCCGCGCTGGCCTCATCCTCACGTGGACCCGCCGTCCCGGGGACACCTGTTGATCCCCTGGCTCAGAGGTACGGGCTCAACCTGACCCGCCGGTTGGGGGCTTCCTGGATGCGATCTCGACATCGACCTCGAGTCGAGGTTGATGTCCCTTCCCTTCAGGGGAGGTGGGCATGACCGACCGGAGCCGGTGGGAACGATCGATCCTCGGCGCCTTCGGGAGGCCCCAGTCCGAGGCCGCCGACGCCCCCGGCGCCTCATCGGGTTCGGGTCGCCGGCTGCTCCTCGACCGGTGCGACGTGGTGGTCACGATGGACGAGGCCGGCACGGAGATCCCCGGAGGGTCGATCCTGATCGAGGACGGAGCGATCGCGTGGATCGGCCCCGGTGAGCCCCCCCAGGCCGAGGGAGCCGAACGAGTGTCGGGCGTGGGAACCGTGGCCGTTCCCGGGCTCGTCAACACCCACCACCACCTCAACCAGGTGCTGACCCGGGCCCGGGCCTCGGAGCAGGGCCTGTTCGGCTGGCTTGCAGAGCTCTATCCGGTGTGGGCGGGCGTGGACGAGGAGTGGGAGCGGGCCGCCGCGGCCGTCGGCCTGGCGGAGCTGGCCCTCTCCGGGTGCACCACCACGGCCGATCACCACTACGTCTTCCCGGACGGGGCCGGCGGGCTCCTGGAGGCCGAGATCGGCGCGGCCCGCCGGTTGGGCCTCCGGTTCCATCCCTGCCGAGGGTCGATGGACCTTGGGCAGTCGCAGGGCGGGCTCCCTCCCGACGCCGTCGTCCAGGACGTCGAAACGATCCTGGCCCACACCGAGGAGGCCGTCGGCCGGTTCCACGACGCCGCTCCGGGTTCGATGCTCCGGATCGCCGTGGCGCCCTGCTCCCCGTTCTCCGCGTCGGAGCGCCTGATGCGCGAGTCCGCGGAGCTTGCCCGCAAGCTCGGGATCAGGCTGCACACCCACGTCGCCGAGACCCTCGACGAGGAGCGGTTCTGCCTGGAGCGGTTCGGCCGGCGCCCGCTGGAGCTCCTGGAGGACCTCGGCTACGTCGGTCCCGACGTGTGGCTGGCCCACTGCGTGCACCTGGACGAGAGGGACGTTCGAACCATGGCCGAGACCCGAACCGGGGTGGCCTGGTGTCCGACGTCGAACCTCCGGCTGGGGTCGGGGATCGCCCCGGCGCGTTCGTTGCTGGGAAACGGGGCGATCGTGGGCCTGGGGGTGGATGGTTCGGCGTCGAACGACTCCGGCCACCTGCTGGCGGAGGCGCGGCAGGGCCTGCTGGTGACCCGGGGGCCGGCACCTGCCTGGGGCGAGCCCGACCCCGCGGCGATGACCGCCCGGGACGCCCTGCGGGTGGCCACTCGAGGGGGGGCGGCGTGCCTGGGGCGCGACGACCTCGGTTCCCTGGAGCCCGGCAAGCGCGGGGACGTGGCGCTGTTCGACGTGACCGGCCTGGCCTTCGCCGGTGCCGAAGCCGATCCCGTGGCCGGGCTCCTCCTGTGCGCGCCCCAGCGCGTGCGCGACCTGTTCGTGGAGGGCCGCCCGGTGGTGAGGGCCGGTCGGCTGGTAACCGTGGACGAGCAGGAGGTGGCCATGGAAGGCCACCGCGTGGCGGCCCGCATCGCCCGCGAGGGCTAGACTTCCTCGCCAGGCGTGGCGGGGAACTGGCCGATCGATCGGGACTTTCGGAGCCGACTGGCGAGCCGGCTCGCCGTGGCCCGGGGCGATCGGCCGGCCGACCTGGTGTTGAGGGGCGGCCGGGTGTTCTCGGTGTTCACGGGCGAGCTCCTCGACGCCGACGTCGCGGTCACAGGCGAGCACGTGGCGGCGGTCGGCCCGGGCTATCGGGGCCAGGAGGCCTTCGACGCGTCGGGGCTGGTGGTGGTCCCGGGGTTCATCGACGGGCACATGCACATCGAGTCCACGAAGCTCCTGCCCGACCAGTTTGCCCGGGCCGTCCTTCCCCACGGGACCACCACCGTGGTCATCGATCCCCACGAGATCGCCAACGTGTTCGGCCTCGACGGCGTGCGGGCCCTCCTGGCCTTGGCGGATGGGGTGCCGCTGGACTTCTTCGTCATGGTGTCCTCCTGCGTCCCGGCGAGTGAGTTCGAATCGAGCGGAGCGACCGTCACGCCCGAGGAGATCGCGACCTTCCTTCGTCAGGAGCCGAGGGCGTTGGGGCTGGCCGAGATGATGAACTACCCGGCCGTCGCCGGAGGGGACGAGGACTCCTTGGCGAAGCTGGCCGCGGCACGCACGGAGCGGGACGGCCACGTCGACGGCCACGCCCCCGGCCTCTCCGGCCGCGCGCTGAACGCGTACCTGGCGGCGGGGGTTCGAAGCGACCACGAGTGCACCACCTACCAGGAGGCCCTGGAGAAGCGGCGCCTCGGGATGTGGATCATGATCCGCGAGGGTTCGGCTGCCAGGAACCTCGAGGCCCTCCTGCCGCTGGTGCTCGAGCACGGGCCGGGGAACTGCCTGCTGTGCACCGACGACCGCGAGCCCGACGACCTGCTGGCCGACGGCCACATCGACGCGGTGATGCGCAAGGCCGTCCGGTTGGGCTGCCCTCCGTACCACGCCGTGGTGATGGGGACGCTGTTCGCCGCGCGATATCACCGCTTGTACGAACACGGCGCCGTGGCGCCGGGGTTCGTGGCCGACCTCGTGGCGGTCCCCAGCCTCGAGGACATCACGCCGGTTGCCGTGTGGAAGCGAGGGAGGCTCGTAGCCCGCGACGGCGAGGCGCTGCCCGCGCCGGTGCCGGCCTCGCCCGCGCCGGACTGGATGCGGGGGAGCGTCCGGGTCAGGGAGCTCTCGGCCGAGGACTTCGCCATCCAGGCGAACGGTCGGGTCCGGGTGATCGGCGTGGAGGCGGGCGAGATCGTGACCCGGGCCCTGGCCGACGAGCCGGGCCGGCGGGACGGCCGGGCCGTGGCCGACCCCAGGAGGGACCTGGCCAAGATCGCCGTGGTCGAACGCCACCGGGAGACCGGCCGGATCGGCCTGGGGTTCGTCCGGGGGTTCGGCCTCCAGCGGGGCGCGCTCGCGTCGACGCACGCCCACGACGCTCACAACGTGGTGGTGGTCGGGGTGGACGACGCCGACATGGCGGCCGCCGTCAACCGCCTGCGGGAGATCGGTGGCGGCCAGGTCGCGGTCGACGGTGGTCGGGTCGTCGGGGAAGTGGCCTGTCCCATCGGCGGGCTGCTCAGCGACCGCCCTGTCGAGGAGGTGGCCGCAGCCGTTCGGCACATGCAGGAAGCCATCAGAGGGCTCGGGGCGACCCTGCCGTCGCCGTTCATGGCCATGTCGTTCCTGGCGCTGTCGGTGGTCCCCGAGCTCAAGATCACCGACCGCGGCCTGGTCGACACGACGAGGTTCGAACTGGTACCACTCGAGGTCTGAAATGCCTAGAGACAGCCTCTGTGCTCCTTTCGGCAAGCGCATCGGATCGAGTGTCGTCGTTCGGCGAAGCCCCATAGCCTGCGCGCGGGACGCGACAGGCCGCGGCCTCACCGCAGGACCAGGGCGAACACCCCGGTCATCACCGCCAGGCCGACGGTGAACCACGCGGCGTAATCGCCGGCGTGGCCGCTGTGGAGCAACCGCAACCGCACCACCGGCCCGGTGAGCGCCCCGGCCACCCGGCGGCGGACGTTCGACGGGATCAGCCTTCGCCGGAACAGGCTGACCCCGGCCACGGCCACCGCGCCGGCGCCGGAGGCCAGGCCGTACCAGATCCCCAGCGCGCTGGGGCCCTCGGGGACCACGGGCCGCTCGGGGAGCGACCGGCCCGAAAGCACGTGGACCGTGATCCGCCGGCGGTCCTGGAAGTCGGCCGTGGCGCGTTCGACATGACCGCTCAGCCCCGGGATCAGGCCGACCCCCAGCCCCGCCGCCAGCAGAACCGCCATCGGAGCCCACAGCAGCACGGGGGTTCGATCCGGACGCCGCTGGAGGTCGTCGGACCCTTCGAACTCCCCGGCCTCCTCCGAGGAGAACCGGTCTTCCTCCGGTGGGCCCCAGCCGAGGAAGATCCGGCCGGCCGCTCGCAGGATCGTGCCGCCGGTGACGGCCGAGCACAGGCCGAACACCCACGGCACCCAGTGGTGCCCCGCGGCGCCGGCGGCGTCCTCGATCAGGGTCTTGCCGACGAATGTCCCGAAGGGCGGCACCTCGGCCATGGCCAGCCCGCCCAGGGCGAACACCAACCCGGTGCCCGCCAGGCCCCGGCCACGCCCCCGGAGGTGCTCCTCGTCGATGGCGGCCAGCCGGTAGATCAGCACCCCGGCCCCCAGGAAGAGCGCACCTTTCACCAGCCCGTGGGAGAGCGCGTAGACCACGACACCCGCCAGCCCCACGTGGTCGAACAGCCCGATCCCGATGAGGAACAGCCCCACGTGGCTGATCGTGGAAAAGGCCAGCAGCCGCTTCAGGTGCTGCTGGAGGAACGACATGGCCGCTCCCACCACCGCCGTCGCCGCGCCGAACCCCAGCAGGACGTGGCCCAGCGAGATCTGGTGCGGCGCCAGCGTCCCATCGAAGGCCGACCAGTACAGCCGGGCCACCCCGTACAACCCCAGTTCTACCATCACCCCCGAGAACAGCACGCACACCGTGGCCGGGGCCACCGCGTGGGCGTCGGCCAGCCAGAAGTGGAACGGCACCACCGCCGCCTTCACCAGGAGGCCCACCGTCAGCAGGCCGAACGCCACCACCACCAGCCGGTCCGGCGGGCGCGTGGCCAGCGCCGCCCCGATCTGGGCGAAGTTCAGCGCTCCCGTTCGGGCATACACCAGGGCGATGCCGAACAGGATGGCGAAGCTCCCCAGGCTGTTGACCACGGCGAAGTTGATGGCGCCCTGCAGGGGCCCGGGATGCTGGACCTCGTAGCCCGTCAGGGCGTAGGCGGCCACGCTCATCAGCTCGAAGAACACGAACAGGTCGAACAGGTCCCCGGTCAGGCTGAACCCGACCATGGCCCCCATGAACACCAGGATCAGGATGGGCAGGCGGTGCTCGACCGTGTCGGAGAGGAATCCGGCCGAGAACACCAGGGCCGCGGTGGTGAGCAGCCCCACCAGCGCCGCCGTGCCCGCCCCGACGGCGTCCACGGTGAAGCTGATCCCCAGGGCCACGCCGTGCGAGGGCCGCCACCCGGCGAACCAGTACACGACGGCGTGGTGTTCGGCCCCCATCAGCAAGACCACGCAGAGGGCGGTGGTGCCGGCGGCGGTGGCGATGGCCACGACGTCGACGGCTCGCCGCCCCAGGACCCAGGCGAACGCGGCGATCCCCGCCGCGACCAGCACGGGGCCGACCACGGGGAGCGGCGGGATGACGTTCGTGGTCAGCCCACCATGGCCTTGAGGTCGTCGGGGTTCAGCGTGCCCGTTCGCTTGTGGGCCTGCAGGGCCAGCGACAGCAGGAGCGACACCACGACCACCCCCACCACGATGTCGGTCAGCACCAGCGCCTGCACGACGGGGTCGACGGCCCTGGTCCCCACGGGAACGTCCTTGAAGATGGGGGCTGTCCCTCCGGCCACGTAGCCCACCTGAAGGATCAGCACGTAGGTGGAGGACTGCGCCACCGACAGGCACATGATCATGTGGATGAGGTTGCGGCTGGTGACGATGCCGTAGAGCCCGACGAAGAACAGCCACGCCGCAAGGAGGAAGGGCACGGCCGTCATCCCGACCGCCTCCTCACCGCCAGGGTCTGTTCGAGGAACTCCCACACCACGAACACCGTCCCAGCGGCCACCTCCAGGCCCACCGAGACGTTGATCGCCGGCAGCATGCCGCCGGAGAAGATGGAACCGACCGTCCGCCCCAGCGGCCACACGTTCGACAGGAACGACGCTCCGGCCAGGAGGCCGGTCACGCCGACGATGACGAACCCCGCAGCGCCCGCCCCCTCGGCGAAGTCCAGCAGGGCGATCGGGCTGAGCTGGCGGAAGGTCAGGTACCGGCCGGCCAGATAGATCAGGGCTGGCCCCGCGGCCAGCACCACGCCCCCCTGGAACCCACCTCCCGGGGTGAGGTGGCCGTGGCTCACCACGTAGCAGCCGAGCAGCACGGACGGCGCCACCAGCGACAGCGCCGCGATCCGGACCGCGTCGCTGGTGTGGGGGATGCGCCGTTTCGCCGCGTGGTCCTCGGGAGGACCCTCGGACTCCTCTCGCTGCAGGCGCAGGAGCATGGTGACGCCCATCACCGCGGCGAACAGGATGAACTCCTCGCCCACCGTGTCGATGCCGCGATAGTCGAAGGTCACGCTGTTGACGGTGTTCGTGGCGTGGCGCTCCCGCACGGCCACCCGGTCGATGGCCCGGCCGTAGACGCCGTGGTAGTGGCCGAACTTCGGCAGCCCCCCGAGCCCCCACACGAACACGGCGGCGGCGGCTGCGCCGAAGGCCAGGAACAGGGCCAGCCGGGCGCGGGCCTTCATCGTTCGCGGTCCCGGACCTTTCCCAGGGCCAGCAGGATGACCAGGGGATAGGCCACCGCCCCCACCACCATCGCCGACAGCGACACGTCGGGGGCCTGCAGCACCAGGAACAGCACCACCAGGCTCGTGCCGAACATCGAGAACACGAACAGCTGGGGGAGGGGGTCCTTGGTCCGAACCGTGGCCCAGGCCAGGAAGGCCACCAGGACCGCGGTGACCGCCTGCACCACGGTCATGGCCGGTGCACCGTCTCGCCGGGCCGGGGGCGCCAGTCCTGGTGCCGGCGGATCCGGGCGGCCCGGGCGGTGGCGTGGCCGATCACCGGGCCGAACGCCAGGAGGAAGGCGGCGGTGAGCACGGCCACGATCCCCTGATGGCTCAGCGCCTCCTTGGCCACGACGGCCCCGGCGAGCAGCGGCCCACCGAGCGACGTGGCGGGGGTGAGGAAGTGGAGCCGGTCGGCGAGGTTCGGCATGGCCAGGAGGCCGGCCACGCTCAGCGCCTCCACCAGGACCCCCAGGCCCAGCAGCGTCCATACCAGCCAGCGCATCACACCCACCGCTCCAGGAACCGGACGAAGGCGAGGCTCCCCACGAAGGACATCAAGGCGAACACCAGCGCCAGGTCGAAGTAGATCGAACGATCGAAGCCCTCGGCCAGCATCAGGAGGGCGAGGGTGGTCAGGACGCCGCCCAGCTCCACGCCGAGGAGCCGTTCGACCATGCCTCCCCGCATCGCGGCCACCGCGCAGGGAAGGACCAGGAGCAGCAGGGCCGAGGCCGCGGCCAGCCAGGCGTTCACGGCCGCCCCAGCAGCCGTGTGAGGTCGTCGGGTTGTGGCTGCAGCTGGTGCACCAGCATCTCATTGCGTTCGGGGTCGATGCCGATCACGAACGTGTTGGGGGTCGAGGTCACGGCGATGGTGGCCAGGGCCCGGCGGGCGTCCGCGCGGGGGTCGCCCTCGGGTCCGTGTTCGAACGGGACGGCCCGGAGGGTCCCCCGGACCCGCCTGATCCCCAGCACGTGGAGGACCAGCGCGCGCGCCACCGTCCATGTGTCCGTGACGATGGCCGCGGGGATCCGCCGGGCCATGAGGAACCACCGTGGATCGGGACGGAACCCGATGGGGGAGGTTCGGCGCAGCACCTCCGCCACGGTGGCCGCGATGGCCGAGGCCCCCGCGCCCACGATGGCCTCCGAAGGGTTGACCGTGCTGGTGAGGAGGAGCCACAGCAGCATCGAACCAGCCCACCAGGCCAGCCAGTGCCGGGCGCCCTGCCGCGCGGCGGCGCGCCGCTTTCGACGAGCGGCCATCGCCCGGCTTCTTTCCCCGTGGGCGCGGGGATCGAACGCCTGAGCCGGTGAGGGTACGGGCCCGACGCCGTCCGCGGGGCGGGGCGATGCCGCCGCGTTCGCCTATTGTCTGGTCGGGGTGGATCCGCCTCGGGTCTCGGTTCGGTTCCGGCTGATCGGTCCGTTCGGCGTGTCCCGGGACGGCCGGGCGCTGGCCGACCGCGAGGTGGGGAGCCGCAAGGGCCGGACCCTCCTGAAGCTGCTCCTGCTCGAACGGGGCCGGCTGGTTCCCTCGGATCGCATCGGCGAGGTCCTGTGGGGCGACAGCCCGCCGCCGCGGTGGGAGCGGGACCTGGCCACGCTGGTCAGCCGGCTCCGGGCGGTGTTCGGCCCCGGGGCCGTGGCTGGCGGGCCGTCCGGGTACCGGTTCGTCCTGGGCGAGCGGTTCGAGGTGGACCTGGAGGAGGCCGAACGCCTGGTCCGGGAGTCCGAGGGCCGCCTCGCCTCGGGTGAGCCCGCCCTGGCGGTGGCGGCCGCCGATCGGGCCCTCGAGATAGTCGGCCGGGGCATGTTGCTGGAGGACGAACCGTACGCGGAGTGGGCGCTATCGGCGCGCGAGGCGTGTGGGCGCCTGGTGCGGCGGGCCCGGCGGACGGCGTGGGCCGCGGCGGAGCAGCTCGGCGACCATGCCGCGGCGGCGGCCCACGCCGAGGCCGCTGTGGCCGCCGACCCGCTGGACGAGGAGGCCCACCGAGCGCTGATGCTGGCGCTGGGCCGCTCCGGACAGGTGGCCCGCGCCCTGGCTGCGTTCGAGGAGCTTCGAACCGTTCTCGCCGACGAGTTGGGAGCCGATCCGGCCCCCGAGTCCCGGGACCTCCACGCCGCGCTGCTCCGGGAGGAGCCCCTGCCCGCGGTGCCGTCACGGGCAGACGCGACGCGTGCGACCGCGCCGGCTCGAATGGACACGGCGCCGGGGCCCCTACCTCGAGACCCCGTGTTCGTGGGGCGTGAACGGGAGGTGGAGGAGCTGTCCGGCGCGTGGGCCGAGGCCACCCGCTCCCGGGGCGGGGTCGTCCTGTTGGTGGGCGAGGCCGGGATGGGGAAGACGCGGCTGGCCCTCGAGGCCGTTCGGCTCGCTCAGGGCACCGGGGGCCTGGTCCTGCAGGCGCGGTGCTACCAGGCCGAACGCTCGTTGTTTCTGCAGCCCGTGGCCGACGCGATCCGGGCGGTGGTCGTGGCCAGCACCCCGGACGCCGTTCGAACCATGGCCGGCGCGTCGGCCGGCCCCCTGGCCGACCTCGTGCCGGAGATCGGCCAGATCCTGCGACCGATCGACTACCGGCCGGCCACTCCCGACATCGAACGCCGCCGGATGTTCGAGGCCATCGGCTCGATGCTCCGGTCGCTGTCGGGGGAGCGGCCGGCGCTGCTGTTCCTGGACGACCTGCACGACGCCGGCGCCTCCACCCTGGAGCTACTGCACTTCGTGGGGCGGCGGCTGGCGGGGGCCCGGGTGCTGGTCCTGGCGACGGTGCGGGCGGAGGAGGGGGAGGAGGCGCTGGCCCACCTGGGGGACGTGGCCCGCCGTCTGGAGGTGGGCCCGCTCCCATTCGCAGCGGTCCTGGCACTGGCCGAGCGGATGGGGGCCAGGCACCGGGCGGAGTCGCTCGCGGCCCGAACCCGGGGCCACACCCTGTTCGTGGTGGAGAGCCTCCGGGGGATGGCGGAGGTGGAGGCCGCGGACTCGCCTCCGCCCCAGTCGCTGGTGGAGGCCGTGCTGGCCCGGGTGGGCCGGGCCGGCGGGGAGGTCGAAGAGCTGCTCCGTTCGGCGTCGATCCTGGGGTCGGCGTTCGACCTCCGGACCGCTGCGGCCCTGATCGACCTTCCGCTGGGGGAGGCCGTGCGCAGGGCCGAACGGGCCCGGCGGGCTCGCCTGCTGGCCGAGGCCGGTCCCTCGCTGGAGTTCGGCAACGACCTGGTCCGGGAGATCCTGTATCGAACGACCCCCCTGGCAACCCGGACCGCCGGGCATGCCCTGGCGGCGGACCTGCTTCGGGACAATCCCGAGGCCGAGGCGGCCCACGCCGCCGCCGCCGGCCTGTGGGCCAGGGCGATGGAGGCGTGGCTGAAGGCGGGGGAGCGCGCCGCGGGGCGGTTCGCCAATCGCGACGCCGAGTCGCTGCTCGGGAGGGCCCTGGAGGCGGCGCGGCGCGCCGGGGACCCCGGCGGCGAGGCTCGGGCTCGCCTGGACCGGGGGCGGGCCCGGGAGGCCCTGGCCGACTACGCCGGCGCCTACGAGGACCAGTGGGCGGCGGTGGAGCGGGCTCGGGCGGCCGGCGAACCCGGGGTGGAGATGCGCGCCCTCCGGGAGCTGGGCGGGGACGTGCGGGTCGGGATCGGCCGGCCCACCGCGGAGTGCGAACCCTACCTGGAGGCGGCCCTGGCCCTGGCGGAGCTGAGCGGGCGCGACGAGGCGAGGCGCTGGCGCGAGGGCTAGGAGACGAACGCGCGCTGGGGGTGGCGCTGGACGGGGTGAAGGCCGCGGCGGCCTACAGCGGCGACGTGCCGGCGCTGGAGGGGGTTCTGCCGGAGCTGATGCGGATCCTGCGCGGGTCGGGCGAGCTGTTTCGCCTGCAGTGGTCGCTGTTCGAGTCGGCCATCGGCCCGATGGCGCGGGGGGAGTGGGACCGCGCGTTGCAGCGGATCGACGAGGCGGTGGCGATGAACCGGCAGACCGGGCACACCGTGTACCAGCCGATGTTCGTGGCGACGGCCGGATGGATCCACCGCTCCCGCGGCGACTACGGGAAGGCGCTGAGCGTCGGCCGGGAGGCGGTCGAGGCGGCCGGGGAGTTCGAGCATCCGTGGTGGACCGCGTTCGCCGAGACGATGCTCGGCTGGACCCTGACCGAGCTGTTCGCCCTCGACGAGGCCGTGCAGCATCTCGAACGGGGCCTGGCATCGGCGGAGCGCGATGGGGCCGAGGGCTACCTGCTGCGGTGCCTGGGCCACCTGGCGCTGGCGGCGGCCATGCGGGGGGACACGGCCCGCGCCGCCGAGGCGGCGGAGCGGGCCGAGGAGATCCTCTCCGCTGTCAGAGCCCCGGCGGGCGGGGCCTTCCTCCACGGTGCGCACGCCACGATCGCGGCCGCTCGTGCCCGTCTGACGATGGGCGACCCGGCCCGAGCAGAGCGGCTGGCGGGAGGATTCTTGCCCGCTGCGAAGTCGGCAGGGTGGGTCGAGCCACTGGCGGAAGGGGCCCTCGTCGTGGGCCGGTGCGCCCTCCTGCTCGGACGGGTCGAACAGGCCGCCGGGCCCCTGTCACGGGCCCTCGGCGCGGCGACTTCGGTCGGGCTGGGTCGGGTCGCCTGGGAGGCGCACGCCGCCCTCGCAGAGGTTCGCCGTCTAGAGGGAGATGGGGTCGGCGCGGCGGCGCACCTCGAGTCGGCGCATGCCATCGTGGAGAAGCTGGCCGACTCGATCGGTCGGGAGGGGGACAGGCGACGATATCTGCGATTCACCGCGGTGCCGAGCGCTGCTCCCCCATGAGCCCGGCGTCTTCATCCGGCCTCGTTCGAGACTCGCGCCCACAGGGCGTTTGCGATCTTCCACCCCTCCGACGTCCGAACCAGGTGCAGGTACTCGCGATAAACCTTCGAGCGGACCATCACGGTGGCGATGGTGTCGTAGGTGTCCACGACCTCGATCTCGATCCCGGGGTCGCCGTCTTCGGGCAGGCGGGTCCTGCCGATGCCCTCTTTCGTCCAACCGACCATCTGGGGTGCCGTGAGCGTCTCCAGCCTTTCGGTGCCGTCGGGATCCCGGGCGAACGATCGCTTGCAGAGCTCCGGATGGAGCGCGCGCTCCATGCGAGCTGCGTCGCCGCTGAACCATCCCTCGAAGTAGTCGAGGACGACGCCGATGATGGCAGTCCTGTCTATCTCGGTCGCTGTCTCGGTGCCCACTGAACCGTCCTCCGTTTCCTATCAGCTCTCGGCTAGATCGTGTGGCCCACGTTACGACCGGACAGTTTGTGGGGTGAACTCATCGACATCCCATCCTTTCATCACGAGGAGCGCCGGTCGTTCGGCGTAGAGGATCTCGGCCGGTCGTCGTCCCTTGGTCCGGTAGCCGCGGTGGGG
>WNGK01003985.1_pt1 | contig 15891 bp, 12 predicted proteins | sample 5400601 | NCBI WGS metagenome assembly WNGK01 (sample SAMN13153376, study PRJNA577476) | soil metagenome | isolation source: 60 cm soil or saprolite under Garry oak tree replicate 1 | place: USA:California | collected 2016-06-15
GAAGCCGTAGCCGCGGGTCATACTGCTCCGGGATTTCATCCCCTGACACGCCCGGCAATGCTGGAAGGCGAAGCCACCCACCGGGCGATCACATTGGCCACCCTTGCTGAAGCTCCACTCTATGTCGTCCATGTCAGTTGTGCCCATTCGCTTCATGCTGTTGCTGCCGCTCGTGTCAAAGGCCTGCCTGTGTGGGGTGAAACCTGTCCGCAATACCTCTATCTCAATGATGGCCACTATGCTGCGCCAGGCTTCGAGGGCGCGAAATTCGTCTGTACCCCTCCAATGCGCAGCGTGGCAGACAACGAGGCTCTCTGGCTTGGCCTGCAGCGCCGTGAACTTCAAGTTGTTTCCACCGATCATGCCCCTTTTAATTTTGCCGGACAGAAAGAATTGGGCCTGCGCGATTTCACGAAAATACCGAATGGTCTGCCCGGAGTAGAACACCGTGTAATGCTGCTGTACGAAGGCGCGCGCACAGGCAAACTGGCTCTCCAGCATTTCGTGGATTTGATTGCAACCGCTCCGGCCAGGCTCTTTGGCCTCTATCCTCGCAAAGGTATCATCGCCCCTGGCAGCGATGCCGACCTGGTAATCTGGAATCCACGAAAGTCCATCACGATCAGCGCCGCCACGCAGCGCCAACGCGTTGACTACACTCCCTATGAGGGAATGCAAATACAGGGCGCGCCAGATACTGTGCTATTGCGCGGACGCGTGATCGTTCGTAATGGAGAGTACATCGGCGGTAAAGGCGGCGGGTAGTATCTATCACGCAACACATTTTCAGAACAACAAACTGAAATGTAGTGGCATCCCTCGCGGATGCCAGGTCCTCCTATGGGCAGTTTGCGGGCGCCACCCATTTCAACATCCATCCATTTCTTTGCGTTGCGCCCTCGGCGGCGCCAATTTATGCTCGACTGCAAATGCCGCCGCCTCGCTGCGGCGCGCAAGTCCTAACTTTTCCAGGATATGGCTGACATGGTTGCGCGCGGTCTTCTCCGTCACGATGAGCGCATCAGCTATTTGTTTGTTGGTGTAGCCGCGCGCTATCAATGCCAGCACCTCACGCTCTCGCCCGGTTAGCTCGCCGCCTGGCGTTTGCGTTTGCGTTTGCGCGCTGCCAGTAGCTAACGTCGTCAGCCTCGTTGTTGCCTGTTTAACCATTGCCGGATCAAGTAGCGATTGACCGGACGCGACCAGCCGAATGGCGCGCAGCAACTCGGCCCGGCTTAAATTCTTCAAGAGATATCCGCTTGCGCCGGCCAGCATTGACGCAAAAACGGCTTCATCGTCGGTATAAGAAGTTATCATTAAAATAGAAACATCAGGGTAGCGGCTCTTAATTTCGCGGCATGCCTCGATCCCGCCCATTTTCTCCATGCGCACGTCCATCAAGATCAATTGTGGCGCGAGCACGCGCATCTTTGCCAGCGCTTCCGCGCCGTTGCTGGCCTCGCCGACAACGGTAATATCATGCTCCAGTTCAAACGCTGCGCGTAAACCCAGGCGTACCACTTCGTGATCGTCTACGATCATTAACCGAATTCTTGGCATGGGTAACATAACCTCCTATTCACCGTGGTAAGGTTGCTCGCACGCTGACCCCACCGCCTGGACCCTGCCTGACCTCAAATACTCCCCCCAGCTCTTCAGCTCGTTCGCGCATGCCGCGCATGCCATGTCCAGAATAAATACGCCGCCCCTCTCCTCTTGTAGCTGGATCGAAACTGCCACCATCTGTTTGCAAACCTTTTCCATCATCGCAAATCTCGACCTCTACAGCGCCTGGTAGATAGCGCAGGTACACATGTAGCTGCGCAGCCTCCGCATGTTTATAGGCATTGGTGAGCGCCTCTTGCGTAATGCGAAATATCGCCGTTCCTACCTGCGCCCTCTTCTGCGCGCTGCGTTGGTCTCCGTTGACAGCCTCCTCGTCGCCTTCAACTTCGAGGCAGGCAGGCAATCCGCTAATAGCCTCGAACTCGCGCAACTGGTTCGTCAACATCTGGGTTAGGGTACTGCTCCCAGTAATCAAGGGCTTGAGGGTGAACATATAATGGCGTGTTTCCCAGAGCGCCTGTTTCGAGATTTTCACCAGTGAATCGAGCCGCTGTGACAGGGGGCTAAGAACCTCGGCATCTTCAGTATCATCAGAAGCCCCGGCTAAACGCTGCGCGAGCGCTGCGCACGATTCGGCGTTCAGGCTCAGCATATACACAAGTTGTGCGACACCGTCATGCATCTCGCGCGCGATACGACCCCGTTCCGCCAGTGCCGCGAATTCTTTGGCCTGTTCGGTCAGACGTATATTCTCAAGCGCAACTACCAGTTGTGACCCCGTCGTGCGTAGGAATACCTCTTGTTTGTTTTCAAAAGGCGTTTGCCGCGAACTTTCAGCGCCAAGCACAACATAGAGTCTCCCTTCTCTCAAAATTGGCAGATAAAGGCGTGCCATTCCTGGGAGATTCTCGTTCTCTATCCCCTCCACAGGCTCAAAAACTCTGTATATTTCCCCTGTTTGAATCACCCGCTCCAAAATAGTCCCACTTTTATCGGGTATCGTAGATTCTACGAAACCTGCTTCTATACGGCAATCAATTTCAGCGCAATATTCATTGCCATCTTTTGCCTCGTTGGCGTTGCGCATAAGAGCGATAACCAGGCGCTCAAAGTGGCCACCCTTACGCAACTGTTCGGCGCTTTGCTGTAACAGTTGCTTCACGTCGCTGACATCCTGTATCAACGTCTCGCCAACGCGCCGTAAAGCTATTTGCAGGCGCACATTATCCTGCTCTCTTCTCTTACTGCGGGTATAACTTTCTAGCAACGAGGCCATGTATGCTGCCAGAATAGCTATCACCGGGGCGTCTAGCAGCGATCCGGCCAGGTCTCTCGCGCTTAATGCTACATATGGTATCTGTGTGGGTGGAAAAAAAGCCCCAAATAGTATGAACAGATCATAGCCAAGCGCAGCTGTAAGTCCTCCACGGTAGCGATAAGCGAAGCCTGCCGCAATAGCGGTTGAGATACCGTAGCGGTAAAAGGGTGAGCCTATACCAAAGTGCGGCGCGCCGAAGTACCCTCCGAAGTACGTAACCGTGCCGCAGATAACTACATCCAGGCCATAAATGGCGAAATCCCAGTAAGGGTTGCGCGTGCTGGCTAGGGGCGTTACGATGTCCGGTTCCTCATCTGCGGCTAGAGGACGCTGCCGACTTTGACCCCGGCGTCTCCCTGGCTTGCGTAATTTTGTCGTTGTCCGTTGCCTGGGATGAAGCAGCCTCTTTCTTCCAGGAAGGTCAGGCAGAAATACCTGAAAGACAGGAGCGTACAGGGTTACAATTAAGGTTTGTAGAAACGTGATTCCCAGTAACAGCGTGGCGAGTAAAGGGAGGGGCTGCCCACCGATAGATACCAGTGTAATCAGCGCCAGCAGCCAGGTGACCCACCGCCATAGCAGAAAAAAATAGCCGGGCGTATTGCGTACACGGCGCGAAGCCGTTTGCGGAATCGTCTTAACAGTTTTTATCACCTGGCTCATATACTTGCACTTTCTGCCAATAGATAAAAACAATGGCACAGAATGCCTTCGAATTGCTCAACTATGTGCAGTATGCACGTTTTTTCGAGGCATGTCAACAAACTTTTAGTAATAGTGTGGGCGTGAATGAGCAGTATCGAGCTATGCCAACGCATCACTTGCACGGTAAACCGCGCCTGGATACTTACCTGCTTGTGAAAAAAAATTCACAACGACATGTCAAATTAGTCCACATTATTTCAAAGTATCTATTTGTTATCCATTTGCCTCTGGCGAATCGACAGGTTGATGTGGTATGTTATTACCATATTCTCGTTGGTAGACTGATGACGACAGATATCTGTCGTTGCAGCATCTCCTAAGAGGTGCTGAGGATTGAAAAAGAAAGGGACGGTTCTAATCGTGAAAAACGCCGAGCGGAAACGCACATCATTAGTGGCTAATGTTGGCGATATCAACCGACCTTTGCGTGTTCGACCTGTACGCGTTATGGGACGCGAGTGGTGGGCAGTAGCCGCCGAAGACACGTGGCCTGGTATGGTCATGGATCTGCGCCGTTTAGGCTTTGAGGCGATGGCATGGGAAGATGAAGTGTTGGTGCGCGAAGGCGCCCCTGCATACGATCCGCTGATGGAGGGACCGGCGGCGCCTGGCGGACTGAAACCATTTCCACTCATCAATCCAACCATACAGATCCATAAGGAGTCATATCCATCCAACTTTGCTGATTTCAGGTATTTGGATGAATATGACGACGAGGAGGATGCTGAGGATGTTGAGGAGGAGAACGAGCTTGAACCTGAAGATCTGAGCGAGTAATTTGTTCAGATCTTGTTTCTAATATGAACATGCTTCATGTGGATAGTAACCGCGGTAAGTCGGGTCGTGCTCGCAGGCATTTTCTGGGTGGTCGTTCGCCTATTCCATGACGTGGAAATGCACGGATTGGAGAACGCTAAAGGGAAAAATCCCTCCTACTTTGCCATGGCTCACAAACGCGACCTCGATCCATTGGTTGAGGTTCCCTCTGTACTGGCTCGGCGTGGCTGGCGCGCCCTGACAGGTGATGTCCACTTTTCCTTGCGTGGCGATGCATTCCTGCCAGGTTTCCTGGGACGCATTGTGAGCAATCCATCCTGGTTGTCGCGTTGCCTCCGTCCCATCTTACTGAATAAAATTTTGCTCCAATTAGGCATCCGACCGATTGAGAATCTGCATCATCGACCCGCCGAAGCGTGGCTATGCGAGTGGATAGCTACACAGGGCGACATGCCTATCGGTGAAGTTCTTACTCCCGCCTTCTTACAACATGTGACAACGACCGGCGATGAGCCGGTCCACAAGCTGCAAGCGCAACCGCTTTCGCAGCTATTGTCCTGGCGCTACCATCACGCGCTGCAAGCCTGGTTTAGCGCAGATATATTTTTCGAGCCGGCGCGACGCCTGGCAAAACAGCAAGTCCTGGGGAAACTGAAACAGCAACTTGCGGAACTGGGCCAGTGGTTGACAGCAGGCGGGTCCCTCTGGGGATCAGCGGAAGGGATACTCTCGCCTGATGGGGCATTAAGCTCGATCACTGCCGTCCTGCATCGCGTTCTACAACTGAGCCCGCCGGCTACCTGCGTGATTCCAATCAGTATTAGCTACGACTTTATGACCGCCAGGCGACCGCGTATCTTTGTGCGCCTTGCTCCACCCATCGGTCAGGCGCAGCTACTATCCATCCAGAACCTGGATAACCAGTTGCGTTATGCATGGCTGCAAAATGCCTATTTTACCTGCACGCAGCTTGCCAGTGGTTTCCTCGTGCAGAGGTATAGTGCGGAAAATCCATCATTTACGCTAAACGATCTGGTCGATCATATCCATGAACAGGCAGTGAGGCTAACAGCAGCCAACCGCCACGTGGATCAACGCTTGCTCAGTCGCAGCGCTGTCAAGAAACTGGCGGAAGATTTTCTACATTATGCTCTCCGCTATGGCTGCGTTCATCCTCTGGGACGTAACATGTGGGCGCCAAAAATCGGCAATCTCACCATCAAGGTACCTCCAGGTGACGTAGGTTATCGTCAAGCTCCCTTAGCCTATGCCTGGAACGAGTTACAAGATATGCTCAGTGTGGGTGCCCTCGATGCTCATTCAATGCCAGTGACACAATAGCACATGGTTCTTCCTGATAGTGTGCCTCGCGTTCTCAGAGATGATCAGTCAGAAGCGGAAACTACCCCAACAACTCCTCATAAAATGGATTGAAATATCCCTCATTTCGTTGTATGACCCCCTCTAAACCGCGCCCACCCTCCGGGGAACGTTTGATACCGGCAAAAAGTCCCGCCTCCAATCCCTTAAACAACCCATGCTTATCCATCTCTCGCAGCAACTCGACCGCTTCTCGCAGTATCTGCCCGGCCCACTGTGCCACCATGCTATCTGCGCGCCAATCGAATTGTTCGCCTAAATCACGGGCGGCATTGAAGACATATTGCGCGTTGCGAATCGCTAAAAAACGATCCTGCAACAGCGGCGTGTGAATAGCCTCGGTGGGCATACCCAATAGCTGAATACCTTGCTGCGTTAAAACTCCCACGAAGTTAAAGAAACTGTCAAGGATATGACCTCGGAAAATATCCCCATCCATGTGCTTCGTTGGAGGCATGTACTTGATCGGGTAGCCGGGGAACAGGTCGCGCACCAACTGCGCTGAAGCTATCTCATGCAACAAGTGGTCAGGTGTGGCCGGATCGATTTCGAAGGCATGACCAAGGCCCATTTGTGCTGGTGGAATACCCGCAACCCTGGCAAAACGTTCATTGATGAACTGCGAGGCAACGACCGTATGTTCTGCTTCGAGGGCATCGGCGGTAGTGAGATAATTGTCTTCTCCCGTGTTGATGATGATGCCGGCGGCGGCATTGATGCGCCGGGAAAAGAGTTGATCTATAAGCGTGCGTTTCATATTGATATCGCGGAAGATGATGCCGTAAAGGGCATCGTTGAGCATCATGTCAAGCCGCTCCAAAGCGCCCATGACAGCGATTTCAGGCATACAAAGGCCTGAGCAATAGTTGGTCAGCCGCACATAACGGCCAACCTCTCGACTGACTTCATCCAACGCGGCGCGCATCAACGTAAAGTTCGTCTGTGTGGCGTAGGTGCCGCCGAATCCCTCGGTTGTCGGGCCAAAGGGAACGTAATCCAGCAGGCTCTGCGCTGTGGAGCGAATAACGGCAATGACATCGGCGCCCTGCCGCGCCGCCGCCTGTGCCTGTACGATATCTTCATAAATATTGCCCGTTGCCACAATTACATAGAGCCATGGGGTTGGCGGGTCGCTTAGCGTTTCAATCATGTTGGCGCGCTCCGCTCGCCTTGCCCGGATTCGCGCTGCTCCCTCTCGCGCTAACCGCGTAGCTTCTGCGTCAACTGTTGCCGGCAAATTGTGCTCGCTTCGTTGCTCGTGAAGCGTTATCTCGTTGCGTCCGATAGCCCCGGCAGTTGCTTGTGCAGCGAGGTTGTTTTGGAGCATCGCGGCAACAAATGGGCGCAGGATGCCTCCAGGCAAAAGCGGTAAAGCATTCTCTACGACACGGTTTGGCAGGGGCACCCCCTCTTCGTCGACACCATCCACGCCGATCAAACGTAGGGTTGCGCGCTCGATGGTCACCGTTGTGTGCGCGCCAATATACTCTATCACCGGCTCGACAATATGCTGCGCCAGGGCGCGCGCTTCGTCTACCAGGAACTGGTCAAGTTTGAGATGGGGCATGGCGAATATTCTCCTCGGCTCAATCAATTGTTACTTTATTCTTACCTCTCATTGAGCCATGCCTGAGGTTATAAAGACTGCTACAATTCTATCACCAAATAAATGAAGATAGTAAATCAAATGATCAAATTGTTATGGTTTGCGAGAGTGTTTTCCACAACAGTGATGAAAAAGGACGTTTAAACACACTTGCCATTCCCTGCTATAATGAAATACATAAGAGCATGATAGGGGTTGCCTGGAGGTTACCCAACTCTAAGGGAGCGATTAATGGAGAAGGATACTCAACAAAAAAAACCATCCGTGGGGGCGCCCAACACGAGCGCTAGCGTGACAGAAGACACCACAGTGCTGCAAAGTAACCTCTTTACGGATGCCGCTACGGTCATCGCGGAACCGCCAGATCCTTTAGCAACACCTTTTCCACCGTTAATTCGTACCAATCCGCTGACCGATCAGTCCAGCCTGGCGGCCTGTGCCATTCCATACCAGCAGGAACTGCTCCTACGTGGTAAATCAAATTATACCGTGACCTGTTTCCTCTCCGATTTGAAATTGTTCAGTGGTTTTATTGGCCAGGACACTCCTGTAGGGCGTCTCACCAAAGAGCAGCTCACCGATTGGCTAATGAAGCTGAAATTTGGTAACAAAGGTCAGGCGCCTGCTCCAAAGACCATGGCTCGGCGCGTCACCTTCCTGAAGAATTTCTTCTCCTGGTTAGCTCGCGAGGGTATTATTCGCGAAGATCCTTCTGCGAGCCTGGTCCTGGAACGTCCCCTGCCTCCTTTGCCCGAGTTATTATTTGAGGATGAGATAAAGCGCCTGCTAAAAACCGCATCTGAAGATCCACGCTGTCACTGCTTGCTCTATCTCGTCCTCTACGCGGGCTTAAAGAAGGAAGAGGTAATAGGATTAAAACTGAAGCACATTGATCTTTCAGATCCGCAGGCGCCCGTGATTTCTATTCACTTTGCTCCGTCAACTGGTAAACAACACCGCGAAAGACGGCTTGCTCTTCCAGCCGAGTTTTCCACCACCTTAAAAGAGTATCAGGCGAAATATCACCCCACTAACGAACTGTTCGACTGTACCGACCGCAACCTGAATTACATCCTGGCAAGAGCCGTGAAAGCTGCCGGCATAAAAAAGCGCGTCACTCTACAACTTTTGCGTGATACTTATGCCGTCCGGCAGTTGAAAGCAGGCGTGGCGCCAGACTCTTTACGCGAGAAGCTGGGCCTTTCCAATGAGGCCTGGGTAGAGTCACGCGATAAATATCGCCGTCTGGCCTTTGCAAAGTAAGCTCAGAGCCATGGCTCCAGCACTACAACGTCCCGGGCAACTATTTCCAACCGTCCCTCTACCTCTTCGCCGTTCAGCAACGATCTGAATTTTCCTGCTGGCAGCGTTACTTGTTCAGCCGTCTCATTGTGATTGAGCAAGAAGTAAATGGAGCGCCCGCCAGTTTGCGCGCGAGCTGTAACCTCTACGCCTGCTGGAACATTCATAACAGGAGATACGGCTGCTTCCAGGCACAGTAACTGCGTAAGCCTGTTCACCAGCTCATCGCTGCCCTGTGTTGCTATGTAGTAGGCTTTGCCTGCTCCAAACTGATGGACGGTGAGAGCAGGCCCCCGTGCATAATAGTCGTTAGCAAAGACTCCAAGCGCCTGAGCGCCTTCGAGATGGACTACTTCACCCCAGAGAGTACAGGGATAGCTTCCCTGCAAGGAGCCTTCATCAATCACGATCTCATTCGTCATAAGGGGCGTCCAGGGATCAAACTCTTCGACGTGGATGCCCAGCACTTTGCGCAACTCGGCGGGATAGCCACCCAATACAACGTTGTCGTTTTGATCGACGATGCCGCTGAAGAAGGTGGTCAGCAGTATACCGCCCCGCGCGACGAACCGCTCCAGGTTCTGAGCAACCCCCGGACTCAACAGGTATAGGAGGGGCGCGATCACCAGCCGATGCCCGCTCAAATCCCTATCAGGCGAAACGACATCTACGGCAACATTGAGCCTGTGCATGGCGCGATACCAGGTACGCATATGCTCCCAGTAATGCAGGCGATCGCTTGGCCCAGGCAAATATTCGATGGCCCACCAGTTCTGCCAGTCCATCACAAGAGCGACCTGCGCCTGCACTCGAGAGTCAACGATGGCGGGCGAGAGCCGTTCCAACTCAGCGCCGATTTGCGCTGCTTGCCGGAAGATACGTCCATGTTCGCTGCCTTCATGGGACACAATCGCGCTGTGGAACTTCTCCGCGCCTCCCTGAGACTGGCGCCACTGGAAATACATAACGCCATCTGCTCCATGAGCCAGTGCCTGAAGGCTTTGCAGGCGAATATTACCGGGACGTTTCTGCGGATTTTGCGGCATCCAGTTGACCTGGCCGGGCGATTGCTCCATCACCAGGTACGGCTGACCTCCCTTGAGCGAACGCATCAGGTCATGCGTAAGGGCCGCTTCCCACGCCTGCACAGTATGGGGGGGATAAAGATCAATGGAAATGATATCAAGATAAGAAGCCCAGGCAAAAGCATCCACCGGCTTGAAAGCCGCCATGAAATTGGTGGTGAGGGGAATGGCAGGAGTGATCTCACGTAAGATACTCGCTTCAACCATGTAGCACTGGAGCAGTGAGTCAGATATGAAGCGGCGGTAGTCGAGGCACTGACCCGGGTTGTTCTGCGCCGGTGAGAGCCGGGGAGGCAGGACATCATCCCAGTCATCATAGCGTTGGCTCCAGAAGTTCGTACTCCACGCATTATTCAAGGCATCCAGAGATTGATAGCGAGACCGCAGCCACTCACGAAAGGCAACGGCGCAGCGATCACAGCAGCAATTCGATGTATGGCAGCCATATTCGTTATTGACATGCCACATCGTAAGCGCAGGGTGCGCGCGATAGCGTTCGGCCAGCCGCCGCACCAGTTGCGATGCTTCACGCCGGTAATCCAGGCTGTTTGGACAATAGTGCTGGCGCGAGCCATGGCTCATGCGTTTCCCATCCCACGTCACAGGCAGCATATCCGGGTAGAGGCGGCTCATCCATGTTGGCGGAGAAGCCGTTGCTGTAGCGAGATCAGCAGCGATACCATGCTTAGCCAGCATATCCATCACGCGGTCCAATGTCTCAAATTGATACTCTTGCGGGCGCGGCTCCAGGATGGCCCAGGAGAAGATGTTGATCGAGACCATGTTGACATGTGCCAGTTTCATGAGACGCATATCTTCCGGCCAGAGCGATGCGGGCCACTGCTCAGGATTGTAGTCGGCTCCGTACAGGATTTTCGAAGGAAACGTTCGGCTCATAAATCTCCACCAGTACAGCAAGAACATCAAGGCTCCATAGCGAGATAGCCACGTCACTGTGGTCGCGCCTGCCCTGGCGGCATCTGCTGCTGCGCTTGAACCGTTGTGTACATGACGGGCCTGGCTTTGCGGTTTAAGACATTATTCAAAAGAACTGCATTGAGAACAATGAAAAAAATCGCTAAGGGGAGATCGCAAAAAATGATACCAAGACCCAATGTAAAAACAGCAATGATGAGAGCTAGAGGCCAGATGAGCACAAGCTACAGACGAGAAGCACAATACCGATCGTTGTTTCACCGGCTATAATCCAACCAACACCATAAATACCGATCAGGGAGAGAAAGATCTCCACGAGCAGCGCGCCACTTTTGGTGTTACTTGAGGATGTCGTGAAATTATTAACGACCGTGACATTGATTGCGCCAGGTTGATATGCAGTGTTCGGATTAAACGATGGCCTGTAGCCCGCATCCTGCCTGGGAGGAGAATAATACATCCGTGGTTCTGGTGGTGGTGGCCATAAGTCAGGCTGTGGCGCAATCCCTTGATCGTAAGTCGGCATGGGTTGAGCATCATCAAACTCTCTGGAGGAATACTGTCCATAAGTAGCTGACGATTGAACCACTGTACCGCAGGAGGGGCAAATTGCGCTATTGACAGACATGGCTTTTCCACAGCGTTCGCAGGTCATAGTACTCCCTACTTTCTTCTCATCATCGAGTATTATTTATTCCTATACGTTTATACCCCATTGCTGGTTGCTGCAATCGATCTCTATTGTGCCCACCTGCGCCGTTTGTTCTATTTGCCATGGCGTTGCATCTGCAAGCATTGCGGGAAGTGGATTGATGATTGGTGACACTGCCTGCTTGCGTTGTTTCGCGCTCAAGGCCGCGGGCGTGATGAGGATCAGCGAAGGCTTGACCAACTGTAGAACGGCGCGTAGTTCGGATGGAAAGTCTTTTCCGACCTGAGCGACGATCTGCACGACCTCTGCCTGGAGATAGTCGGGCGCTATATCGCTGAGCAACCCCGTGAGAGCATATGCGCTCATCGCTGTTACGCCTAAGAAAAGAATACGTAGGCCAGGAGTAATGAGGCGCACAACCAGGCCATTATCTCCCTCCTCATTGCTTCCCTTATGCAAAAGTAAGCGCGGCCAAAATACTTGTAGCGCGACCTGGGACCCTACCGCAACCGTCATACCCTGTCGAATCGTCGCGTAATGCAGGTTCCGCTCCGCGATCGTGCGCCTCCACAAAGCATAGCCCACGTTGGGATGGAGCATCCCGGCATCTACTACCTCCCCAATCTGGTAACGGGAAATCACGTCTTGCAATCCAACAATGTGGTCTGATTTTGCTGTTGAGAGGACAACCACGTCCAGTGAGCGCTGCCACGAGGGCAGGCGGCTATCCAGCTCCTGGGCGAGTGAGTTCGCATCCATCCCGCCATCGATCAACGCGGTCTTGTTATCCGGGGTTTGAATCAGGATCGCTTCGCCTTGCGGCTGCTGGTTAGCAGGTCCAACACTGAGAAAACTCACAGTCAATTTCCCATCGGAATGCGCTGCCAATGCGGCCGTGCCCGTTACAAGCACAACGACAACCGCGGCGCTCAATCGAAGAACGAGCCATCCGCGCCTCGATAATAGCCTCACCGCGTGAGCCTCGCTGTCTCGGGGTTTCTTCTGGTTGGGCCATCTGTACATAATAGTAACTACAGCCAGACAAAGTAGCACATAATAGCCCCACGCCAATCCCTCGTTCATATTGCTTACGGTCATATAGGCGCCCGGCAACTCGGAGCATGCTGTCACTACGATCTCGATATACCTCAAGATCGGCCAGGCAGCCCAGCCACAGAGTATGCCAAGTGGCGCATAAAACATCCCCAACACGCACATGAACACACCAATGAAGATGATTATACCCAGCAGAGGCACGGTCAGAATATTGGTGATAATCGCGATAAACGAAATTTGATTGAAGGTTGAAGCCATGATTGGCAGCGTAGCCAATTGTGCTGCTATGGTAACTGAGATTATTTCGGCGGTGAAATGTCCAGGCGGGAAGCGGTCAAGAGGTTTCAGCGCTCTCAGAATGATCGGTGTGAGTACGACAATGCCCAGCGTTCCCAGAAAAGAGAGCTGAAAACTCACGTCCCAAATGACAAAAGGATCGATGATGCTCAGTAGAAGCGCGCACGCGGCCAGCGCGTTATAGACGTTATAAGTTCTTCCAAGACGAGGTGCGATCACCAGCAGCCCGCCCATAATGCCGGCGCGCAGCGCTGCTGGCCCGCCGCCGCTGAGAATAGTATAGGCTGCGATACAGACTATCACTGCTGCTGTCGCCAACCAGCGCCGCCGGTTGTACCTGCGCTTCTGGGCAGGTAACATGGCTTTCGTCTGAACCCCACGTTTCATATTAAACCAGCGTGTACAGGCGAGCACTAACCCTGCTAAGATGGTGACCTTGAAACCAGATGGCACAATTAAGTGCGCGGTGCCAGTCACATTAAATGCGAAAGTGAGGGATTCGAGTGCGGGAGTGCGCAGTCCGAGTACGATAGCGATCAAAAGCGCTGCCTCTGGTTGTGGCAGCGACTGGTCGATAATGGTTGCCAGCGCAATGCGCAGGTGATAGAGCGCAGCAATAATTGGGTTGCCGCCAGTCCCGCTCACGCTGACACGTGGAAAAACCATACTGGCAAAAATATTTGGTGGAGCATGTGGCGGCGGCTTCTGGAGTTTACCCTTTAGCTCGACATCATCTCCGTAATTGGCGCCATACGGATCCTCTATTTTGCCGCCAAGCGCCTCAACCTCCAGTTGTCCATGCACATCTTGCCAGGAAGTGCCCCCGTTTTTACTGATGCCGCTGACCGCAATCACCAGTAAACGGATTTTCCCTTCCAATTTCGGTTCATCACTGACACTTCCTCGTACTTCAACCGTGTTAGGCCCGATGTATGCTGAAATGGCCGCGGTATCGCCAACAGGCGACACAATTTCGTAGCGCCAGGCGCCCAGCAGCAGCCACAGCACGATTAGAAGCAACAGGCGGGCCTGGCGATTCTGCCAGAACAATATGAGACAGAGCAGTGCTATAAAAGCGGCAACAAGCAGCGCCAACGAAGGCAGGAGCATCCAGTAGCCGAGCCGGATACCTGCAATCCATGCCCCAACCAGGACGGCCAGCGCCAGGCCGCGCAGGTCAAACGCTCTGCTCTCCCCTTGTATCATGTGACTACAACACCCACCTTTGCTTTGAGAAAATCAATAACGGACTGGTGTATGCTTATTATCGCCTGTATGGTGTGAATGATGCGTTGGCCCGCAACAGCGGAGCGACTTACGAAATTGTTACCAGGCCCTTAATGTGGTCATAAATCGATTTGCTCACAACCTGTAATAATTGGTCGATGGACGTAAATGGACCGTGTTGTGTCCTGTAATTAACGATGTTTTGCGCTGTTGTGCTGCTGACGTGCAGGTTCTGCCGCATCTCTGTGACGCTCGCGGTGTTGATGTTGACTAACTGTCCCGTCGCAGCGTTGTTGGGCGTCCCAGTGCCGGGACCCGGCACTCCACCCAGATACGTCGGCGGTATTTCCCCAATCATTGTCACGTAGACTTCTTCACCGTCCGTCAATTTTGCCGCCAGATTAAGTGCCACCAGGTTAGCTTTAGGTAACGGTCCGCCAGCCGCCTGCAACAACGCGTAGACGCGCGCCCCGGCCGCGAGTGTATACACTCCAGGGTGTAGTACAGCCCCCACAATATAGACCTGAATATTTCCGCTATTTGAAGAGGTTGTTGCCGCCGGACTGTTCCCAAAGTTCTGTTGAGTGATACCTGATGAATTCGTTGCAAGAGGGCTGGAAGGAGTAGAGGTGTTCCAGACGAAGTAAATGCCCAGTAGCAGAAGCAGGACAATCGCGATAGGGATGATGACTCGTAGTCGGCGTGTTATGGATGGCTGTGAAGGAAGGGTTGGATCTGCTGGACTTACAGGGATCGGCAATGGCGCTTGAGGGCTGTTCGCCGCTATGTGTGGTAGTGTTTGCTGCTGCGAAATATGTTGATCTGCATGCCCCTGCGAATGAGTGGTAACAGGTGGTTGATTTGATGCCATTTCCCAGGTCCCTCCGACGTATTCTCATCACCGCAAGCATACCAGGAGAGATTGAAGAATGTCAATAGGGGAAATTCTCAACTATCATTGTCTTGTGAGCAGTTGACCAATATGGTATTATTTCTGATGAAGTCCCCGTAGCTCAGTGGATAGAGCGCGCGCCTCCGAAGTGCGAGACCGCAGGTTCAATTCCTGTCGGGGACGCTTCCTATGAACATGAGGTCGTGGGTTTGAGTCTCTCCGTCAGCATTAAATCTCGTAATCCTTTGCCCAGCGCACTCCTGTACTAAACTGATTCTTCCCTTGTTTTCCCGTAGATTCGAGACGCAGGTTTGTTTCTCCAATGGGGCATTCATTGACATTGATCATATACACTTTTCTCGCATCTGGACTGTAAACACCGAAGTATTCGGCGTCTCCGTGATATCCTCGCTTTTGCCGTCTCCCTTCTCCGCCTAAGTTATAGGCATTGAAAACCAAACATGTGCCATCCTTAGATAGCCGAGCAGACTTACATTGAATACGTACCAGTTGTGCTTTTTCTCCTGCACTTGCTGGATCGTAGTAGGCAATATCATATCTGAGATGGTTGCCAACGGGTTCAAGAACTTCAAACCCCAACTCTATTAAACGCTGCGCTATGGCCAAATGAGCAGCTAACCCTTTCCTAGCGGTTTCTCCGAACATAAGCATCTCCTCTTGGCTTAACACAGATCAAAACTAGATTTCATAGTCCTTTGCCCAAATCACTTTCTTTTGCTGATTATTTTTTGTTGGCTGGACGCGCAGACCTACTTCACTGGCGTAGGGAACGATGTCTATGGGAACAAGGTAAACCTTATTCAGTTCTGCACAATACACGCCGAAGTATTCAGCGTCTCCAATATAGCTGCGCCTTTTACCTCGTCCCCCCGCCCTGTTAAAGTTTTTGAAGATGATGCAACCGGTATAAGGGTTGTATCGTCCTGCCTTGCATTGGATTCTGATGAGCTCCGCGGTCTCTTCTACATAGTATGCCAGGTCATACCGTAGATCATCGCTGAGCGGTTGAAGTACTTCAAATCCCAAAGAGACTAATTTGTGTAGGATTGCTGTATGTGCAGTCAATCCTAT
>WNGK01004848.1_pt1 | contig 15889 bp, 13 predicted proteins | sample 5400601 | NCBI WGS metagenome assembly WNGK01 (sample SAMN13153376, study PRJNA577476) | soil metagenome | isolation source: 60 cm soil or saprolite under Garry oak tree replicate 1 | place: USA:California | collected 2016-06-15
TGAGCGCGATGACGGCCGCGGCGATGATGGCGGCGGTGATGCCCAGGCCGATCTGAGTCTGCAGGCGCAGGGCGAAGATGGCGCCCAGGTTCTGCGCCGAGAACCAACGGGCGTCGAGCCACAAGTTGAGACCGAGGGGCCCCAGCAGGAGCACCAGGACGAAGAGGCCAAAGAGCGCTGAAGTAGCGCGCATCGCGGCGGAACCCATTATGGACCCCGCCGCCACTTCGAACGAAGGAATTGTCAGTGGTCGATGAGTACGCCCGCTACCGCGCCATTGACCTTGCCTCGGACGGCATCATCCTTCTCAGGAACTCATCATCTCGCGAGGGACGCACGCCGATCACTCACGCGCGGGCGTCCCGCCGCAAAGAACTCACGCTGGCGCGGCTTCAGCTGGCCTCGGTCGGCGTTGTCCAAAAACGAGAAGGCCCGCCGTTAAGGCAACGATCAATTCTGAAACCTGAATATTCGCTACAAGATGAATGATTCATCTATAGTGAAGTATCTTGATCGCCGAACCCGTGCGCGTCGACGACGCGCTCTCCTCCTTTCGACACTTCATGCGCGCGCTCCAGGTCGAGCGCGCCCGCCGCGGCGCTGACCCCTGGTCGGACTGTCCGATGACCATGCCGCAGCTCCGCGCCCTCTCGCTCATCGCCGCCGACCACGAAGGACTGAGCAGCCGCGCCCTGGCTGTCCGCCTCGGCGTCGGCGCCTCCGCCGTCACGCCACTCGTCGACCGGTTGGTCGAGCACGGCGTCGTCAGACGCCACGAAGACCCGCACGATCGGCGCATCGCCCGCCTGTATGCCACCGAGTCCGGCAACGCCGCGCTCGACCGCATGCTTGCGGGTCAGGGCGATCTTCTACGCGACGCGCTCAGCGCGCTTTCATCCGATCAACTGGCGCAGGTCACCTCGGCATTCGACGTGCTACGTGCTGCGCTCGGCGATATTCAGAGCACCGCCACTCAAGGAAACGAGGCTTGATGCACGAATCGACCGTCACGCTCGAAAAACCCCAGAGCGCCGCCGCGCCCACTCCCATGAGCTTCCAGGCCCTACCGCGGCGCGCGCTGGTGCTGACCGTCATCGGGCTCATGCTCGGGCTGCTTCTGGCGGCGCTGGACCAGACCATCGTCGGCACCGCGATGCCGCGCATCGTCGCCGACCTTCAGGGGTTCGAGCACTACGCCTGGGTTACCACCGCGTACCTGCTCACGAGCACGACGGTCGTGCCGATCTCGGGCAAGTTGTCCGACATGTACGGCCGCAAGATCTTCCTGCTTGGCAGCGCGGCGTTCTTCATCCTGACCTCCGGGCTGTGCGGCTTGAGCCAGGACATGACCCAGCTGATCATCTTTCGCGGCTTGCAGGGGCTGGCCGGCGGAGTCCTCACATCCACCGTATTCACGGTCATTTCGCAGATCTTTCCGCCAGCTGAGCGCGGCCGAATCCAGGGCGTGTTCAGTGGCATCTTCGGTCTGGCGAGCATCGTCGGGCCGTTCCTCGGCGGGTACCTGACCGACAACCTGAGCTGGCGCTGGGTTTTCTACGTGAACCTGCCGGTCGGCCTGATCGCGCTCGGCGAGCGACGCATCGATTTCCTCGGTGCCGGCGCGCTGGTCGCTGGCGTTGTGCCGCTGCTGCTGGCGCTGTCGTGGGGCGGCAACGACTATCCGTGGCTTTCGCCCACCATCCTCGGCCTGTTTGCCTTCGCGGTCGCCATGCTGGGCGTGTTCGTGCTGATCGAGCGACGAGCGCCTGAGCCGATCATCCCGTTGAGCCTGTTCACCAATCGCATCGTCGGCGTGGCGGTGCTCGCGCTGATGCTCACGGCGATGGGCATGTTCGGCACGATCCTGTTTATCCCGCTGTACATCCAGGGTGTGATCGGCACCAATGCCACCCAGAGCGGGACCGTGCTGATGCCAATGATGATCACCATGATCACTTCGAGCATCGTCGGCGGACAGATCATCAGCCGCACCGGTCGCTACAAGATGGTGGGCGTCTTCGGCATGCTGCTCATGACGTTCGGCTTGTTCCTGCTGAGCCGCATGGACGCGAACACCGACTACCTGACGGTGGTGCGCAACATGATCATCGTCGGTCTGGGCATCGGCCCGACGATGCCGGTCTTCACACTGGCGGCGCAGAACGCGGTCAAGATGAGCCAGCTCGGGGTGGTCACCTCGCTGACGCAGTTTTCTCGATCGATTGGCAGCACGTTGGGTGTCGCAGTGTTCGGCAGCTTGCTGACCAACGACTTCGTGCCCGCGTTCCAGGCGGCGCTCCCGCCGGAAGTCCGCGCCACCGTCCCTCCGGAGCGGCTGGACCAGCTCCAGAACCCGCAGGTACTGCTGAACCCACAGGTGGCAGACGCGATACGTCAGCAGTTCGTGGCGCTCGGACCACAGGGCAGTCAGCTGTTCGACACGCTGTTCGCGGCGATCAAGATTGGGCTGGTCGGCGCGCTGCACGACGTGTTCGTTCTGGGCGCGGTACTGGCTGGGCTCGGGCTGCTGACGGTGCTGTTTCTGCAGGAGCTGCCGCTGCGCAAGAGCTATGCGCCCGCGCCGTCCGCCGACGGCGCATCTGACACGGCGGCCCAGGTCGGCCACGACGCACTTCCGAATCTATCCGCGCGCCGGCCTGAGGATGAGCCGCGGCCGGCGCCGCTACGCGAGCAGCGCCGCGCCAGTTAGAGTCAGGCCAGGCCCTCGAGCGCGCCGACGATGCTGTTCTGGGTTCCGTCGGCTCTGAACAACGCCTGGGCCTCGAAGCGCGAGTCCGCGCCGCCGCCCGCCAGGTCGGCGATCGTCCAGACCGACGAGGCGAAGAGCCACGGCTCGCGTTGATCGCGCATATAGCGGAACGACTGTTGCGTCCAATTCGCGGCCACGTCTGAGGTCACTGGCGCCATCAGCGGGTCTTCCTGCTCACCGGTGAACGTGCCGCCCTCGGTACCCACGATCGGCAGATCGCGCCCGAGCGCCTGCTGAACGATGTTGTGGTAGGCGCGGAACTTGAAGAAGCCGTCGCCATCGCCACGGTCGTTGATCGGGTGGTTCCAGGTGTAGTTGTGCATCGACAGCCAGGCCCGATCGAGCAGGTGCAGTTCGCCCCTGCCCTTCAGCCCATCCAGGGCCGCCTTCAGAAACTGTTGGTCGTCGAAATCACCGCCAGGGGCCATCGAGCCGAAGCCCGGCAGACCACCGCCGTTGACGATCGCCCGCGCGGCAGGGATCCAGGCATCGAGATAGCGGTCGACTGAGACCTTGCCGTCGGGATTTTCAACGTTGAGATTCGGCTCGTTGAACGGCTGGAAGTAATGCACCCCCATCGCCGTGTAGTGACGAACCATGCCTTCGATGTCGCCTTGAATCGGCTGCAGCGTGGGCGAGTACAGACGCATCACCGGCTCAATGCCCGCGCCCACCAGCTTGCTGACAAGATAGTCGTTGTCGCCGATCGTCGCGCCGTTGTTGAGGAAGGTCACCCACTTGACGCCCATGCGCTGCGCCTCGGCGACGAAGCGATCGACCGCCGCCGGAGATTGCTTGGTAGTCGGGATCCAGTGCATGCCGCGGCCGTTGTCACCTTGCGGGTGCGGGTACTGGCTCAGCATCAAGGCCGCATCCGAGGGTGTCGGCTCGGCGCCTGGTGGAGCCGGGCGCGGAGGGACAGGCGCCACTGGGCTGGGTGGTCGTTGCAGGCTGGGAAGCGGACGACCGGTCGTCGGGAGAGTGGTTGTCGTGGCGGCTGGCTTGGCAGCTGGCGCCGGCATCTTCGGGGCGGGCGTTGGCCTGCGCTGGGTCTTCAGCGGGCTTGTGTAGCGCGCTCGTGCACGATCGAGCTGCGTCCGCGCAGCGGTGGCGATCTGAAGCTCTTGCGCGAAGTCAGACATGCCCGAGCCGGCAGGTTTCGGCAGTGGCGCCGCCCCGCTCGCAGGCGGGGTAACGGGAAACATCCTGAATGCAGCCAGTCCCAGGGTGTCGTCGCGCATGTGGGCCGCATGATCGGCCACGCCTCGTCGCCGTCCTGAGTACTCGTGGCGGCAAAGCATGGCGCCGTCAGTACCGGCGACCAACACCCATCAGGATGGTGACACAGACGCCCACGCGAAGGTAGACATAGGCGACATATCGCCGAAACAATACCCTGAGGCGATGCGAGTGCGCCGTTTTGATCCGCTACCAGCCAGGCGGGCCGGCGTACTGCTGGCGAGCGCGCTTCTGGCGCTCGTGGTCGTCGTGCCGCTCGCGTTTGCGACGCAGCCCGCCGCGGCTGACACCTCGAGCGCGTCGAGCTTCTCGCGTATCTCCGTCCTGGATCCGCTCAACGGCGGCTTCCTGGTGGTCAACATGCACGGCATGCTGTTCCACCCTGACACCAGCGATGTCGCCGCTGACCTTGCTTACGCACGCTGGCTCGGCGGCGGCATCATTCGCGTGTTTGCGACCGACAGCAACGGCCTGCATCGCTGGAACGGCACGCAGGTCGGGGCGCGCATCGCGGAAATCGCGCCGATGTTGCGCGCCGCGCATTTGCGTCTGATCGTGGCGTTTGTCAATAACCATCAGGCTGTGCCTGGCGAGGCCACGGCGAGCGCCGGCTGGATGGATAACTACATGCAGCTGCTGTTGCCGTTCTATACCGATACCTGGCACGGCGCGTACCAGCAGTTCGTGCGCGACCTCGTGACGACTGTGGAGTGGTATCAGACCCAGGACGTCATCTACGCGTGGGAGCTCGGCAATGAGCTGCACACTCCAGCCCAGCCGAATGCGCTGATCTCGTTCGTCACGGAGGCCTCGACGCAGGTGCGTGCGCTGGATCCGGTCACGCCGATCCTGCCGGGCACGATGGGGGCGAACCACGTCGAGCCCGGCAATCGACAATCGTCGATCGCACGCTGGCTGTACTGCGATGCTCCGGTCGACGCGTACACGCTCCACGCCTACGATTGGGTCAGTCGCCAGCGGCCAGGTGATATGCCGATCGATTGGGACCTGGACAACATCGTCTCCAAACCCTGCCCTAATGGGCGGACCTTGCCGGTGATTGTGGAAGAGCTGGGCACGTCGCGTGCCCTGGCGGGCGTGTACACCGCCGACGATGAGCGCGCCCGCCTGGAGCAGGAGCGACGACAGATTGCATTCGTCCGCCAGTTCCCATCTGTAGTGGGATTTGGCGTTTGGAATGGCGAAAGTCCGGAGCTGAATGATCGGACGTTTGTGGATATTCGCAGAGGTTTGACGTCGTACGGCACAACGGGACCCGGCGGTGGATCCTGTTTTGACCCGCATCCGGATGCGGCGCCAGGCGCACGCTGCCAGCTGGAGCAGATGCTTCGAGGTGTCCATTTCCTGCGCGTCGCCGAATCGAGCGACTGGGTCGTCGACGCGGATGCCAGTACCACTGCGTCGGATCCACTCGTTGGGTCGGTCGATCCGGTTTACAGTGAGGTTGGCGCTGACGTTACGGCGCTCAAGATCAGCGGTTGGGTGCTCGATCCTTTGGCGAGCGCTTCCCCCGGGATCGACAGCCTGGACCTGTTTGTCGGGCCCGACAACGTCACTGGCACACGCGTCGGGGCAGCTGCACTGGGTCTGTCGCGTACCGACTTGCCGACGGCCTTCGCCAGTCCGGATTGGTCGCCCGCCGGCTTCTCGATCACGCTGCCGCTCGCTTCGGTGCCCCTTGGACCAACTCAACTCACGCTCGCGGCTCACACGCCCGACCACGGCGTCTGGTTGAGCAGGCTGACAGTTGTCATCCCCAGTCCGGGGCCGACTCCGCTCGTTGTCCCGACCGCGACGCCTTCTTCGTCCCCGCCGCCAACACCAGCCCCGCGTCTCCAGGCCGAGGTTGAGTCGCCACAACCGCACGACCAGATCACACGCACCTTCACCGTCCAGGTGCTCGCGCCGAATGCCGACCGCGTCGATGTGTTCCTCGAGCCAGACCGCGACAAGGGCGGCGTGCAGGCGGGATCCGCATCGAGCCCCTTCGTGCAGTCCGCCGATCATTCGGTGAAGGTCACGGCGAACGCGCCGATAGGGGCTCACACGCTGTACGTGCACGTCACCGGCGCAGGCCATGAACTGGTCTTCGTGCTGCCGGTCGTCGTCAAGAACTGAGTCGTGCGAGTCACATCCAGGCTCCGGCGCGCCAGACGTTGGGGGGTGGTGCTCATCGCCTTAGTGGCCAGCGCCTGCTCGGCTCCGGCGCCGGTGCTCGCGCCGCCGACACCAACGGTGGACCGTGTCTCGGCCATAACGACTGCTCCAGGCTCCAACCTGGACTACGGCGTGCACATGTTCATCGCGGATCATCCACAAACGACCGAGCGTGATTTGCGACTGGCGATGGACGGAGGTTTCCACTGGCAGAAGAGCCTGTTTCAGTGGCGCGACATTGAAGGGGTTGCCAAAGGCCAGTTCGCTTGGACCGAATCGGATCGAGTTGTGCGGGCCAGCAACGCCGCCGGTCTCAAGATCCTCGCACGGCTGGACTTCGAGCCACTCTGGGCTCGCGCGGACCACGCCCACAACGGACCTCCAGATCATTACCAGGACTACTGGGATTTTGTGTCCGCGTTCGTGTCGCGCTATCGACATGGCTCACCGTTCGGCCGGGTCTCAGCGATCGAGGTGTGGAACGAGCCGAACCTCGATCGAGAATGGGGCAATCAGCCGATTGGCCCCTCATCCGCGGCCGACTATGTGCGACTTCTGGACGGAGCCAATAAGGCGGCCCACGCGGCGGATCCGGAGATTGTCGTGGTGTCGGCCGGCCTCTCACCCACCGGCGTCACCGACAGCCACTCCGCGGATGACCTGGAGTACTTGAAGTGGCTGTACATGGCGGGTGTCAGCGGCAAATTCGACGCACTCGGAGCGCATGCCAACGCACAGGCGCCTGAGGTTACCGCGCCATTTGGCTCGCTCAAAGATTTCCCGCATCCGAGTTTCTACTTTCGGCGGGTCGAGCAGCTGCATCAGGCAATGGTGGAACAGGGCGATGGCGCCAGACAGATCTGGCTGACCGAGTGGGGCTGGACCTCTGACACGGTCCATCCCGCCTACAGCTGGTTCGCCGTGAGCGAGGACAAGAAAGCCGCCAATCTCGTCGAGGCATTCCAGTATGCCCGCCAGAGCTGGACGTCCTGGATTGGCGTGATGGCTGTCTGGACGCTGCCCGATCCCGCCTGGACTCAGGATCGCGAGGAGTACTGGTGGGCCATCAGCAACCTGGACGGCACGCCGCGCGCGGCGTACACGCGCATTCGCCAAGCCCGAATGAGCGGCCTGCTGCCGTAACCCCTCTGCGGTACGCTGAACAGCTATGGATCTGGGTTCGATTGGCGTCTGGAGCGGCCAGCTGCGAGTTGGGGACCGTGCGGCGATGCTCAAAGCCGCTGCTGAGCTGGAAGAGCTGGGCTACGGCACGATCTGGTTCCCCGGCCGCGAGCACGCTGGCCTGGCCGAGCACATCATGGCCCTGCTGGGAGCTACGCAGCGAATGGTGGTCGCCACCGGCATCGTCAACATCTGGACACATCCGGCGGCCGAAATCGCTGCCGAACATCACGCCATCACACGGGCTTACCCGGGCAGATTCCTGCTCGGCCTGGGCATCAGCCATCGGCCCGCTGTGGAAGGAGCGGGCCTCACCTACGAGCGTCCGCTGCGAAAAATGATCAGCTATCTCGACGAGCTCGACGCAGCACCAACCCGCGTGCCAATCGACGAGCGCATCCTGGCCTCACTTGGCCCTCGCAGCCTGAAGCTTGCGCGCGAGCGGGCGTGCGGGACGCATCCTTACTTTGTGCCCGTCGAGCACACGCGCATCGCGCGTCAGGCAGTCGGCACTGGCAAAATCGTGGCGCCTGAGCAAATGGTGGTGGTCGAGACCGATCCCCAACGAGCCCGATCCATCGCTCGAGTAGCCATGGACCGCTATTTGCACGCGCCTAACTACACCAACACCCTCTTGCGGCTTGGTTTCTCCGAAGACGAGTTTGCCAACGGCGGCAGTGACCGGTTGGTCGACGCGATCGTGGCCTGGGGAAGCGCCGCGAAAATCATGCAGCGTGTGCGCGAGCACCATGCCGCCGGCGCGGATCACGTCTGCATCCAGGTGCTTTCCGAGACTCCCCAGGACCTTGGAGCAGCGATGGCCGGCTGGCGTGTGCTGGCACCCGAGCTTGCCAGCCTGGCGTGACGCTGACGCGCGCGCCGCGGGGCGAAACGCTCGTTGACGCGGCGCGGGCGCTCGCGCCCAGGATCGAATCCGTGGCGGACCAGATCGAACGCGATCGCAGTTTGCCGCCGGAATTGGTTGATGCGCTCATCGACGCCGGCTTGTTCCGCATGCTGTTGCCGCGCTCGCTGGGCGGCGCGGAGCTCGACCTGCCCACCTGTGTGCGGGCTATCGAAGAGCTTGCGCGCGCGGACGCCAGCGTTGCCTGGTGCGTCGGACAGGCCAACGGCCTGCTCAATTACATGGCGTACCTCGAGCCGAAGGTGGCACGCGAAGTGTTTGCACATGGGCGAACGATCCTGGCGAACGGACCCGGCGACGGCAATCGGCCCGGCCGCGCCGTGCTGGGCGATGGCGGGTACCGGGTCACGGGTAGCTGGAACTTCGCCAGCGGCATCGGCCACGCCACCTGGCTCCTCGCGGTGTGTCACCTGTTCAATGCCGACGACAGCCCTCGAGTCGAGCTGGACGGCAAACCCGCTTTGCGTTTGATGCTCTTGCCCAGGGCGGCTGTGCTGATTCACGACGTGTGGCACGTGAGTGGGCTGCGCGGCACCGGCAGCCAGTCATTCAGCGCCGCGCACGTCTTTGTGCCAGGTACGCACGCGATCCGCTTTGCGGCGGAAGCGCGGCACGAACGTGGACCGCTGTACCTCTTTACGAACAATGGCTTTTTCGGCCCGGCGTTCGGCTCGGTGGCGCTTGGAATCGCGCAGTCGGCGCTGGCGGCAATTGTCGATTTTGCGAGCGGCAAGGTGCCGCGCGGGATGGAGCGGTCCATCCGCGAGAACGCGACTGTGCAGGCATCGGTGGCATTGTGTGAGGCTCGCCTCGGCGCCGCGAGGGCGTACTTGCGTGACACCTTGCGTGATGTCTGGGACGCCGTCTCGCTCGAAGGCGAGCTGCACCTGGAACAGCAGGTTCGCGTGCGACTGGCGGCGACGCACGCGACGCACGAGTCGGCGGCGGTAGTTGATGCTGCGTACGCCCTGGCGGGCTCGAATGCGATCTTCGCCGACCTGCCGTTCGAGCGGCGCTTTCGCGACGTGCACGCCGTGACGCAGCAGCTGCAAGGTCGCCGCGCGCACTACGAGAACGTGGGCGCGTACCTGCTTGGTCTGGAGCCGCAGATCAGCTTTCTCTAGATATCAGACGTCCACATATCTGATATCTGCTAATATCTCTGTCACAGATAGACATGTCTACCGTTTTGACCGACTCACCCCAGGCCGCTTCGCTCACTGGCGAGCTCGCCAAAGTCCTGGCCCGCATCGGCCGCGGGCTCCGCTACCGCACCCGCGCCGCGCGTGAAGCTCTCGAAGTCACCAACTCCGAAAACGACCTGCTGCGCCTCGTCGAGCGGCACCCGGGCATCCGCGTGAATGATGCCGCCATCGAGCTCGGCGTCGCCTCCAACTCCGTCAGCACCCTGGTCAAACAGCTCAACCGCGCCGGTCTCGTCGACCGCACCGCCGACCCGCTCGACGGTCGCGCGGCCTGCCTGCGGCTTACGCCACTTGCCGCGGAATGGGTCACCCAGGTCGGCAATGCGCGCGAAGACGCCATCGACCGCAGCCTGACGGCACTCGACGAGGCGGATCGCGCCGCGATCGAAGCCGCGGTGCCGGCGCTCAAGCGCTTCGCGAAGGCCATCACGGCGAAGGCCGGGACGGCTCAATGAAGACGCTGCTCCGCGTTACGCCATATTTCAAGAAGTACCAGCTGCTGCTGATCGCGGGCTACATCGCCGTCATCGGCAATGCCTTCTTCAACCTGGCCGTGCCGAAGTTGATCGGTGTCGCCGTCGACGAAGGCGTCGCCAGGCAAGACGTCAACCAGCTGATCTTTCTCAGCGTCCTGATCGTCGTTGCCAGCGCGCTGCGCGGATTGTGCGCGTTCGGCCAGAACTACTTTGGCGAATCAGCCGCACAGGGTGGTAGTTACGAGCTGCGGCGGGCGCTGTATACCCACGTCCAGCAGCTGTCATTCAGCTTCCACGATCAGGCCCAGACCGGCGACCTGCTCACCCGCTCGATGTCCGACGTCGAGCAGCTCAAGAACTTCACCGGCCGCGGCCTGTTGATGATCTTCAACCTGGTGCTGCTGGTGGTGGGTGTCGCGGTCGCGCTGCTGTCGATGAACTGGAAGCTGGCGCTCCTGTCGCTGGTGATCCTGCCGCTGTTGTACTGGCGCGCGTCGTCGTTCAGCCGCTCGATGCGGCCGCTGTTCCGTGCCGTACAGGACCAGGTGGCGGTGGTCGCGACGCTGGTCCAGGACAACGCGGCAGGTGCGCGCGTGGTCAAGGCTTTTGGCCAGGAGCAGCGCGAAATCGAGCGCTTCGATCGCGAGAACGAGGATCTGTTCCAGCGCTATTTCGACTCCACGCGCTTGCAGTCATTCAATACGCCACTGCTGAACTTCATTGCCAACGCCGCCACTATCGCCATGCTCTGGGTGGGGGGCCTGCTGGTCATCGGCAACCAGTTGACCATCGGTGAGCTGGTCGCGTTCTACGCCTATTTGCTGCAGATCGTCGGTCCTGTCCGTCAGGGCGGCTTCCTGATGTCGATGGCATCCCGCGCCGCGGCCTCCTCCGAGCGCATCGTTGAAGTGCTCGACACACCGATCGAAGTCTTTTCGAAGCCAGATGCGCTCGAGCTGGACAGCATTCGCGGCGACGTCGAACTCCAGGATGTGTCGTGCGAATACCATCCGGGCCGAGCGGTGCTGGAGCATGTCAGCTTCAGCGCTGAGCCTGGCCAGACAATTGCGCTCGTCGGTACGACTGGCTCTGGCAAGACCACGGTCGCGAATTTGATTCCGCGTTTTTACGACGTCAGTGCCGGACGAGTGCTGGTCGATGGCATCGACATCCGCGACGTGAGCTTGAACTCGCTGCGGCGGCAGATTGGCATCGTGATGCAGGAGACCACGCTGTTTTCAGGCACGATTCGCGAGAACATCTCGTTCGGCAAAGCCGACGCGACCGATGACGATGTCGATTGGGCGGCGCACTCAGCTCGCGCTGACGAATTCATCAGCCGGCTGCCTGAGGGATATGACACGCGCGTGGGCGAGCGAGGCGTGTCCCTCTCTGGCGGACAGAAGCAGCGCGTCGCCATCGCCCGGGCGCTGCTGATGGATCCAAAAATCCTCATCCTGGATGAATTCACCTCCGCGGTCGACGCCGCGACGGAACGCTTGATCCGCGCCGCGCTGGTCGAGCTCATGCGCGGGCGCACGACCTTCGTGATCGCGCATCGTCTGTCGACTGTTCGCTCGGCCGACATGATCCTGGTGCTCAAGAACGGGCGATTGGTCGACTCCGGGACGCACGAAGAATTGCTGGACTCCAGCACGGTGTACCGCGAGATCCACGCCAGCCAGCTGGCCGAGCCAGACGAGCTCGACCACCAGCTGAAAGACGGCTTCCTCGATCCGGGTGAGTTCTATCCGGAGAAGGAGCTCGTCTCATGATGCACGGAGGTGGTGGCGGATTCGGCGGTCTGAACCGTGGCGCCGGCCCCGGCATGCTGGCCAACGTCGCAGATGAAGACGGGGCGGTCTACAACCCGCACGTCACTCGCCGCGCGCTGGCGTACGTCAAGCCGTACCGCCGGGGCGTTGCGTTCGCGCTGCTGATGACGGTCGCCCAGGCGGCACTCCTGACGATCGGTCCGGTCTGGACCAAGGTCGCGATCGACGACTACATCAGGGTCGGCGACATCTCGGGCATGTCGGTCTTTCTCGGACTGACGATTGTGGCGTACTTCGCCTCGTTCCTGACCAACTGGGCACAGTTCCAGGTGATGACCAACATCGGCCAGCGCATGCTCCAGACAATGCGCGGCGACATGGTGCGCCACATTCAGCGGCTTCCGCTGCAATACTTCGACCGTACTCCGGCTGGTGTCGTCGTCTCGCGCGTGATCAATGATGTCCAGACGGTCAACGAGCTGCTCAGTAACGGCATCGTCCAGGCGCTGAGCGACATCCTGACGCTGCTCTTCACGGTAGCGGTCATGGCCTGGCTGGCACCCAAACTGGCGCTGGTCACCTTCGCGGTTATGCCGCTCATGGTGATCGCCGTCTGGATTTTCACCGAAAAAGCCAAAATTGCCTACCGCCGCTCGCGCATCACCGTGGCCACCCTTACCGGCGAGTTCGCCGAGTCGTTCGCCGGTGTGCGCGTGGTCCAGGCATTCGCGCGCGAAGCGTCGAGCCAGCACCAGTTCGACGAGATCAACGAAGACAACCGCGTCGCCAACATTCAGGCCAACACGCTGTCGTCGATGCTGTTGCCGGTGGTGGAGCTGTGCAACGCCGCCGCCACCGTCTCGGTAATCGCGTATGGCGGTTGGTTGATGGTCAACGGCACGGAAGTGACGCTTGGCGTGCTGGTCGCGTTTCTGGCCTACATTACGCGCTTTTTTCAGCCGATCCGCACGTTGACCCAGTTCTACAACCAGCTCCAGGCGGCCACCGCCGCCGCGGAAAAAGTGTTTGAGCTACTCGACGAGCAGGTGACAGTGACTGAGGCGGAGCAGCCCGTCACCCTGCCACACGTGCAGGGAGAGGTGGAGTTTCGCGAGGTGACCTTCTCGTACGGCCGCGAGCCGGTGCTTGACAGCGTCAGCTTCCATGCCGACCCCGGCGAGATGATCGCGCTGGTGGGACACACTGGAGCCGGCAAAACGACGATCGCAAGTCTGCTGTCCCGTTTCTACGATCCGGTCGACGGTGCCATTTTGTTGGACGGAGTCGACCTGCGCGACCTGTCGTTCAAGACACTCCGCGAGTCAGTCGGCCTGGTGCTGCAGGACAATTTCCTGTTCTCGGGCACCATCGCCGACAACATTCGCTATGCGCGTCCGGGGGCCTCAGATGAAGAGGTGACAGCCGCGGCGCAGGTTGCCAACGCGCACGAATTCATCCAGCGCCTGCCGCAGGGCTATCAGACCCAGGTGCTCGAGCGCGCGGCAAACCTCTCGCTCGGTCAGCGCCAGCTCATCGCGATCGCGCGCGCGGTGCTGGCCAATCCGCGGGTGCTGATTCTCGACGAAGCGACGTCGAACATCGATTCACAAACCGAGCTGCTGGTCCAGCATGCCCTCGCAAAGCTGCTGGCCGGCCGGACGTCGCTGGTGATCGCGCACCGCCTGTCCACCATCCGCGCCGCGGACGAGGTGCTGGTCCTCGACGCCGGTCGGGTGGTTGAGCGGGGCTCCCACCACGATCTCCTCCGACGTCGAGGGTGCTACTTCGACCTGTACCAGCAGCAATTCGCGGAAATGGTCCCCGCCTGACGTCTCCTAGTTGTCGGTGCGGACGAGCTGGCCGCGGGTCTCGCCGGCGGGGAACATCGTGCTATGGACGTTGCCGTACGCGGCACCATCCTGAATGGCTTTGACGAGACGGCCCATCTCGCCGGCAGCAATTCCCTGGTTGACCGGCCCGATGATGTTCGCGCTGGTGAGGTGGCCTGTGATGCTGCCACTCATCGGCCCGCCACAACTCGGCGTACCCGCCGGCCCGGGATTAGAAGCTGTGCCGCACAGGAAGACCGCGACCCCGCCGGCCACCTTCGCCTGGCCGAAGTGGATGTGCGACTGGGTCACTGGCGCGCGCAGGCCCGAGTAGTTCAGCGTGTAGTCGATCGTGGCCGTATCGCCACTGCCATTGATGTGCAGCCGCAGCGACGCCGTGGCATCGGTGCTGATCGACGGGGTTTCATTCACGCCCAGAAAATGAGCGCTGAAGTCCCGCTTGTCATCGTCTCCAAAGGCGACCGTCGGCACGCCGAGGACAATCGCCACCAATCCGAGCAGTGGCGCACACAGCGCAAAGCGCTTGACGAACCGCATATCAGGGGTCCCTTCCCATCACGTGATGTGATCTACGTCGCAACCCAGCCTGAGCAGGTTCGCCAAACCTGTCAACTAATGTTCGATTAACCGTCCGCTAGTATGGGCAGCATGGCGCGGATTGTCCTGGGACTCTGCTCGTCTCACAGCCCACAGCTGAATACGCCATCTGATGTCTGGCCGGAACACGGCAGCAACGATCAGCGCAATCCCTGGCTCATCGACCGCGAGGGTCGGCGGCTGAGCTACGCCGAAGCGGTCGAGCGGGCCGATCCGCGCATCGGGCGGGAGGAGCTGACTCCCGAAAAGCACGCTCAACGTCACGCGGCGGTCCAGGCCGCGGTGGAGCGCCTGCAGTCGGAGCTGGCCGCTGCGAAACCGGACGTCGTGGTGGTCTTCGGCGACGACCAGGCGGAGATCTTTCCCGACGACTTCCGCCCGGCGCTGATGGTGTATTCGGGCGAAACCGTGCCCAACATGCCAGATCTGTTTACGCGCGCGCCGTACGAAGCGGGGCGCAAGGCGGGCTGGGCGTATGGGCCCGAGCAGGACACGATCGAGATCAAATCCGACCTGGCGCGGCACCTGGTCGACTCGTTGATCGAAGCCGAGTTCGACATCGGCCACGCCGCGAAACTGGATCCAGGCGTGGGACTCGGGCACGCCTATGGCTTCGTCTTCGGCCGCATCATGAACGGAGCAACAGCGCCGATGGTGCCGGTCATCATCAACACGCTCTATCCGCCCAACCAGCCGACCCCGCGCCGGTGTTACGAGCTCGGCGAGGCGGTTCGCTCGGCAATTCTGTCGTTTCCCGCCGATCTGCGGGTCGCGGTGGTGGGCTCGGGCGGCCTCAGCCACTTCCTGGTGGACGAGGATCTCGACCGCCGCTTTCTGCAGGCGGTGCGCAACAAAGACAGCGAAACCATGAAAGGTCTGCCCGCGAAGCGCCTTCAGTCCGGCACGGGTGAAATCCGCTCGTGGCTCGCGGCGGTGGCGGCGGTGCAGGATCTGGCGTTGGACTTCGTCGAGTACCAGGCGTGCTATCGTTCGCCGGCCGGATCGGGCATGGGGATGGGCTTCGCGCTCTGGAAGTAAACACCTGGCACCTTTTGGCAGCCTCCAGATGGGTCCTGGCAGTTCGGCGTCTGTAGCGTTGGGCCATGGACAGATTCACACTGGCGGTGGTCGGCGGGGTGCTGGCACTGGTGGTCGTGGGACTCGCCGCGGCGGCGGTGCTGCGCGACCGAGCTCAACCGCCAGACCCGACCACGCCAGGCGGCGTCGTGCTCACCTACGAGCTGGCTGAACAGCGTGGTGACCCGCAGACGGCCTGGGATCTATTGGCTGCCTCAGCTCAGGCGAAGGCCGATCATGAGCGCTTCCTCGCGTTCGCGGGCCACCCCGACACTGCCTACCTGACCACCGAGAACGAGCAGATCGACAGCCTTGGCGCCAGCGTGGTGCTCGTGCGGACCACACCAGCGTCGGGAGGCATCTTCGGCGGCAGCAGCTACAGCTCTCGAACCACTGTGCGGCTGGTAGCTGAAGGCTCACCGAGTGCCTGGCGCATCAGCGTGCCGCCCGACGACTACCTCCTGAGAACGGTGAAGCCATGACGACGATCAGACGCACCTACGCGTACCTCATCGCGGCGGCTGGTCTCGGCATCATGTCGCTCGCCGCGGCTCAACTTGGCCAGGTGCTGATCGATGCGCTGCTGCGGACCGCGCCTGCCACGAGCTCCGAGTC
>WNGK01003987.1_pt1 | contig 15888 bp, 14 predicted proteins | sample 5400601 | NCBI WGS metagenome assembly WNGK01 (sample SAMN13153376, study PRJNA577476) | soil metagenome | isolation source: 60 cm soil or saprolite under Garry oak tree replicate 1 | place: USA:California | collected 2016-06-15
AAACCCGTTAACGTGCGGTGTCTCATTTTCCTGAGAACTTGGGCTGGCGTTTTTCTAGAAAGGCTTTGACTGCTTCTAGATGGTCGCTGGTTTTTCCAGCGATATCCTGGTTGTATGCTTCGTACTCAAGGGCGTCGGGAAGTTCGAGGCTTGTGACTCTGTTGACGATCCGCTTGGACAGTCCTAACGCTTTGGTTGGGCCGGTTGCGAGCCGGTGGGCTAGTTCGTCTGTATGCCTGTCAAGCTCGGTGGCCGGGACGACTTTGTTGATGAGGCCGAGTTGTTCAGCCTCTTTGGCCGGTATTGTCTTTCCGGTCATGATCAGTTCGAGGGCTCTTCCGGGACCGACCATTCGAGTTAGGAAGTAGCTGCTTCCAGAATCTGGTACCAAGCCTACTCCGATGAAGGCTTGTTTGAGGCCCGCCTCCTCGGAGGCCACTCGGATATCGCAGGCGAGGGCTATGCTCGCCCCGCTTCCTGCCGCGATACCGTTCAAACGGGCGATAATCGGTTTCTCGATGTTTCGAATGCGAGTTATGATTGGATGATACTTCTTCCGCAGATGATCTCCCAGTGAGGGATGTTCTCCTGCTCCATAACGGTCTTTCAGACCTGAAACATCTTCGCCTGCCGAGAAGGCTCTTCCTGCGCCAGTTACAACTAGACATCTGACGGTGTCGCTCTTCTCCGCTTCTTTGAGAGTTGATAGTAGTTCTTCTCCCATCTTGTCGTTTATCGCATTCAGTGCACTAGGCCGGTTTAGTGTGATCTTGGTGATATGGTCGTGTTCTTCGATGATGAGTGTTTCATGTGCCAAGGCTTATCGTCCTTTGAAGCTCGGTGGCCGTTTTTCCGTGAAAGCTTTCATGCCCTCTTTCATGTCCTCGGTCGAGAACAAGAGATAGAAATTCTTCCTTTCGAACTGCAGTCCCTCTTCAAGTGGCGTGTCGAGCGCTTTCAGAACCGCTTCCTTGGCCAGGCGCGTTGCAATGGGAGCTTTCTGCGCGATCTGCATGGCAAGTTTTCGGGCTTCGTCGAGGTAGGCTTCTACCGGAACGATTCTGTTGACGAGTCCATGTTTTTCCATCTCTCGCGCGGTCATCGGTTGTCCGGTTAGAACCATCTCCATTGCCCTGTACTTTCCGATGGTTCTTGTGAGACGTTGGGTCCCACCTGCTCCGGGCATTATTCCTATGTTGATCTCTGGTTGGGCGAATCGTGCGGTCTCGGACGCGATGATGATGTCGCAGTTCATGGCTAATTCGCATCCGCCGCCGTAGATGTAGCCGCTGACTGCTCCTATGATTGGCTTCGCGATTTTCTTCAAGCGGTCCCAGAGCGTGAACTTGTTCTCCTCGATCAACGTGACAGGAGTCGCCTCTGCCAGTTCTTTGATATCTGCTCCCGCAGAGAAGGCGTCATCCCCACCTGTCAAGATCGTTGCTTTGATTCTATCATCTTTGTCGAAGGCCTCGAGTGCCTCTACCGTTTCTCTGATGAGTTCGAAGTTGAGGGCGTTGAGCGCTTTCGGGCGGTTTAGCCGAATGATTCCGATTGGCGGCTCAGTCTCGACTAGTATGTTGATGTACGGCAATCGCCATCAGTTGGTTCGTGACTGTGTTCTGTAAAAAGGGTTAGGATTTTTGTCAGCGTTTGATCTGCAGGTACTCGTTGTATCCGCCCTTGCTCCCCTTCTTTCTAGCAGGGTCGCCGAGGTATCCTTGCTGGACCATTTCTCTCAGAAGCTTGGGCGCTATCCATTTGTTGTCGTTCGTAGCTCGTTGGAGTGATTCTATGTTCCGGAGCCTGGTATCGAGCCCGACGAAGTCGGCGAGTTCGAAAGGTCCCATTGGATGGTTGTAGCCAAGCTTCATGCACGTGTCGATGTCTTGAAGACTTGCGATACCATCTTCGAGCAGTTTTGAAGCCTCCATGTAAAGCGTGAGCCCGAGGCGGTTGGCGATGAAGCCAGGTTCGTCTTGGGCGAGGATAGGGGTCTTGCCGAGCTCTCGGACAATCTGGGACCCTTTCTCGACGGTCTCAGGCGATGTAGCCGATCCTCGAATTATCTCGACGAGCTTCGTGAGTTGCGCTGGATTGAAGAAGTGCATGCCGAGGGCTCTGTCTCTCTTTGAGATTTTTTGGGATATCTTGTCGAGGCTCAAGGTCGATGTGTTCGTTGCTATCATAGCGTTTGGTGGTGAAGCCGATTCTATTTTCTGAAACAAATTCTGTTTGAGATGGAGATCTTCGAATGCGGCCTCGATCACAAGATCTGAATTCTTGCAAGCATCGTCTAACGTGGGGCTTGTCTTGATCATGGCTAGAGACCCCCTTGCCTGCTCGAGCGTCAGTTTTCCCTTCGAGGCAGATGCGTGGATTCCGTACGGGCCGTTTGCTATTTCGTCCATTCCTGTTTTCAGGGCTTGCTGGTCTTCATCTGTGGCCTCTACTTCGTGTCCGTGTTGAGCGAATACCTGTGCTATCTGTCGTCCCATCATGCCGAAGCCGATAATCGCGACCTTCATTCCTGACCAGGCCTATGCCTTGCCTTTCCTTTTTCGGTCTTGTAGGATCTTGAGGCGTTCGGCTCTCCGTTGTCTTCCTTCTCTCCAGCGTCGTTTTTCCTCAGGCGTCTCAGGGAGGACGTCGGGGATCCCAACGGGCTGTCCGTTTTCATCGATGGCAACGTAGGTGAGGTAGGATGAGCCGGTGTGTGTAATTCTGCCCGTCCTCAAGTCTTCGGCTTCTATTTTGACCCCGACCTCCATCGAGGTCGTTCCAGCGTAGTTAACGGAGGCTTTGAGGCTGAGGAGGTTTCCGACGTAGACGGGATGGTAGAAGTCCATGCGGTCGATGCTTGCTGTGACGACAACGGATCTTGCGTGTCGGAGGGCTGTGACTCCGGCTGCCTCATCGACCAGTTTGAGTATTGTCCCGCCGTGGATGTTTCCCATAGGGTTCGCATCGAAAGGCATCATCTGACTTGAGAGAATTGTCTTGGAGGCGCTTACGGGCTTCGAGGGCCTGCTCATCTTGCTCACTTCACCGAGTAATCTAGAGAGACTTTAGCTTTCCCAGAACAAAACCTATGTTGTGACACCTCGTTCTTGATCGAGACTTGAAGATCTCTGTTGGAAGCGACGAGAAGACCGTTCTAACGGACTTTGTTGTCGAGGAGTTGAAGAGAAGAGGCCACACTATCACTCTGTCGGGTCCGCTGAAAGGAGAGGCGATGGGCTGGCCTGACGTTGGAGAGAAAATCGGAATGGAATAGAGCAGCGGAAGAGCGGACCAGGGGATCGTCTTCTGTTGGACTGGAACTGGAGTTACTATTGCCGCTAACAAGGTTCCCGGAACCCGAGCTGCTCTATGCTGGGACGCTGAAACCGCGAAGGGCGCGCGCCTGTGGGACGATGCCAACGTTTTAGCTATGAGTCTCAGAAGCACATCAACCGCTGTCGCGAAGGAGATCTTGGACGCATGGTTTTCTAGCACCCCATCAATACTGGAGTCGATGCGGAGCTCATACAGCAGGCCAAGAAACTCGATTCAAAATACCTCATCGCCCGGCAAGCTCGAAAAACAGCCTGAGGAGCACCAGGACTTCCCAGCCGATTCAAATGCTTGGTGTCGAGCGCTTTGGTTTTCGGGAGACGGGACAAAGCGAGCATAAGACGCCCTACAGATTGGGTTCCTATTTTGGGCCTTAGTTGAATGGCTTTGTCACCGTGTTTTCCATGGTTGGGTTTGACTTGGCTATTATCAGGAGAGCTAGACACAGGGGAAGCGTCCTCTATTGTCGCAGCCTTCCGATGCGAACCATCCTTACTGCCGGTACTGCGAAGCTTCGACTTATCATGAATATGACTCATTTTTCCACGCGTGGGTGTGCCAGACTTGTTTTGGGGGAATGATTCGGGCAGACAAGAAAGACCCGCTGACAGTTCTAAGAGCCGAGCTGAATACCCTTGCGATGAAAATTGCGAAAGACGGGTACACGGCGGCTGTAAAGGGAAAGCTGAAAGAGGTAGCAGTGCAACTCCAGCAACTTGCCGATCGCCTCTAGTCGCGAATGATTTTTCACCGTCTCACATACTGCGTTATCGAAGAATAGGACAAACTCCAAACATCCCAAGGCCACATGGTGGGGCCGGTGGGATTTGAACCCACGACATCCGCCGAGTCCCTCGTCTACGGGTATCTTCACGCGCTCCCGAATTTCCTCATCCCTTAACCTAGGTCGGCTATCCTATTGTAGTGGATTCTGGAGCCCGTCCTAATGCTGAGCTGACAACGTTCCTGGAACGATCGCCGGGCTCAGTGTCATCCCTGGCTAGACTACGGCCCCGATTGGGTCCTGCCATGAGCTCCTGTCCAGTGCCCCACCAAATCGGCCAATGAGAAATTCTCGCTATAAAACCTAGCAGTAGGATGGAGGCTATCTCGTGGCCATCGGCAAATCCGGGTGTCTGATTCGCTTTAGCCGTTCCACATGCTTGGGGTTCACGGGGGACTCTGTTTTGAAGAATCTGTCGACTTCAGTCTGCCTGCATAGTGAAAACCTGAATTTTGTTTCGTCAGGCCGAAGCCGAGTCGGATGGAATCCCAACTATACCAGATGCTCTCTGATAAAACTCATGAGGCTTTTGGAAACCGCTTTGAGCTGGATCTGCGCGTAGGGACCATACTTGCGATAAACGGAGCCGTCGGTATCAAATATGCCTCTGATGAACGCTTCTGGAATCAGCTCCAGTTTCGGAACAAGGAATCCCGGTTTCTTCAGACCGAAAGGCATTTCCCCAAAAATGAAGGATGAATGCGATTTTCTTCGAATGTCGGTAGAGGTGCATGGTACTTTCGCTTTGCCTGTAACGACTTGTGAGTTGAAGGTCGAAAACGTTCAGAAATAGAGTTCTAACATGATCAAGAAGCTAATTCTCATCATCAACCTTGTTCCCGGTTATTGCGATTTGGACAGAGCGTTCAGTTCTCGAACGGGATCCGTCGCCAGGCAAGATGCCTAAGATTTCAGATTCCTGTTCCGTTAGCACGATTGTCTGTTTTGGAGCATGGCCCTGTTTAGGATAGACGTGGGGTCAAAGTGAAAGGCAGGGGCAGATCCTGGACTTTTCCTTTCTAGGACCCAGTGCTCTGGTCGGGTCTGGCTAGACTACGGCCCCGTGTTGTAACGAAGGCTCTGTGCGGTGCCGCACCGGATGGCGGGGTTGGAAATTCTGGGTATAAAGCTTAGTCGAAAGACTAGTGACTGATCTCCCTTAGTCTTCTTCTTTCTGGGCGATGTAAGTTCTCGTCTCAGGCACGTACCATCTTGTGGCTTCTCGGAAGCGATGCCAGAAGTCGTGGAATGTTGATAGGTCGCGTGACTCGACCAGGATCATGCCGTTGTAGGTTGTTCCCCAGATATGGGCATACTCTGCCACTATGGCAAGCTCTTTGGACAGCGTCTTTTTGAAACGTGCCCAGTCGGCTGTTGCTTTCTTCTTGTCTGCTTCGGATAGGGGTCTCACTCGATAGAAAATCAGAAAGGCGAATATCAGGCGGTTGCACCTTGCTGGAGCGTTGGGCCGGGTCTAGATTAATCTAGTTTGCGGCTTAGCTCCGATGATCCGGAGCATATCTGCGATTATGGAAGCGTGGGTTACATGTCTCTTTAGTCGTGGACGCCACGAATCCTCCCATGGAGAAGAGTGCTAGACCAGACGTTGCTGTAGGGGTTTCACTTGAGAAGGGTAGCCGTTTTCACAATCTTTTCCCTTTTCATGTTGGCTATCGGAATCCCCGGTGCCGGAACAAATCATCCCCAGCTTTATTCCGCGGGACCCTTGGGATCGACCGATTATCCTTGGACGATGTTCCACTACGACCAGTTTAGAGCAGGGACAACCCTAGCGAGCGCGCCGAGTACCAATAACCAGATGTGGAGATTCGCAACAGGGTCTTTCGTCTACTCATCTCCCGCCGTTTCGGACGGGCTCGTCTTCGTAACCTCATACGACACGCACGCGTACGCGATCGACGAGTACAGCGGCCAGCAAAAATGGTCCTTCAGTACCGGAAGTGTCATCTTCTCCTCGCCAGCCGTCGCAAACGGAATGGTATATTTTGCCTCTCGGAACGGGGGGATTCTATACGCGCTCAATGAGCAGACTGGCTCTGAGGTCTGGGGGAGAGGCTACCTCAACTACTTCATCGCCGCGTCTCCTGTCGTCGCAGACGGGAAGGTATTCTACAGCAGCTGGTGCTCTGCGAGCTGTTTCCAGAACGGACAATTCGTCGCCCTTGACGCTAACACAGGCGCCGCAGTCTGGGCGAACGCCACACTTCCCTCCGCTTCAGTATCCTCCTCACCAGCCGTGCATAACGGACGGGTATTCTTCGGTCTCGACGATGGGTCCGTCACGGCGCTAAACGAGACTACTGGCAAGGCAATATGGAGGGTAGTGCCCGGGGGAGCAGTAACGATCAGAAACGCGCCAGCGATAGCCTATGGACGGGTTTACATCGGCACCGCAACCAAGTTCTTCGCACTGGACGAGATTACCGGTGCGACCGATTGGTCGTTCAACACAGGAAACTCGAACTCCACTTCCGCGGCGGTCAGTAACGGGGTTGTCTATTTCGGAACGGGCAAGGGCAACATTTACGCGGTTAACGCGACCACGGGGCTGCAAAAGTGGGTGGCTGCGACCGGAGCAGCAGTCTCATCCTCTCCCGCGCTCTCGCTAGGCTCGAACATGATTCTCGTCGGATCCAACGACCACTATCTTTACGCACTAAACGCGACATCTGGCGTCAGGCAATGGAGATACCTGACCGCAGCGCCGATCTGGTCCTCTCCCGCAATTGCTGATGGAAGAGCCTTCTTCGGCTCTGACGACTATAACGTGTACGCTCTAGGGGTACCGGCACCAAGCCTCCAGGTGACGGTGTTTCCAAGTACAACAAGCCTCAAACCGGGACAAGTATCCACCCTGACAATCACGGTGACGAACGGGTCGGCTCCCCAAACCGGCGTCATGCTCTCTCTAACCTCGTCTGCTGACGGCGGTTTCACACAACCAGTCATGGGCAGTCCAGGCCTTTACTATTCTAATTTTACAGCCCCTCTGGTAAGTTCTACCGTTAGTACGTTAATTCAGGTCGTGGCCAGCGAGACCGGATTTCTCAGCGGCTCCGCCCAGACATCGATCATTCTCACTCCGTTCCCTCCGTTGACTGTTGCGGCTGCACCTAGTCCCACCTCGATCACCCCTGGGGGCGAGATCGTCCTGATGATTCGGGTCACAAATGGAACCAGCCCCGTAACAGGGGCCACCATCTTTCTCTCCTCCTCAGGAGGAGGAAGCTTCTCAAGCGCAACAGACGGCGGCAACGGCAACTACACTGCAATCTACAGCACTCCCCTGCAGGCCTCAAGCCCAACAGTCACCATCCAAGCTTCCAAGTCCGGGTTCTCTTCCGGACAAAACACCGTGACGGTCACCGTGAATGGTATTCCAAACCTGACGAACCTGAAGGTCTCCGGGATTCCCGCAATCTTCCTCATCGCTGGAATAGCTCTCCTATTCCTCGTCGTCTTAATTGCCTTGGTCGCACGGAGAAAGAGCGAGCCAACTTCACCGTATTACCATCCAGTTGAAGCGGAACCGCCATCATACGCTTCCAGGCCCGATTTCGGAGAAGGCTTATCTAGCCGATTCCGCGGCGGACTGTTCACGGGGTTGGCGGCCATAGGTGGGAGCTAGGACCCGTACCCGTTCCGAACACGGAAGTGAATCTCCCATGCGATCTCTGTGGTAGTGTGGTGCTAACGCCCACGCGAAGCTTAGACCGCTGCCAACCTCATTTTCTATTTTCTCGAGAAGATGTATCTTTTGTTTGCTGGATATCTTTCGGTCTAGTTGGGACTAGTCTTAGGGATCAACGTTTATAACAATCAGACGGGAATATTGAGCATATTCCGGTGCCCTCTAAGTGCTGCCTGTCTCTCTCCACGAGAACGATCTTCTTGGTTCGCTGTTCGGAAATCTAGGCACAATTAGCCAGCTACTCTTCACCGTTCTTTTCATCGCGTTGTTCTTCGGTTTCGGTCAGAAATTGCAGATGCGCCAGTTCCTCTGGGATATCGATAAGGGATTGCGCAGATTGGACATGTTCCGAAACTCGGCGAAAGATCTGACGCTGAAGACTGTGAAAGAGATCGGAAAGCCGACTATTGATCCGGGTCCCTCGATCAATGTTTTGATGGAGCAGTTCCTCATCTCGCCGGTCGACATGGATCCCGCTGGCATTGTCGGTAAAATTGATCATCTGCTGGATGTCCGGGATGAGAAGTTCAAGGAGGACGTTCGCAGAATTGCGCCGGGCGCTGACTCTTCCCAGGTCATGAATCTCGAGAACCTGGTCGAGGCGTCATGGGCTCTTAACACGATCTACAGGATTATTCGACACTTCTACTTGATGGGAAAGAAGACCAACAGCATATTCATCATCATACAGCTACAAGCACTTCTTCCTTTGATAATCCAGGAGGCGGAGGCATACTTGGGCGCGGCGAAGGCTTTCGCCGAGGGCCAGCCGATAGGGGATGGTATTGGTCCGCTTGTCGCGTCGCGATTGATGAAGGATAAGGTGCAACGGAAGGTCGAGAAGGACGTGGTTGTTGCTGAGACGATGATGGAGGATCGTAGAGTTATCGCTTTGAAGGCGGAGGGTCCTGGCGGAAACGTCGGGAAACCGGGGGACGCCATCAAGACGATCATCGAAGAGAATGTCGACAAGGTCTCGATGGTGATCATGGTGGACGCGGCAGTGAAGTTCGAGGGTGAAAACTCAGGCGAAGTCAGCGAAGGAATCGGCGCAGCAATCGGCGGCGTCGGCACTGAACGGTTCAAGATCGAACAGGAAGCAACTCTCCACAAGATACCAGTATACGCAGTTATTGTCAAGGAGAGTCTTCAGGAAGCGATTACGCCGATGAAGAAGGAGATCATGGAGGCTGGAGAGAAAGTTATCGAGAGAATCAAGAGCCTCATCCTGGAAAGAAGCAAGCCAGGCGATACTATAATAGTCGCCGGTATCGGCAACACCATCGGTATCGGCCAATAAAGGGATCTTTAGGTGTCGCAGCCTAAGCCACGTAGTGGCGCATCATTAGTACTCACGATACTAGCTGCTGTCATGGCGGTTGTCGGCCTCTACTTCGTCGGACTCGTCTTTGGTGGAGACATCGCAGATCCTAACATCATGATCCTTTATGTCACCATTGCAGTTGTTGCATTCACTTTCGTACTTCTGACACTGACGAGGATGCGCAGGGGTATCAGGATAGGAGCGTACACACCCGTTAAAGTGCTCTCCATAGTCAAGTGTGGCCAGTGCAGCTTCAAACAGATCAAGAACTTCGCCATAGGAGACTTTGTCTTCAAGACACTCGGCAAATGCACCCAGTGCACGACCGGGGACCTTACAATCAACGGAATCTACACCGAAGGCCCACCGAAGAAGTAGTCTCACGCGACGCGAGATGCTCTGTGCAATACCCCTCCCCTCAAGGAAACGATTCGGTGTCTGGCAGTGATTGTGGGCGAGACAGGCTGATCAGGGCACAATTCATGCTTGGATGCAGGCAAAGATAGGGGTTCTATCGGCGTGTCCCCGAACGATTCCAGGGAAGTGTAAGGAGCCCCTCTCATTTTTTGGGATCAGGACTGATAATGGGCGATTCTTGGAATCAGGTCATTCCGCGGTAAGCACGGTACAGTCGTCCCGTCCAACCAGAACCGTGTGTTCTGCCTGGGCAACTGGTCTTCGCGTCTCCTCCACCAGAACAGGGTACCCACCCACGCACCTGGTATGAACTAGGTCCAGCATCGCTCGTCTTGCGGTTTCTCTTGGGAACTTGTCTTCTAGCCAGCGGGGTGCGAAGGGCAGGGTTGAGAACCGGGTGTAGATGTCGTGGAGGACTTTCTTGGACTCGTCGCTCTTGACGCCTTTGGACTTGATGTAGCGGTAAATCTGGGCTGGTAGAATGTTTGTGACAGAGCCCGCCGCGTCGGGTAGGGTTACGAAGGGCTCTATGGCGAACACCTCGCCTTCGTTCGCCTTTCCTGCGGCAAGTACCGGGACGTTCGGGACGGATTTACCTGCATGTATGCTGTACCTTTCGATGCTGTGACCTGTGAGGTTGCTGATCGGTCGGAACCCGTACTTTCCTATAGTTGTCTGAATCACCCGTCCGATATCTGACAATTTGACTCCGCCTCTGAAGACTTTGATAGCGTTCTGCAAAGCGTCATCGGCAGCTTTGACCATCGGTTCGAACTTGGGATCGTAGAAGACCGTAACTGCTGTGTCCGTGACGTAGCCGTTTACGTGGACCCCGAAATCGACTTTCACCATTGAACCAGAGGGGATGGTTAACGTATCTCCTGGGGGCGAGGTGTAGTGTGCGGCAATCTCGTTAATCCCAATGTTTACTGGGAAGGCCGGTTTTCCTCCAAGCTCCCAAATCCTGCTCTCAATTTCGTTGCAAATCTCCAGCGCGGGCTTTCCAGGCCTGACAATGTCAGGAACTTCTTTTCGAATCTTCGCGATTATCAGACCTGACTTTCGGAAGGAGTTGAGAGCTTCTGTGTCGTACAATAATTCCACGCTGGGCCTATCTACGCTCGTAAACGCGCGTCACTGACGTATGACCTATGACTTGGTGAAGTCACGCTTCCACATTTCCCGTGCAAGTGTCCCGTCTTTCTTGTACAAATGCACCAGATCGGGGGCTTTCACTTTCCTTTGCCTGTGTTCGCTGAGAAATGTTGTCACCTTCTCGATGAGTATGTCTTTCAGGTCTCCTGTGAGCATTCGGCCGCTCTTGTACTCGGCACGTATATGCTCCATACGCTTGTCATCGGGTTCGAAGAACATGTAGAGCCACTGGAAAGGAACATCGACGTCGGGGTCTCCGCCTTTCTTCCGGTGCTCCTCTTTCGTCGCTTGTCCACCGGAGAAGGCGTAACGGTACACCTTGTTCCTAACGGTTTTGTCGTCATCGCTGAGGTAGATTGCAGTCTCTGGCTTTGAAGAGCTCATCTTGTCCTTCATCCCGGTCAGCGGAGGGAGGAATTTGCTGTGGACAGCGGCCGCCTTGTAGTACCCCATCGACTCCGCGATGTCCCGTTGTATCCTCCAGTACGGGTCCTGGTCTATGGCCGACGGGATGAGGCATCGTCGCTCTTCGAGGAGACTTGGTAGAATCTGGATCGATGGGTAGAAAGAGAAACCGATGTTTGTCTCGCCAGTAAAGCCGAACACTGACTTGGCGGTGCTGAAATTAACCCGGCGGGCTATCTTCAAGATTAAGGGATACGCATGGCCTATGAACTCCGTGTCTTGAAGTATGAAAGTCCGATTTGGATCGAAGCCGACCGCGGCAATCTCGAGAATATTATCAACTGCCCATCGCTGAGTGTCGTCATAGGATAGGTTCCGCTTCTCTTCGAGGAACTTCTCGTCATCCGTTATCTGGATGTAGACATTTGTGTGAAATTTGTCTTGGAGCCACTTGGTGAAATAGAAGCTGAGTATGTGGCCAATATGCATGGGTCCGCTGGGTCCACGACCCGTATACAGGAATAGCCCCTTGCCCTTCGAGTAGTCGTCGAGTACGAGGTTGAGGTCGCGGTGTGAAAAGAAGATGTGCCTGCGGATTAAGTAGGCAGCGTCTCCAAGTATCTCTTCCAGTTTCTTGGCGAGCGGGCCATCTATTGGTTGGGTTCCAAAATCGCGGATGAGTCGCTCATAGTCAACTGCTCCCGTCACTTCCCAAGGTGTCACAACGAACTTTTCTTCAACCATTTCCTAGGCAACTGCCCTTGGCGGAATCTCCAGTTCGAACGCTGCTGCGGGAAGGCTGAGGCCCCACGCACGGATTATCTTAGGGTGCAGTTCACCAACCAGTCCGATTCGCTTTTGCCCTGACATCACCTCGCCGGTTCGTCCCTCGAGAAAGCTTGGCTGAGTGGTAGGCTCGACCTGGAACTGGAGACCGATGCTGCCAAGGAGCGTATCGAGGCATGATCGGATCTCTGTGAAACCGGCTGCCGTGTGGATTGTCACCGCGGCGATCTTGTATCGAGTTTCAGTCCGACCTTCGCCGTTTTCTTTGACAAGAACGCACGGTCCAATTTCGAAGACCTTCTGAGGATAATCGACATGAGTATTGTCCTTGAGCAAGTTGAGAATGCTTGGCAGAAGCCAGCTTCTCATTGCGGTGTGGGTTGACATTTTCGGATTCAGAAGTTCTGCGTAATTTTCATGCCCTATGCCCATCTTGTCAACGAATACTTCTGGCGATGTCAGACTGTATGTCAGAAGCTCTTGGTATCCCAGACCGATCATAACCTCTGCAAGAGTATCATTTCTTTCCGTCTCTAGTGCGAGTCCTCCGAGGGTCCAGATTCTCGGCCATTCAGGATCCAGCTTGTTGATGTCTAGCGCGATCGCGAGGTCTTCAACTAGATCGACTTGGTGCATGATGTCGATTCGGTAGCAGAGGCTCTCCACGCGCAGGATGTCTTTACTCACTTGTCGAGCGGGATGGCCGGCTCTAACAAACGCTCGTATCATCTCTGCTGGTTTGAAGCTGGCCCCAAGAATTCGATTAGCGTAGCTGACTGAGAATTCCTTGAAGCTAGATCTCAGGTCAGGCGTAATCACCGGCTTGGCCCCATTATTCATGTAGGTTTGAGCGCAGCTGTAGATCTTGCCTCCTCTCTCGGCGAGGGCGGCTACCACTATCTTCAGAGTATTGCCCACTGTCTTGGCATTCGTCCCTGTGACTTCTACGAGGATATTCTTCGTGTCGGTGCTGACCTTTCCTAAGTCGTTGGAGTTGATGATGGGTGGAAGGGAGAGAACTTTGCCCTCTCCATCTGTCAACAGTGGCCATTCTTTGAAGGATGAGATTATTCCGCTGTACTCGATTCCCTTGGGGTGCTTCTCTACGATCTCTCGAAGCGTCATCTTCTCGGTTGAGCCTAACGGAACGAAAGCCGTGTTGTCAGGGTTGCCGACCGTGTAGCGGAGAGGTGACTTGATCAGGTCGGCCTGGTAGAATCCGATGGAGGCTCGTCTTCTCTTCCTACCATAGGTGAGGTCCATTTTTTCTTGTAGGCTTATCCAGCTTTTCAGAGCGTTCTCGCTGGGTTTGACGTTTTTCACAATGGAAGTTGCGATGAAGGGCCGGATGGGCCCCAGTCTGCGGTCTATTGTGACTCTCAGCACTGATTTTCCCGAGAGAATGGGAGCTTTGGGCTTGGCGAGACCGAGGTGAGTTCTGAGGGCGCGGGCGATTCCTTCTACCGACCAAATGTCAGGGTGATTGCTGTCTTTGACTTCGATGCTGACACTATCGTTCTGTTCGTCGAGAGATTCCACGTCACCCTTGACATAAGCGAGCATCTGGTTGAGCCCGTCTTCGTCCCGGGGAACCTTCTGGCCAAGAAGATCCTCTAGATCCATTAGAGAGAATTGGACTGAGGGCGTCTCAGGCTACCTTCTGTTGTCTTATCCATTCGAGATCTGTGGTGAAGAGTTGTCTAATGTCCTGGATCTGTTGGTTCATCATGTAGAGCCTGTCGATTCCGAGTCCCCAGGCGATTACGGGTACTTTGATGCCGAGGGGTTCTGTGACTTCGGGTCTGAATATTCCGCTACCGCCGAATTCCATCCATCCGTATCCTTCCTTGTAGGCTTGCAGCTCGACACTGGGTTCGGTGAACGGGAAATAGTCGGGCTTGAACCGGACCTTGTCGGCTCCGGCGACTTCGCGTGCAAACATCTCCAAGACCCCTAGTAGGTTGCGTAGGCTGAGGCTGGGATCGAGAACTATTCCTTCGGCCTGGTTGAACTCTGTCAGATGCGTTCTATCGAGGAGTTCCGGCCGGAAGCAGCGAGCAATTGCGAAGTACTTGCCGGGGATTTGCAGGTCCTTTGAGATCATTGACCGGACGCTTAGGGCTGTTCCGTGGCTGCGGAGGGCTAGCTTGGAGGCTTCTTCTCTCGAATACTTGTAGCCCCAGCCCGTGGACCCTGTCTTCCATCCGTTCTCATGTGTCTGAGCTACCTTCTCCAGGATATCCTTCCATGGTTCCAGGCTCGCTTTGGATGGGTGTTTCAGATAGTAGAGATCGTGGATTTCTCGCGCAGGATGATCTTGCGGCATGTAGAGGCAGTCGTCATTGATGAACGCGGTCTCGACAAGAGGCCCAATAGCCTCTCTAAACCCGAGAGCAACGAGCTTTCGTTTGACCATCCGGATGAATCGCAGGTATGGATGATATTTTCCAGGATTGAGTGAAGGGACGGGAGAGGAAACATTGTATGCTCGGAGACGGACTCTCTCCCAGTCACCGGACAGAATCATCTCACTTGTTAAGCCGCTGACTTCACCGACAGAGGCTTGAGTGGGAATCGCGTCCAGTCCTAGAGGAGTGATCTCTAGCTTCCGTTGCGTTCTCTCCTTCGAAGCCAGAATTTTTCTCTTGAGCAGTCTATCGGCAGCATGTTTCAGGTTAGGGGGAAGCTCTTCTATTGGAAGGGCTATCTGACCGATTCTCTCGAGAAGCTCTTCGTCCTCGTCTTTTGGGGGGTTCTCCGAAACCATTAGAAGAGCCCCGGAACTTGTCTTCTCGATTTTTCCCCAGCCTTTGCGGGCAATCCAGCCAGTAACTATTGAGACAAAGTCTAGAGGTAGACCGGCTTGCTGGACGGCTTCGCTGGCGGAGAGTTTTCCCCCTCCATCGTGGACAACTGTAGCGACCCTTCGCTCCGGTAACCCATTCGCGAGGTAATCATGTCCCTCCTCCGTGCAAAATACCTCGGTGGTTCTCGTCGTCTGTTCCTTGACCAAGCCTAGTTCTGACAGTGTTAGTGACGCCCGCGCAACAGCGGCATCGGCTAAGCCGGTTTTCTGAGCTAGATCTTCGACAGAGGCCGTACCGCCCGCGTCCCTGAGAGTTCTTAGAACATTGATGTCGTTTTCACGTAACTCCATTGTGGCTGTCTCCGAGACTTGAAACTCTGGTCAGCCTCCCAGCAGCTATATTTGATTTGGAGTTTCGAAATAGCTACCGATCCTTAGAATTGAGGAGAGAAACCTCTCAGCTGATATTGAAGCGGATAGAGCTCGACAGGCATGCCTGAATTAGGGTTTTGTTGCGCTTACAAAAGCGCTGAGGACTCCAGTGCCCGCATATCCACCGCCTCGTTCCAATGGCTTGACCAGTACGTCCATGAATCCGACCTCTTCCAATCCTCTAACATATTCGAGTCCAGTAATTGCTCCACTAGAGCAGGAACACCATTTGTCAGCATCGGCTTTCTCCTCATTCGAGAACGGTTTCAATGCGACCTCATCTGCAATTGCTAATCTTCCGTTTCTGCGTAATACGCGAAACATTTCTTGAAAGACGTGCTTCTTATCAGGACTCAAGCAGATTACACAATTACTCATGATAACGTCGACACTCTCACCTTCTAGCGGTATTTCTTCGATTTCGCCGAGCTTGAACTCGACATTTTGCAGTCCAAGTTTCTGCGCACTATCCGACGCGCGTTGAACCATCTCTTTAGTCATGTCCAATCCGATAACTTTCCCTTGCATACCGACCCTCTTACTTGCTAGGATAACGTCAATGCCTCCACCGGAACCAAGATCAAGAACAGTTTCCCCGGTCCGAATCATCCCCAGCGCTGTTGGATTACCACAACCGGCAGCCATGACGATTGCAGATTCTGGAAGCTGTCCCACCTCTTCTCGGGAATAGCCGTGACTCAATAGGTCGTCTACGTTTGAGGGTCCACAAC
>WNGK01008695.1_pt1 | contig 15887 bp, 17 predicted proteins | sample 5400601 | NCBI WGS metagenome assembly WNGK01 (sample SAMN13153376, study PRJNA577476) | soil metagenome | isolation source: 60 cm soil or saprolite under Garry oak tree replicate 1 | place: USA:California | collected 2016-06-15
GAAAACCAACAGAAAAAGCCCAACACAAAAGGAACCCAAACACAAATGAAAGCTATTACAATGCGAATCCAGAAATTCTCACGACCGGGAGTCATCCTTATGGCTACCGTTGTCGCCATCATCACCTCAGTGGTTGTTGCGAATGCCACGCAGACGTTCGCCACGCCGAACGCAGCCTACTTCGCATACAGCCTCGCGGCGGGCGCGAACAGTACGGCGATTACGCCGATCGCCAGCAAATCGGTGCTGGTCATGGGCTGCTGCACCACGACTGGTGATACAGCAGTAGGTCAGGTGAGCTTGTTACATCGTCCCAGCGCCGGCTTTAACTGGGTCGGCTTGGAATCGTATGGCGCGGCGGCCATCACCTCGGGAAGCTTTAGCATAGCGGGAGCCCACATCGTGTACATCGACGTCAACCACCTAGTGGACATCCAGGTGGCCAGCGCAGACACGATCCGTGTGCACAATGGCGCTGCTGCAACACGGGCCGTTAATGTGACGCTCATCTGGTAAGCACGCGATCAGAACAAACAAGGACGCGAGGCCAGGTGGGTTTAGGTGTCTTGTGCAACGGCATACAAATGCCATTCGCCCAGAACGCCTTTGTAGCGTCCATGGTAATGACCGGTACGTTCTGAAGCTTCCTACGGCGCGCCGTTGGTGAAGGCGGAACCGCTGCTCAACGACTACGCGGAGGCGGGCGTTCTTCGCGTCACACTCTTCGATCTGTTTCCCTGAACGGAATCGTTGCCGATGGAAAGCGTTTCGTTGTGCGTGCGGATGAAAAGTTGACCGCTTTTTCTGGAACTCGAATCAGCGATTCGGGGTTGTGACTTTTCGGCTTCACCTTTTCCCGGATTTCCTGCAGTACATGGCTGAACGGCCAGAAATGGCTTCCCCTTGGCACGCCCTAGCCTTGGCGAAGGCGGCAGGACGGGAAGTTAAAGGCGGCCCAAAGAAAACCAACACAAAAGAAAGCCAAACAAAATGAAAGCTATTAGAATGCGAATCGAGAAATTCTCACGACCCGGAGTCATCCTGCTGGCTACCGTTGTCGCCATCATCACCTCCATGGTCGTTGCGAATGCCACGCAGACGATCACAACGCCGAACGCAGCATTCATCTCATACAGCCTTGCGGCGGGCGCGAACAGCGCACCGATTACGCCGGTCACCAACAAATCGGTGCTGGTCATGGGCTGCTGCACCACTAGTGGTATTCCAGGAGTAGGTCAGGTAAGTTTGTTTCATATTCCCGGCGGCGGCATCGAATGTAAAAGGAGACAGCGGCCTGTAGGGTATGGGAATGCAACCGAGCCGGAAATAAATCTGATAATTGGCGCAAACGAAGTTACGCCGCCTTCCCAGCACTACGACCCCGTGGAACAGTAACTTGGCAACGCCTCCGATACTGCCGACTTCGACAGTGATAGGGCGCTAGTCTAATGAAGCGATGACCGCGCCCTCCGCAGACTGCAATTTCTGTCGACCATAATCTTCGGTTCGTTGCGTGGCCGAATTCTCGTAAACGTGCGGAGGAACGCTTTGGAAAATTCCTTTTAGCGAGAACTGCGACGTGATGCGAGTTAGAAACTCGCGGCTCTTTGAATCCGCCGGCGTGCTCGTGTGTTTCGATAACGTTGCCAAGCTCATCGCAAACGCGCGAATCATAGCATCACGTGCCAAACCTAACGAGCGAGGATCGAAATCTTTGAGCGATTGGCAAGGTCGATAATCGCATCGCGCTCGAGCAGCAGAGTCTTTCCGGCTTCCATCGCGATCGCGCGAAGTCTAGCTTCCGATGCCACGCGTAGTGTCTCGACGCCGATGACTGGCACATCAAAACGCATGTCTTGATTCGGTTTCGCGACTTTGATCATCACCGCGCCCTTATGCGCAAGCGCACCACCGCGCTTAATCGCGTCGTTGGTTCCCTCGAATGCTTCGACCGCGAGAACCGTTCCGTTTTTCACAATGATGGTTTGGCCAATGTCGAATCGGGCAATTTCTGTCGCGATCTTCCAGCCAAAATCGACATCTTCTTCCTCGCGACGCGAGAGCTTTTGTCCGGCGATTAAGCCAGCGCGCGCAAGAGAGTCTTCGAGGAATGTCGTTGCCGGCAAAAGATCGACATCGACCTTTGCGAGCTCATCCGCGATCGCCGCGAAAATCGATTCCGCATTTCGTTGTTTAAGTTTCGATAGCACCAGCAGCGCCTTCCAGTCGGGATGCAGATCGAAAAGATTTTTCGGCGCGATTTGGCCGGCCATGATCGCATGATGAATGTTCTGGTCACGGAAAAATTTGAGCAACCGACTCAGTTGTCCAACGCGCATCCATTCGATTAGATCGACATTTTGCGTGAGCGCCGGATCCGTCTCGTCTGTGAATGCGGCGGCAACAATTTTTCTTACGCCGGCTTTTCGCGCCGAATCGGCGAGCAACCGAGGATAAACGCCATTTCCGGCGATGATTCCGAGAACGTCTGGAGTTTGCATTGCGCCTGATGCACAGGCGGGACGCCTGCGTTACGTACGGCGACGGCGTTTGACGTGCAACTGGGCGAGCGCTTTTTGCAGTGACGCCTGAATGGCGGCGACCTCTTCGGCGGTGTGATCTTCCTTCATGGCGGCCTTGGCACGCTCAACGGCAGCTTCAGCGGCAGCGAGATCGATCTGCGCCGATTCCAAGGCCATGTCTGTCAAAACCGAAACCGCGTCTGTTTTAATCTCCACAAAACCTTCGCCAATCGCCATGGCGGTTTCGCGCCCGTCTTTCAAGACGCGCAGTTCGCCCGGTTTTAAAGTTGTCAGCAATGGCACGTGCTTCGGGTAAACGCCAAGCTCGCCTTCCGATCCAGGCAAGGTGACCATGTTCACATCTTCGGAATAGATTTTCTCCTCCGGCGTGACGATCTCGAGTTTTAAAGTGGCCATGGATAGACGTTACATGGTTTAAAAAGTTACAAGAGCTACAAAGTTAAAAGAGGGAAACGCGAATTCTGACACTTGTAACAATGTAACTTTTTTAACGTTTTTAACCTTCTTTAATCATATCGATGTTGCCCTTCATGTAAAAGTTCTGTTCGGGCACATCGTCATGTTTGCCATCGAGAATTTCTTTGAAACCGCGCACGGTGTCCGCGATTGAGACGTACTGGCCTTTCGTGCCGGTGAACACTTCGGCAACGTGGAAGGGCTGGCTGAGAAAACGCTGAATCTTGCGCGCACGATATACGGTGAGTTTGTCTTCGGGGCTTAATTCATCCATGCCGAGAATAGCGATGATGTCCTGCAAATCCTTGTACCGTTGCAAGACCCGCTGCACGCCTCGCGCGACATTGTAATGCTCTTCGCCAACAATTTCCGGCGCGAGCGATTTCGAGGTCGAGGCCAGCGGATCGACGGCGGGATAAATTCCGAGTTCCGCGATCGAACGCTCGAGCACGATCGTCGAATCGAGATGTGCAAACGTATTTGCCGGCGCAGGATCGGTCAGATCGTCCGCCGGTACGTAAACGGCCTGAAATGAAGTAATCGATCCTTTGTTTGTCGATGTAATCCGTTCCTGCAAATCGCCCATTTCAGCCGAAAGCGTCGGCTGATAACCGACTGCGGAAGGGGTGCGGCCTAACAAGGCCGAAACTTCCGAACCTGCTTGCGAGAAACGAAAGATGTTGTCGATGAAAAGAAGCACGTCCTGGTTGCGCTCGTCCCGGAAAAATTCGGTCATAGCCAACGCGGCGAGTCCCACGCGCAAACGCGCGCCAGGTGGCTCGTTCATCTGGCCGAAAACCATTCCCACTTTCGACTTCGACAAATCCTTTTGATCGATCACGCCGGCTTCACTCATCTCGGTATAAAGATCATTGCCTTCGCGGCTGCGTTCACCGACGCCGGCAAACACCGAGACACCGCCGTGACCTTTAGCGATGTTGTTGATGAGCTCCATGATGATAACCGTTTTGCCAACACCGGCGCCACCAAACGCGCCTACTTTTCCGCCTTTTGAAAACGGGCAGATGAGGTCGATGACTTTGATGCCGGTTTCGAGAATTTGTACTCTTGTGTCCTGCTCGGTGAGATCGGGTGCTTTACGATGGATCGGATAACGCTTTTCGAATTTTACAGGACCGCGATTATCGACCGGATCACCGGTGACATTGAACAAGCGGCCAAGCACGCCTTCGCCTACCGGAACGGTGATTGGTCCACCGGTATCGGTCACATTCATCCCGCGTTTCAGACCTTCGGTCGATGACATGGCGATTGAGCGCACCCAGTTTTCTCCCAGGTGCTGCTGCACTTCGAGGGTGAGCTTGGTCGGGTTGCCGTTGACTTCGTACTCGATTTCGAGCGCGTTGTAGATCCCGGGCAATCCTTTTCCATCCGGAAATTCTACGTCCACAACGGGACCGATGACTTGAACGATGTTTCCTTTATTCATAATTCACAAATTGATTAAGAACCGAGCGCCATTTGAGCGGTGGCAATTTCAAGCAGCTCGGTCGTGATCCCGGCCTGCCGCATTTTATTGTATTCGAGAGTCAGATCCTTGATGAACTGGTTTGCGTTATCGGTTGCGTTTTTCATCGCCACCATACGTGCGCTGTGCTCAGACGCGCGCGCGTCAAGAATCATTTGGAAAACCTGGTACTGAAGATAATAAGGCAGCATCACATCGAGCACCGTTTCGGCGCTCGGCTCGAAGATGTAGCCGAGCATAGGATCGACATGTTCAGCTGCGCCCTCGGCCGATTCGTCGTGTTTTTTTGGCAGATCAAAACTGCTGATCGGTAAAAGAGTCTGCACGACCGACCGCTGATTGATCGTATTAATGAAATGGGTGTAGAGGACAGAAACTTTATCCACCTCGCGATTCAAAAAGTTTTCCGTGCAAAATTTTGCGATCGGTTTGGTTTCGACAAAGCTCGGCGCGTCTTTCAGCTCGAAATCGGCGAGCAAGTCGCGCTTTGTGCGCGCGATAAACTGCCGGGCTTTTTTCCCAGTGACCACATACACGGTTTTCGCCGAGTCGAAATTAGCTGCCTCACGGAACAGGTTCGTGTTTAACGCGCCGGCCAATCCCTTGTCCGTGCTGATAATCAAAACGAGCTCTTTTTTCAACGGCCGAACATTAAGAAGCGGATGCAGCTTCGGATCTGTCCGCTTTTGCAGCGACACGAGCACCTTATTCATTAACGCGGCGTAAGGACGCCCGGCAAGCGCGTGCTGCTGCGCTTTGCGCATCTTGGATGCCGCAACCATTTGCATCGCCTTGGTGATCTGCGCCGTGTTGCGGATCGATTTGATTCTCCGCCGGATGTCTTGTGTGTTTGCCATTTTCCTAATTTCCGAAGCGGATCACGTCATCATCGCCAGGTCGCTTTGAACTCTTCGAGAGCACTTTTCAACTGCGACTCCAACTCCTCATCAAGCTGCTTCTTTTCGCGGATCGAGGCCAGCAAACTCTCTTTGCGCGTTTGCAAGTAATCCTGGAGTTTAGTTTGAAATTCCTTTACCCGTTCGACCGGCACAGGATCGATATAGCCATTTTGCATCGCCCACATCACGGCGACTTGTTCCTCGACCGCGATCGGATTGTATTGTTTTTGTTTAAAAAGCTCGACAATTCGTTGGCCGCGATCAAGTCGCGCTCTTGTCGCCGCATCCAGATCGGAGCCAAACTGCGCGAAGGCAGCGAGCTCCCGAAATTGCGCCAGATCGAGCTTTACCTTTCCGGCCACTTGCTTGATGGCTTTGATCTGAGCGGCGGAACCGACCCGGCTGACCGAAAGCCCAACCGAGATCGCCGGCCGCACCCCTTGGTAAAAAAGATCGGTCTCAAGATAAATCTGCCCGTCTGTGATGGAAATCACGTTCGTCGGAATGTAGGCGGAAACGTCCCCCGCCTGTGTCTCGATAATCGGCAGCGCTGTCAGCGAACCGCCACCAAATTCTTCGGCGACGCGCGCGCTGCGTTCGAGCAAGCGCGAGTGTAGATAAAACACATCGCCCGGGTAAGCTTCGCGTCCGGAAGGACGTTTCAACACGAGTGAGACTTGCCGATACGCAACGGCATGCTTCGACAAATCGTCGTAAATAATAAGCGCGTCCATGCCATTATCCATGAACCACTCGCCCATCGCAGCGCCCGCAAACGGTGCAAGATACTGGTTCGTGGCCGAATCGGATGCCGGCGCGGAGATGATCGTGGTGTAAGGCATGGCGCCTTCTTTCTCGAGAACTGCGAGAGCGCGCGCCACGTTCGAATTCTTCTGACCAATTGCGACGTAAATGCAGTAAAGGGGCCGATAGTCTTTGATTTCTCCCTTTTCGCCTGCTTTGTTAAGTTGAGCCTGGCTAATAATCGTGTCGATCGCGATCGTCGTCTTACCGGTGGCGCGGTCGCCGATGATCAACTCGCGCTGCCCACGCCCGATTGGAATCATCGCGTCGATTGCCATGATACCAGTTTGAACCGGCTGGCTAACACTGCGCCGTTTGATTACGCCCGGTGCGATTTTTTCGAGTGGATAAAATGAATCGGTCTTGATCGAGCCTTTGCCATCCAACGGCTGACCCAGCGTATTAACAACGCGTCCGAGGAGCGCTTTTCCTACCGGAACTTGTAACAGTTTCCCTGTGGTTTTTACTTCGTCGCCCTCCGCGATTTTTGTGCTGTCCCCCAGCAAAATGGCGCCCACTTCAGTTTCTTCGAGATTCAAGGCCAACCCAAACACTCCGTGAGGGAACTCGATCATCTCGTTGAGCATGACGTCACTCAGCCCTTCGATGCGAGCGACTCCGTCGCCCGTTTCACGCACGACGCCGACGTTACTTTTCGTTGTCGATGTTTTTAGGCCCTCAATCTTTGTTTCGATTTCTTCGAGTATGCTGCTCATGATTTGTTTCGATTAAAGTTGTTGCTGGAGCTGTTGGAGACGATTGCGCACAGTGCCGTCCCAGACATCATTGCCGACACGGATGCGCATCCCGCCCAAAAGCGTTGGATCGGTCCTGAACTCCGCCGTCAAATCGTCACCATATTTCTGTTTCAATTTTGCAAGAATCTTGGATGAATTTTGCGAACTCAGCTCGCTCGCGATTTCAATGGTGGCATGACGTTTTTCAATTTCGAGACGAAGGAGACGCTTATAATTTTGCAGAATGTCGAGGAACCGGCGCGGTTTTTTCGCGATCAGTGATTGCACAAGCGATGCAATTTTGCCTCGATCGAGTTGTCCATCGGTGAAACTGGCCCTCAACATTTGCCGGGAAAGCTGACGAATCTCCTTGTTGATCTTCATCAGGCGAGTTGACTCAGTGCTTCTTCCTGCAACCGCTGTTGGTCTTCGGGCGTAAGTACCTTACCCGTGACCTTTGCGGTTGTATCGACTACGAGCCGGCCGAGTTCCTGCTTCAAGGACTCCATGGTCCGCTCGTGCTCGATCGCGCTGGCTTCGCGCGCCTTGGCAATGATTTGCTCCGCGGCCGCAATCGCTTCCTGTTGTTTTCGCTCGGCCAGGTGCGCGCTGCTCTCACGCGTTTCGTCGATCATTTTCTGCGCGTCGGCATTCGCTTTGGCCAAAATCTCGGAATACCGCGTTTCAGCCTCGTCCAGTTGTCGTTTAATTTTCTCCGCATTGAGCTGGCCTTCCTCAATACTCCGGCGGCGCTCCTCAAGCACCTTGAGAATCGGTTTGTAGGCGAAGCGCCGCAGAAGAAGCGCAACTATCACGAAGCTGATCACCTGCGAGAAAAAGAGCCAAGGATTCCAGCCGAAGGTCTCGGCTGTATCACGCAACATATCGCTAAATCCTCCCGCCGCAGCGGCAATCATCATACTCATAATGTAACCTCAGGCGCGGCTACAATCCTTCCGCGCCGATGAAGCTTTAGTGGCCAAGAAGAAACAGCGCGTAGAAGACGATCGCTTCCGTGAATGCGATAGCGAGAATCCCATGCACGAGAATTGGAGTGAAAGCGCCGGGATTGCGGCCGACAGCTGTCGCCATTCCTAAACCGGTAAGACCGATACCTATTCCCACGCCCATGGCCGCGAGGCCAACGTGAATGCTTCCAGTCATTTCTGCCAGTAGTTGTAACATCATAGTTTTTCCTTTGGTTGGTTTGGCGATCTCGTTGTGAAATCGCCTAAATTTTCAATGTGCTGTTTCCGGTCCATGTTGCGCGATTAAAAGAGTGAAAACCGCCGTCAACAGCGTAAAGACGAGCGCCTGCACGACCCCCACCAGCAGCTCCAAAAAATAAAACGGAATCGGGAGCAACCACGAAAGAAACGGCACCATGCTCGACATCACTTCCAGCGTACTTTCGCCCGCATAGATATTTCCGAAAAGTCGAAAGCTTAAAGAAACGGGGCGAAACAAAATCGAAACGACCTCAAGCCAGCCGACCATGAAAAAGACGACTACCATAATCAGCTTGAGAATGCCCGTTGTCTCACCTTTCGCGCCAAAGAGATGACGCAAAAACCCGCCGACGCCATTCGCTTGGATCGCCCAAACGACCCAGAGCACAAAAAAGATCGCTGCCATTGCCGTGGTCATGTTGAGGTCGGCGTTTCCACCGCGCAGTAGAGGACGATCGACATGAAATATGCCGGTTGTTGGGTCGTGATGTCCCCAGCCGATCGTGCCGACGCCGGGAATCAGGCCGAACCAATTCACAAACAAAATAAAAATAAAAATGGTCGCGAAGAACCAGAACGTCTTTCGGACAAGATCGCGCCCGATGATGTTCTCGAGAAAGTTATAAAGACCTTCGACCAGCCATTCCCAAAAATTCTGTGCGCCGCTGGGAATCCGCTCGATTTTTCGCATCGCCAGTTGGGCGAAAACGATAATTCCGGCGGCGACGACCCAGGTCACCAACATCGAGTTCGTAATCGCAAACTTTCCGATATGAATAAGTGCCGCTGGTTTTAGCGGGAGCGTTTCATGTTCAGCTTTTTCCGGCGGCGCCGGTAGCTCAGCTGCGATTGTCGATGTTGCAAAAACGCACCCGCAACAGAGCGCGAGGATAGACAACGATAAACGTGAAGTGAAACAGTACTGCATTCGGTTCGTGGAAATGCTGCGGCCCAATCTTTTCAGTCGGTGCGGCGGCGACGGAGGCCAGAGCACTCAACACAAGGGGACGCTTGCGTCGCGCATACCAAAGCGCGTTTTGTCTGCATGACAAACAAAATTCTTGAACCGCGCGTTTATTTTGCCGGCACCCGTTCGGCAAACTGAGGAGCGAGCTCAGTCATCGGCTTCGATTTAGCGGGCTCGGCGGCGGCATTCATGGCGATCGCTTCTTCGTAGAATGATTCCAGCTGATCGATTTGTGCTTCCTGCCCGAATCGAGCCGCCACTGCTGCGCGCGCACGCAATCCCATCTCAGCCAGGGCGCGAGGCGAACGGGTGATTTCCTGCATTGCATTGGCTAACGCAACATGGTCTTCCTCGGGCACAAGCCAGCCGGTGCGTCCGTGCTGGACCGCTTCCGGTATTCCGCCATGCTGGGTCGCCGCAACCGGCAACCCTGTCGCCATTGCTTCAAGAATCGAGTTCGGCACTCCCTCCTGGTTTTCGTCAGGCGGCGTTTCGCTCGGATGCAAAAATAGATGCGAGCTCGCGTAAAGTTCCATCAAATGCGGTTGGGAAAGAAATCCGATGAAATGAACGTCTTTGAAAATACCCAAGCCAGCCGCGAGCATTTCTAATTCCGGCTGTAGCGGTCCCTTCCCGGCGATGAAGAATTTAGCGCGCGGATGGTCCTTTTTGAAAACAGCGAATGCCCGCAAACTCGTCGCCACGCCTTTTTTGGGGATCAAGCGGCACGCTTGCATTACTTGCCAACAGCCATCTGCCGGAGGTTGGCGGTCTACAAATGGAAATTCGTCCAAGGGAACGCCTGTGCGATTGATCCGCAGTTTTTCCGGCGGGCAACCCATTTGCATAAGACGATCCGCAAGCGATTGCGAACGAGCCAGGACCAACGGCACAGCCTCGAACAACTGACACAATTTGGCTGGATAATTCGCGATATCTTCCTTTAGCGCGACATCCGCGCCATGGAACGACACCACGCAGGGTCTGTCCCATTCCTTGATGAACGGAAGCAAGTGCACGCCGGTGTGGCCGAAATAAATATGCATCAGATCAACGCCGCGCCGCGCCAGAAGCGAAGCCAGCACCTGGTACTCTCCTCGATAGACCACCGGCGGTCGCCGTTTAACGAACTTAAGCCATCCGTGGCGCAAAAGATTCATTCGCTGCTTCGGAATGATTTCGATATCGGGAAACGGAAACTTCTCCGCGTTTTGCAGCTCTTTGGTCATAACAAAGGTATTAACCCCACGCAGTGCTTTTACCTGCCGGTAAATGTGCAGCATCTCCGGCTTGAGAAAGCTCGAGCAATAGCTCGCTATAACTCGTTTACCCATACAAGAGCGCCCAGTGTCGCTGGGGACGGTTAACTTGTCCACCCTTTAATCGCCGACGATAACTGTGCCGGTTTTAGCGATCCCGATGAGCAACAGGTGGGATATCTTCCCCAACCCAAATACGCAGTTTTCGCTTCAACGCTTCGATGCCCTCGCCTGTTTTCGCTGAAATACCGGTAACGTCGATCGTGCGAAATTGATTTCGTAATACTTCAAGATTTTCTGATGCTCCCGGCAGATCGATTTTATTGGCAATGATGTACCATGGCCATTTCGATAGTCCAGGATCGTACAGATCGATCTCACGTCGAAGGTTTCGCAAATCTTCGATGGGATTCCGTCCTTCGCTTCCCGCAACATCGACAACGAACAGCAAAATTCGGCAGCGGGTGATATGTCGGAGAAATTCATGGCCGAGTCCGAGCCCGTGATGCGCGCCTTCAATCAAGCCAGGTATGTCTGCGATCGTCGCACGCCGGTAATCGGGAAATTCCACCACACCGACGATTGGATGCAATGTCGTAAAGGGATATGCTGCCACCTTTGGATGTGCCGCCGAAATTTTTCCCAGAAGCGTGGATTTGCCCGCGTTTGGATAACCAACCAAGCCCGCATCTGCGATGGTTCGCAACTCGAGTAGAAAATGCCCCTGCTCGCCTTCTTCGCCTTCCGTGTATTGGCGCGGCGCGCGATTGCGCGAGCTCTTGAAATGGACGTTCCCTTTTCCTCCCGCGCCACCGCGACAAAGCACAAACTCCTGGCCGTCCCGTGTAAGATCGACAACCAAATCAATATCAGACTGCGGAGTGCGGAGTGCAGATTGACCTGCATTCACATCGTCCCCTGGTGCATTGGACGTTGGACGCTGGACATGTGGCGTTAGGCGTTTTTTGTCTTCTTCATCGCTCCGCAATCCGCGATCTCCATTCCGCAATTGGTAAACAATTGTCCCTACCGGCAGTTTCACGATCTTCGCTGGCGCGGAGCGTCCATGCATTTTCTTTCCCATGCCGTGCCCGCCGTTCTTTGCTTTGATGATCGGCTCGTAAAAAAAATTCGAGAGATTATCCACGTGCTGATCGGCACGCAGAATCACATCGCCGCCACGCCCACCGTCGCCGCCATCCGGTCCACCCTTGGGCACAAACTTCTCCCGCCGAAAACTCACTCGTAAAGCGCCTTCGTTTTCTGCGCGATCGTGGACCAACTGAATTTTTCTTCGACGCGCTTGCGGCCCGCTTTTCCAAATTTTTCGCGCAGTTGTCGATCTTTCATGAGTTGATTGATCTTCCCAGCGAGATCGCGAGAAAACTTTTCCGGATTTAGCGGCTCAAACGGACTTTCCCTCATTTGCTCAAGTGAAACGAGAAATCCGGTCTCTCCATCGACAACGACTTCTTTGATGCCGCCAACCGCGCTGGCTACGACCGCTGTTCCACATGCCATCGCTTCGAGATTGATGATCCCGAACGGCTCGTAGATCGACGGACAACAAAACACCGCCGCGTGCGAATAAAGTTCGATCACCGCGCTCCGATCGACCATCTCTTCGATCCAGATGATGTCTGAGCGTTTGGCTCTCGCCTGCTCGATTGCTTTTTGCATTTCAATCGCAATCTCAGGCGTATCCGGCGCGCCGGCGCAAAGCACGATTTGAAAACCCGGATCCATAAACTGAATGGCCCGCACGAGGTAAATGATCCCCTTTTGCCGGGTGATCCGGCCAACAAAGAGCAAGTACGGCTCTTCCGGATTTATCCCATGACGTTTGAGGGCGTCGGTTGAATCGACTCTGCGGTACTCTTCGAGATCGATCCCATTGTGAATCACGCGCACTTGGTTTGGATCGACATCGAACAAGCGCTCGATATCGCATTTGGTTTCGCCGGAAACAGCGATAATTGCGTCCGCCATTTCCAGAGCAGTTTTCTCAATCCACAAACTGAAGTCGTAACCGCCGCCGAGTTGCTCGCGTTTCCATGGCCGCAATGGTTCCAGCGAATGCACGGTGATGACGAACGAGATTCCGTAATTCAGTTTTGCCAGAATGCCGCCGAAATGGCTGTACCAAGTGTGACAATGTACCAGATCGGCATTGATGTTTGTCGTGTTGAAATCGGTGCAGCGACGGACTGCGCCGAAGACCGATTGCAACGGTTTCGGACAGGTGAATTCGGTGGTATCAAGTTCAAATCCTCTGACTTTTAGATTACGCTCTTCAAAGTTTTGATCGCCGAAGCAGCGCACTTCCACCGGCATGGACTTCGCCAGTTCGCGCGACAAGTAGCCCACGTGGACGCCAGCCCCACCATAAATGTGGGGCGGATATTCGTTTGTGAGAAAAAGGACTTTCAACGAGCGTCTATAAAATGACGAATGTCGAATGTCGAATAACGAAAACAGACGCCGGTCTCGCAAACCGACCTTTTGATTTCGTCATTTTCTTAGCTCTTTACCTTTAACAGCAACACCGGCACGTCCACTTCATGCCGTACTTTGTCCGCGGTGGCGCCATGAAGAATGTCACTGATTAGGCGGTGGCCGTGCGTGGTCATTGCGATAAGATCGACATGTTTCTCGCGCGCGAGCTTGATGATCTCGTCCGACGGTTCGCCGAGCGCGAGCACCGCGTCGCAGGAAAAGCCTTCACCGGCGAGTTCGCGACTGCGTTTTTCCAGGTAAGCGCGATCGTCCTTCATCTCCTCGCTTTCGGCGAGCTTGAGTTGGTTAAAATTGCGCGCCACCCAACCATCGGAAACGTGGACGAGGAGCAGCCTCGCGCCGGTCATGCGCGCGAGCAGCTTAACGTGACCGAGAATCGTTTCGTCGGCATCGCTGTTCTCAAGCGGAATAAGAATGTGCTTATACATGTTCAAAAATGACAAAGCTCGAATGACAAATGACGAATAAGCGGCAAAAGCTGAAATCTAAAGTGGAAGATCGACATCTGCTTCGTCATTCGAATTTCGTCATTTCGCTGTTACTGGGTCGGCACCGGCATATGGAGAAACTGGTAAAACTCGGTGAGCATCGATGCAGGCATGAACGTGTCGAAGAGCAGTTTCACATTGAGCACGATAATAATTGCCGCCGTCGTCCAGCCGAGAATTTTCAACCAGAGTCGGTTGGCAAACTCGCCCATCTTCGTCTTTTCATTGGTGAATCGCATCAACGGCCAAACCGCAAAACCGAGTTGCATCGACAACACCACCTGACTCGCGATGAGCAACTGCGTGGTTTTGTTTTCGCCGAACATTCCGATGACCAAGACCGCAGGGACGATGGCGATGGCCCGTGTGATGAGTCGGCGCAGCCACGGCGTGATGCGGATGTTCAGGAAGCCTTCCATAACGACCTGCCCGGCAAGCGTTCCCGTCAGAGTCGAGTTTTGTCCCGAAGCCAGTAGCGCGATGGCAAACAGGGCGCTGGCAAAACCGACACCGAGGAGCGGGCTAAGCAGTTGATAGGCATCCTGAATTGCCGCCACTTCTCGATGGCCGGACCAATGGAAAACAGACGCAGCCAGTATCAAGATCGCCGCATTAATAAAGAGAGCGAACATGAGCGCACCGGTCGAGTCGATACTGGCGTATTTGATGGCTTCGCGTTTGCCTTGCGGGGTTTGCTCGAACTTGCGCGTCTGTACGATCGAAGAGTGGAGGTAAAGATTGTGCGGCATCACCGTCGCTCCGATGATGCCGATGCTAACGTAAAGCATTTCCTGGTTCGTGACGATGTGCGGGCCGGGTACAAAACCGAGCATCACGCTCATGAGATTTGGTTTGGAAAAGATCAGTTCCGCTCCGAAACAACAGGCGATAGTTGCGATGAGGGTAATCACCAACGCCTCGATGTAACGAAAACCTTTTTGCTGGAGATAAAGAACGGCCAGCACGTCAAGCGCGGTAATGCCGCAGCCCCACACGAGCGGAATACCGAATAGAAGTTGTAAGGCGATGGCCGAGCCAACCACTTCTGCCAGATCGCACGCAGCGATGGCGATTTCGCAAAGGATCCAGAGAAACCAAACTGTTAGCGTTGAATAATGATCGCGACAGGCTTGTGCGAGGTCCCGGCCAGTTGCGACGCCAAGCTTGATGCACAAATGCTGAAGGAGGATCGCCATGAAGTTGGAAAGCATCACGACAAACAAAAGCGCGTAACCAAACTTTGCTCCGCCAGCCAGGTCGGTTGCCCAATTGCCCGGGTCCATATAACCAACTGCCACTAGAAAGCCGGGGCCTGAGAAGGCCACCAGCTTGCGCCAAAACGAGGCTGTTACAGGAACCACAATAGTGCGATGGACTTCCGGCAGCGAGACATGCACCGGAGTTCTGCGCCACGCGGTTCGGTTCATGGAATTAATTGGAATTTAGGCCAGCCTAATTTAATTCTATCATTCTATTGTTCTGTCAATACGCAATCATTTATTTGGTTGACTATATCTGCTCGGTCTTTTATTTTTTCAGCTGATGCCAGGTAAAAATTCTCCTTCTGCTCTTGGGAGTTCCACGGCAGTAGAGGACTATCTGGAACGCATTCTCGGCCTAATTAACTCCAAGGGCTACGCACGCGTTGTCGATATTGCGGCTGCCTTGAAAATCTCGCAGGCCAGCGTGACTAACATGGTGCAGCGGCTCGATGCCGAGGGGCTGTTAAAATACGAGAAATATCGCGGCCTCATTTTGACTGTGACCGGCAAAAAGCTGGCCCGCAAAATCGCTCATCGACACAAGCTCCTCACCGATTTTCTCAGCCTTCTCGGCCTCGACCAGCGCGTTATTTATCACGACGTGGAAGGAATGGAGCATCACATTAGCCCGCCGACGCTTCGCGCGATCGAGGCTCTCACCGCGCAACTGCGGCAGCGGCCAGCCTTGCGCGCTCAATTGGAAGCTGTGGTGGCTTGACCCTTGCAGCTCGGCGCTATTGTAGGAAATGTGACGGTTACAGAGCGCCGCTACAGGTAAGATCGACAATCGAGCCCGGCCTGCAACGAATCGACAACGTGATTGGGTGACAACAGACGGTACAGTCCTCGATCAATGTTTGTTCTGGCTGCGATGTATCGATCTGGATCGGGAAAATTTCGCCGCAATGCGGACAGGTGACTTCTGTTTCCGCAATTAGTTCCATTTGCAGACGCCCGGCATCACCGATCCCGGCTACAACTTCCTTGATGCAGGCGCTGATACCACAGCGTCGCTGAATCTTTTAAAATGAAGCTGATTCACGCGGCGGCCGTCGGTTTGCGAAACCGTGACAAGGTAGTTGTCGATCTTAACTTGTTCGCCTTGTTTGGGCAGATGACCGAGCAGATGCGTGACGTAACCGCCGATGGTGCTTACGTCCACGCTCTCCAGTTCCAGTCCAGTGGCGTCGTTTAACTCATAAAGCCCGAGCGAGCCGGCCACTGCAAATTCGTTGTC